>Ga0160495_100822_pt1 | contig 11049 bp, 11 predicted proteins | sample DID4MG_4_FD_108251 | JGI IMG/M metagenome (GOLD analysis project Ga0160495, IMG submission 108251) | Enriched soil microbial communities from UW Madison campus, WI, USA - DID2933_E24_FP4 MG | ecosystem: Environmental > Terrestrial > Soil > Unclassified | place: USA: Madison, Wisconsin | collected... | reverse complement strand
GGCAAGCCGTCCACATCGCCCGTGCGGCGGGCCGACAGCGTGGCGAGGTTCTTCTGCAAGGCGTGCACCGTGCTCATCAGCGTGACCACCGGATAAGTCGCAAAAGCCGCCACCTCTTCGATCTGCGACCGCGTGAGGCGCGACATCCACAGCCCTTGCATGAGCTGCAGCGACAGGCGGCGGCCCGAGGCATTGCGCAGGCGCACGAGGTCTTCATAGCCCTTGAACGTGCGCGAGATGGGCTGGATCAGGTCCGCCCCCGCCTCCGCAAAGCGCACGGCGCGCTCGATGGCCTCCTCGGGGTCGGCCACATCGGTGCGTGCGACGATGAGAAAGTCCGGGTCCTGGCGGGCATCCACCGCCGCCTTGATGCGCGCCACGGCATCGGGGATGGACACCACAGGCGTCACCGCTGCGGCCGCCGGGCAGCGCTTGGGGCTGATCTGGTCTTCGATCGAGATCGCGGCCACGCCCGCCTTCTCGAACTCGCGCACCGTGCGGGCCACGTTGATGACATTGCCGTAGCCGGTGTCGGCATCGGCAAACACAGGCTTTTTCACCACGTTGACGATGTGGTGCACCACACCCACGTTTTCGCTGAGTGTGTAGACCTCCATGTCTGGCTGGCCCAGCAGCGATGCCGAGATGCCAAACCCCGTGGTGAAGATGCCGTCAAAGTCCGACTGGTCCACCAGCAGGGCCGAGAGGGCGTCCTGCGCACCGGCCATCCAGAAGGTGGGGCCCGACTGGATGCGCGCACGCAGCTGTTGTCGCAAGCTTGTTGTCATGGCGGGTGTCCTCAACGTTTGACGGGGTCGATGTAGCTGCCCATGGACACGAACTTCTGGTCCTTGAGCTCCATCAGCGCCACACCCGTCTGGCCGCGCCGCGCATAGCCACCGGCACTGACGGGCTGGAAGGTGATCTTGGGGCCGATCTTCTGGTCAAAGTCCTTCATGCCATCCAGCTCGGTCACCACCTTGGCGCGGCTCGGTTCGGCGCCGGTGCGCTTCAAGGCCTCGACCGTCACGGCGGCCGACGAATAGCCCATGAGCGCCATCGAGGTGGGAGCCGACTTGGGATACAGCTTGGTGTAGCGCTGGAAGAACGACTGGATGGCTGGGTTGTTGCCATCCACCGCGTCGTAGTACGAGGCCACATACAGCTTGGACTGCGTCTTGCCCAGCAGCTCGATGAACTTGGGGTCGTTGAGCCCCCCCGCACCAAACACCGTGGGCTTCCAGCCCAGCTTTTCGGCACCGCGGAAGAACTGCACCGCCTCCTGGCCCAGCGCGTAGACGATGACCACGTCCGGCTCAGCCTGCTTGAGTTTGAAGACCTGCGAGGTCAGGTCGGTCGCGAAGCGCTCAAACGTCTGCGCCTCCACCAGCTTCATGCCGTGCTTTTCCATGCGCTGCACCGCAATGTCGTAGGCCGGTTTGCCCCAGCCGTCGTTCTGGTAGAGCATTGCGATCTTCTTGGCCTTGAGCACCTCCACCGCATGGTCGATGTAGGCCGCCGTCTCGGTGGACTGGGGCGACGGCAGCACGTACAGCAGGTCGCGTGGCGGGTTGGAGGTCAGGTCGGAGATGCTCAGCGCGCCAATGGTGGGCACCTTCTTGGTGGAGCTGTATTCGTAGGCGCTGATGTTGGTGGCATGGCCGATGTTGCCCACCATGGCAAACACCTTGTCGCGCTCGACCAGGAGCTTGGCGTTGGCCACCGACTTGGCGGGCTTAAGTTCGTCGTCATAGGTGATGAGCTTGATCTTGCGGCCATTGACGCCGCCCTGCTCGTTGACCATGTCGAAGTAGGTGCGCATGCCTTCGTCCACGGCCTTGCCCATGTAGGCCAGCGTGCCGGACAACGGCTGTGATGAGCCGAGCACGATCTCCTGGGTCAGCACGCCCTCTTCCTTGTTTTCGAAGGCATGCGCGCCCAGGGTGGCGGTCATCAGACTGGCAGCTGCAGCGGCCAGCAGGGTGCGGCGGGGAGTGAGGTGGGTCATGGTTTGTCTCCTGTGTTTATCGGTGGGAAGGGAACGTGGGGGAAGGAACTTGCAAAGCCGAGCCTGTGGTCAGCCGCCCAGGTAGGCACGGCGGATGTCTTCGTTGCCTGCCAGCTCCGAAGCAGGGCCTTGCATCACGACACGGCCGGTCTCGATGACATAACCTTCATCGGAGATGTCGAGCGCGATGTCTGCGTCCTGCTCCACGATCAGCAGCGTGAGGTTTTCGCGGTCGCGGATGTCGCGCAGCGTCTCGAAGATCGCGTCTTTCAGGATGGGGGCCACGCCCATGGAGGGCTCATCCAGCATCAGCAGGCGCGGCTTGGCCAGCAGGCCCCGGGCAATGGCCAGCATCTGCTGCTCGCCGCCCGACAGCGTGCCGGCGCGGGACGTGATGCGTTCCTTAAGCCGGGGGAAATAACCCAGCACCCGGTCGATGTCGTCGCGCACCTCGGCGGCTGGGCGGGTGTACCCCCCCAGCACCAGGTTGTCGCGCACGGTGAGTTGCGCAAACACCATGCGGCCTTGCGGCACATGGGCAATGCCGCGCCGCACCAGCGCTTCGGCAGGCACGTTAGCGATGGACTGGCCGTCAAAAATGGCTTGCCCGTCACTGACGGGCAGCAGCCCCGAGAGTGCACGCATCAGCGTGGTCTTGCCCGCGCCGTTGGCGCCCAGCACACACACGATGCGGGCCTGCGGTACGCGCAGGCTCACGCCGTGCAGCGCGCGGATCTTGCCGTAGCCCGCGCTCAGGTTGTCCACGCTCAGCAGTGCGGGCGCACTGGATGGTTCAACGCCGTTTGCCACTCTTGCCTCCTCCGAGATACGCCTCAACCACGGCGGGATGGTTTTCGATCTCCCTGGGGGAGCCCTGCGCCAGGAAGGCGCCGTTGTGCATCACGGTGATCGTGTCCGAGATGGACATCACCAGCGGCATGCTGTGCTCGATAAGCAGCAGGGTCGCTTGCGTGCTGGCCTGCAGCCGCTTGAGTGTTTCGCCCAGGGCATCGATCTCACGGTTGTTCATGCCCGCTGCAGGCTCGTCCAGCAGCATCAGGCGCGGCTCCAGCGCCATGGCACGGGCCAGCTCCACCAGCTTCTGCGTGCCGTAGGGCAAGTCACGCACCACCGCATGGGCATGGGCTTGAAGGTTGAGCTTCTCCAGCACGGCCTCCACACGCTCACGTTCCTCGCGCTCCTCCCGGCGCTGGCGTGGCAGGCCCAGCAGGGCCTCGACCAGCGTGGCGCGCATGGCCATCGACCGTGCAATCAGCACGTTGTCAAACACGGTCAGTTCAGCAAACAGTTCCAGGTTCTGGAAGGTACGGGCAATGCCCAGGCGCGCCACCTGGTGCGCCTTGCAGCCCAGCAGTTCCACGTCACCTGCGGCCGTGCGATACCGCATGGAGCCTTGCTGGGGCGTGTAGAAGCGGCTGATGCAATTGAGCATCGTCGTCTTGCCAGCGCCATTGGGCCCGATCAATGCGTGCACCGTACCGGGCATCACGTCGAAGCTCACGTCCTGCACGGCCACAATGCCGCCGAACGCCATGCGCACGCCCTGGATGCTGAGCAATGGGGTTGCCCGACCGGGTGCTGCCGACACAGTTGCCTGCAACGGCAATGTCTTGTCGTCCAATACCCTCATCGCACACCCCCGCTCTGCGCTGCATCAGCACCCGGCAGGCGCTTGCGCTTGAAGAGGCTGGCCAGCCCGTCGGGCAGGAACATCAGCGCCAGGATCATGGCCACGCCGTACAGCGCGCGCTGGAACTGATCAAACCCCAGGTAGGTGAGCAACTGCGGCGCACCGATGACGAACACCGCGCCCAGCACCGAGCCCAGGATGGAGCCCAGACCGCCCACGATGACCATCGAGACGAAGCTGATCGACACCATGATGCTGAACAGCGATGGGTCGATGAAGCGCACCAGCGGTGCATACAACGCACCCGACAGGCCGGTGTAGAAGGCACAGACGCCAAACGCCACCAGCTTGAGCGCCGTGGTGTTCAGGCCCAGAGCGCGAGCAGCTGTCTCGCTGCCCTTGATGGCCAGAAAGCCACGCCCAAACCGGCTGCGCGCCAGGTTGCGCGCCACCCACAGCGCACCCGCCAGCACCACGGCGGTGAACACGTGGTACGCGCGCTCGTCCAGCGCCCAGCCGAACAGCGTGGGGCCGGGCGCGCCCATGCCGTTCTCGCCGCCCGACATATCGCCGCTGGACTTGGCGATCTCCACCGAGATCATCACGAAACCCAGCGTGGCAATCGCCAGGAACACCTCTTCCAGGCGCAGGACGGGGAGCGCCAGCAGCAAGCCCACCACGGTGGCGATGCTGGCCGCAATGAACATCGACAGCACCAGCGGCACACCAAAGTGCGTGGTCAGGATGGCCGAGCCATAAGCACCGATGCCGAAGAACACGGCACCCTTCATGGAGATCAGGTTGGTGTATCCCGTGAGGATGTTGGTGCCAAACGAGGCCAGCGTGTAGATGATGACAAGCGTGGAGATGTACAGCACGTAGCCACCAGGCACGAGCGGCGCCAGCACGAAGGCCAGCACGAACAGCAGCGGGCCGAGCCAGGGGTATGCGTCAAAGACTTTGGTCATGGCGGCTCCTTAGACCTTCTTGATCTGGGCGCGGGCCAGCAGACCGTGGGGGCGCAGGATCAGGATGACCAGCATCACGATGAAGGGCACCGCGTCCTTCCAGGCCGAGGACACATAGGCGCCCGTGAGGTTCGACGACACACCGATGATCACGCCGCCCAGCAGCGCGCCCGGCATGCTGCCAATGCCGCCCAATACCGCAGCGGCGAACGCGAAGTGCAGGGCGTGCTGCATCATCGAAAAGTGCACGAAAGTCAGCGGTGCAATCAGCAAACCCGCCGTGGCGGCGATCACGTGCGACAGCGCCCAGGCCAGCGCATAGATGCGCTTGATCGGAATGCCCATGAGGCGCGCAGCCGTGGGGTTTTCCATCGTGGCCTGCATGGCGATGCCCAGCCGCGTGAAGCGAAAGAACGCAAACAGCAAACCTGCCAGCGTGGCGCACACGGCCACGATGCCCAGGTCGATGCCCGAGACGATCACACCGCCGATGTCGATGGGGGCAGCCGGGAAGATGCTGGGCAGCTCCTGCGTGTCCTTGCCCCATACCCAGATGGCCAGGTCGCCAAACACCAGGAACAGGCCCAGTGTGCAGATCGCAGACGACAGCAGTGCCTTGCCGATGAAGCGGCGGATGATGAACCGTTCGATCGCCATGCCCAGCGCCGCGCCAAACAACAGCGTGAGCGGCACCACCGCCCACAGCGGCAGGCCCAGCTTGAACAGTGTGTAGGCCACAAAGGCCGAGAGCATGGCCGCTTCGCCATGCGCGAAGTTGAGGATGCCCGTCGCCTTGAACACCATCACGATGCCCAGGGCGATGAGCCCGTAGATGGCGCCCAGGGCGACGCCGCTCACAATCATCTGCAACATGGTGCGCTCCTGCCCGTCATGTCGCCGCAGCTGCAGCACGCTCGCGCGCCAGCCGGGCTTTGAGATACGGCGTGAACCCGCCCGCCTCGATGGTGGCGCGCTCGGTGGACGACCAGGGCTCGAACGGCAGCGCCTGGCCCGTGCGCTCGTTGACGACCACACCGCGCTCCCAGTCCACGCGCAGCGTGTCCCAGCGCTGCGTGGCGGCACGGATGCCCGGGCAGGTGATCAGCGGGAAGCCCATGCTGATCTCCCCCCGAAAGAAGCCGGGCGAGAAAGACTCGGCGATCACGCCAGCCACCCCGAGGTGGCGCATGGCGCGCATGGCCGGGTAATGCGGGTGGCCATAGCCAAAGTTCTGGCCGCCCACCAGCACATCACCTTTGGAGACGGATTGGGCAAAGCCAGGGTCGTAACTGGTCATGGTGACCGCCGCCAGTTCATTGATGTCGGTGATCTTGATGTTCTTGATGCCAACAATCAGGTCGATGTCGTAGTCGTCTTCGGTGAAGACCCAGGCCGCGCGGCCATGCAAGGTGGGCAATGTCATGCTGCACTCCCTTCGGTGTTGGCGAGGTAGGGCCGGGGGTCGGTGATGCAGCCTTCCAGGGCCGATGCCGCCACCACGGCAGCGTTGCAGATGAAAATTTCGGAGTCGGCACTGCCCATGCGGCCGGGCGTGTTGAGCGTGCCAGTGGACACAGCGCGCTGGCCATCGGTCATGGTGGCAATGCGGCCATAGCAATAGTCACAGCTCGACGAGCTGATGAACGCGCCTGCATCCACCAGGGTGGAGATCAGGCCTTCGCTGGCGGCCTGCGACATGATGGCCTGGGAGGTGGGCACCACATGCAGCTGGAACCCCGGCTTGATCTTGCGGCCCTTGAGCACCTGGGCGGCAATGCGCAGGTCCTCCAGGCGGCCGCTGGCGCAGCTGCCCAGGTAACCCATGTGCACTTCCAGGCCTGCGTATTCGGTCAGGTCCCGGGTATTGGCGGGGCTGGGTGGCGCCACCACGATGGGCGCAAGGTCGCTCACATCCACGGTCACCACACGGTCGTAGTGCGCATCGGCATCGGGGTAGACCGGGTCCAGGGCGATCTTGGAGCGGCCCTTGGCGTGTCCCAGCGTCTTGGCATCGGGGGCAATCAGCATCGTGGTCGCGCCCAGGAACATGGCCTGGCCGCAGATCGTCTGGCGGCCCTCAATGCTCATGGCGTCGATCACGGGGCCGCACAGCTCCACCACCTTGAAGCGGCAGGACGATGGTCCCATCACCCGCACCAGGTGGTGGAAGATGTCGCGCGCCATCACACCGGGCTGCACTGTGCCGGTGACTTCGATCTTGACCGTGCCCGGCACCACGAGCGCCATGCGCTCGGAGACAAAGGTCTCCAGCACACTCTTGCGCGCTCCAATGGCCAACGTGCCGAACGCACCCAGCTGGCTCACATGCCCGTCGAAATGCACCGCAAATGCACCCGGCGTGGCGTAGCCCAGCTCGGCCGACACCTGGTGGCCAATGCCCTCGCGCTCGTGCACGGGCACGCCTTGCTCCTTGCCCCAGGCGCGGGTGACCTTGTGCAGCTCTTCCTCCTTGGGGGCGGCGGCCGGGACCATGTGGTCGATGAACAGCACAAAGCGCTCGGGGCTGGGCACCTTGTCCACACCGAAGTCCTCCTTGGCCTCCTTGAAGAACACATCCGTGTAGCCCGGAAAGTCATAGGCAATCACGAAATCCGGCCTGGCCAGGATCTCGTCGCCCGCCCGGACCGCAGGCACCCCTGCAACCCGGGCGAGGATCTTTTCAGTCATCGTGTAAGACATGTGGCTTCACCCAGTTATCCACTATGTGGAAGTTGAAAAATCGTTTGATTACTTATTAAAAAATCAAACGACAGCTCAATCGCCTGGGTAAACCCTAGATTGCCCACTATGTGGATACAAACTACAAAGATAATATGAATAAAAACACCATAGCAGTCCCATCAGAGACAAATAAACCGCCACATAGTGGAAACTCGAAAACAGGAACTCAAAGCATCGAACGTGTCGTGCAGATGCTCCGTATCGTGGCGTCTCGTGGCAAAGGTGGCATGCGCATCGGCGAGATCGCCGCCACCAGCAGCCTGCCGCAGTCCACTTGCTTTCGCATGCTTCACCGGCTGGAGGCCGAAGGCCTGGTGGACCGGGACGCCCACACACGCAAGTACTACCTGGGCCCGCTGCTGTACGAGCTGGGATTGCTCGCACGCCCCCGCTACCGGCTGTCGGAGCTGTGCGACAGCGCGCTGCAAAAGCTGGCCGAAGTCACCCAGGACACCATCTACCTGAGCGAACGCAGCGGCTTGGAGGCCGTGTGCACCCACCGCGCACTGGGCGACTACCCCATCAAATCGCTGGCGCTGGACGTGGGCATTCGCCGCCCGCTGGGCGTGGGTGCGGGCGGGCTTGCGATCCTGTGCGCACTGCCCCCCGACGAGGCCGAATCCATCATCGATGCCAACGCGCCCAAATACGAGAAGTACGGATTCGTCACAGCCCCCTACCTGCGCGAGGCGATCAAGGTGGGACGCGAGAAGGGCTATGCGTTTCTGGACAGCGTGGTCACACCAGGTACAGCAGCCATCGGTATCGCTTTTCCGCCAGACAACCCGATCGCCGCCATCAGCGTGGCCGCGATCTCGGGGCGGCTGGAGTCGCACCGGCGCGACGAGGTGGCCCGGCTCATGCGCCCGCAGATCCGCGCCATCTGCGAGGCCATGACCAGCCAGGCCGTGTTGGCCGAGCGGTAACGACTACAACAAGCGAAACGCCAGCACCGCCACCATCGTAGGCGGCAAAGCCCCGAGCAGCAGTCCGAGCGGGCGGATGGCGTTGTCAGCAAACTTCTCTTTCAGGATCGCCGCGCCTGCCGGGTTGGGCGCATTCGCGATCACGGTCAGGCCACCGCCGGTCACCGCACCTGCCACCAAGGCCACCTTGAACTCATGGCTGAGGCCTTCGACCAAAGAGCCCAGGTAAGTCAGCGCTGCGTTGTCCGTGAAGGCCGTGAGCGCCGCAGCACCAAAGAACACGGCGTTGGCATCCATCTTCATGAGCACCGGCTGTAACCACCACTGCTGCACGCCACCCAGCACCACCAGACCGGCCAGGAAGAAAGCCACGAGCAAGGCCTCGCGCAAGATCAGCGGGTTTTGATGGCGCTGGTAGGCCGTGGTGAAACCCATGAAAAACAGGAACAGGCCCAGGAACACAGCTGGATGGTGCGCAAAAAGCACTACCAGCGCCAAGAACACCAAGTGCACCAGCATGACGGACACAGGCACGGGCGCCTCATCCGTCGCGACCTTGCGCCCCATGTGCCCCACCTGGCGGCGAAACAGCAGCGTGGCGATGCCAGCGTTGACCACCACCGCCACGGCCGCCTTCCAGCCAAAGTGGGACACCATGAACCACAGATCCCAGTTCCACTGCGCCGCCACCATGAGCACCGGCGGCGCGGCGAACGGCGTGAGGGTGCCGCCAATGGAGATGTTGACGAACAGCACGCCAAGGGTCGAATACTTGAGTCGGTTCGACAAAGGCTGCGAAAACAGGATGTCACGCAGCATCAGTGCCGCCAGCGTCATCGCAGCAGGCTCGGTGATGAAGGAGCCCAGCAGCGGAACGGCCGACAACACCACAAAGTACACGGCCACACCGCGCTGAAAAGGCATGCACCGGGCAAACACCCGCACCGCAGAGCCTGACAACTGGAGGATTGGCCGGGTGGCGGCAATAACCATGATCGCAAACACGAACAGTGGCTCGGTGAAATTGCGCGAGTCCAGGTAGGCGGTGGCCTCCTGCTTGCCGCTGAGGGAGAAGGTGAACAGCATGAGCACCAGGGCCCAGAAGCCGAAGACGACCTCTACCTCACCCAGCAGATGCCAGATGCCCGCATGCTTGGGCTGCACGTGCGCCAGACGTTCGAAGTACTTGGTGGAGAAGGTATGGAGAATGGCCAGGCCGAACAGGACGGCACCAATCCCCTGGATCAGGGTGGGAGAGGAGTTCATGGGTCGCAGACAAACCGCGCGGCGGCCCGACCAGCGCATGAACCTGCCGGGCCACGATGGCGCCGACACCCATCTCCAATTTTACCGTGGCACTACGGCGACCCTGTGTAGGCGCAGCGCGCTTTGCACGCAGCGCACGGCGCACACAACCATGCAGCCCACTCGGGAGTCTCGCTTTCCAGACAATGCAGGCACCCCACCTGGAGGTCCCATGCACCATCATCCCACCGCACCACCCTTGTCTTCACCGCCCCCTGCGCCGATCCCATCGCCCGTGGCCTGGCTGGGCTATGGGGGCCTGCTGCCGTTTGTGGCGCTGGCGGTTGTGGGCCTGTGGGCGCCCGGCACGCCGTGGTGGAGCGCGGCGCTGCTGGCCTACGGCGCGGTGATTCTGAGTTTCGTGGGCGCGCTGCACTGGGGCTTTGCCATGGCACAAAGCGGGCTGAGCGCCGCAGAACGCACGCACTGCTTTGTGTGGAGCGTGGTGCCATCGCTGATGGCCTGGCCTGCCACGCTATTGCCCCCTGCAGCAGGGGCCGTGCTGCTGATAGCAGGCTTTGCAGCCCACCTGGTGCAAGACCACCGGCTGGCTGCGCGCACCTTGCTTCCCACGTGGTACTTGCCGCTGCGATGGCGCCTGACGGTCACGGCTTGCATATGTCTGGCGTTGGGTGCATGGGCCGCCAGCCGTTGACGATTCAACCGGCCAGCAAAAAGCCCGCCGAAGCGGGCTTTTTTTGTTGTAGTCAGCCAGCCTGCTGATCAACGGAAGCGCGACTGGGGCACCGTGTGCAGGTCGCCGTCAAGGCCGCTCACGTAATTGGCCAAGGCCTTCAGTTCAGCGTTGGTGAACTGCTTGGCCACACCGCCCATGATGGCGTTGCCACGACCCACGTTGGCGTTCTTCTCAACCTTGTAGGCCTTGAGCGCCACAAACAGGTAGTCGGCATGCTGGCCAGCGATCTTGGGGTAAGAGGGGTCGATGGGCTTGGCGAAGTTGTCGCCGTGGCAGGAAACGCAAGCGCCCTTCTTCAGCAGCTCGGCCACTTGCACGCTGGGTTCACGCGAGGGCTTGGCGGGCAGTTCGGCACCGGTCTTGCCGTGTTGTTCGTAGTAGGCCGACACGTCAGCGATGTCCTTCTCGGACAACGACTCGGCGATGCCGCGCATGGTGGGGTGCTTGCGCTCGCCCTTTTGGTAGGCGACCAGCGCTGCCGCAATGTACTTGGCGCTCTGGCCCGAGATCATGGGCACCTTGTGGATCTCAGGAAAGCTGGCCTGGTAGCCAACGATGCCGTGGCAACCAATGCACATGGCAATCTTTTGCTTGCCGGCTTCCACGTCGCCCTTGGCTTCCTGGGCGTGGGACAAGGCGGTCACGGAAGCGACAGCCAGGGCAAATAGCGTGGTCAACGTTTTGTTCATTTTGCGCGCACAATCTCGTGGAAGTTCAGCTCTGGGCTCTGATCAGCCGTCGATTATAGCCAG
>Ga0160495_100821_pt1 | contig 11051 bp, 12 predicted proteins | sample DID4MG_4_FD_108251 | JGI IMG/M metagenome (GOLD analysis project Ga0160495, IMG submission 108251) | Enriched soil microbial communities from UW Madison campus, WI, USA - DID2933_E24_FP4 MG | ecosystem: Environmental > Terrestrial > Soil > Unclassified | place: USA: Madison, Wisconsin | collected... | reverse complement strand
GGAGTATTTCGAGGACGTGAAGGATCCCTTCGACGTCATCATCTGGCGCAGTCCGCTGGAGCGCAGCGGATATGAATGCATCCGCTTCCTGGATGACGTCTCGGTGCCGCTGGCCTCGCCACACTTCCTGGAGACGCACCCGATCCGGATTCCGCGTGATTTCGTGGAGGTGCCGCTGATCCACCTGTCCAGCCGTTCAGCGGCCTGGTCGCAATGGCTGAGCAAGGCGGGGGTGCCGGTGCGGCGCAAGATGCCGGGGACGGTGTATGAACATTCTTTCTTGAGCCTGCAGGCGGCGGCGACTGATCAGGGCGTGGGCATGGGAACGCTGGCGCTGGTCGATGACGACCTGGCGGCGGGCCGGCTGGTGCGGCTGTTCCCCGAGATCGTGCTGCATGGGGAGGGGTATCACATGTTATGTCGCAGCAGCGCCGACACCAATCCAGCCCTCAAGACCTTCATCACCTGGCTCAAGCAGATGGGACAAGCATCCTCGTTCGACCCGCAGCAGACCTGGCCGGCCGATTTTCCCGGCGAGTACTGACACTGCGCCGGGACCTAGGGCCAGCGGCGGCGGCCTCAGTGAGCCGACTTCAGCACGTGGACCTTGCGGTCGGCGATCAGATCCTTGGACTTCTCGCGATAGTCGGTCATGTGCGGCAGGGTGAAGTGCAGGCGCAGCGCCTCTTCATCCTTCCACTTCTCGACGAAGGCGAAGGTATCCGGCCCCATCGGTGCCTGATTGGGACCGAAGCCATCCACATCCACGACCAGGCTGTATTCGATGCAGCCGGCTTCGGCGCGCACCGCAGCCAGGTTGGCGCGGGCGATGTCGAGCAGTTCTTCGCGCTTGCCCGACTTGGCGGTGATGATGGCGACGACGGTGATGGTGCTCATGCGGGTCTTCTCCTATGTTGGGTCAGCGCCGCCAGGGCGGCGGCGCGGGCCACAAGCATACGCGATTTGACCACGCTCAGTTCAGGCGGATCTTTTCCAGTAGCTGCGTGATGTTGTAGCGCATCAGCGACAGATAGTCTGCCGCCGGACCATCCGGTTTGGACAGCGCATCGGCATAAAGCTTGCCGCCCGGGGCCGTGCCGGCTTCGCGGGCAATCTGCTGCAACAGTTTGGGATTGCTCATGTTCTCGAAGAACAGCGCCTTGATCTTTTCGCTGCGGATCTGGCGAATCAGCGCGGCGATCTCGCGGGCGCTGGGCTCGCTGTCGGTCGAGACACCCTGCGCGGCCAGGAAGCGCACCTGGTAGCGTGCACCGAAGTATTCAAAGGCGTCATGCGAGGTGATCACCTTGCGCTTGCCATCGGGGATCTGGGCAAACTGGCGCGCCGCCCAGGCGTCCAGGTCTTGCAGCTTGGCGATGTAGGCCTCGCCGTTCTTGCGGTACACCTCGGCACCAGCCGGATCCAGCTTGGCCAGGGCCGTCACGATGTTGCGGGTATAGACGACCACGTTCTGCGGATTCTGCCAGGCGTGCGGATCATCCTTGCCGTGGTGCTCATGGCCATGCTCGTCCCCATCCTCGCCGACGCGCTCGCGCGCCTTGATACCAGCCGAAGCCACCACGATGGGGCCGCGATAGTTGGCCGACTGGGCCAGGCGCTCCATCCAACCTTCGAAACCCAGGCCATTGACCACCACCAGCCGGGCGCGCGACACCGCCTTGATATCGTCCGGGGCAGGCTGGAAGACGTGGGCATCCTCATCGGGACCGACCAGGGTGGACACAGCGATGCGATCGCCGCCGACATTGGCGACCACGTCACCCAGGATGCTGAAGCTGGCCAGCACGGGGATGCGTTCGGCGGCCGAGGACGGCACGTTCACTGCCAGGGCCAGTGCGGCCAGCAGCATGGAAAGGGGGCGGTACAGTTTCATGGGGACTCCGGGGAAGGAAGCAAGGAAATTCAGGCCTGCAGGTGCGGACGGCGCAACAGGCGCGGCAGCCAGCCGCGCGGCGCGAACAGCAGCGAGAGCGCGTACAGCGCACCGGCGCAGACGATGATCACCGGGCCGGACGGCACCGAGGCGTAATAGGACACCAGCAGCCCGGCATACCCCGCCAGCGCGGCCTGGAGCACGCTGTTGCAGAGCTGGGCCGGCAGGCTGTCATGCCACAGGCGCGCCGACACCGCCGGCAGCATCATCAGGCCCACGGCCATCAAGGTACCCAGGGTCTGGAAGGACGCCACCAGATTCATCACCACCAGCATCAGGAACACCTGCTGGTAGATCGCCCCACCGCTGCGTCCACCGCCCACGGCCATGTAGGAAGGATCGAAGCTCTCCAGCAGCAGGCCACGGTACAGCGCCGCAATGCCCAGCACGCTGGCGCTGGCCACACCGGCGATGAGCAGCAGCCCCTCGCTGTCCACCCCCAGCACGTTGCCAAAGAGGATGTGCAAGAGGTCCAGCTGGGTGCCGTGGCGGGAAATCAGGATCACGCCCAGCGCCAGCGCCACCACGTAGATCGCGGCCAGGCTGGCGTCTTCCTTGAGTTCGGTATGGCGGCTGATCCAGCCAGCCACGGCCACCACCAGCACGCCGGCGGCAAAACCGCCGACCGACAACGCCGGCAGCGACAGGCCGAAGAAGATGAAACCCACCGCCACCCCGGGCAGGACCGCATGGCTGAGGGCTTCGCCGAACAGGCTCATGCGGCGCAGGGTCAACAACACGCCCAGCGGCGCACTGCCCAGCGCCAGCGCGAAGGCAGCCACCAGCGCGCGCCGCATGAAGGAAAATTCCTGGAAGGGTTCGACCGCCAGTTGATGCATCAGCGACAGCAGGCTCATTGCAGGCCTCCCCGGGCCGCTGCCTGGCCGTGCTCGTGGGCATGCTCATGGCCATGGGCATGGGCATGGGCATGGGCATGGGCGTGATCATGCAGTTGCGACAGCGCCAGCACATCGGCCTCGCTGACCTCGCACACGCCGGCCTGCTCGTCCACGGCCTCGGCCATGGCGCGGGCGCGTTGCAGGTTTTCGTCGCACATCACCTCGGCGGTCTGCCCCCACGCCACCACGTGGCGCGCCAGCAGCAAGGTCTGGGGAAAGGCACGACGCACCTGGTCATGGTCGTGCAGCACGGCGATGACAGTGCGGCGCTCGGCGTGCCAGGCCGAGATGATGCGCAGCAGGTCACCGGTGGTGCGGGCATCGATGGCATTGAATGGTTCGTCCAGCAGGATCACCTCGGCATCCTGCAACAGGATGCGGGCGAACAGCACGCGCTGGAACTGGCCCACCGACAGGCTGGCCACCGGCCGCCCGGCAAAGCCGTCCAGGCCGACTGCGGTCAGCGCCTGACGCGCGCGGGCGCACATGGCGGCGTCGATGCCGCCCCAGTTGCCCTTGGCCTGCCAATAGCCCAGCAACACGCAATCGTTCACGGTGATGGGGAAGCTGCGGTCGATCTCGGCCTGCTGCGGCAGGTAGGCGATGCGGCGCGCATCCACGTGGGTCAGCACCCGTCCGTCATTGCAGCGGACCAGTCCGAGCATGCTCTTGAGCAGCGTGCTCTTGCCGGCACCGTTGGGGCCGACGACGGCGGTGAGCGAACCGCGCTCGAAAGCGCCGTTGACATGATGCAGAGCCGGATGGCGACGGTAGCTGACGGTGAGGTTTTCCAGGGAAATGGCCGCGTTCATGCCCTCTCCCCCAGCGCCCAGACCACCCCGAACCACAACACCAGCACCACTGGCAAGACCACCAGCACGCGCTGCCACCATGGGCTGGCGAGCACCCCCTGCTTCAACAGAAAACGAGAAAGAACCGACACGACGGGAAACCTGAAAGAATGGGATAGACACAAGGCCAACATGGCCGCCCCGCCCCTTGCGACCAGCGGTGCGGCCGATGGCATGCATAAGTACCAGATGGCTACGCAACCGTGTTGCAGAAGCGGGGTAAGACGGCATTATAATGCAACGCTGTTGCAGAATGTAACAAGACTGATTTTTTGTCACGCGCGGGCTCACAATGCCGCAGACCTATTTCCTTTTTTTCGTCATCAACAAGCATAAGAAAGCCGACCATGCCCCGTTTGTCCGCCCTGCCCCTGCTGCTTCTCTCCCTGGCCAGCCTGCCCGCGCTGGCCGCCGATGACGCCCATGACCACCACGGCAACCATCCGGCCCACGTACATGGCGTGGGCAAGCTGGACGTGGCGCTGGAAGGCAATACCCTGACCCTGCACCTGGACACGCCGCTGGTCAACGTGGTCGGTTTCGAACATGCCGCCAGCAGCAGCAAGGACAAGGACACCGTGCGCGCTGCCGCCCGCACCCTGCGTGAGGTCAACCGCATCTTTGCCACCGATGCCGCCGCCCAGTGCAAGCCAGCCGAGATCCAGCTGGAATCGGCCGTGCTGACACCGGCATTGCTGGGCGAAAAAGCCGCCGCCAACACCCAGGACGCCCCCAAGGACGGCCATGCCGACCTCGACGGCGACTTCACCCTGGTCTGCGCCAGCCCGGGCGCGCTGACCACGCTGGACCTCAACGGCCTGTTCAGCGCCTTCCCCGGCTTCCAGCGCATCGATGTGCAACTGGTCACCCCCCAGAAGCAAGGCGGGCTGCAACTGACTCCAGGCAGCGCGCTCATCCCCCTGAACTGAACCGCCCTGCCTTCACGCTGGCCTGCACCACGTCAGGCCAGCGACAGCCTGCCGGGCTATCATCAGTGGTCCGCAGCTCTCCCATCGCCTTGCCTGCCGTCATGAATTCGCCGCTCTTTTCCACTCCTCCCGCTGCCATCGATCTGCGCGACCTGCAGTTCACCTGGCCGCGCCAGTCCCATCCTGCGCTGGCCCTGGCCAGCCTGCGTATCGCCGCCGGCGAACATGTCTTCGTCAGCGGCCCCAGCGGCAGCGGCAAAAGCACGCTCTTGGCGGCCATTGGCGGCATCATCCTGCCCCAGCGCGGCAGCGTTGATGTGCTGGGCCAGCGCCTGCACGCGATGCCATCGCGGCAGCGCGACCGCTTCCGGGTGGACCATATCGGTTTCATCTTCCAGCAGTTCAACCTGCTGCCCTATCTGTCCATCCTCGACAACGTACTGCTGCCCTGCCAGTTCTCCGCCTATCGCAAACAGCGCGCCCTGCAGCAAGGCACCAGCCTGGCCGCAGCGGCGCAGGCGCTGCTGGCGGCGCTGGACCTGGCGCCGGCCTTATGGCAACGCCCGGTCACGCAGCTCTCCATTGGCCAGCAACAACGCGTGGCGGCGGCGCGAGCGCTGATCGGACGGCCTGAGATCATCGTGGCCGACGAACCGACCTCGGCCCTGGACAGTGACCGCCAGTTGGCCTTCCTCGACCTGTTGCAACGCGAATGCGCACAGAGCGGCGCGGCGCTGGTGTTCGTCAGCCACGACCTGCGCCTGGCGGAGCGCTTCGACCGTCGGCTGGCGCTGGAACAGATCAATGGCGCAGCCCGCGCCGGGGAGGCCGCATGAAGATCCTGCTGCGCCTGGCTGCGCGAAGCGCCTGGAACCGCCGTTTCACCCTCGGCCTGATGTTGGTGGCCATCGCCTTGTCCACCACCATGCTGCTGGGCATCGAACGGGTACGCCATGAGGTGCGCGCCGGCTTTTCGCAATCGGTGTCCGGCACCGACCTGGTGGTGGGCGCGCGCACCAGCCCCATCCAGTTGATGCTCTACGCCATCTTCCGCATCGGCGGGGCCACCAACAACATGGGCTGGGACAGTGCCCAGGCGCTGGCGCGCAACCCCGCCGTGGCCTGGACCATCCCGATCTCGCTGGGCGACTCGCACCGGGGTTTCCCGGTGCTGGCCACCAATGGCAACTACTTCACCCACTTCCGCTACGGCAGCAACCAGCCGCTCAGGCTGACCCAGGGCCAGCCCATGGCCGGCGTGTTCGACGCCGTACTGGGCGCGGACGTGGCCGACAAGCTGCACTACCACCTGGGCGATGTCATCATCCTGTCGCACGGCATGGGCGGCCTGGGCCTGACCCAGCATGCCGACAAACCCTTCCGGGTGGTCGGCATCCTGGCCCGCACCGGCACGCCGGTGGATCGCACGGTACACATCGGGCTGGACGGCATGCAAGCCATCCACCTCGACTGGGAAGGCGGTGCGCCCTTGCCGGGCGTACATATCCCGGCCGAATTCGTGAAGAAATTCAACCTCACCCCCACCAGCATCACCGCCGTGCTGGTGGGCCTGAAGAGCCGCGCCCGGGTGTTTGCGCTGCAACGCGAGATCGCCGATGGGCAAGGCTACAACGAACCCCTGATGGCGGTGCTGCCGGGCGTGGCGCTGGACCAGCTGTGGGATGTGGTGGGCATCGGCGAGAATGCGCTGCTGGTGGTCTCGGGCATGGTGGTGGTGGTCGGCCTGGCTGGGCTGGTGGCGGTTATCCTGGCCAGCCTGGGCGAGCGGCGGCGCGAACTGGCGATCCTGCGCTCGGTGGGCGCACGACCGCTGGACGTGCTCTTGCTGCTCTGTATCGAAGGCCTGGGCGTGATGCTGGCCGGCGTAGCCAGCGGGCTGCTCTTGCTCAGCCTGCTGGTGTGGGCGCTGGGGCCACTGCTGGCGCAGCAGTTCGGCATTGCCTTGCAGCCTGCCTGGCCAGCCGCAGGCGAATTACAATTGCTGCTCTGGACCGTGCTGGCGGGATTGGTCGCCAGCCTGCTGCCGGCACTGCGAGCCTACCGCCTGAGCCTGTCGGATGGACTGACGCCGAGAATTTGACCTGGATGTAACGATATGAAGACTCTTTACTGGATCGGCGGCATCGTGGCCGCCGGCCTGCTGGTGGGCAGCGGTGTGCGCTTGCTGGCCCATTCCGATGCCCAGGCAGCCCCGGCGGCGGCCTTGCCGGCCACTCCGGCCGCAACGCCAGGCGCACCATTGGCCGGCGCAGTACCGGCGGTGACTGCGCGCGCCGACGCTGGCAGCACGGTGCCGGGCGTGGCGGCGGCCTCCAACGGCCAGTACCAGGTGGGCGACCAGCTCAAGCAAAGTCCGACCGTGACGGACAAGCCCTACCAGGCCTCCGGCAAGACGGTCAACGGCTACCAGGAGATTGCCTGGGAAGCGCTGATCCCCAAGGACTGGGACCCGATGGCCCCGTTCAAGGGGCTCAAGCTGGACCAGTTGACCGATGACGACCCGCGCGCCGATGCGGCCCTGTGGAAGGCCAAGAAATACTGGAAGGATGCGCCCGTGGACGCCAGCATGGAAGGCAAGCCGGTGCGCCTGCCGGGCTTCGTGGTGTCGCTGGACCGGGAAGGCGAGGCGCTCAAGGAATTCCTGCTGGTGCCGTATTTCGGCGCGTGCATCCACGTCCCGCCGCCACCAGCCAACCAGATCATCCACGTGCGCAGCGCCAAGGCCGTCAAGAACGTGCGCACCATGGATGCGGTGTGGATCAGCGGCGTGCTGAAGGTGGAGCGCTCCGACTCTTCCATGGGCGCGTCCAGCTACAGCATGAAGGCCGTCACCGTGGAGCCCTATACCGCCCCCGACAACGGCTGAACCGGTTTATCCCCACTGCCGCCCCGCACTCGCCGGGGCGGGCGCAAGCCCTGGCCTTATCCACATTTTTCGGGGGCAAGCTTGTGGACAACGGCTTGACAAGCCAGCCAAGCCCTTGATTTCAAAGTCTTTTCCCAATCCGCTCCAAAGGCGCGCAAGTACCAGGCAGGCGCACTGATGCCGCCGTGCTCACCGCACCCATCCGTGACAATGCTCGGGATATCCACATTTTTTGGTGGCAAGCCTGTGGAGAAGCGCTGGGTAAGCACCCCAAGGTCTTGATTCAAAAGGAAATTCCGTTTGCGCACCAGGGACAGGCAAAAAACAGGCAGGGACCGCCGACGACCGTCCTGACACGGGCCGACGAACTATCCACATTTTCTGGTGGCAAGCCTGTGGAGAACGCCTTGACAAGCTCATCAAGCCATTGATTCCAAACAACTTTCCTTTTGCGCACCGGACATGGGCAATCCCTGTAAAAACCCAGGCACGCGCGGTCTGAAGCGCACAACAAGCCCGTCAGCACAGGTATTGCGGCAGCTATCCACATGTTTTGGTGGCAAGCCTGTGGACAAGGACTGAACAAGGCAGGCAAGCCCTTGATTTCAATGAATTTTCCAGTCGCGACACATTATCAGGCAAGCTATCTGGCCAGAATTGCGGAACTGAACCCGCAGGCGCATGGCTGCGGATATCCACATTTTTTGGTGGCAAGCCTGTGGAAAAACACTGGAAAAGCCAGCCAAGTACTTGAATGGAAAAGGAATTTGGCAATCTGACCCAGACTGGGCAGCGCCATGCGCTCTAGGTACAAGCTTGCCTGCCAGAGAGCAAGGAAGAAATACGCACCCCGCGCCGCGCACCGACCAGGTTTGCACCTGTCGGGAAGGGAGGACCGCAGCTTCCACCACGTGTGCGTACTGCCGGGTTACAAAGCCACTGGCCGGCATGGGCGTGAAGAGAACCGGGAAAAAAGGCCTGCAACGCGCTCGCATCGCAGGCCAAACATCTGCAACAGGTACAGAGGAGACAGAACGAAGTCTAACGGCGACTTATTACGTCGCCGTGACATCAGTACGGGTCATGCCTTTTCCGCCCCCCCATTAGGCTGCTGATCAAAGCTCATGCTGATCGGCGCACCACACCGCCAGTTCGTACCCGTCGGGATCGATGAAGTGGAAGCGCTTGCCACCAGGGAAGGAGAAAGTCGCACGGCTGATACGCGCACCAGCCGCCAAGAGCTTGCGCTGGATCTCTCCCAGGTCATCTGCATACAGGATCACCAGTGGACCGCCCGGCCTGACCGGCTCGCCGGTGGTGAAGCCGCCGGTCAGACGGCCATCCTGGAATTCGGTGTAGGTCGGGCCATAGTCCACGAAGCGCCAGCCGAATACGGCGCCGTAAAACGCCTTGCTGCGCTCGATGTCGGCGACGTTGAATTCGATGTTGTCGATGCGCAGATGCCTGCCTTGGTCTGTCATTGCAGCTTTCCTTTGGTGAAAAGTGAGGGGCCGAGGCACCGGCACGCGCCTGCCGTCACCCATGCCGCCTTCTCCAGGCGACATCAAAAAACTTCGAGAAATTTGCTCAAAAATCATGCATGTCATGACATCGTCACATCCACGCACTATGATCTGAATCCTAGTGCGGTACATGCAACCGATATGCATGATCGTACGGTGTGTTGGACACTCGTCCAGCACACCCTCCCTTCGGAGGCGATCGCCTCAGCGCTCCCTGAACGACATTCCCCCCTGTTGCAAGATCGAGTCTTACCAGACGCCATCGATGGCCGTCGCTTGCAGGCTGATGCGCGAAATCTCGCCGTCCGCGCCCTGCAGCGCCAGGTCGTCCGGCATGGACCTGGGCGGCTTGCGGAACCAGTCCTGGCATAGCTGGGAAAGATTGGTGAGGGCCTTCTTGGCCATGAACTGCTGCAGCAGCTCACGCGTGAGCGCCAGGTCGGGAGCCAGGTAGAAGTCGCCGGGCGTGGCCAGAGCCTGCACGCCGGCACTCATTCGCCCCAGATCCTTCTGGAACATGCGGCGCGGCACCGGCAAAGGATGGCCGGCCGAGCTCAGCAATTCCTGGAACAGCGGGGCCATGAAATCGATGGCATAGCCATCGCATTGCACCCAGGCATGGAAGGCATCCTTGTCGCTGGCCACGCCCTGGCCATCCTCGGCGAGCGTGCCGAAGGACAAGGCACCAGCGCGGTCGGGATGGATGAGGAAGAAGGCGGCGCCGGCAACCGGGAAGGCGTTGCGCTTGTAGAACTTCTTGAGGATCTGGGCGGCAGTGACGGAAAAGAAGAAACTGGCAGCCGGGATGTCCGCTTCCACGCTGTGCAGCACGGAATGGATGACGCGGAAGATGCGTTGGTAATCGGCCAGGGGAATCAAGGGGCGCAGGTTCTGCGCGGAGGAATGAGAGGTTTGCATGACGCAATTTTCTCACGAAAAAGAACGGGCAAGCCGCTTGGCCGCTTCACGTGAGCGTCAACTGCCCGCTCCCGTCGCGTGACGCGCGCTTTGGAACAAAAGCGACCGCACGACTTGCCGTTCCACCCTCAAGAGATGTCTACTGCAACTTCACTTGCTGCTCTGCTACGGTACTGGGACTGCTACTACACCTGCATACTGCTGCTGCACAGACTGCTTCACTGCACTACTGCACTACTGCACTACTGCAACTGCAGCAACTGCAGCAACGCTTGCAACCTCTGCTGCTTGCTACGGCACAACCCCCTACTCCCTACTCCCTACTCCCCACTCCCCACTCCAACGTCACTTCCCCTACTACTCCCCACCCAGCTTTCCCCCAGGCATTTCATCCTGCTTGCGAACGCCCTGCATGAAGCAGTTGCAATCGACGTCGTGATACTGTGCGCAATGCTGCAGCGAAGGACGGGTCAGGCCGCTGTCGAACAGCGAGCGGTTTTCGGTCTCGACGCTGGAATACATCATAGCGGCCACGCTGGCGGCATGCTGGTCGCGCTGTCCCACCTCATCCAGCGAGACTTCGAGCAGGCCCCATTCGCGGTCGGTGCGCACGAACAGGTACATGAGTACGGTACAGAACACCAGATAACTGATGAACATCAGGGTGATTTCACCCGGGACGGAATCGGTGACGAAATGCATGGCAACACTCCTGGCAAGATCAGCATTGAGGTCTTGCGTACATGTCGGGTTTGCTCTTGCTGAGCTTCCTGACGTCACAGACCGCGTTTCAATGGTTCCCATCTTAGGCAGCAGCGGGCAGCGCGAACATCGGGGAATTCCTGAGCCTGGCAATGCTGTCCGACTTTGGCAACACCGCGCCAGCTCTGCCTTGGCGGCTCATGCGAATGATTTGCAGTCACATGCTTTGAACGTAACCGTACGTCTCTGCCAGACGAGAAAAAAAAGGTTCTTCGAAGAATTCCGTGGACTGATTTTCTGAGTTTTGTATCCTGACGGCTTATTGGATAGTCGTCAGGAGGCAAGATGTTGGACCGCAAGACACTTCAGGCACTGGGCTGCTGGACGG
>Ga0160495_100820_pt1 | contig 11055 bp, 10 predicted proteins | sample DID4MG_4_FD_108251 | JGI IMG/M metagenome (GOLD analysis project Ga0160495, IMG submission 108251) | Enriched soil microbial communities from UW Madison campus, WI, USA - DID2933_E24_FP4 MG | ecosystem: Environmental > Terrestrial > Soil > Unclassified | place: USA: Madison, Wisconsin | collected... | reverse complement strand
GGGGACCCTGCGCAGCAGGGCTGGATCTTGGGGTCGCCTTCTTTTGCTTACTTTTCTTGGCGAGACAAGAAAAGTGAGCGGCTGCCGGGCCGCCCCCGGCGCTCCGCTGCGACCGGAGAAAGAAAACAATTAAGCTAGAGCGCAGGAAGAATGCCAGTGCAGACTACCCAGCCCGCAATCCCATCCCCTAAGCAAGCCAAGCCAAGCCAAGCCAAACCAAGGAAAACAAACCAAAGCACAAAAAGAAAACGCCGCCCAAGCAAACCCCGGACGGCGTCTCAAGAAAAGACCAACTGATCAGTTAAAGATCACAGTCTTATGACCATTGAGCAAAATACGATGCTCGGTAAACCATTTAACAGCACGCGCCAACACCACGCACTCGATATCCCGCCCAATAGCAGTCAAGGTATCCGGCCCCATGGAATGATCCACGCGCTCAACCCCCTGCTCGATGATCGGACCTTCATCCAGATCTCCGGTCACAAAGTGCGCCGTCGCGCCAATGAGCTTCACCCCACGGTCATGCGCCTGATAATAAGGCTTGGCGCCCTTGAAGCTGGGCAGGAAGGAATGGTGAATATTGATCGCCCGGCCACGCAAAGCCTCGCACATCTCCGGCGACAGAATCTGCATGTAACGCGCCAGCACCACCAGATCGATCTGGTTGGCCTCCACGATTTCCATGATGCGCTGCTCCTGCACCCGCTTGACCTCCATCGACGCGCCGGTTGCCAGCGGCAGATGATGGAAGGGAATGTTGTAGCTCGCAGCCAGCTGATAGAAATCCGTGTGATTGGACACAATCGCCGGAATCTCCACCGGCAACAGACCGCTCTTGTAACGGAACAGCAGATCGTTCAGACAGTGACCAATCTTGGACACCATCAGCATTACACGCGGCTTCTTGCCCGCATCATTCAACTGCCAGTTCATCTGCAACGACTCGCCCAGCACGCCAAAATCCGCACGCAAAGCCGCGTCGCTCATGGCCGCATCCTCCGAAGAGAAATGCACCCGCATGAAGAAAAGCTTGGACTGCGCATCGCCAAACTGCGCCGAATCAATAATGTTGCAGCCGTGATCGGCCAGGAAGCCCGAGACGCGATGCACAATGCCACGCTGGTCCAGGCAGGACAAGGTAAGGATATATTCCGGGTGAGCCATGAGAGTGAACTGAGAAACGCCAGCGTCCCCAGGGACCGCGCCAACCACGGACGCAGCCGCCGGCCCGCGCGGGCCGCCAGGAGGACGAAAGGCGCTATTGTCGCACGCCCGGGCCACGCGGACAAATTCCGCTCCCGGACACGCAACACCGACCATGCCATCTCGGCAACAAAGACCACATGATCGTCGCAGTTAAAGACGACTTGATTAAAGACGACTTGAGCACCGTTTTAGACCACCGCGCCCAAAGTTTCAACCCGGAAACACCCTGAGAGCAGCGCGCCGCCCTGCTCTCAACGCCCACCCCGGTGGAGGATTCAGGCCGTCTTCTGCAGCAGCTCCTTCTGCTCATGACCGCCACCCACCTGCAGATCACCGGCGAGCTGGCCGCCCTCTTCGATGACCAGCTTGCCATAGCGGATCTTGCCCGTGACCTTGCCGCTGGCGTAGATCACCAGCTTCTGGCGCACCGTCAACTCACCGTCGAACTCGCCACGGATCTCGGCCAGATCGATCTCAGCCGAACCCTTGAAGGCGCCACGCTCGGCGATCTGCACCACGCGGCAGTTGATGGTGGCCTGCACCTTGCCTTCCACCACCAGGGTGTCGCAATCCTCGATCTCGCCCTTGACCTTGATGTTGGGACCCACGGTCAGCTTGCTGCCGCTTTCCTCCGTCGCCGGAGCCGGCGTGGAGACCGAAGAGGGATACTGGGCCGGTTTGTTGACGCTGGTCACATTGCCACCTGTAGATGTAGAAGCAGAGGTACTGCTGTTGCTGGAAGCGCTGCTGAAAGGGGAATTGGTCGAAGTGGTTTCGCGTTTGCCGAAGAGGGATTCTGAGCGAAGCATGTGATCTCCTGAAATTGAGAGTGCGTGGGCGTATGAAACGCACGAAAACGGCGACGCGCTTGAATCGAAACTGCCGCAGGCAGGCCAGCACGCAGGTGCCACTGGCGCTGCCGTGCAGATCCGAAAGACCTTCTGGATGGGTCCGGATATTCAGCGGCGCGTCGCTACGTCGACAGGTCCAAGACGTCGCGCATCAGCGACGCATGGAGACAAACAAAGATTGTCCCCGAGGAAACCTGTGCGATTCGGCAGGATGACTTTTCTAAAGTTCACCATAAATTTGTAACAGCGCAGCACCCTTGTGAAGGAGTATTTTCCTGCGTTGAAACCATGCGAAATTATTTATATTTCCAACAGGCTTGTAACTAAAAAAAATGTAACAGTTAGTCGCACATCGGCGTCGCCATATGGCGACACCTACCGGACTGCAATCCAATGCCGACAAGGATTTCAGCGACGCCGCAGTTTTTTTTCACGTACCGATTCAGTCCGAGCGACATGTATAAAAGTTAGAATTTCCGGATCATAAAATCCGCCCTTCCATTCTCACAAAACGAGGATTCCAATCACATCATTCCCCTTGCCTTGCAGAGCGCAGAAGAGCATGGAGACCCGCGCACCTGGCGCAGATGAATGCAGCGACGAATGCATGAGATGAAGGCCGGGATGGCTGATACAGCCTGTGACGCAATGTAAGCGATGAAAATGAATGTCATCGGTCGAGCACATCCGCGCCAGCCGATTTATGATGTCCGTTTCGTCCCTGCCAGCGTTGACATTGCGCGTCGGCAGGACTGTACCGCCCCCCCTGTCTTCGCCATGAACCACAATCCGTTCCCTGATCCGGAATCGCTGGATTCCTTTGCCGCCCGCCTCTATCCCGAACGTCACCAGTCAAGTGCAGCGCGCACGCTGGCCGGCCTGATTGCCGCCATCAGCTGGTTCGCCTTCGTGGCGCAGACCGACATCACCATCGGCCGCCTGCTGGCGCGCGGCGGCGGGGTGCTCGATGGGCTGGACCGGTTGACGATGTACCTCACCAACCTGACCATCCTGTTGAGCGCCCTGTGCTTTACCTCGCTAGCCCTGTCGCTGAGCACGCCGCTGAGCCGCTTCTTCCGCCAGCCCACAGTGGTCACGGCGGTGGTGACCTACCTGGCCTTCGTGGGCATCGCCTACAACCTGCTGCTGCGGCAGTTGTGGACACCCACGGGCTTCCGGGCGCTGGTCAATGAAAGCCTGCATACGGTGGTGCCGCTGCTGGCCATTGTGTATTGGATTTTTTTCGTGCCGGTATTCCAGGCCTCATGGCGCAAGGCCCTGCTGTGGCTGGCCTATCCACTGGCCTACCTGCTCGTCACGCTGTGGCGCGGGGCGTTGTCGGGCTTCTATCCCTACCCCTTCATTGATGTGAATGCGCTGGGCTATGCGCGCGTGGCATTGAACGCCACCTTGCTGCTGGCAGGCTTCATCGGCCTGATGGGCTTGTTCATCGCGGTCAACCGCTCGGGCAAGCCGGTGCTGCTGCGCAAATGACGACCGAGCGAGGTCAGCGTGGATCTCACTGCAAGGGTGCCGTCAACGCCATGACCAGCATGACCAGTGTCGCTGTCAGGAAGCCCGCAGTGACGAGCACGTAGTAAAGCATCTTGAGCAGCATGTCGGCCCTCTCGGTATGGATGCCATATCCTAGCGCGGACAATACGGAGCGCAAGATTGTCTCTTGGTGCAGAATCGTTCATCTCAGATGCTTGCCTGCCAAAGCAAAAAGACACATCCTTGTCATACGGTCGCGCTATGCTGGCTCCCGCTACGCGCCAAACCCCACAACAATATCCGACAGGAAATCCATCCATGAGCAAGCACGACGACGATATCGCCGGCAGCCAGCCCGCGTCCTCGGACATCCCTCTCCCGCCGCAGCAACCCAGTCGCCGCCGCTTCCTGGGCGGCATGGCGGCGCTGGGCGCAGGCAGCGCCCTGGCCGGCTGCGCCACCGACGGCCAGGGCGCTGCAGCGCTGCCCAGCGCCAACCCGGCCGAGGCCGCCGCACTGGACCGTGCCCTGCGCGAACAGGTCAAGAACATCGTGGTGATCTACGCCGAGAACCGCAGCTTCAACAATCTCTTCGCCGATTTCCCCGGCCTGGAAAAACCGCTGTCCTCGCTCAAGCCCTCGGACTACCAGCAGCGCGACCGCGATGGCAGCCTGCTCAAGCAATTGCCCCCGGCCTGGAGCGGCGTGGTGAATCAGGAGCAGACCATCGAAGGCGTGACCTACGAGGCCAGCAAGCAATACCAGACCAACCTGCCCAATGCCCCCTATGCGCTCAAAGGCCCGCAAGGCGAAGCCCTGCCGCTGGGCCTGGTCACGCGCGACCTATGGCACGTGTTCTACCAGAACCAGATGCAGATCAACGGCGGCAAGAACGATGGCTTCGTGGCCTGGGCCGACTCCGGCGGCCTGACCATGGGCCACTATGCGGATACCCGCTACAACCTGCGCCTGTGGGATGTGGCACGCGAATTCGTACTGTGCGACAACTTCTTCCAGGGTGCCTTCGGCGGTTCCTTCCTGAACCACCAGTACCTGATCAGCGCCACCGCGCCCTACTATCCGGACGTGATGAACTCGGTCTCGCGCACGCAGGTGGCCAAGACCAGGAACAACGATCCGCTCTCGCCCGAACTGGTCCCGGCCGAGAACAGCCCGGCCGGCGCCCTGCAAGGCCCGCCCAAGTTCGGCCCCAGCGCACTCACTCCGGACGGTTACGCCGTCAACACCATGGCCCCGCCCTACTGGCCGACCTGGAGCCGCGACCGCAACAATCCGGCCTATGCCGAACCCAACCAGCCCAGCGTGCTGGTGCCGCAGACGCACGAGCACATCGGCGACAAGCTCAACAGGAAGGGCATCGACTGGGCCTGGTATGCCGGCGCCTGGCAGGCCACGCTGGATGAGTTCAAGGACTCCAAGGGCATCCCCAAGATCCCTAACTTCCAGTACCACCATCAGCCCTTCAACTACTTCAAGAACCTGGGACCGGACAATCCCGCCGAACGCAACAAGCGCCTGCGGGATGGCGGCCTGGGCGACGAGGCACGCACCAACCGTTTCCTGGCCGATGTGGAAGCGGGCCGCCTGCCGCCGGTGACCTTCTACAAGCCGCAGGGCAACCTCAACCTGCACGCCGGCTATGCCGACATCGCCTCCGGCGACCGTCACATCGCCCACATCATCAAGAGCCTGCAGGCCAGCCCGCAGTGGAAGAACATGGTGGTGGTCATCACCTTCGACGAAAACGGCGGCTGGTGGGATCACGTCGCTCCGCCCAAGGGCGACCGCTGGGGGCCTGGCACCCGCGTGCCAGCGCTGGTGGTGTCGCCCTTCGCGCGCAAGGGCAGCGTGGACCACACGGTCTACGACACCGCGTCCATCCTGCGCCTGATCACCCGCACCTTCGACCTGGAGAAGCTGGACGGTCTGAAACAACGTGATGAAGCCATGATCGCGCGCGGCCAGCAGCCGATGGGCGATTTGACCAATGCACTGCAATTGAAAGCCTGATCTTTCCTGGCAGATGACATGACAACGCCGTCGCGGAGCAATCCGCGACGGCGTTCTTCATGGTGGAGAGGACACCGGCCTTACGTCAGCCAGGGCGGCGCAGCCTCTTGCAAGCTGATCTTTCGAGGAATGAGCCGGAGGTCGAGGAAGGTATCGGCAATCTGCTGCTGTTCGTCGAGGATGGCGCGGGTGATGGGCAGCGTGCCATAGTGATAACGCCGCACCACCACGTCCAGCACGCTTCTGGGCAAGCCCAGGATGCCGGCCAACTCGCTGGCGTATTCATCGGGCCGAGCCTTGGCCCATTCATCGATCTTGCCCAGCTCTTCCAGCGCGATGCGGATCAGGTCGGCGTTGTCGCGGGCGTAGTCGCGCGTCGAGAAGTAGTAGGCGCGATTCTTGACCACGCCGTCGGCATCGGCCAGGATGCGCGCCTTCAGGCTCTGCTGGGCAGCCGCCAAGTAAGGCTCCCAGATTGCCCATGCATCCACCGCACCGCGCTCGAAGGCCGCGCGCGCATCGGCCGGGGCCAGCCAGACCGGGGTGACATCGCCGTACTTAAGGCCATGCTTTTCCAGTAACTTGACCAGGAAATAATGGACGTTGGAGCCCTTATTGAGGGCGATGCGCTTGCCCTTCAATTGCTGCGGTCGCTGCAGCTCGCTCTCCTCCCGCACCAGCACCGCCTCCACATAGGGACGCGGCACCGTCGCGCCGACATAGACCAGCGGCGTACCAGCCGCTTGCGCGAAGATGGGCGGCGCTTCACCAACATCGCCAAAGTCGATCGAGCCCGCCCCCAAGGCTTCCAGCTGCACCGGCCCAGCGCTGAACTCTACCCATTTCACGGTCGCGCCCAGTGGCGCCAGGCGCTGTTCCAGCACGCCATGGGCGCGAATGAGGCTCAGCGCTCCCTTCTGATAGCCCACCCGTAACTGCCGTGGCGCGGCGGCGCGGGCCGGCGACGGCAGGCTCGTGCCAGTCGCAGCAGCCGCAGCCAGCACCAGCCCGCCTGCGATGAGGCGACGGCGGCGGCGGTTCAGGACGACGGTGTGGATGGCCTGGTTTCTTCGTTGTTCATCATGCGGCATGCGGGCTCCGGAAATCTCGTTTCAATCGCGTTGGATCAGGGAAAGTCTGAGCAACGAGATTAGCCATGCCGGCCACGGATGCGAACGAATTGTTCCGCCAGTGCATAGAAGAAAAGCGGATAAGCGATCCGCCATGACTGCGTGCGCAGTGACGGCGAACCCCATCACTTTATATCACGTTATGATATATTTGCGCCTTATCCCTTTACCATGGCGGCTTCATGAGCAAAACAAGAAGCCATCAAAACCGCTCACCCCTCCTCCACGATGAAACACAAACGCGACTACACGGCCGACCGGCGGCTCCCCTACCTGTGCGCCATCGCTCTGCCGATCGGCCTGCTTTCGACGGGTGCAGCATGGCTGCTGCTCAAGCTCATTGCGCTGTTTACCAACCTGTTCTATTTCCAACGGCTGTCGCTGGCCGCTGCCACGCCGGCCACCCATACGCTGGGCTGGATCGCTGCCCTGCTGCCGATTGCCGGCGGTCTCATCGTGGGCCTGATGGCGCGCTACGGCAGCGACAAGATCCGGGGCCACGGCATCCCGGAAGCCATCGAAGCCATCCTCTTCGGCAAGAGCCGCATGTCGCCCAAGGTCGCGCTGCTCAAGCCCTTGTCATCGGGCATCGTGATCGGCAGCGGCGGCCCCTTTGGCGCAGAAGGTCCGATCATCATGACCGGCGGCTCGATCGGTTCGCTGCTGGCGCAGCTGCTGCATCTGACCGCAGCCGAGCGCAAAACCTTGCTGGTGGCCGGAGCCTGCGCTGGCATGACCGCCATCTTCGGCACGCCCCTGGCGGCGGTGCTGCTGGCCGTGGAGCTGCTGCTGTTCGAACTGAAGCCGCGCAGCCTCTTGCCGGTGGCGCTGGCCTGCGCCGTGGCCGGGTTCGTGCGGCCCTGGCTGGTGGAGGCCGGTCCACTGTTCCCGCTGGAGGTCGCCGTGCCGGCTCCGGTGGCGCTACTCTCCTGCCTGGTGGCGGGCCTGGCCAGCGGAGTGCTGGCAGCCGCGCTGACGCTGGCCTTGTATCGCATCGAGGATGGCTTCCACCGCCTGCGGCTGCACTGGATGTGGTGGCCCGCGCTGGGTGGCATTGCCGTGGGCCTGGGCGGCCTGTTGCAGCCGCGCGCGCTGGGCGTGGGCTATGACGTCATCGGCGACCTGCTGCACCAGCACATGCTGCTGTCGGCAGCGCTGGCCTTGCTGCTGGTAAAGGCCGTGATCTGGCTGCTGGCGCTGGGTTCTGGCACCTCCGGCGGGGTCCTGGCGCCGCTGCTGATGCTGGGTGCGGGCCTGGGGCTGATCCTCTCGCCGTGGCTGCCGGGCGGCTCGGATGGTCTATGGCCGCTGGTCTGCATGGCCGGCGTACTGGGCAGCGTGCTGGGCGCGCCGTTGACGGCGATCGTCTTCGCCTTCGGCCTGACCCATGCCAGCCAGGCGCTGCTGCCGCTGATCGCCACCACTGCCGTGGCCTATGGCGTCAATGTGCTACTGATGAAACGCTCCATCATGACCGAGAAGATCGCCCGGCGCGGCCTGCACGTCCACCGGGAATATGGCGTCGATCCGCTCGAACGCATGCACGTGGAAGAACTGATGACGGCCGCCCCGCAAACACTGGCCAGCACCCTGCCCGCTGCCCAAGCGCTGGCCTGGTGCCGCGCGCAGGAGCACGTGCACCGCTATTACCCGGTCACCGATGGCGTGCATCTGGTGGGCATGCTGGCGTTGCGCGCGCTGGAACATGCCGATCCATCGCAGGCCTGCGACACCCTCACCCAGGGACATGAACACTACTTGCTGCCGCACATGAGCGCACGCAGCGCAGCGGGGCTGATGGCCCGGCTGGGCGTGGCGCGCCTGCCGGTGGTGGCAGGTCCGGAGCGGCGCAAGCTGGTGGGCGTGCTGTCGCTGTCGGACCTGGCCCGCGCCAGCGCCGCGCATGCAGAAGAAGAATCGGTCAGGGAAAGATTGCTGGGCAATTAGACTCGCGCTCGCGTCGGCGCTTCAGACGCCGCCGCTGAGCTTGCACATCAGGTTATCCCGCGAGACCAGCACCACGTTGATGCCCGCCGCGCCATTGTCGAGGCGGAATTCACTGTTGCCATTGGACAAGGAAATGATGCGCACCGCCCGCGAGGCGGCCTCAGTCAGGACGGTGTCGCCGGTCATGTTCAGGCAGGTCAGCACGCAGCCAGCGCCGGCGCTGCAACTGCGGGTAATGTCGCTGGCCACCGGAGTCGGCGCAGCGCTGCCGGCAGGCACGGGTACGGCCGCCGGACCGGGTGCGGCCACCTGGGCCATAGCGGACATAGGGAGCAGCCAGGATAGCAGCGCCGCCAGCAGCAGCGAGGATGGAACGAACCGGACCAGACGCATGGCAAGACTCCCCTCGGAAGAACGATAAGGTCCGTATTGCAACACAAACCCGGCACAAACGAAAAGAGGGCGCACCTTCTTGCGAAAGTGCGCCCAAACGTCAGCCCCCCTCAGGGCTCCCGGTAACCGCACTGCCCGGTGTGCGCCATGGGCGCAGACTGTCGCGGGCAGCTGGCATGGGAGAACTTTACCGTCTGGCCATAAGGGCTGACATCAGGAGCTTCCTGATGGCGCTGCATTCTGGCTCAGGAAATTCCCTAGATGGATCGGCCAAGCGTTCTTGCGGCAGATCAAACTGTGCAGAGAGCACATATGGATAGACAAAATGATTGTTTGCAACATTGTGCGTGAAGCGTTAAAGTCGTTTCCAGAGCAGATTCATCAGGCGGCGCCACTTTTCAGATAGAACTGGGCGCCGCGAATCTCTCTTCCTCCGGCTTCTTCCTTCCCCCTCTGTTCTTCATCCCGCTGTGCGGGCAGTCCCTTGCGCTTGTGCGCAGCGCGATCCAACGCCATGGCGGCATTTTTGATAGCATGCGCACATGGATACCTCGAACACCCCCGAATTGAGCGCCCTGGCCGATACGGCCGGATTGGGCCTGTCGGCCGTCGTGGCCGGGCTGCGCACCTCGCGCGAAGTGACCAACAAGATCCGCTATCGCGGCGAGATCCGCGAGTTGCCCTCGCGTGAGGCGATGCACAAGCTCTTGCAGCATTTGCAGGCGGCGCTGTTTCCCACGCATTACGGCCATACCGACCTGTCGGACGAGACCATTGATTATTTCGTCGGCAGCCAGTTAAATACCGGCCTGAGCATCCTGAAGGAGCAGGTCCGGCGCAGCCTCTACTTCAGCAGCGAGCAGCAGGAAGAAGCCGGGTTGCGCGAGCAGGCCGCGCGCATCACGCGCGATTTCGCGCATCAGTTGCCGGCAGTACGGGACGTGCTGGTCAGTGATATCCAGGCGGCTTACCATGGCGACCCGGCGGCTTCGAGCATTTCGGAAATCCTGCTGTGCTATCCCGGTACGACGGCGATCATCTACCATCGTCTGGCGCATTCCCTGCATCAACTGGGCGCGCCCTTGCTGGCCCGTCTGATTGCTGACATTGCGCACTCAGGCACGGGGATCGATATTCATCCGGCTGCGCAGATCGGCCCGAGTTTCTTTATCGATCACGGCACTGGCGTGGTCATCGGCGAGACCACGATCATTGGCCGCAATGTACGTCTGTACCAGGCGGTGACGCTGGGTGCCAAGCGTTTCCCGCAGGAACCGGACGGTTCGCTGGTCAAGGGCATTCCGCGCCATCCGATCGTGGAGGATGATGTGGTGGTCTATGCGGGGGCGACGCTGCTGGGGCGCATCACCATTGGCCGGGGTTCGGTCATTGGGGGCAATGTCTGGCTGACGCATAGCGTGCCGCCGGGCAGCAATGTCTCGCAAGCGGAAATGCTGAGCGACTGCGATCAGCCCTGAGCGTACTTTTCAGTTACCCAGGGGCAAGTAGCGTTGCAGGACGAACAAGCCGCCTAGCACTGCCAGGCCGCACAGCAGCACTGCTCCGATGAGCTTGCGGTCTTCGGGAAGCATCGGTTCGAGAGGATACTGGCCGAGTTCCTGCTGGATTTGCTGGTCGTTCATGGAGGCTCCTGGTGAACGCTGATGGCGATGGGGTCAGGCTTCATGCTAGGCAAGCTGGGCGGGGTTGGGAAGGAAGCATTGCTTACATCGATATCCGTTGTTTGCATAAGCGGTTGATGATGTTTGTTTGTTTGCTTGCCTGCTTGCTTCCGAGGTCTTGTCGAGGTCTTGTGCTGGCTCGGGCTTATTGGGGTAGTCTGCACGGGCTGCCTTCCTGCGCTCTAGCTTAATTCTTATCTTTCTCCGGTCGGAAGGACGCGCCGGGGGCGGCCCGGCAGCCGCTCACTTTTCTTGTCTCGCCAAGAAAAGTAAGCAAAAGAAGGCGACCGCTACCGCCCCGCCCTCCTTCGGAGGGTC
>Ga0160495_100817_pt1 | contig 11066 bp, 9 predicted proteins | sample DID4MG_4_FD_108251 | JGI IMG/M metagenome (GOLD analysis project Ga0160495, IMG submission 108251) | Enriched soil microbial communities from UW Madison campus, WI, USA - DID2933_E24_FP4 MG | ecosystem: Environmental > Terrestrial > Soil > Unclassified | place: USA: Madison, Wisconsin | collected... | reverse complement strand
TGTATCGCTTCTTTGGGCATACCGAAGACCACGCTGCTGGCTTCGTCCTGGGCATAGGTGGTGCCGCCGCAATCGGCCATCTCGCGCATGCCGCGCGCGCCGTCGTCCCCCATGCCCGTCATGATGATGCCCACTGCATTACTGCCGGCGGCCTTGGCCAGCGAGCGGAACAGCACATCCACCGAGGGCTTGTGCCGGCTCACCAGCGGACCGTCGAGTGTTTCCACATAGTACTGCAGGCCCTCCCGCCTGACCACCAGATGCCGCCCTCCGGGCGCAATCAGCACGCGCCCCGGCAAGATCCGGTCAAGATGTTCGGCCTCCTTGACCTCGGCCCCCGAGAGCCGGTGCAGCCGCTCGGCAAAACTGCGGGTAAAGCGCTGCGGCATGTGCTGCACCACCACGATGCCGGGACAACGCCGGCCCAGCCTGCCCAGCACGCGCTCCAGCGCCTGCGGTCCTCCAGTCGATGCGCCGATGGCGACGATCTTCGCCGTGGCCGGCCGCAAGCCATCCTCCAGCCCGGGCGGCGGCAGCACCGCATCGGCGGTGTAGCGCTGCAAGCTCGCTCCCCAGCTTGCATCATGCAACATTTCCGGCGAGCGTGCCTTGACCGGGCGCAGCCTGGGGCCAGGCAGCGCCGGCAGCCGCTGCCCAACGCCCGATCGCACGGCGGCGCGGATGGCGCCGGCCAGCTCGTCCATGGCCTGCTGCAGGAAATCGCGCACACCCAATTGCGGTCGGGCAATCACGCTCACCGCCCCCGCCGCCAGTGCTTCGGCGGCAACCGTATCGCCCTCCCCCTGGCCCACGCGCGCGCTGCACATGACCACCGGGGTCGGCCTGGTCGCCATGATCTGGCGCAGGAAGCTCAGGCCATCCATGCGCGGCATCTCGATATCGAGCAGGATCACATCCGGCCATTCCTGCTCCATCTTGCGCAGCGCGAAGACCGGATCCGGCGCGGCCCCGATGACGCGGATGTCGGCCGTCTGCGCCAGCAGCTGCTGCATCAGCTGGCGCACCACCGAGGAGTCATCGACCACCATGACACGGATCATCGCGGGGGTGTTCATGCCGGCTTCCGGTAGATCGAGGGGGAATGCATATCCAGCCCCAGGTCCATGCCGTGCAGGGATTCCGAGTGTCCCACCACCAGGTAGCCGCCCGGCCGCAGGCGCGCGATCACATCGCGCAGTACCTGCAGCTTGGTATTGCAGTCAAAGTAGATGATGACGTTGCGCAGGAAGATCAGGTCGTACTGACCATCATCGTGATCGTCCAGCCGGGTGAGATTGCGCTGGGCAAACTGGACCTTGGCGCGCAGATCGGCCTGTACCAGGAAATGCCCCTCGTACTGCCCCATGCCCATCAGGCAGTAGCGGCGCAGATAGGAACGCGGGATATTCTGCCCGCGCGCCATCGGATAGAGCGCACGCCTGGCAAAGCGCAAGACTCGTGTGCTGATATCGGAAGCGAACACCGACCAGCTTGCGCCAGGCCGGTGATGGTCCAGCAGCATGGCCAGAGTATAGGCTTCCTCGCCGGTGGCGCTGGCTGCGCTCCAGATGCGCAGCTGCGGCTGCCGGGCGACCTGCGGCAGCCATTGCTCGGCCAGAAAATCGAAGTGGCCCGGCTCGCGGAAGAAATAGGTTTCGTTGGTGGTGATCAGGTCGATGGCGCGCTGGCGTTCCTGCGCGCCCTCTTCACCAATGATCATGGCGTGGTACTGCCCCAGATCGCGCAGGCCCAGTTCATTCATGCGGCCCACCAGGCGGCTCTGCAGCAAGGCTTTCTTGGACAAGGGCAGGTGCAGCCCGATATGCTGCCTGAACAACTGCTGGAACAGCTGCATCTCATGGTCGCTGACCTCCTCTTCCAGCGCAATGCCGTGCGGGCCAGTCATCGCCGCTACTCCCGCGCCGCGTCGCTGATGCTGCCGATGGCGTCGGGCGCGCCACCCAGGGCCTCCTCGGCGCTCATGCCCAGGAGGCTGGCCAGTTCATCCACCGACAACACCCGTGGCACATCCAGCACCACCACAAAGCGCTCGTTGACATTGATCATGCCATCGACGAAATCGGCGCGGATGCCCGCCCCGAACGAGGGACGCGGCTCGATCTGGTCTACACCGATGCTCAGCACCGCACTGACCGCATCCACCATCACGCCCAGCAGCAATTGCTGTTCGTCCTGCTGCAACTCCATGATGATGATGCAGGTGCGCTTGGCTACCACCGTGGGAACGCGCCCGAAACGTACCGACAGGTCGATCACCGGCACCACCGAGCCGCGCAGGTTGATCACGCCGCGCAGGAAAGCCGGCATCAGCGGCACCTCGGTCAGGCCGGAAAATTCGATGATCTCGCGAATGCTGGCGATGGGCATGGCGAAGCTCTCCATCCCCACCAGGAAGGTGAGGAACTGGCGGCTCTCGACCACCTCTTCCTGGGCGCGGCGGCGCTTGCTCTCGCCGTTCAGGGACACGCTAGGCATGACCTGCTCTCCTTGCTGCTGCGGATGGGCTCTTCACTGGGCGGGTCTCCTCAGAAACGCTTGAAGGATGATTCATCGACACCGGGCTCGTCCTCGGGCGTATCGAGCAGGGACAAGCGCCGCACGCTCTCGGCCTTGCCGCTGGATGGCCGCAGCGGCGCGGCCCTGCTGGCGCGTGGGACGCTCTTGCGCGGCTCGCCCACCCGGAAGAAGCGCATCAGGTCTTGCAGATGGATGGCCTGGGCGCTCATCTCCTCTGAGGTGGCCGACAGTTCTTCCGAGGCCGATGCCGTCATCTGGGTAGTCTGCGCCATCTGATGCACGGCGTTGTTGATCTGTTCCAATCCGGTCGATTGCTCGTGGGAGGCAGCGGCGATTTCCTGCACCAGATCTGCGGTCTTGCGAATCGAGGGCACCATCTGGTTCAACAGTCCGCCCGCCTTCTCGGCCAGGCCTACGCTGTTTTCCGCCACGGCAATGATCTCCTGGGCAGCGCTCTGGGAGCGTTCGGCCAGCTTGCGCACTTCGGCGGCAACCACGGCAAAGCCCTTGCCATGTTCGCCGGCGCGCGCGGCTTCGATGGCCGCATTCAGGGCCAGCAGATTGGTCTGATAGGCAATGTCATCGATGATGCCGATCTTGCTGGCGATCTGCTTCATCGCCACCACGGTTTCGCGCACCGCTTCGCCGCCGTCGGTGGCGGCAGTCGCCGAAAGGCTGGCAATGCCATCGGTGGTGCGGGCGTTGTCGGCATTCTGGGCAATGGTGGCAGTGATCTCTTCCACCGAGGCGCTGGTTTCCTCGACGTTAGCGGCCTGCTGCGCGGCATTGTGCGACAGCGCCTGCGAGGATGACGAAATCTGTTCCGAGGCCGAGGCCAGCGAGGTGGCCGTGCCGCTGACATCGCCGATGACATCGGTCCACTTGTTGATCATCTGCTGGGTGCTATAGAGCACGCTGATCTTGTCGCCCTTGGGCAGCGGCACCACCACGGTGAGATCGCCCTCGGCCACGCGGCGCAGTACGCTCATCGCATCACGCGGCTCGCCGCCGATCTGCGAGCGGATGATGCGATACGACAGCCACAGGCAGGCAAACAGTACCACCACCGAGGCGGCCAGCAGCCAGAAGATCTTCTGTTCCAGCTCGGCGTACTCCCGGCCGGCCTGCCGCACGTGCGCCTGGGTGCGCTCGTCCACCAGCCGCAGGAAATCATTGACCGGACTCATCAGCTTGCCGAACAGTGCCCGATAGGTCTGATCGAACACCAGCTCCTGTGCCATGGCCTGATTGGGCGCGCCGATGACGGTGTACTTGCCTTCGCCGTCATCGAACTCGCCCTTGACCGCATGAAAGGCCGTGATCTCGATCTTGGCCAACTGGTCACCCAGCTTCAGGGCTTCCTGCATCTTGGCCAGTTCTTCGTCGGTGAAGCCGGCACGCTTCATCAGCTCGCTCAGCGGCACGGCCGGTGCACCGGCCTCCGGCGCCAGCTTGCGGGCAGTGACCAGGTCCCAGTTGAAGCGATCATAGTTGGCTGGACGCGCTCGCTTGCCGTTGCGGATATCCATGATCATGTAGTAGCGATCCTCATCGTTGGGATCACCCGTGGTCACGTAGGCACGCGCGAACTTGGTCATGTCCTCGGTGGTGCGGCGCAGTTCATTGGCCAACGCCGTGGAGTCGTAGCGCGACTGGTGTGCGCGTTCCAGTGCGAGGTTGGCGTCCTTGAGCGCGCCGGTGAGGCTGACCACCACCGCCACCAGGATGGATAGCACCAGGGCCAGCCAGATGAAGAGCTGCTTGATGCTCATCCTGTGGGTCATTGTTTCTCTCATGCTAGCGTCCCCTTGTCCTGGCTTGTGCTTGTCATGATGCGGAGGCCACGCCGCGTTCGGCATAGGCCAGCGCACTGCCTTGTTCCTGCTGCTGGGTGTGATGCACCAGATGGGCGATGTCCAGGATCAGCGCCACCCGTCCATCGCCCAGGATGGTCGATCCAGACAATCCCTTGACCTTGCCGAACAGGCGTCCCAGCGGCTTGATCACCGCCTGGCACTCGCCCAGCAGGCCATCGACCAGCAGGCCCGCTCGCAGCGGTCCGTACTGGACGATCACCAGGCTGTTGCGCCCACGCTCGCGCGCCGGCAAGTCGAACAGTTCGCGCAGCGGCACGAAGGGCAAGGGCTCATCGCGCACGTTGACGATATGGCTGCCGGGCTGATGGGGCGGCATGTCGATGCATTCCACCACCATGTCCAACGGAATGACGAACACCGCATTGCCCACCACCACCTGGAAACCGGAAATGATCGCCAGCGTCAGCGGCAACCGCAGCCGCACCACGGTGCCGCGCCCGCGTCCTGTATCGATGCTGACTTCGCCGTGCAGCGCCTCGATGTTGCGCCTGACCACGTCCATACCCACGCCGCGTCCCGACAGTTCGGTCACCTGCTGGGCGGTGGAGAAACCGGGCTCGAAGACGAAGCGGTAGATCTCGGTATCGCTCAGTTCCGTATCGGGAGTGGCCAGCCCCTGCGCCACCGCCTTGGTCAGGATGGCGTCACGGTCCATGCCACGGCCATCGTCCATGACTTCGATGACCACGCTGCCCGATTCATGGATGGCGTTGAGCTGCAAGGTGGCCTTGGCCGGCTTGCCGACGGCGATGCGCTCGGCGGCCGGTTCGATACCATGGTCGATGGCGTTGCGCACGATGTGCATGAGCGGGTCGGCCAGGCGTTCCACCATGGACTTGTCCAGCTCGGTATCGGAGCCGGTCATCACCAGTTCGATGTCCTTGCCGAGGTCGCGCGCGATGTCACGCACGATGCGCGGGAAGCGCTGGAACACCTCGTTGATCTGCACCATCCGCAAGGTCAATGCGGCGTCGCGGATCTGCTCCATCAGGGTATCGATGGCCTGGGTGGCTTCCTCGAACTGGCTATCCTTGCGGCGGCGCGCGATCAAGCGCGCGCTGGCGCCGGCGATGACCAGTTCGCCCACCAGGTCGATGAGCTGGTCGAGCTTGGAGACTTCGATCTTGATGAATTTCTGCTCCTGGGCGCGGCGCTCGTCCAGCGCACGCGGTCGTTGCAGCGCAGCCTCTGCCGCCATGGATTCCCCCACAGCGCCCAGCATGTCTGCAGGCCTGACGGTGGCCGCGTCCAGGGTACGCCACTGCACCTGGTCGAACAGCGCCAGTGCGCGCCATGCAGCGGCCAATCTGGCGGCGTCTTGCGGGTCCAGGCGCGAGAGGCGCTCGGCGTAGGCCGACAGCGGCGCACGCGGCGGCAGGATGTCGATACGGCTGTCATCGCGCACGAACTCGAATACATTTTCCAGCGTCTGCAGCGTCGAGTCCGAGGCCAGGCAGACTTCCATGCCCAGATAGCAGTTCTCGGCATCCATCGCCTCGGCATCAGGAATGGCCGATTCGACCGTCACCAGCGCCACGATGCGACCCAGCGAGCGCAGATAGTGCAGGAAGGACAAGGGGTCGAGCCCATCGCGCAGCACGTTCTCGTTCAATTGCAGCGAGAGATGCCAATAGGGTACGCGCGTGGCGGCCTGATCGTGGCTCCCGCTCTCGGCGATAGCCGCGCCATGCGAGGACAGCACCGGCGCAGGCGCAGTGGTCAGGGCCAAGGCCGCCACGGCGTCAAGCTCGGCCAGCAGCGTGGCGCGCCGTTCGGCATTGGGTTCTTCGGCTTCCTGGCCGCGCTCGATGGCGTCCACCAGCTCGCCTATGTAGTCGCTGCACTGCAGCAGCAGCGACATCAGATGGTTGTCCAGCACCAGCCTTTCCTCGCGCACCCGCTCCAGCACGTGTTCCAGATGATGGGTGAACTGGACAATGCTGTCGAAAGCGAACAGCCCGGCCGACCCCTTGATGGTGTGGGCAGCGCGGAAGATGGCGTGGATGCTGTCACGGCTGGGACCTTCCATCTCGGTCTGCAACAGGGCAGCCTCCATGGCCACCAGCAGTTCGCGGGCTTCCTGCACCATGGCGTCGCGCGCGGAGTCCCGACTCATGCCGCCTCCAAGCCGAAACGCTCACGCAATTGCAGCAGCTCGAAGGCCACCTGCACCGCCGGACTGTCGCCGACGATCTCCAGGCTGCGGCCCTGGGCGAGCAGCTCGCGCCGCAACAGCAACAGCAGCTGGACGCCGGCGGTGTCGATCTCGTCCACCGAGGACAGGTCCAGCTGCACCTGCGGCTGCGCCAGCGTGAGCACGTGCAGCAGCTCGGGCTTGCGCTCGGCCGCCTGGAAAATGGTCAGTCCGCCGCTCACCTGGAGCAGCAGCTTGTCCTCTTGCACGGTGAGGGTCACTGGCATGTTGCGCTTCTCGGCTTTCTCTGGATCTGTGTTGCTCTGCATTTGCTCCGCATTTGCTCTGTACTGCACTGCTCTGTCTTGCCGCACTGTATCGGACCTGCCTTGCGCTGCGCTGACGCGCTCAGGGCAAGATCAGCTTGGCCACGGCGTCGAGCAGCACCGGCGGCTGGAAGGGCTTATGCACCCAGGCACGGATGCCAGCGGCTTTGCCTTCCTGCTTGCGGGCCTCGCTGCTCTCGGTGGTGAGCATGATGACTGGCGTGAATTTGTAGGCCGGCATCTGCTTCATTTCGCGCACGAACGACAAGCCATCCAGATGAGGCATGTTCAGGTCCGAAATGACCAGATTGAACTTACGCCCATCCAGACGGGCCAGAGCCTGCTTGCCGTCAGCGGCTTCCTCGACGTGATAGCCGGCGCTCTTCAAGGCCGCCGAGATGGTCTGGCGCAGGCTGAAGGAGTCATCGACGATCAGTATGTTCTTTTCCATCGCCCATCCTCAGAAGAAATCCACTTGCGAAGCAGCGGCTGCGCCACCTTGCTGGCCAGCGTGGACCTGCCGCTGTTCCGGGGTGGTATAAGTCTTTTCGAGCTCGGCCAGCCATTGCTGGGCACTGGGCAAGGGCTTGTGGGCATCCTCTGCCGCCGCTGCGCGCAGACGTGCAATGTCGCCCTGCACGTGGTCGAGGATCTGGCTGATGCGATCCTGGAATTGCAGATGGACCAGGATGTCGCAGACCTCGCGGTCCACTTCGCGGCCTTCGTCTTCGAGCTGCTCCACGGTGGTCGAGAGCTTCATGGCCGACTGGCGGAAATCGGCGATGACCTGGTCGATCAAGGCGCGCGAGTGTTCCACGATCTCGCCCTCGCTGGCGGGCGTCTCGCCGGATGCACCCAGCACCGCCTGGATCTGCTGACGCATGCTCTTGGCGCGGGCAGCGATCTGGCGACTGTTTTCCGCAGAACGCTCGGCCAGCTCCTGCCAGCTTTGCTCGCTGCTCAGCAGATCGGTCACGCCGGTCTGTCCGGCCAGTTGTTCGTTCTGCTGGGCCAACCGGCGAATCTCGTCGTTGGTGGCCATGAGCGTATCGAGGCGACCGGCCAGCGCCTGGCGCGAAGTGAGCATACCCTCCAGCGTCGTGGCGATGCCGCCCAGTTGTTCGGCCGCATGCGGGATGGTCTGCAGGATTTCGCTGCCAGCGCCATGGCGCGCCGGGTCCAGCGCCCCCTCCAGCCGTTCGTGGATGCCGACGAAGCGCGCGGTCAGGCTATCGATGGCCGATTGCGTCTGCGCCCGCGCCAGTTGCACATTGCCCTGCCAGACCGGTAGCACCTCGCGCAACAGGCCGGCGAGTTGCTGGTCAGCATCTTCCTTGACCTTGGCCACGGCAAGCGGCGCAGGCAGCGTCGGCGCAGCAGTGCCCGCCTGGGCTGGCGGCGGGGCCGGCAGGCAGGTCAGGTAGAACGCGCCGCCAATGAGCAAGCCCACCAACGCGCCCAGCCACCAGTGCTGCGCCAGCATCATGAACAGCAACAGGTTCACCAGGCACAGCACCGGCAAGATATTGCGAAGCGATTTCACGGCCACTATCCCAAGGTCGTCGTTGTCAGTCATGGCCGGCGGCGGGCGGCTGCCCCGCCTGACGCCGGCGTTCTTTTCATTGCGTCAGTCCGTCAGACCCTCGTTGGGCCTTCGTCAGGATGTTAACGGCATCTTTGCGCTGATCTTTTGGCAACAGGAAAAAGATTCACGCCGATTTGCATCCGGCCAGCCCAGAACGGCGGGGAGGCTGCCGCTGGCACTAAAGGCGGAGGCGACCGGTCTATCGTGCATGCGCACCTATGGTCAGCTTATTGTGCTGTGACCCGGCATCGACCCTTGCGAGGAATAAAGGCCGATTTACGCCTGAGTTGTCGCTCATAGGCGGAGCGTTCATCGGTGAATTGTCAAAGAATTAATACACAAAGAACAAAACCGCACGCCCGCTGCCGCACAGCGCCGGGCTGGATGAAATCAACTACAATGCCGCACCCGGCGCACCGGGGGGAAAGACGCCATGGAGGAAGCCATCTCCCAGGATTACCTGCACGGTTGTCGGAATGCTACAGTCAATTTTTCTATCACTACCAAGACGCGCCGGTACTGACCGCCAACACCGAGCATCTGGATGCTGCCCACAACGATGCCGATCCGGCCATCCTGCTGCAGCACATCCAGGAGATGCACGGGCCGCGCGCCTTTCTCAATCACGGAGGTTGAATCTTTCATGGCAGGCTATCTTCAGGAATCGGGCGCTGCGCGCGCCAAGCCGGTGACCACCCACACCCTGCAGGCGATGCGCGCCAAGGGCGACAAGATCAGCATGCTGACCTGTTATGACGCCAGCTTCGCTACGCTCATGGAGCGTGCCGGGCTGGAAACGGTACTCATCGGCGACTCCCTGGGCATGGTCTGCCAAGGCCATGATTCGACCCTGCCGGTGACGATCCAGGATGTGGCCTACCACACGGCAGCGGTGGCGCGCGGCACCCGCACCATGCTGATCATCGCCGACCTCCCCTTCGGCACTTATCCGACCCGCGAGGAAGCCTTTCGCAACGCCGCGCTGCTGATGCAGGCGGGCGCGCAGATGATCAAGCTCGAAGGCGGCGTGTGGCTGGCCGACACCATCAAGTTCCTCACCGAGCGCGGCATCCCGGTGTGTGCGCACATCGGTCTGACGCCGCAATCTGTCCATCAGTTAGGCGGTTTCAAGGTGCAAGGCAAGACCAGCGATGGCGCCACGCAACTGCATGCCGACGCGCTGGCCGTGCAGCAGGCCGGTGCCTCGCTGGTGGTGATCGAAGCGGTACCAGCCGCGCTGGGCAAGGAAGTGACAGACCGTCTGAGCATTCCTACCATCGGCATTGGCGCCGGTCCCGACTGCTCCGGCCAGGTGCTGGTGATGCATGACATGCTGGGCGTCTTCCCTGGCCACAAGAGCCGCTTCGTACGCAACTTCATGGAGGGCGCCAGCGGCATCGAAGAGGCCGTGGGCCGCTATGTCGCTGCCGTGAAAGATGGCAGCTTCCCGGCGCAGGAGCATTGCTTCTGAATTCCGAGGACAGGCGGGCGTAGCGCCTGTGGATAAGGCGATAAGCAAAAGGCCAGCGGAAAATCACGCTGGCCTTTTGCTTTGCTGCTCTGGTACGGCGGCTTACTCGAAGAATTCCTTGACCTTGTCCTTCCAGGTCTTGGTCTGCGGGCTGTGCTTGGCGCCGCCTTCGGTGGTGAGCTGTTCGAACTCGCGCAGCAGTTCCTTCTGGCGTTCGGTCAGCTTGACCGGGGTTTCCACCACGACGTGGCAGAACAGGTCGCCCGGATAACCGGAGCGCACGCCCTTGATGCCCTTGCCGCGCAGACGGAAGGTCTTGCCGCTCTGGGTGCCTTCGGGAATCGAGAAGGAGGCCTTGCCGTTCAGGGTCGGGGCTTCGATCTCGCCGCCCAGCGCCGCCTTGGCGAAGGAAATCGGCATCTCGCAATGCAGGTCGTCGCCATCACGCTGGAAGACATCGTGCGGCTTGATGTGGATTTCCACGTACAGGTCGCCCGGGGGGCCGCCATTGACGCCCGGCTCACCGTTGCCGGATGAGCGGATGCGCATGCCATCGTCGATGCCTTCGGGGATCTTCACCTCCAGCGTCTTGTTGCGCTTGATGCGGCCAGCGCCGGCGCAGGTGGGGCAAGGTTCTGGAATGATCTTGCCGCTGCCGTGGCACTTCGGGCAGGTCTGCTGGATGCTGAAGAAGCCCTGCTGCATGCGCACCTGGCCGTGGCCACCGCAGGTGGTGCAGGTGACCGGCGAGGTGCCGGGCTTGGCGCCGCTGCCGTGGCAGGTGTCGCACTGGTCCCAGGAGGGCACGCGGATGGTGGTATCAAAGCCGTGGGCGGCCTGCTCCAGGGTGATCTCCAGGTTGTAGCGCAGGTCCGCGCCGCGATAGACCTGCGGGCCGGAACTGCGGCCACGGCCACCGCCGCCGCCGCCACCACCGAAGATGTCGCCGAAGATGTCGCCGAAGGCGTCGGCAAAGCCGCCCGCACCGCCACCTGCGCCGCCGCCCATGTTGGGATCGACGCCGGCATGGCCGTAGCGGTCGTAGGCCTCGCGCTTCTGCGGGTCCGACAGCATCTCGTAGGCTTCCTTGACCTCCTTGAACTTGTCTTCCGCACCCTTGCTGTCGGGGTTGCGG
>Ga0160495_100815_pt1 | contig 11104 bp, 8 predicted proteins | sample DID4MG_4_FD_108251 | JGI IMG/M metagenome (GOLD analysis project Ga0160495, IMG submission 108251) | Enriched soil microbial communities from UW Madison campus, WI, USA - DID2933_E24_FP4 MG | ecosystem: Environmental > Terrestrial > Soil > Unclassified | place: USA: Madison, Wisconsin | collected... | reverse complement strand
TGCTGGCTGAGGGCTCCAACGCTTGACGACCTGACCGTCAATCGCTGGGCGGATCTCACGACCCGCCAAGATGAGACGTTTGCTGCTCGTGGCGGCTTTCCTACCAGAAGAGATAGGAGCGCGCGATGAATGGGCGCGCTAAAGCACGCCCCGAAGCATCATCTCCAACCCGAGAAGCGCAAGCGCGATCAGAAAACAGCGTTTGAACGCCGCGGGGCTGACACGCCGCCTGATATACTGACCCATCCACATGCCGAGCAGCGCCGGAGCAATGGCGGCTGCGGAAAGCAGCAGCGTCTCCATCTCAAAGACGCCCCGTGATCCCAACGCGGCGGCAAGCGCGACGGTAGACACCGTAAAGGAAAGGCCCAGAGCCTGAACGAGGTCATCCCTTCGCAGTCCAAGGGCTTGCACATAGGGCACGGCCGGAATGACGAAGACACCCGTCGCGCCGGTGACAAGGCCCGTCACGCCTCCGACAAGAGGCGAGAGCCAGCGTTCGCATTGCGTCCCCACCTGAAAGGGACGCGCGAGCAGGGTGTATACGGCATAGACAGCGAGCGCGAGCCCAAGCATGAAGTTGCCGAGAACCGTCCCTCCGTCTTTCAGAAGAGAGGAGCCGGCGAACGTCCCCAGGACCACGCCCGCCATCATGGGCCAAAGGCGCCGTACAATCGGCATGATGCTTTGCCCTGCCAGCAGCTGCCAGACGTTTGTCACGAAAGACGGGATCACAAGTAAGGCAGCGGCAGCGAGTGGCGAAAGCAAGCCACCGAGAACCCCCATCGCAACGGTCGGAAGCCCCATGCCGGTGACACCCTTGACGATTCCAGCGACAAGGAATGTCGCGGCAACAGCAACGAGCAGCAAGGGGTCTGACAGGTCAATCATCCTCTTTTGATAGTTGACCTGAAAACCGCGACAATGCGGTTCTCCCTTAATGAGCCTTCGTCTGGACCGAAGCCTGAATCGGCTTTAAAATCGTGCCATGCGCTTCGACTTTACCGATCTCCGGCTGTTCCTCGCTGTTGCCGATGCTGGCAGCATCACGCATGGCGCGTCTGCCGTGGGGCTATCGCTTGCTGCAGCAAGCGATCGTTTGCGCGAGATGGAGATCACCGGGCAGGTCAAGCTCATGGAAAGGGGCCGCCGCGGGGTGGCTCTGACGGAAGCGGGCGAGGCACTGTCCCATCACGCCCGTGAAATCCTCAATCGGGCATCCGTCATGCGTGGGGAAATGGCGCGCCATGCCAAGGGGATACGGGCCACGATCCGCCTGCACGCCAATACGGCCGCCATCGCCGACGTTCTCCCGGCGCGGCTGGTGCCGTGGCTTGCCGCGAGCCATCAAGTCGATATCGACCTACAGGAGCGGCAAAGCCACGAAATCGCACGAAGCGTCGCCGCTGGATTTGCCGATATCGGCGTGTTGTCGCACGCGGCCGCCACAGACGGGCTGCAGCTGAAGCCCTTCACCGTAAGCAGGCTTGCCGTAGTGTCGGCGCAGTCCCATTGGCTTGCACACGAAAAGGACGTTCCGTTCTACAACATTGCCAGCGAATACTTCGTGGGATTGGAGACTGGCGCATTGCAGGATCACATCGACCTTCAGGCGGACCGGCTCGCCATGAAGCTCCGGTACCGGATCCGGCTGCGTACATTCGAGTCGATATGTTCAGCGGCAGGCAGTGGGATTGGTGTGGCGATCGTTCCCGAGACGATCGCACGGCGATGCCGGCGTTCGAATGCCATTGCCATCACCCCGCTTGTGGACAGCTGGGCAAGACGGCATCTTTCGGTCTGCTTACCCGCAAGTCTCGACATTGCGCCCGCGGCGCGGGAGCTGTTCGACCATCTGGCACAGCCTTGACAGACGAAGAGGTCCGGTTTCACGGCACCCCTCAATTCTGACTACAAAATCTACCCGGATTCACCCGCGTTCCGGAAAGAGCGCTTTCAGACCCTCTGGCGATGGCGTGGCTATGCCGCGTTCCGTAATGAGGCCGGTGATGAGCCTCGCAGGCGTGACGTCGAAGGCGGGATTGGCGGCAGGGCTGCCTTCGGGCGAGATGCGCACGCTGGCAATCGAACCGTCGGCGGCGCGGCCCTGCACGAAACTCACCTCGTCGGCAGTGCGTTCCTCGATCGGAATTTCCTTGACGCCGTCATGCACCGTCCAGTCGATCGTGGGCGAAGGGAGCGCGACGTAGAAGGGCACGTCATTGTCGCGCGCGGCAAGCGCCTTCAGATAGGTGCCGATTTTGTTGCAGACATCGCCATTGGCCGTGGTGCGGTCGGTGCCGACAATCACCATATCGATGTCGCCATGCTGCATCAAATGGCCGCCGGCGTTGTCGACGATCAGCGTGTGCGGCACACCGTGGCCATTCATCTCCCACGCCGTCAAATAGGCGCCTTGGTTTCGCGGCCGTGTCTCATCGACATAGACATGAACGGGAATGCCCGCCTCGACAGCCATATAGATCGGTGCCGTCGCGGTGCCGTAATCGACGGTCGCAAGCCAGCCGGCATTGCAATGGGTGAGGATACGCACGGGCTCGCCGGGTTTTTTCTTCGCCGCGATCTCGCGGATCACATCGAGGCCGTTGGCGCCAATGGCGCGGTTGAGCTCGATATCCTCTTCGGCAATTTCCGCCGCTCGCTTGTAGGCAGCGTCCGCGCGGTCGGCTTGCGGCAGCGGGCGAAGATGATCGCGCATCGCATTCAGTGCCCAGCGCAGGTTGATGGCGGTCGGACGGGTCTCGTTCAACTCTTCCCAGACCGAATCGAGATGGGCATCGGATGGATCCCTTGCCATGGCGATGGCCATACCATAGGCCGCGGTGACGCCAATCAGTGGTGCGCCACGTACCCACATATCCCTGATCGCGACGGCGACATCGGCAACGGTCTTGAGCGTAACGACGCGGAATTCGTGTGGCAGCCAGCGTTGGTCGATGATGTCGACGGAGCAGCTATCCTCGTTGAGCCAGATCGTACGGTAGTGGCGTTCTTCGACTTTCACGCGATGATCTCCTTTTCAAGCCGCTCCACCATTTCGCGGATGTCGCGAAGACTGTGGATGCGCTGCCGGTTGACGGCGAGGTGACGCCCGAGCTTCAGGGCCTTGCGCTCGCAGGGCGCGCGGCGGTCGGGGTCGGCGATGGTTTCGAAATCGGCATTGTGAGCAAGACCGAGGATGCGGCGATGGATCTCGATGCCGGCAAAGCCCAGCATTTCGTGCCAGATCTCGTCGATGACGATGGAGAGCGCCTGTTCGGCGGCGAGCGGATCGTTGCGGTCCTCGAAGAGGCTGGCCTGATAGAGGATGCCCTTGCGCTCCGTGCGCCAGAGATGCGCGAATTCGGCACGGAACGTTTCCCACAGCGTATCGATCGTATCGAGCAGATAGGCGCGCATATTGTCGCGTGCACCGGGCGATGCTTCATGGCCGGTCTGCGAGACGTAGCTCATCCAGAAATTGGCGATCAGCATGCCGACGTCGAAGCTGATTGGGCCATAGAAGGCAAATTCCGGGTCGATGACGCGGGTTGCGTCTTCGGTCACCATGACAGAGCCGGTATGCAGGTCGCCGTGGCAGAGCGTCTCTGCCTTGGCGGAGAAGAGATGCTTCAGCCTCTGTGCTTCCACCTTGAGATCGCGGTCGGCGCGTAGTTCGGCGACGATGGTGTCGAGCTGCGGTGTGGTGTGGCGGTTCAGCTCGGCTTCGAAATAGGGATCGGAGAAGACGAGGTTTTCGGTGATGTCGCAAAGCTCGACATTGTCGGAAAAGAGGGCCACATCCGCCTTCTTCTCACGCGTCTCCATGGACAGATCGGAGCCGCGGAAAAGTGTGCGGGCGGCAAAGAGACCGAGGTCACGGCCGATCTTCGGCAGCTGACGCCCCTCAATGAGCGCGCGGCGCAGGATCACATGCGGCGTCAGGAATTCCATGACGATGATGGCCTGTCCCTCATCGAAAAACAGGATCTCCGGCACCATGCCGGGGTCGCGTGCGCCCTGGCGCTTCAACGCGTGGTATTCGAAGAACGAGCGCTTCAGCGGCAGCGGCCAGCTCTCGCCGACGAGCCGCACATAGGGCAGCGCCTGCTTGACGATGACGGCCCCTGTCTCGCCTGTGACGATGAAGACCAGATTGAGGTTTCCGTCGCCGACTTCCTTGATTGTCCAGCGAGACGAATCGGCGCCGATCCATTCTTTCAGGGCGGCGTTCTCGCCCAGCCGAACTGGCAATGTCTCGGCGCTCAGCGCCTCGAAGACGTGGCTGTTCATGTTGTTCTCCTCCTGCCGCATGGGGCAGTCGCCTCCGCTTGCCGCCATGCCGTTCTTGCCCACAGCTAAGGCATCATTCTGTCAAATGTCAACGTCCTTGACATTTGATGATGGGCTATCCTAACGTGGCGTCATTGGGAGGCGGAAATGAGCGAGCAGGCAGTGTTTCGCATTGATGGCGTGCGCAAATCCTTTGGGCCGGTCACGGTTCTCCAAGGAGTTGACCTCGACCTCGAAGCAGGCGCAGTGACGGTTTTGATGGGTGCCAACGGTGCCGGCAAATCCACGCTCGTGCGCATCCTCTCCGGCGTTTACACACGCGATGCCGGCACGATCACGCTGGCTGGCGCTGCCTTCGAACCGGCAACGCCGGCTGAGGCGATCCGCGCCGGTGTCGTCACCGTGCACCAGAACATCAATGACGGCGTGGTCGCCGATCTCGACGTCGCAACCAATCTGACGCTCGACCGGCTGAACGGACGCGGTGCTCGGCTGTTCTTCAATCCGCGCAGGGTGCGCCGCGAGGCTGCCGCCGTCGCGTCGCGCATGGGTCTTGCCATCGACCTCACCGCCAGTATCAACGACCTGACGCTGGCCGACCGCCAGATGGTGGCGATCGCGCGCGCGATGGCACATGAGCCGAAGGTGCTGATCCTCGACGAGCCGACCTCGTCTCTATCGAGTGCGGAGGCCGACCGCCTGTTCGACCTCATCGACCGCCTTAAGGCGCGCGGCGTCGCTATTCTCTATATTTCGCACCGCATGTCGGACATCCGCCGCCTTGCCGACAGCATCGTCGCATTGCGAGACGGCCGCATCACCGGCCGGTTCGAGGGGCCCGACCTCGACTATGAAGGCGCGGTCAACGCTATGCTCGGTCGTAAGGTATCAGCCGGTGCCGTCGCGGTGCGTGACGCAGACCGGCCGATCTTCAGCGTGCGCGGCCTCAAGCTTTCTGACCAGACGCGATCGTTCGACTTCGACCTCGGTGACGGCGAGATCGTCGCTGTCACCGGCCTTGTCGGCGTGGGCAAGACGGCGCTCGCCGAAACCCTGTTTGGCGCCCGCGCGCCGGCGGCCGGGGAGATGATGCTGGACGGCAAGCGCTATGCGCCAAAAACGACGGGACAGGCAATTTCCCAGGGCGTCTTCCTCGTCGCCAAGGATCGCGCGATCAGCGGCATCGTTCCGGATTTCAATATCTACGAGAATATCAGTCTGCCGTTCCTGCGCCGCCTCTCATCTCTTGGCATTGCCAGCCGTCGGGCCGAGAAAGTCAAGGCACGCAAGCAGATCGCAGAACTCGGCGTCGTCTGCCGCACCGAGCGCGACGAGATGCAGACGCTGTCTGGCGGCAATCAGCAGAAGGTCATGGTTGGCCGCTGGCTGTCCGAACCGTCGCGGCTCCTCATCCTCGACGAACCCTTCCAGGGTGTCGACATCGCTGCCCGGCGCGACATCGGCGCGAAACTGCGCGCGTCCGCCGCCGGGCGCAGCACCATTCTTTTCCTAACGGAACTCGACGAAGCCTTCGAGGTCGCTGACCGCATCCTGGTGATGTCGGAACAGGCCATCGTGGGTCAGCATCGCAATGCCGACATCGATGTCGAGCGGCTGCTCTCCGAGATCGCTGGGCAATTCTATCAACAGGTAAGTGCATGATGACGAGTGAACAGAGCAAATCCGCCGCACCCACCGGCGCCGTTCCACCGGCCACCCTCAACATCCGGGAAACCGCGATCAAATACGGCTTCCTTGTGCTGCTCGTTGGCATGGTGCTGTATTTTTCGCTGGTCACCGGAGGCTTTGCCTCGCCGCAGAGTGCGGTCTTCATCCTGCAATCCGTATCGATCACCGGGATTCTGGCGCTAGGCGTGACGGCAACGCTCGTCGTGGGCGGCTTCGACCTTTCCATCGGCTCCGTGGCCACCACGGCTATGATGGCCTCGTCCTATGTGATGGTTGTGATGGGCGGTGATGCCCTGACGGCGACACTCGTGTGCCTTGCCGTTGGCGTGCTCGTCGGCCTCGTCAACGGCATCATCATCGTCTACATGCGCGTGCCGGATTTGCTCGCCACGCTCGGCATGATGTTCCTCCTGCTCGGCCTCCAGCGCATTCCGACCGAAGGGCGTTCTATCGCGACAGGCATGACGCTGCCCGACGGTTCGACGGCGACGGGCGCTTTCAGTCCGGCCTTTCTTGCGCTCGGTCGCCATCGGTTCGATTTCATCCTGCCAAATCTGGTGCCGGTTTCGGTGGTCGTGCTGATCGTGCTTGCGATCGTCATCTGGTTCTTCCTCGAATATACCCGTTTCGGCCGCATGATGTATGCCGTCGGGTCTAACGAACGCGCTGCAAGCCTCGCCGGTGCGCCGGTCAACGCCTACAAGATCTCGGCCTACATCATATCTGGCGTGTTTGCCTCGATCGGCGGCATCCTGCTGGCCGCCCGCCTCGGGCGCGGCGATATCGCCTCAGGCAACAACCTGTTGCTTGACGCCGTCGCCGCCGCACTCATCGGCTTTGCCGTGCTTGGCGCGGCCAAGCCGAATGCCTTCGGCACGGCCATCGGCGCCCTCTTCGTCGGCATCCTGCTGCAGGGTCTGACGATGATGAACGCGCCTTACTACACCCAGGATTTCATCAAGGGCGCCGTACTCGTGATCGCCCTGATCTTCACCTTTGCGCTCTCGAAAAGAGGCAAACGCTGAGGCGGGAGCCCTTAGCGGACAACAGAAATTCACCAGTGGAGGAGACTGATATGAATTTTACGCGTAGAACCCTGAGCAAGCTCACGCTGGGGCTGATGGCCGCAACCTCGTTTGCCTTGCCATCGGTTGCGGCGGATATGCCCAAGCCATTCGACAAGCCCGGCGACGTCAAGATCGCGCTCGTGCGCTATCTCTCGACCGGCGATTTCTTCCAATCCTACCTTGCCGGCGTCGAAGCGCAGGCCAAAGCGCTCGGCGTCCAGCTTCAGGTCTTCGACAGCCGCCAGGACGCTGCACTCCAGGCCGACATGGTCGATCAGGCCATCGCGCTCGGCGTACAGGGCATCATCATCCAGCATGGCCTGACGGAATCCATGAAGGAAGCCGCCCAGCGTGCGGTCGATGCCGGCATTAAGGTCGTCGCCTTCGACGTCAATGTCGAAAATGACAAGATCCCGCAGGTCGAGCAGTCGGACCGCGACCTCGCGCGTCTCGCCCTTGAACAGGCGGTCAAGGACAATGGCGAAAGCTTCAAGGCCGGCTACGTCTATGTCGCGGGCATCGCGCCGCTCGACCGCCGCGACGAGACCTGGAAGGAATTCAAGAAGAAATATCCTGGCATCAACGAGGCCGCCCAGTTCGGCACGATGGACAACCCGATCGCCAACTCGGTCGCCAACCAGGCGCGTTCGGTCATCTCGGCCAATCCTGATATCACCGTGATGTTCGCTCCCTATGACGAATTCGCCAAGGGCGTGAAGATCGCGGTCGACGAAGCGGGCCTGTCCTCCAGCGTCAAGATCTATTCGGCCGACATCTCGACCTCGGACATCGCAGCGATGCGTGAGTCCGACTCGGCCTGGGTCGCAACGGCTGCGACGAACCCGGCCGTGGTCGGTCAGGTCTCGGTACGCTCGCTCGCCATGCTGCTTGCCGGAGAAGACCCGGGCAAACAGGTCATCGTACCGCCGACGCTGATCACCCAGAAAGACCTCAATGATCAGGATATCAAGAACATGGAAGAGCTCGGCGCCAAGCTGCCGCAGTTCGCCCATGCTGATGTCGCCATGCCGGCCTGGATGCCGAAGCCCTGATTTCCGTATGTTGGAACCAAAGAGGGGCGGCCCATCGGGCCGCCCCTCTTTGCATATGCGGCTAAAACGAAAGCGGGGCAGTTGCCTGCCCCGCCTGGAGATTAGCGCATCGCCGCTGCGATGTTGCCGCCATCGACCGTGGTGACATCGGCGGTCGTCCGTTCGGCAAGCGCGTGATGTATGAAGGCGCGCGCGACGTCTTCCGCCGTCACTTCGAGGCCGAGCAGGTTGCCGCCCATATATTCCTTTACAGAAAGGCCGCGGGCGGCCGCGCGGTTGGCAATCATCTCATCATTCAGTAGGCCGGAGCGGATGCGGTCGGCATTGACGGCATTGACACGGATGTTATCGGCGCCGTGCTCGAGCGCATATTGGCGCGACAGGAAGAGTGTCGCCGCCTTCGGCAGGCCGTAGGCACCGAATTTCGCTCCGGGATTGACCGCCTGCTTGGAGGCGTTGAACAACAGCACACCGCCGGTCTTTTGCGTCTTCATGATGCGCACGGCATTTTGCGCGACCGTCTGATGGGCGAAGAAGTTCAACTCGAAACTCTTACGCAACAGCGCGTCATCCATCGTGGCGATCGGGCTTTCCCAAGCGGCACCCGCGTTGGAAACGACAATATCCACGCCGCCGAAGGTGGCGACCGCCCTGTCGAAGGCGGTGCGAACGGAGACGGGGTCGGTGATATCACAGGCGATGCCGATGGAATTGTTGCCAGCCGCCTTGGCGACCGCTGCTGCCTTTTCACCGTCGAGATCAAGTGCCACGACATGCGCGCCCTCGGTGGCGAATGCCTTGACGACGGCCGCACCGATGGCGCCTGCCCCACCGGTAACCACCGCCACCTGTCCGGTAAACGGCTTCGGCTTGGCGCCAGCCAGCTTTGCCTGCTCCAGCGACCAATATTCAAGATCGAAGAGATCGGGCCGGCTCACCGGCTCGAAGCGGCCGATGGATTCAGCGTCACGCGCCGCCTCGATCCACATCTCACCGACATCGACGGCGATGGTCGCATCCTTGAAGGTCCGGCCATGACCGAACATGCCGAGGCCCGGGAGCAGAGTCAGGCGCGGCATCGGATCGAGCATGACGCGTTTGACGTCGTCGCGGGCATCGTTGCTGCGGAAGTATTCCGTGTAGTCGGCTGCGAAGGCGGCAACATGCTGGTCAATGACTGCGCGGTAGCCCGCCAGGTCGCTCTCGGCCGGCGCCGGCAGCACCATCGGACCGGTCTTGATGCGGATCGAGAGGTCAGGTGTCGAGACGCCGCGCGCGGCCATATCCTCAACTTCAGCCGCATTGACGAAATCGAGAATGGCCGGCGACGAGCGAAAGACGCTGACCATTCGATCATAGCGCCCTTCGCCCTTGTCCACGGCCACTGCGCCACGCAGCATAGGGGCGATATCGGCCGGGCTTGCGACCTTTGTGGGCAGAGCGGCTGGAGTGAAGGGGCTGCGGCCGTTTTCCTTGACGTGGTTTTCCGCGACCGTGACGTAGTGGATCATTCGCTCATAGGCTTCCTTGGCAGTGTCGCCGAAGGTGAAGATACCGTGTTTATCGAGAATCAGACCCTCGACCGTCGGGTCTTGTTCGAACACTTCGGCGGCCGCCTTGGCGAGTGCGAAACCCGGCATGATATAGGGCACGAAACCCATTTTCTTGCCGAAGAGTTCGGCGCTCATCTCACGGCTCTTCGCTTGGTCGGCGATGGCAAGAATGGCGGTCGAATGGGTGTGATCGACGAACTTGTGTGGCAGGAAGGCGTGTAGCAGCGCTTCTACGGAAGGATTCGGCGCACCAGGGTCGATGAGATTGGCGCGCAGCAAAGTGACCATATCCTCGTCGGAGAGCTTGTCGAGCTTGCGGCTCTTGAGGAGCGCGGTGGTCTTCACGGCGGGCAGGCCCGGCGGCTCGATCGTGCCCATGTCCCACCCGCTGCCCTTCACGCAGAGCACGGCATGAGTATCGCCGACAAGGTCGGTCACTTGGGTCTTTACGGAAGTGTTGCCGCCGCCGTGCAACACCAGCCGCGGCTCGCCGCCCAAGAGCCGGGTCGTATAAGTGCGCAGCGCCAGATCGCGGTTCACGCCCTTGGCGGCGTAGCCGGCGACGACCGTTTCGGCTTCGTCGTCGCGCCAGAGATTTTCCATGTTTTCATCCTCCCGATAAACCGGTCCAGCCGGCATCGGCGGACCCAAAGAATTGGTTCAATTCCCGCCCGAGCTGCCCTTGGCCGTACCCCTACTACCAAGCCTTTCCCTGGACCAGCGTTCCAGGATGCGGCGCGCCATCGAGGTGGTCACGACCAGATGCGAGGCAAAACCGCCCTTCAAAGCGGCCATCAAAGGTTCGAACTTGTTGTCTTCCTGCACAACCAGCATTCGCTTCTCGATTGCCCTGATAGAATCGAGGTCGGCGGAAATGCAGCGGCGGTTATGGTTGCAGTCCATCCACTGGCCTTCGTGATCGATCAGCTGGCCGGCAATGACGCCGGCCGCTCCGTTTTCACCCATGGCATGCATGTCGGCCGCCGACAACGCACCGCATTTGACAAGATGGCTGTCGTCCTCGATACCGCCGACGGAATAGAGCGCAAGGTTGCAGTCCGAGATCGTTGCCAGCTGTTCCTTGATAACGGGCTCACCGCGCAGCTCCTCCGCGAGACGTTCGGAAGATAGGACGAGCGGCGCGTAGAAGTTGATGCCTTCAGCATTCAGACGCCGGGCGATTTCCGTAGTGCACTGGTCGGGACGATAGGAATAGGGTGCGCCGAGATTGCCACAAAGCTGCACGACGGTGACGCCGCGAAGGTCCGCAAACGGCATGACATCGGCGATGTGGTAGACGGTCCTTCCCCAAGCAACACCCACTCTGTCGCCCTTACTGAGCAGTTCCAGGAAGACGGATGCTGCGACAACAGGCATTTCCGACGCGGGGTCCATTGCCTGACGGTCCTCGGGCACAAGCCATGCCGTGCTCAAGCCTGTAGCATCCTCA
>Ga0160495_100814_pt1 | contig 11106 bp, 8 predicted proteins | sample DID4MG_4_FD_108251 | JGI IMG/M metagenome (GOLD analysis project Ga0160495, IMG submission 108251) | Enriched soil microbial communities from UW Madison campus, WI, USA - DID2933_E24_FP4 MG | ecosystem: Environmental > Terrestrial > Soil > Unclassified | place: USA: Madison, Wisconsin | collected... | reverse complement strand
GCACGGCGTAGGAGCACCTGACCGATCAATCGGTGGTCCTCTCCTTATCATCGCCGGCGCGGGAAGCGGCAAGACCAACACCTTGGCCCACCGCGTCGCGCATCTTATCGTCAACGGTGCCGATCCGCGCCGTATCCTGCTGATGACCTTTTCGCGGCGGGCGGCGTCGGAGATGGCGCGGCGGGTGCAGCGCATCTGCCGACAGGTCCTTGGCGACAACGCCGCCGTGATGACGGACGCCTTGGCCTGGGCCGGAACGTTTCACGGGATCGGCGCGCGGCTTTTGCGGATGTATGCCGAGCAGATCGGCTTGAGTGTCGATTTCACGATCCATGACCGCGAAGACTCTGCTGATCTCATGAATCTCGTCCGGCATGAACTGGGCTTTTCCGCTAAGCAAAGCCGGTTTCCGACCAAGGGCACGTGCATCTCGATCTATTCGCGGGTGGTCAATTCGCAGATGTCGATCAAGGAGGTCCTTAAATCCTTCTATCCCTGGGTGCTGGAATGGGAAGATGAACTCAAGCACCTCTTCGCCGCGTACGTCGAGGCCAAGCAGGCACAGAACGTCCTCGATTACGATGATCTGCTGCTCTACTGGGCGCAGATGGTTTCCGAACCCGAATTAGCCGAGGATGTCGGAAATCGGTTTGACCACATCCTCGTCGATGAATACCAGGATACAAACCGCCTCCAGGCATCGATCCTGATGTCTCTGGCGCCTGGCGGCCGCGGCTTGACCGTCGTTGGCGACGATGCGCAGTCGATCTATTCCTTCCGCGCGGCAACCATCCGCAACATCCTCGATTTCCCGCAGGAATTTTCGCCGACGCCTGCAGACGTCATCACGCTCGACCGCAACTATCGTTCGACCCAGCCTGTTCTGGCCGCCGCCAATGCCGTCATCGAGCTGGCGCGTGAGCGCTACACGAAAAATCTCTGGACCGATCGCGCGTCGGAGCAGCGCCCGATGCTCGTCACGGTCAAGGATGAGATCGACCAGGCCGGCTATATCGTCGAGCAGGTGCTCGTAAACCGCGAGATCGGCCTCACCTTGAAGCAGCAGGCCGTGCTGTTTCGCACCTCCAGCCATAGCAGCGCGCTCGAAATCGAGCTCACACGGAGAAACATTCCCTTCGTCAAGTTCGGTGGTCTTAAATTTCTCGACGCCGCACACGTCAAGGACATCTTGGCGGTCATGCGGTTTGCGCAGAACCCACGCGACCGGGTTGCGGGTTTCCGTGTGCTGAAGCTGCTGCCCGGCATTGGACCGCAAACCGCCGGCAGAATCCTTGACACGATGGCAGCCGACCCGGAGCCATTGCATTCGCTGGCCGAAGTTCCGCCGCCGGCCAAGACGGGCGATGACTGGCCCGCCTTCATCACGCTCGTCACGGCGCTCAGAAAGGCCGAGGCCGGCTGGCCGGCGGAGATCGGCACAGTGCGGATGTGGTATGAACCTCATCTCGACCGCATCCACGAGGATGCCGATACCCGAAAGGAAGATCTCGTCCAGCTCGAGCAAATCGCCAGCGGCTATGCCAGCCGTGAACGGTTCTTGACCGAACTGACGCTTGATCCGCCAGACGCCACGAGCGACCAAGCCGGCGTGCCGCTGCTCGATGAGGATTACCTCATCCTCTCGACGATCCATTCGGCGAAGGGCCAGGAGTGGCGCGCGGTGTTCATGCTCAACGTCGTCGATGGCTGCATTCCATCCGACCTCGGTGTGGGCACGACCGCCGAACTCGAAGAGGAGCGCCGGCTGCTTTATGTCGGCATGACGCGCGCGCGCGACTACCTTACCCTGATCACGCCGCAGCGCTTCTTCACGCACGGCCAGAACGCCCAAGGGGACAGGCACGTCTATGCATCCCGGACCCGCTTCATACCGGCGACGCTGCTGCAATATTTCGAGACGACAACATGGCCGAAGGTCTCGGCCGCGGCCAGTGAGCGAAGCGCAAATCAGATCCGCGTGGATGTCCGCGAGCGCATGCGGTCAATGTGGAAGTGAGATGGGCGAAGATGCCGCGCCATCGATAAGAAAGATCATCCATGTCGACATGGATGCCTTCTACGCATCGGTCGAGCAGCGCGACAACCCGGAACTGCGAGGCAAACCGGTCGCCGTCGGCGGCTCGGCAGCGCGTGGCGTGGTCGCCGCTGCGAGCTATGAGGCCCGCGCCTTCGGTGTGCGGTCCGCCCTGCCCTCGGTGACGGCGAAAAGACGCTGCCCGGAGCTTATTTTCGTTTCGCCGCGCTTCGACGTTTATCGCGCCGTCTCGTCCCAAATTCGGGACATTTTTGCGGAGCATACAGACCTGATCGAGCCATTGTCGCTCGACGAGGCATATCTCGATGTTACCCATAACAAGCAGGGCATCCCGGTCGCAACGGAGATTGCCGCCATGATCCGCGCACGTATCAAGGACGTCACCGGCCTGAATGCCTCGGCCGGCATCTCCTATTGCAAGTTCCTCGCCAAGACGGCCTCGGACCTCAACAAGCCGAACGGTCAGGCGGTCATCACGCCAAAAAACGGGCCGGCTTTCGTCGAGGCGCTGGCCGTCAAGAAATTTCACGGCGTCGGGCCGGCAACTGCCGCCAAGATGGAGCGGCTTGGCATCCTGACCGGTGCTGACCTCAAGGCAAAATCGCTTTCCTGGCTTCAGGAGCACTTTGGCAAGTCGGGCGCCTGGTACTACGCTATCTCCCGCGGCATCGACAACCGCCCCGTCCAACCGGACCGGCCGCGCAAGTCCATCGGCGCCGAGGACACCTTCATGGTCGACATCGTCGATCCGACCGCCGCCCGAGACGAAATCACTCCGCTTGCCGCAAAGGTCTGGCGCCACTGCGAGGGAAAGGGCCTACACGGGAGGACGGTGACGCTGAAGGTCAAATATGCCGACTTCCAGGTGATCACCCGCAGTAAGACAACTACAACGCCGATCGGCAGGTTGGATGATCTCGAAGCCATCGCGCAAGCGCTTCTGGAGGCATTCTTCCCCACGACCAAAGGCATCCGTCTGCTTGGCGTCACCCTATCTTCCTTCATTGATGACCAGGTGTCCGAGGCAAGCCAGCTCGAGTTGCAGATTTGATCTTCGCAGAGGAGGCTAAAGGTCGAAATTCGAGCCACACGCGTTAAATGCAATGTATCGGCCGGGAATGCTGTGAAACCACCACCTATTCGGAGGAGCCATGTGTAACGATTATCGCCTGATGGTCGAGTTGGCTTCGGTCATTGATGAGTTCGAACACCTGAAGATCAAAATCCGGTTCCCGGAAGGGCGTCCCAATATCGAGGCACGCGAGGACATCAAGATAACTGACATCGCACCGATTGTGCGCAGCGCAGAGGGCGCCCGCCAAGGCGGGGAACTCGTGCAGCGCCGTTGGAGCTGGCCCAGTCCGACGAAAAGGCCGGTCTACAACTTTCGCTCTGAGGGCCGCGATTTCACCTCCAATCGGTGCCTCATCATCGCCGATGGCTTCTACGAGTTCACCACACCACGAGACACAAAGAAGAAGCGCAAGGACAAGTGGCTCTTTCGCAAGATCGGTGATCCCATCTTCGCCATAGCGGGCATCTGGCGCGAAACGCATGACGTCGGGCAAGCCTTTACCATGCTCACCATGGAGCCTGGCCCTGACATAGCGCCCTATCATGATCGTCAGATCGTCATCCTTGACCGGAGCGGTTGGGCAGATTGGCTTGATCCCTCGGTTTCGGCGACCTCGCTAATAAGGCCCCTTCCACGCGGGTCACTCTCGGTAGAGCAGATCGGCTGACGCTTCGCTTTCCGCCCGACAACATGCATCCGGGGCGGCAGACTTACACACGGGACGCGCGTGCGACCGCGGGAAATGCGTATCGGCGAGAAGCGATCTCGGATCTTCGTCCAGGAGCCAGCGCAGGAGCCAGATTTTGCGGGATGGACTCTCCAGCGTATGAGCGTACACTGTTACCATGGGTGGTAATTGAAGCCGATGACCACCCGCAAGAGCGGTGGTGCGCTCGCATCCCAGACAAGAGGGCCGACCATGAATAGTCATCCCTGCAAGGGCGCATTCGAGCCCGAGGACCTGAATTCGTTGCAACGGATCTATGATGAGATCACCTCGCAACGTTGGTTTCCCGCATGCCCCGAAGCTCGCACAACTTTTGCCAGATATCTCTTCGCGAAGTTCCCGGGCCCGACTTACGACGCGCGCCGCCACCGGTCCGCGATTGAGGCCTCGGTCCGTCTGGCCTATGCGACTGAAGACCCTCATTGAGGCGATCGTTTCGCGTCGGCTGTATCGCCTGCCGGCTTGCAGGGCGCCTCGCGCTCGACCACGCCGCAACAGGCGAATGGGGATCGGGATGCGTGGAAAACCGTCCGCGGACCCGCCAGTTGAGATAACCGCGTGCCATGACATTTTCGAAGCGCTATGGCGGGCCGAGAGAGCCCGTCCTTTGAGGCTTGAGATCGTGCGTGTAATTAGTTCCCGCTGATCAAGGGTTCGCTCTGGAGACCTTGAAGGACGCAGAGCTACGGCGCCGGCACGGCTGTCAGATCGGAGCTGCCGCCAGTAGGAGCGCGACGGGGACTGTGATTGCCGACGCGCTCATCGCCACGGCAGCAGCAAGTCTCATCAAGCGCATACGGCGTGCGCGCCGTGGATCCCATTCGTACGCCATCACCGGTTCCTTTAACCAGGAGAACAGCATAGGGCAGCGGAAAAGTCCAGCCCGACGCAACCCGTGGGTCGCGTCAACATGACGTCGCGATTGAATGGTGAACGGGACACGTATTTCCTCATCACTCATGGCATAAGGGGAAGATCCGGCATGAGATAACGCGCCGCAACAACGGCGGGAACCGTCCGGACACACCAATAGATATATTTTAACAGTTATTACCTACCTTAAGGAGAAATGAAGGCCACGCGCAACGGCGTGCCAGGGGATACTTCATGGGTATATTAGGCAAACTCCCAGAAGGTTTGGCCTGCCGGACGATCGAAAAGGACGACTGGTGCGGTGTAATTGACTGCCTAGGGCGGGGCTTTCCAGAACATCCGCGGCGGCATTGGCAAGACGCACTCGAGCGCATGGCGGCCCGGCCCGTTGTCGATGACCACCCGCAATACGGCTACTGCCTTGCGAGCGAAGGGCAGATCGTTGGTGTTATGCTGACACTTTTCTTCCGCCAGCCGGCTCTGGCGGCGCAACCCGTCCGGTGCAACCTTTCAAGTTGGGCCGTTAAGCCTTGTCCAAAGCAGACCCAAAAAAACGGATATCGCGGCCGATCTTGTTGCCGAAGGACGGTTCGCGATGAAGGCCGTCGCAGATACGCTGGGCGGATCCCGTTCCAACCTCATCGAGCGGCTGAAAGGCAGATCGAAGCCGCGCGGCTCCAATCACAAGGCCGAGGATGCAGAGCTTTTGCCCATCATTCGCAGGCTGGTAGATCAAAGGACAACCTATGGCTATCGGCGGATCGCCGCGCTCCTCAATCGCGAAAGGCGAGCCGCCGATAAGCCTGTCGTCAACGCAAAACGGGTTCACCGCATCATGGGCAACCACGCCATGTTGCTGGAGAAGCATACGGCCGTTCGCAAGGGCCGCATCCATGACGGCAAGGTCATGGTCATGCGTTCGAACTTGCGCTGGTGCTCGGATGGGCTGGAGTTCACTTGCTGGAACGGCGAGGTCATCCGTCTCGCCTTCATCATCGACGCTTTCGACCGGGAGATCATCGCCTGGACGGCAGTCGCCAAGCGGTTCGCAGCAACCCGAGCCCCGCACGCAATCGAGCATCTCTCGGACAACGGCTCTGCTTACACCGCGAGGGACACGAGGCTGTTTGCGCAAGCACTCAATCTGACACCCTGCTTCACGCCGGTAGCCAGCCCGCAGTCGAACGGCATGTCGGAGGCCTTCGTCAAAACCCTGAAGCGGGATTATATCCGCATCGCAGCACTACCGGACGCAGAAACAGCGCTCCAGTTCATCGACGGATGGATCGAGGACTATAATGAAGTCCATCCACATTCCGCGCTCAAGATGGCTTCCCCTCGGCAGTTCATCAGGGCTAAATCAAACTAGCCGACTTGTCCGGCGAAACGGGGAGCACTCCAGCTACTCTAGGCCGATTTGCATGCAGAACTAGGTAAGGTTAGGCCTCATGATCAGAGTCAAAAGATCAAGGGTACGGCGAGAGTGTTAGCATAGAAAGGCCATTGGACACCGATCGTAGCGCGTAGTGAAACACCGCCAGTCTTCGAGACGCCCAAACATGTCCTCGATCCGGATGCGCTGTCTGTGGCGCCGATTGTCTTATTTGCTTGTGTTGTTACGGGATTTCCGGCGCGGAATGCGATGAGTGTTCCCCTTCCCTTGTAACGCATCGCGAGAGCTGTCGGCATCACAACCACGGTCTGCCGGCAGCCATTTGCGGCAGTGGCGATGCTGCCCGCGCGGCAGGTGACAGCGACGGCTCCAGCGTGATCATGCCTTGGACACTTCGGTCATGACCGAAGCTTTTGCATCTTTGAGGCTGCGATAAGGGCCAATAACCATTGGAACCCTGTCATGACATCTAGAACCTCATCATTCTTCGGCTGGCATGTGGTCGCCGCAACCTTCCTTCTCGCCATGTTTGGCTGGGGTGTCGGTTTTTATGGACCGCCGATCTATCTGCAGATGGTGGTTCAGCGGATGGGATGGCCGGTCGCGCTCGTATCTGCCGCTGTCACGCTGCATTTTCTCATCGGGGCGGTCGTCGTTGCAAATCTGCCTCGGCTTTATCGGCATTGGGGCGTTCCGGTGACAACGCTCGCCGGAGCGGTTCTTCTTGCCATCGGGGTCGGCGGTTGGTCACTGGCCAGCCAGCCGTGGCATCTGTTTGCGGCCGCTCTTTTGAGTGGATCAGGTTGGGTTGCCATGGGGGCTGCGGCCGTGAACGCAATTGTCGCTCCATGGTTTGTCCGCAGACGACCTGCGGCATTGTCGATGGCCTATAATGGGGCGAGCGTGGGTGGCGTGGTTTTTTCGCCCCTGTGGGTTGTTCTCATCGCTTGGAGTGGATTTTCACAGGCTGCAATCATTGTCGGCATTTCCATGATCGCCACAGTCGCCGCCCTGTCTGTTCTGGTGTTTTCAAAATCGCCTGAGGCCCTGGGGCAATCTCCGGATGGAGCGCAGTCGAGCCAGGTGGATGCGGTGGCAGCGTCTTCGCCCGCTCCGTCCTTGCCACGCGGTTTGCTGTGGCGCGATCGGCGATTCATAACCCTCTCAGCGGGTATGGCCGCCGGATTGTTTGCGCAGATAGGACTGTTGGCGCATCTGTTTTCGATCGTGGTTCCGATCTTTGGCGCGGAGGGCGCGGGCGTGCTGATGGGGGGTGCAACCGTTGCTGCAATTGCCGGGCGCACGGGCATGGGCTGGTTTATGCCGGCTTCCGCGGACCGCCGTCTTATCGCTTCCGCAAGCTACGGCGTCCAGATCATCGGCTCCCTGACGCTTCTTGCGACGGGTGGAGAACACGCTGCCGCGATAATTGCCGGTGTCCTGCTTTTCGGCCTGGGCATTGGCAACGCCACGTCGCTACCGCCTCTCATCGCGCAGGCGGAATTCGACAAGGCCGATGTCTCGCGCGTCGTGCCGCTGATCGTGGCGCTGAGCCAGGCGACGTATGCCCTTGCACCCGCGCTGTTCGGCATCGTCAGAACGCTCTCCGAACCTGCCGTTTTTATAGTGGCAGCGGCAATCCAGATCTTCGCAGTGGCGGCCTTCCTGTACGGACGCAATAAATGATTGTTTCGGGCAGCCGAGGCAACTGGCGGGGTTGGCTTGCGCCAACAGCTGCCGCCCGCCCAGATACCGACCAGTCGCTATCCGGGTGACGTCACCGAACCGGGAAAGCTCCATCGACGGTTTGCAGAAAGGGTGGATATGCGCGTGAAACGAAAGCCAATCACATCATTAATGCACTTGAGCAAAGTGACATGCTGGGTGGACAACGTCAAAGGGGATAGGCGATCGGGTGTGATGCGTTCGAGGCAGCGATGACATCCATCTCGATCCCATAAATGGCATGCAGGGTATCCGGGACGAGAATGTCATGCGGCAGCCCAGTGGCGACAACGCGTCCGCGTTTCAATGCGTGAATTCGATCACAGAAGCGCGCAGCCATGTTGATGTCGTGTAGAACGATGACCACACTCTTTCCGCTGTCGTGAGCCAGCTGGCGTATGAGTGACAGCACATCCATCTGATGTGCGATATCCAGCGCCGCCGTCGGCTCGTCGAGGAGCAGGCAGCTTGCGTCCTGGGCAATGAGCATTGCGATCCAGGCCCGCTGCCGTTCGCCTCCCGAGAGCGTTCCCACCAGACGTTCAGCGTAGGCTTCGATACCGGTTGCGCGAATTGCGGCATCCACCTTCTCGCGATCTACAGCGGAAAAGCGGCCGAGAGCGCCATGCCAAGGATAACGCCCGCAAGCAACGAGTTCTCGCACCGTCATATCCGAGCCTGTTCCCAGGTCCTGGGGAAGATAGGCCACTGACCGCGCAAACGACCTGTCATGATAGGTCGCGAGATGGTGCCCGGCATAGGTAGAAATTCCCGCCGTCGGCACAAGCTGCCGAGCAAGTATTTTCAGGAGACTGGATTTTCCCGACCCGTTATGGCCCACGAGCGCGACGACTTCACCCGATGGAAACTCGAGCGTAACATCAGATAGAATGTCCCTGCCATCGATCGTCAAGCCGATGTTATTTACTGCGAAGGCGAGGCCCGCGTCGCTCTCACCTAGGTTGCCGATCGATTTCTTGATCTGATTTCGTGAGTCCAACACAGACATCTCCCCGACGTTCCTCGACACCGTTTACCGCTGGTAATCCTGCGAGATCAAGTCTGGAGCTCTGACCGAGCGGCGTGATAAATCCGCGTAGACAACCACATTAGATTGCTAAAGCGCGGCCAAGCCTATAAGCGGAGTAGAGTAGTCCAGTTATATCAACGATGGCCAACCGTGACGACCAAGCAATCCGAATTTGAGGCTCTTTACGCATCGGAACGCTTCCGGCTCGAGAAGCTGGCCAGGCGCCGGATCGGCCGCGCGAATGCAGCCGATGTCGTACAGGACGTTTTTACCATCCTTTGGGCTCGTGCCAAGGAGCATGCCTCGCTTACGCCGGCATATCTTTCCCGCGCCACACAGTTTACGGCGATTAGCCATTTCCGGGCTGAGCAGAGGCGCCAAAAGCTCGTTAAAGGCATGACCGAAGAGCAATATATCCAAGCTGTGATCCCGCCAGACCAGATCGTTGGCGCGCGCCAGGAACTCCGCCACCTTCAGGCTGCCATTTCCAACCTGCCGGAACGCACGCGACAGGTTTTTATGCTGAACCGCTTCCACGCCTGCACCTATGACGAGATCGCGGCTGCGCTGGATATCTCCTACAGTACCGTCGAACGCGAGATCGCCAAAGCCCTTCTTGCCTGCCGCCAGTTACGATAATCAGGCGGGCGCCGTGAGGGTAATGGCTCCTGGCGCACGATATGTTTAGAGGAAGGCCCGTTCAGCCGGGTCGGATTGCGAGCCGAGGCGATTTCATTCGATGGACGACAGGCAGATCTCTCCGGATGAGGCACGGATCGAGCGAGAGGCAATTGCTTGGTTTACCCGCATGAACGGCAAACCTTCCCGTCAGGACAATCGCGACTTTCACGACTGGATTGCCGCCTCCCCACTTCACAAGCAGGCCTTCGAGGATGTTGGCGGCCTATGGTCTGATCTCGGCGCCTCCGGTTCGGCAAGAGGCACTGCGGACGGCGATCTTGCTCTTCCGCTGGAAAAAATCCGTCAACTGCGTGAGAAACGGGCCAGAGGCAAGGCCGGCGCTTTCGTCATCGGCTGTCTCGTGCTCCTGCTGGCCGGATCTTGGGCCTGGCTGGAGCACCCTCATCTCTTGCAGAACATGCAGGCCGATTTCGTCTCGCCGCGCGGCGACCGTCGCGAACTGGCGCTTACCGATGGGTCGCATGTGCTGCTCGATGCCGATAGCGCGCTCGACGTCGCGATTTCTGCGAGTGAAAGACGTGTGAGGCTGCTGCGAGGGAACGCCTTTTTCCGGATCTCTCATACCGGCGCGCCCTTCGTCGTCGAAGCAGCCGGGGGTGAAGCGAAAGTTCTCGGAACCGAATTCGATGTCGCGCTGAAGGAGGATCGGCAGGTCACGGTGACCCTCGCCGAGGGCAGCGTGAAGGTCGGCATGATCGGAGCCGGACAGAATGTCATCCTCAAGCCGGGAGAAAGCGTCGATTACGGATCCGCAGGCCTCAGCCCCGTAAAACAAGCCATCATCGAAGATGAGATGGCTTGGCATGATGGCCGCTACATCTTCACCAATGCCCGGCTTGCTGACGTTCTTGCCCAGATAGAACGTTACCGGGCCGGACGCATCGTGCTTCTGGGTTCGAGCCTCGGCGAATTCAGGGTCAGCGGCAATATTGCGCTCCACGATACCGAAAAGGCGCTTGCCGCCTTGCAGTCAACCGTCGGCTTCCGCCTCAACAGTTTCGGTCGCATGACCGTGGTCGGCCCCTGACATACGGCTTCGAGCCGGCAAAGAAAATTTTTGAGAAAATGTGAGGGTGGGCGCCCGCGCCGGACGAAATCCCTTGTGAGAAGCCGATGCCGGACACCGGCAGGCTGTGCTGGTTTTGTTTGGCATGAGGGCAACGTATGAGGGGCAAGGCATTGAGAAACAGGACCATGGTTCTGCTGGCAGCAACGATGATGGCAGGCTTTGCCGTGGATGGCACCGGTATAACACCGGCGGCCGCACAGGCTCTCGCAGGACGACAGCATAGTTTCGACATCCCCGCCAAGCCGATCCGCCAGGCGATGAACGACATCGTTCGCGCCACCGGCATCAATGTCGTCTTCCCCGAAACGTCGGTCGCGTCGACAACCGGCCGCAGTGTGCGCGGCACGATGAGCACGTCGCAGGCGATCTCCACCCTGCTCTCCGGTTCGGGGCTTCAATTCAGCTTCACCAACGCCAACACCGTGACCATCGTCAGTGGCGTTCAGGCAGACAGTT
>Ga0160495_100813_pt1 | contig 11112 bp, 9 predicted proteins | sample DID4MG_4_FD_108251 | JGI IMG/M metagenome (GOLD analysis project Ga0160495, IMG submission 108251) | Enriched soil microbial communities from UW Madison campus, WI, USA - DID2933_E24_FP4 MG | ecosystem: Environmental > Terrestrial > Soil > Unclassified | place: USA: Madison, Wisconsin | collected... | reverse complement strand
TACCGGAACTTCTTAATCCCTGATCCAAGAGACTCACATGCGCTTCCGCAATGCCCTCCTTCTGTGCGGCCTGGCAGCGGCCGTCACACTCGCCGGTTGTTCGTCGTCCTCCACCTCCACGCCGGGCGAAAGGGTGGCGACGAATGCCATCTTTACCTCGGAATATGGCGCTGTTGAGGACAACGGTTACGCGCTGCCGGCGATCCCGATCAGCAAGGTGAACGAGAAGTTCCATCGCCAGATCGTCGATTACGCGACGAACGAAAAGCCTGGCACCATCGTCGTCAACACGCCGAACCGCTTCCTTTATTACGTGCTGCCCGGCGGCAAGGCCGTGCGCTACGGCATCGGCGTTGGCAAGCAGGGCTTTGCCTGGAAGGGCGAGGCTTACATCGCCTGGAAGCAGGAATGGCCGACCTGGCATCCGCCGCAGGAGATGGCCGCCCGCAAGCCTGATGTCGCCCGCTACGTCAAGGAAGGCATGGGCCCGGGCCTGAAGAACCCGCTCGGCGCACGCGCCCTCTACCTCTTCAATGAAAAGGGCCAGGACACGCTGTTCCGTCTGCACGGCACGCCGGAATGGGCCTCTATCGGCACGGCCGCCTCGTCGGGCTGCATCCGCCTGATGAACCAGGACATCATCGACCTCTACAAGCGCGTCCGCCCCGGCCGCTCGGCCCGCGTCGTCGTCCAGCAGTAACCGGACGAAACCCGCATCAAAAAAGAAGCCGCCGGATCGCTCCGGCGGCTTCTTTCGTTTGGATGGATGGGGCGCCCCTCATCCGCATACTGGAACCCTCTCCCCGCAGGTGAGAAGGGAGGACGAGCTTGACGGCAGGGGCATGCATCCCCTGCCCGCCTTGACTCGAATTTAGCCCCTCGCCTTCAGCTCCAGGCGTCGGCGGTGCAGGACGGGCTCGGTGTACCCGTTCGGCTGCTCGCGGCCCTTGAGAACGAGGTCGAGGGCCGCCTGGAAGGCGATGGAGCCGTCGAAATTGCCGGCCATCGGGCGGTAGAGCGGATCGCCTTCGTTCTGCCCGTCGACAACCTTCGCCATGCGCTTCATCGTCTCGAGGATCTGCGCTTCGGTGACGACGCCGTGGTGCAGCCAGTTGGCCATGTGCTGGGCGGAGATGCGCAGCGTGGCGCGGTCTTCCATCAGGCCGACATTGTTGATGTCGGGCACCTTGGAGCAGCCGACGCCCTGATCGATCCAGCGCACGACATAGCCCAGGATGCCCTGGGCATTGTTGTCGAGCTCGCGCTGGATTTCCTCCGGCGTCCAGTTCGGCCGGACCGCGACCGGCACCGACAGGATATCCGACAGTTTGGCACGCGGGCGCGCGCGCAGCGACGCCTGCACCTCGGCGACATTGACCTTGTGGTAGTGCGTCGCATGCAGCGTCGCGGCCGTCGGCGAGGGCACCCAGGCGGTGTTGGCGCCGGCCTTGGGGTGGGCGATCTTCTGCTCCAGCATCGCCGCCATCAGGTCGGGCATGGCCCACATGCCCTTGCCGATCTGCGCATGGCCGGACAGGCCGCATTCCAGGCCGATGTCGACGTTCCAGTTCTCATAGGCGGAAATCCAGGCGGCCTGCTTCATGTCGCCCTTGCGGATCATCGGGCCCGCTTCCATCGAGGTGTGGATCTCGTCGCCGGTGCGGTCGAGGAAGCCGGTATTGATGAAGACGACGCGCTCCTTCGCGGCGCGGATCGCCTCCTTGAGGTTGACCGTGGTGCGGCGCTCCTCGTCCATGATGCCCATCTTCATCGTGTTGGGCGCCATGCCGATGGCGGCCTCGACGCGGCCGAACAGCTTTGAAGCGAAGGCAACCTCTTCCGGCCCGTGCATCTTCGGCTTGACGACATACATCGAGCCTTCAGGAGAATTCTGCCGGCGGCCGTTTGGACCGACATCGTGCAGCGCGATCAGGCCGGTGACCATCGCATCCATGATCCCCTCGGGCACTTCGTTGCCGTCGCGGTCGCGGATCGCCGGGTTGGTCATGAGGTGGCCGACATTGCGCACCAGCATCAGCGAGCGGCTGCGCAGCGTGGCCGCCGAGCCGTCGGGCGTGGTGTAGCCCCGGTCCGCATTGAGCGTGCGCGTAAAGCTCTTGCCGCCCTTGGTGACCTCTTCCGCCAGATCGCCCCTCATAAGGCCGAGCCAGTTACGGTAGACGACGATCTTGTCCTCGGCATCGACGGCGGCGACGGAATCCTCGCAGTCCATGATCGTGGTGAGCGCCGACTCGATGGCGACATCGGCGATATGCGCCGGGTCGTCCTTGCCGGTCGGGGTTTCGGCATCGATGCGGATGTCGATATGCAGGCCGTTGTTGACGAGCAGGACATGGGTCGGCGACGACGCATCGCCGACATAGCCGGCGAACTTGCCGGCATCGGCAAGCCCCGTCGTGCCGCCGGCCGAAAGCGTGACGACGAGCGCGCCGCCGTGGACCGCAAAGCCCGCCGCGTCGGACCACGTCGCGCCATCGAGCGGCGCCGCTTCATCGAGAAAGGCCTTCGCCCAGGCGATGACCTTGGCGCCGCGCACGGGATTGTAACCCTTGCCCTTTTCCGCGCCGTCGGTCTCGGCAATCGCATCCGTGCCGTAAAGCGCGTCATAGAGTGAGCCCCAGCGCGCATTCGCGGCATTCAGCGCATAACGCGCGTTCATGACGGGAACGACGAGCTGCGGGCCGGCGAGGATGGCGATTTCCGGGTCGACATTGTCGGTCGTGACCGTGAAGGCGTCGCCTTCCGGCAGGAGATAGCCGATCTCGCGCAGGAAGCCCTCATAGGCCGCCATGTCCGAAGGCGCGCCGTTTGCGCGATACCAGGCGTCGATCTTTTCCTGCAGCGCATCGCGCTTGGCCAGCAGCGCGCGGTTCTCAGGCCCAAGCTCGTGCACGATGGCGGAGAAGGCCGCAAAATAGGCCTCGGCATCAACGCCCGTGCCCGGAAGGGCCTCCTTGACGAGAAAGTCGTATAGATCGCTGTCGATCGAAAGACCGGCTTTTTCCGTATAGGTCATGAAAAAACTCCGAAGAACGGGACGAAGGGGGAGTATCCCGAATGCTGCCACTTTCCGCGGCTTTCATTCATAGTCAATTCGGCAATAACGTGAATTATTTATTCCGTTACGGAAACAATCCCGTCTAAGCCTCCTGGGCGATGCGGGGGCGGCCGCTCGCGGTTGCGGTAAATCGGGCCTCGATCAGCTTGCGGCTGCCCTCCACGTCGGGTGCGTCGATCTCCTCCGCGAAGGTGACGGCCGGCTCGTCGGCGCCGTTGGCGCGGGCCGCGTGCAGGGCGGCCGTCATCGCCCGCTCGCGGGCCATCGCGAAGGCCGCGGCCTCGTCGACATGGCGAACGCTCTCGCCTGCCCCGGCGACGATGAACACGCCCTCCTCCGGCTGGGTCACGAAGACAGTCACGCTGTTGCGGACCTGTCCGACCACCGCGCCGACGGCATTGGCCACGCCGGCATCGGCGGGAATGACCGATTCGGCACCGAGCATGGCGGCGATATCGGGATAGTAGACCGGTGCGGACGCCCCCAGGCCCACCAGCGGCCGGTCAAGCGCGATCTGGAACCGCACGATGCCGGCGCGCCGGTGCAGCGCCCGGTCGACGGCGACGGAACCGGCCGGATCGATCGCGCCCACACCGTCATCGGCAAGGCAGGCGGAGAGGATGACATCGGACGATTGCCGGGTCAGGCGGTCGACGATGCGCTGCGCCAGCGCATCCGGGCTGTCGGCAATGGGCCGGCCCGTGCCGTCCTTCACGCGCGCGGCCAGCGCAAGGCCAAGACACGCGGCCTCGGCATCCCACTGCCCCTGCCCGCCCAGCACATGCATGGCGTCCGATGGCGTGACCCCGCAGATATGCACGAGGCCCCGCGCCACCAGCCGGTCGAGCGTCGCCTTCTGCGGCGTCGTCATCAGCAGACCGTCGAGCGGAATCGGAGCGGCACCGATCTTGTCGTAAAGCGCCTGTTCCTGCAGCTGTAGGCCGCTTGCCAGCCGCTCGGGAACGCCCGTGCGCACGGCAAAACGCCCGTCGTGCCGGCCGACATGGGCGGTGCGCAGCTGGCGCTCCAGCACCGGCAGGATACTTTCGGGATGCAGTGTCGAAGCAAGGCTGAGCGGCAGGAAGCGCCGCGGCCCCAGATCGATGCGGGCCGAAAGCCCCCGGTCGTCGATGCGCACCTCCGAATCGCCGCCGAGGCCGAAGGTGCGCATGGCGACCGCCTCCACCATGGTCCGGTAGCCGCCGACGACCGCACCCTCCGCGTCGAGCTTCGGGCGACCCTTGTCGAGCACGGCCACATCCGTCGTGGTGCCACCGATATCGGACACCACGGCATCGTCGAGGCCCGTCAGGTGGCGCGCGCCGACAAGGCTTGCCGCCGGGCCGGACAGGATGGTCTCGATGGGGCGCAGCCGCGCCTCGGCCGCCGAGATCAGCGCGCCGTCGCCGCGCACCACCATCATCGGCACCTGGATGCCGCGGCGCAGGAGAAAGTCCTCGCAGGCGCCGATCAGCCGGTCGATCATCGAGACGAGGCGGGCATTGAGCAGCGTCGTCAGCGCCCGGCGCGGTCCGCCGAGCTTGGAGGAGAGTTCGTGACTGCACGTCACCGGCAGATGCGAGGCCGCGCGGATGCGTTCGCGCACGCGCTGTTCGTGCGCCGGGTTGCGCACGGCGAAATAGCCGGCCACGGCAAAGGAGGACACGGTCTGCGACAGCGCCGGCAGCGCCTCGTCCAGCCCGCGCATGTCGAGCGGCGTCTCGTTGCCATGCACATTGTGGCCGCCGGGCAGGAAAATGACAGGGTCAGTACCGAGCGCCTCGGCAAGGCCGTCGCGCTTGAGATCGTCGGGGCCGAAGCCGATCATCACGAGACCGGCCCGGCCGCCCTGCCCTTCCACCAGCGCGTTGGTGGCGAGCGTCGTGGAAAGCGAGACCAGGCCGATGGCGGAAACCGGCACTTTTGCCTCACCGAGCACCGCATCCACCGCGCCGGAAATGCCGACCGAGAGATCGTGGCGGGTGGTCAGCGCCTTGGCGCGCGCCACCACGCCGAGGGTTTCACTGTAGAGGGCGGCGTCCGTATAGGTGCCGCCGGTATCGATGCCGAGTAACAAATGGTCTGCCACGAGAATACTTCCAAACCGCATGCCGTCCCTGTTCAAAGCCGGCCTGGAATGGTGTTATGGCATGTCCGGTGTCGTTGTCACCATCCCGCCGGCGACATGCCTGTGAAGCATCGAGGAGACCCAGAGTGTTTGATCCGCGTCATGTAAACCGCCTGCTGAAAGCCCTCCTTGTCGGCACTGCCCTGCTGGCCGCAGGCCTGCCGGCGTCGGCCCAGGAAGACGACGAGGCGGAGTATCAGGCCCAGATCCCCGATGTCTCGATCTACAAGGCGATGCTGGATGCCAACAAGCGCACCGGCTGGGTGCAGTTCCGCGAATATGCCGGCCAGCAGCTCATCTATTTCACGGCGTTGCAGAGCATGCATTGCAGGCTCAAGGAAGTGCGCTACTCCATCAATTCCGACACGCTCGACCAGACCTTCCCCATGGCGAAATGCGACCCGGAGCTGCCCTTCAATCTGCCCTCGGACGACAGCCAGAACTGGATCTACATCAAGCTGAAGCCGGGCGAAGCGCAGACCATCGCCGTGCAGGCCGTCTGGGATGACGGCAGCGGCAGCGAGATCGTCGTCTACCAGCCCTGCAAGAACCCGGAAGCCACCTGCGCCGCGATCAAGACGATCAAGAAGGCGAAGGCGCGCGCGGACGAGCCCGCACCTTCAACGCCAGTCCGTTAGCCGGCTGCGTCGTCAGGCGCTGCACCGGCCAGGGCTTGGTGTCTTCCGTCATGTCGAAGCGGAAGCGATGCATCAGCACGCCGAGCGCGATGATCGCCTCCTGCATGGCAAATGTCGCGCCGATACAGATGCGCGGCCCCGCACCGAAGGGGAGGTACTGGAAACGGTGGATCTGGTCGCGATTTTCCGGCAGGAAGCGCTCGGGCATGAAGGCGCGCGGTTTCTGCCATAGGAGTTCATGGCGGTGCAGCGTCCAGGGCATGACGAGGATCGTCACGTTGCGGGGTATCTCCACCACCTCGCCGTCCGGGCTCGTCCAGCTGTCGTCGGCGATCGCCTCACGGTTGATGGAGGGCGCCGGCGGATAGAGCCGCATCGCCTCCTCGAAGGCCGCGCGCGTCCAGGGCATGCGCTCGAGCCAGTCAACAGGATCAGCCCCACTTTCCACCACGCGGTCGATCTCCTCTTCCATCGCCTCGCGCACATGCGGCGAATTGGCGACGCAGTAGAGCGTCCAGGCCAGCGCCCGTGCGGTCGTCTCGTGGCCGGCGCCGATGAAGGTCAGGATATTGTCTTCCACCTCCTCCATGGTCAGCCCGTCCGGCCCGGCAGCGCCCAGCAGCAATGTCAGGAAGTCGCTCGGCGCGTCGCCGCCCTCCGCCATGCGCTTGAGGCGAAGCTCCATCGTGTCGCGCACGATCTTGCGGAACTTGCCGAGCACCCGCAGGCCGCCGATACGCGTGACGCGCGGCACCCAGGAGGGCGCGCGCAGCAGATCCATGGGATCGACACGCCCCATGGAATGCAGGAGATCGTCCACGTCATCGGCGAAATTGGTGGATGCGGTGACGATCTCGCCGGAAAACAGCGTGTCGGAGAGGATGGAGAAGGCCAGCTCCGTCATGTCGTTGCCGATATCGAAGACCGTGCCGTCCGCACCCTCGTATTTCTGCGCGTAAAGCTCGGACTGTGCGAGCATCTGCGCGGCAAACCCCTTGGCATGGCGCGGCGTGAAGATGGGGGCGACGGCCTTGCGCGAGCGGCGCCAGACCTGGCCTTCGGCCGTGAGCAGCCCGTCACGCAGGATCGGCCGCAGCACGAGCTGGCGCACCACGGCCATCTTGTAGTTGGCGGCATTGTCGACGAGGAGATATTTGATGAGGCCGGGATCGTTGACGATGAGCGTCTTCTCGCCGACGAAGCTCGTCATGATCCAGGGCAGCGTATAGGAGGGCTCGCCCCACAGTTCCAGCGGATTGCGGAAGACGGTGCGGATGATCTCGAGTTTCGAAGGCGGCACCGTGCGCGGTATCGGCGCAGGCGGTTCGAACGGCTCGGGACGCATATCCATGGTAGCTTCCTTCCTTCGGCTCCTGTCCCTCAATATGGGGCGCAACTGGGCCGATAGGAAGGCGACGACCGGTCAAGGCCGCGTGAACCGGCGCTTTACGCCGGAAAGGCCGTTAGAGCAGGCTGCGCAGGTCGTCCAGCTTGTCGTTGACGAGCCAGCCGTAATAGTTCTCTTCCGGCCAGGTCGCCTCGCCCGCGGCACGGCGCGCGGCGAAGGCTGCGGCGCGCGCATCGGGATTGCCGATATTGTAGAGCGTCGCCGTCAGGCCGGGATTCTTCGAGATGTCGACGCCGGCGATCTTCTTGTAGGCATCGATCGAGCGGCGGATGGCGGCCGCCATGTAGGCAAGCGAGATATCCGGATCCATGATCGCCTGGTAAACGCCGGCCGCGTCGTTCTCGTCGAGCGGCTTGTAGCCGGAGAAACGCGCCACGTCGTCGGTCAGCGTCAGCGCGGTCAGCGGATTGATCTGGCCGAGGCCGAAGGTCTGGCCGGCATAGAAGGGCTGGAAGAAAACCGCGCTGAAGCGGTTTCTCGGGAAGGACGTGCCGTCAACCGTCTTGCCGCTGAACGAACGGTTCCAGACGTTTTCGCGGCAGGTCCACTGCGCGTAGGAGCCTTTCTTGCCCTCGCATTCGGAAAATTGCGGACGCTTCAGGAAATCGCCGATGGTCTCGCCGTCATAGGCGAAGCGGAAGTTGCCGGTATAGGAGGCAGCCTTCACGTAATAGCTCTGCAGGCGGTCGTAGGCGTCCACATTATAGGTGTGCTCGCCGACGATGGCGCCGACGATGTGAATGGGGTCGATGCCGTATTTGCCGGCCGCCGCCCTGATCTTGCCCGTCAGCTGGCGGTCGCCTGATAGAAGATCGCGTACCTTCTGATACTTCGCATCGAAGGAGGTCTTGTTGCCCTTGGTGCGACGGACGGAGGCGCCTGGAATGGCGGGCTGCTCCGCGTTGCGGTTGCCGGCGGGCACCACGTCGATCGCCAGCGCCGTCGTCTGGCTCTGCACGAAGAGGGCGGCTGCAAGGGCAAGCACAGGGAAGAGCTGTCGCACGGTTCCGGTTCCTGTCTGGTCAATCGTTCGAAGTGGCATGGACGGGATGCAGGACAATCGTGTCGTCATCATGCCGGACGCGGCAATGGCCTAGGCTGCGTCCGCGGTTCTGTCGAGGGGGCGGACCCGCAAAAGCGCGACACCAGCGGTTGCTAAGACAACCACCGGTGCCGAAACGTCACAGGATGTAGCGCGACAGATCCGTGTTGGCCGCCAGCGCGCCGACATGCTTCTTCACATAGTCGGCGTCGATGACGAGGCGGTTGCCACCCTTGTCCGGCGCCTCGAAGGAAATCTCGTCGAGCACCCGCTCCATCACCGTCTGGAGACGGCGCGCGCCGATATTCTCGACGCTCGAATTGAGCTGCACGGCGACATCGGCCAACGCGTCGATGCCGTCCTCGGTGAATTCGAGTTCGACATCCTCCGTGCCCATCAGCGCCTTGTACTGGCGGATGAGGCTTGCTTCCGTCTCCGTCAGGATCCGGCGGAAGTCTTCGCGCGACAGCGCCTTCAGCTCGACGCGGATCGGCAGGCGGCCCTGGAGTTCCGGCAGGAGGTCCGAGGGCTTGGAGACATGGAAGGCGCCCGAGGCGATGAACAGGATGTGGTCCGTCTTCACCGGCCCGTATTTCGTGGCAACCGTCGTGCCCTCGACGAGCGGCAGGAGGTCGCGCTGCACGCCCTCGCGGGAGACGCCCGCGCCCATGCCGCCGTCGCGCGCGGCGATCTTGTCGATCTCGTCGATGAAGACGATACCGTCGTTCTCGGCCGAGCGGATGGCCTCGCGCTGGATCTGCTCGTTGTCGAGCAGCTTGTCGGATTCGTCGTCGATCAGGATCTTGTAGCTGTCCTTGACCGTCGTCTTGACCTTCTTGGTGCGGCCGCCCATCGCCTTGCCGAACATTTCCGACAGGTTCAGCACGCCGATATTGGCGCCCGGCATGCCGGGGATCTCGAAGCCGCCGGGTGTTCCGGTGTCGGCAACGTCGACCTCGATGTCCTTGTCGTCGAGTTCGTTCGCACGCAGCTTCTTGCGAAACGAATCACGCGTGGCCGGCGAGGCGGTGGCGCCGACCAGCGCGTCGAGCACGCGTTCCTCCGCATTGGCATGGGCCTTTGCCGTTACCTCGGCGCGCTTCTTCTCGCGCACCAGGCCGATGCCGACCTCGACGAGGTCGCGCACGATCTGCTCGACGTCACGGCCGACATAGCCGACCTCGGTGAACTTGGTGGCCTCGACCTTGACGAAGGGCGCGCCGGCGAGCTTGGCGAGACGGCGGGAGATTTCCGTCTTGCCGACGCCGGTCGGGCCGATCATCAGGATGTTCTTCGGCATCACCTCGTCGCGCAGGTCCGGCTCAAGCTGGTGGCGGCGCCAGCGGTTGCGCAGCGCAATCGCCACGGCGCGCTTGGCGTCATGCTGGCCGATGATGAAACGGTCGAGTTCGGAAACGATCTCGCGGGGGGAAAAATTGGTCATGGGTTTCCTCTAGCAACGGTCCCGGGCCAAGATCAGCGCCGGGCCGTCCTTTGTCATGCGTTGATCGAAAGCATGGAACCCGGCCTTCTCATAGGCCCGGATGGCATGCGCATTCTCAGGATGTGGATCGAGCACCACCCGCTCCACGCCGTCGGCGAACATCTTTTGCACAAAGGCATCGATCATGGCCGGCCCGTGGCCGAGCCCGACCATGTCGGCAGGGCCGATGAACTGGTCGATGCCAAGGGTGCGGTCCGGGCGGTGGCCGAAGGACAGGTCCGACGGGTCGATCCTGTAGCTCTGCAGATAGGCGAAGGGCTTTCCGTCATGGGAGACGATGAAGGACGCCATTGCAGGTTCGTCGAAATCCGCGGCGATACCCGCAACCTCCTCAGCCGGATCGCCCCACCAGCGCCGGACATGCGGCGCGGCGAGCCAGCGTTCCAGCATCGGCAGGTCGGCGGCCGTCACAGGCCGGAAAGCGTATGCCTCAGCGGTCGGCATCCAGCGTCTCCACCACGACATTGTGGTTGGTGTAGACGCAGATGTCGCCTGCGATCTGCATGGCCTTGCGGGCGATATCCTCGGCCGACTTGTCGGTGTCCATCAGCGCGCGGGCCGCCGCATAGGCATAGTTGCCGCCCGAGCCGATCGCCATTGTGCCATGTTCCGGCTCCAGCACGTCGCCATTGCCGGTCAGCGCCAGCGTGATTGACTTGTCGGCCACCAGCATCATGGCTTCCAGACGGCGCAGATAGCGGTCGGTGCGCCAGTCCTTGGCGAGTTCGACGGCGGCGCGCATCAGCTGGTCGGGATATTGCTCCAGCTTGGCCTCGAGCCGCTCGAGCAGGGTAAAGGCATCGGCGGTCGCACCGGCAAAACCGGCAATGACGTCGCCCTTGGCAAGACGGCGCACCTTGCGCGCATTGCCCTTCATGACGGTCTGGCCAAGGCTCACCTGGCCGTCGCCCGCCATGACCACCTTGCCGTCCTTGCGGACGGTGATGATCGTCGTGGCGTGCATGGAAGCATAGGGATCGTGTTCACTCATATCAGACCTCTGAGGCCCGAGGACCGGGCAAGGATACCGCCGGCGAGGCGGCTTCGTTGTGCCCTATGTAAGCAGCGGTTCGGCGATTGCAAAGGTCGGGAGCCGTCGTTGCGCGCCCGGCGCGCGCAAAGCACGGGAGAGGCCGCCGCCGTCCAAAATAAGCCTTGCTTTCCCTTTGGAATGCGCGGGTTATGGTTTCCCATCCACAGTGAGGGTTATGACGATGGCCAAAGGTCAGGTCCGCAGCAACAAGGAAGCCCGCAAACCCAAGAAGGACAAGGTGGCTCCAGCAGCCGCTCCGACCCTTGGCGCGCAGGTGAAG
>Ga0160495_100812_pt1 | contig 11118 bp, 6 predicted proteins | sample DID4MG_4_FD_108251 | JGI IMG/M metagenome (GOLD analysis project Ga0160495, IMG submission 108251) | Enriched soil microbial communities from UW Madison campus, WI, USA - DID2933_E24_FP4 MG | ecosystem: Environmental > Terrestrial > Soil > Unclassified | place: USA: Madison, Wisconsin | collected... | reverse complement strand
GCCGGGGCCGTCCACAACCGCGCCTTCGGTGAATACCTTGTCCCGGTGTGCTACGAAGACCTTCAACTGGCCGCCCTGGTGGTGCTGGCCGGCTTCAATGCGGCCTGGTGCCATCCCATCATGTTCCATCGTATCACGCGCCTGAAGGAAACCCGTCCGGCCATGCGCCTGGTCGTCATCGACCCGCGCCGCACTGCCACTTGCGAACTGGCCGACCTGCACCTGCCCATCAAACCCGGCACTGATGTCTGGCTCTTCAACGGACTGATGAGCTATCTGGCCCATCGCGGCCTGCGCGACAACGACTTCATCGAAGCCCACACCAAAGGCTTTGACGAAGCCCTGGCCGTCGCCGACGCCGACTGCGCCGATCCCGCCACGGTGGCGCGCATCTGCAAGATCGACCTCAAGGATCTGCTGGATTTCTATGAAACCTTCGCCGCTACCGAGAAGGTCATCACCGGCTTTTCCATGGGCGTGAACCAGTCGTCGGCTGGCACCGACAAGGTCAACAGCATCATCAACTGCCACCTGGCCACTGGCCGCATCGGCAAGCCCGGCATGGGACCGTTCTCCATCACCGGCCAGCCCAATGCGATGGGCGGGCGCGAAGTCGGCGGCCTGGCCAACATGCTGGCCGCGCACATGGATCTGGAGCAGCCCCTGCACCGCGAGATCGTGCAGGACTTCTGGCAATCCCCGCGCATCGCCGAAAAACCGGGCCTGAAGGCCGTGGACATGTTCCGCGCCATCGAAGACGGCCGCATCAAGGCGGTATGGATCATGGCCACCAACCCCATGGTCAGCCTGCCCGATGCCGACCTGGTGCAACGCGCCTTGCAGAAGTGCGAGCTGGTGGTGTCCTCCGACGTGATCACCCAGACCGATACCAATGCCCTGGCGCACGTGCTGCTGCCCGCGCTGGCCTGGGGCGAGAAGGATGGCACGGTCACTAACTCTGAACGGCGCATCTCGCGCCAGCGCGCCTTTCTCTCTGCCCCGGGAGAAGCACGCGGAGACTGGCAGATCATCTGCGACGTGGCGCGCCGCATGGGATTTACCGGCTTTGATTTCGCCGGACCGCACGCCATCTTCGACGAACACGCGCGCCTGTCGGCCCATCGCAATGGCGACGCCGACGCCCGCCGCGTGCGCCGCGTCTTCAACCTCGCCGGCCTGACCGGCATGGACCGCGCCGCCTACGACGCGCTCGCCCCCATCCAGTGGCCGGTGCAGCGGCTCTCCGACGGCAGTGTCAGCGGCACAGCCCGTGTCCTGGAAGACCATCGCTTCAGCCACGCCGATGGCCGCGCCCGCTTCGTCCCCACCGCACCGCGCAGCGCCGCCCATGCTGCCTGCGAAGACTATCCGCTGATCCTTAACACCGGCCGCGTGCGCGATCACTGGCACACCATGACCCGCACCGGCAAATCGGCCACGCTGGCCAGCCACATCCCCGAATCATTCATCGACATCCACCCGCAGGACGCCCTGCTCTATGGCGTGCGCGAAGGTGGCCTGGCGCGCATCAGCAGCCGCTGGGGCGCAATGGTGGCGCGCGTGCAGCACGGCGGCGGCATCGCGCGCGGATCGGTCTTCGTGCCAATCCACTGGAACGGACAATCCGCCTCCGACGCGCGCGTGGGGGCGGTGGTCAATCCGGTGGTCGATCCCGTCTCGGGCGAACCCGAGTTCAAACACACCCCGGTGGCCATCGAGGAATTCCGGGTGTCCTGGCATGGCTTCATCCTGACCCGTCATGCCCTGGACCTGGACCAGGTGACGCACTGGACCCGTGTGCAGGGGCACGATTTCACGCGCTACGAACTGGCCGGACGCAACAACATCCCCGACCACAGCGCCTGGGCGCGCAGCCTGCTGGGCGTGCCAGACCCGCAGGCCGACTGGCTGGAGTACGAAGACCTGAGCGACGGCAGCTACCGCGCCGTGCATGTGGTGGATGACCGTATCGATATGTGCCTGTTCATGTCGGCCCGCCCTGACCTGCCCTCGCGCTCCTGGCTAGCTGGGTTGTTTGCCAAGGACCAGTTGGAAGACGCCGACCGCGTCGGCCTGCTGGTGGGCGCACCGATCGAGAAAGGTGCCGACACCGGAGCGACCGTCTGCTCCTGCTTTGGCGTGGGACGCAACACCATCTGCAACACCATCCGCGAGAAGGGCCTGAGCGAAGTGGGACAGGTCACGGCCTGCCTGAAAGCCGGCGGCAATTGCGGCTCCTGCGTGCCGGAAATCAAGAAGCTGATCGTCGAGATCAAATTGCAGGATGCTGCCGAATTACGGGAGGGCGCGAAGGCCGCCTGAGAGGGCTACATGAGAGGGCCGCCTGAGGGAAATTGAGGAAAAAAGCGATCATGGTTGACCATCTGCGAGAGATGCTGTTATTATCTCGCTTCTCGGAGTGTAGCGCAGCCCGGTAGCGCACCTGGTTTGGGACCAGGGGGTCCAAGGTTCGAATCCTTGTACTCCGACCACACTTGAAAAACGGGCTGTCCTAGACAGCCCGTTTTCTTTTCTGGATCGTTGGCGGTAGCGCATCCGCGCAGCATCATGCCGCCAACCATGCCGAACTGCCCTTAGCTCAACTGGATAGAGCAATGGCCTTCTAAGCCATAGGTCGGGGGTTCGAGTCCCTCAGGGCAGGCCAGACTCCTGGCAGTTTGCAATGCGTTCGCATTGTCCATTGCCAATAAGACGGCCACCAGCCCGACGCCCCCCCTTCTTCCTTAACACCACATCAGCAAGACCGCTGCTCCAGCATCACTTACCCGCCCGCGCCTTCCAGCATCAGCCGGGACGGCAGCTCGCTACCCGCCTGCTCAGTGGCAATCACCTCAACCGCAGACTGCCCCTCCCGCCTCAACCTGAACACACCCACCACCTGCGCCAAGCTCACCGCCTGATCCTGCAAGGACTGCGACGCGGCCGCAGCCTGCTCGACCAGCGCTGCATTCTGCTGCGTGCTATCGTCCATGGCGCTGATGGTCTGGCTGATCTGCTGCAATCCTTCGCTCTGCTCATGGCTGGCTGCGCTGATCTCGGTGACGATGTCTGTCACCCTGCGCACGCTGGCTACCACCTCTTCCATCGTGTGACCGGCCTGTGTGACCAGGCGGCTGCCACTGGCAACCTTGCTCACCGAGTCGTCGATCAGTTCCTTGATTTCCCTGGCGGCGGACGCTGAGCGCTGCGCCAGTGTGCGCACTTCCGCCGCCACCACGGCAAACCCGCGCCCCTGCTCGCCAGCACGCGCAGCTTCCACCGCTGCGTTGAGTGCCAGGATGTTGGTCTGAAAAGCAATGCCATCGATCACGCTGATGATGTCCACGATCTTCAGTGAGGACGCATTGATCGCCTCCATGGTCAAGATCACCTCATCAACCACCTTGCCCGCCTGCCCCGCCACGCCTGACGCTGACTGCGCCAGTTCGTCGGCCTGGCGGGCGCTGTCGGCGTTCTGCTTGACGGTAGCAGTGAGCTGCCCCATGGCGGTGACGGTCTCTTCCAGCGAGCCGGCCTGCGCTTCGGTGCGCGAGGAAAGATCGAGATTGCCGCTGGCAATCTCACGGGTGGCTGCTTCGATAGTGGCGGCGCTATCGTTGACCTTGCCCAGGATCTGCACCAGGCTGCCCGTCATCCGCTGCAACGACAGCATCAGGCGCGTGATTTCATCACGTCCGCGCAGGATGATCTGCGAACTGAGGTCGCCGCGCCCAATGGCGTCGGCCAACTCCGTGGCTGATTGCAGCGAATGACTGATATTGCGCACCAGCAGCAGACTGAGCGCGGCGACCATCACGATCACCAGCGCCGTGGCGGCAACGGTCAGATAGATGGATAGCTGCAAATGCTCGGCAGCGGCTTCCGCGCCCTGCCTGCCAAGCTGCTCGTTGTAGTTCTTGTGTTCGTTGAGCACGGCCATGAGGCGCTGGCCGGTCGGTGCCATCTGCTCTTCCATGGCAATGCGCAGCGCATCTTCCTTGCCAGCATTGCCGAAGGCGATCATGGCCATGCGGTGCTTCTCGTGCTCGGCAAAAACGCGACGATCAGCTTCCAGCATGCGCTGGTCAGTCGCGTCGGAAATGCAGCATCGCTCGAACTGCTCGAAGAAGTCCTACGCCTTCTGATGCAATGCGGCCATGTTGGCGACGGTCTTGTCGCGCGCGGCCGGTTCGATCACGTAACGCGCGATGTTGAGCCGGATGGCATAGATGGCATCGGTGGCGCCATTGAGCGCCAGCACGCTAGGAATGGTATTGGCCGCGGAATAGCCGGCTGCGCTGGCGATCCTGTGGCTCTGATAGAGACCCACCACGGCCTGCATGATCACACCCAGCACGACGGCAACGATTAGAAGGTAAAGCTTTCTTGCTATGGTCATGTCCGACTCCCCCGTATCTGCGCCCAATGGCGCAGTCCACAATGCCAATGCTGGCGAGTCGAAACATAGCGCAAAAAAACATCTTCAAAGATTACATTTACTGACCTCTGCTGACCAATACCGACACGCTTACGCGGCCAATGCCAGCATGGCCGGCTGTTCCTGGACAGGCGCAGCCAGGGCGGGCTTGGCCATGCCTGCGCTGCGCTCCAGACGGAACACGGCAACGGCCTCTGCCAGCCCCTTGGCCTGCTCGCGCAAGGATTGTGAAGCGGCGGCGGCCTCTTCTACCAATGCTGCGTTCTGCTGGGTGGTCTGATCCATCAAGCCGATGGCCTGGTTGACCTGGGCGATGCCGTCGCTCTGCTCGCCGCTGGCTACGCTGATGTCGCGCACGATATCGCTGACGCGCTGTACGCTCGTCACCACTTGCTCCATGGTGCTGCCGGCTTGCAGCACCAGGCGGCTGCCGCTCTGGACCTTGTCCACGGAGTCGTCGATGAGTTCCTTGATCTCGCGTGCCGCCGAGGCGGAGCGCTGGGCCAGCGAACGCACTTCGGAGGCAACCACGGCGAAGCCGCGTCCCTGCTCGCCAGCGCGAGCGGCTTCGACGGCGGCGTTGAGTGCCAGGATGTTGGTCTGGAAAGCGATGCCGTCAATGACGCTGATGATGTCCACGATCTTCAGCGATGAAGCATTGATGGCGTCCATGGTATGCACCACTTCCTGCACCACCTTGCCGCCTTCGGAGGCCACCGACGACGCCGAGCTGGCCAGACTGTCGGCCTGATGGGCGCTATCGGCGTTCTGCTTGACGGTAGTGGTGAGCTGCTCCATGGCCGAGGCCGTCTCTTCGATGGAGCCGGCCTGCGCTTCGGTGCGCGCTGACAGATCGAGGTTGCCTGAGGCAATTTCGGCCGAGGCCGTCTCGATGGCGGCGACGCTCTCGCGCACATTGCCGACGATGTTGACCAGGCTGGCAGTCATCTCTCCGATGGCGTGCAGCAACTGGCCGACTTCATCCTTGCCGGTCATCTTGACCTTGGAACTGAGATCGCCGTGTGCGATGGCGTTGGCCACGCGGATGGCGTCATCCAGCGAGACTGAAATCCCGCGTGAGATCAACAGACTGGCCGCACCCACTACCGCCGCCACCAGCAGGCTCACGAGAATGGCCTGATAGGTCGAGGACTGCAAGATGCCCTCTGCGGTTTCCACACCTTGGCGACCCAACTGCTCGTTATACTTGCGGTGCTCGGCCAGGGCTGCAATGAGCTTGTCGCCGGGTGGCACCACCAGTTGTTCGATGGCGCGCAAGGCCTCTTCATTCCTTGATTCCGCGCCGATGCTCAGCACCACGGCGCGCTGCTTTTCGTACTCGGCAAAGGCCTGGCGATCAGCCTCCAACAACTTGCGGTCAGTGTCGTCGGAAATGTCTTCGCGGGCATAGCGCTCGAAGGCGGCCAGCACGCGGTCGCGCTGCTCGTTCATGGTCTTTTCCAGACGGGTGCGCGATACCGGATCGGTGGCGGCGGCGTATTTCCAGATGCCCACGCGAATGCCGAAGGCGGCTTCGCCGGCATCGCCCAGCACAAGCAGGCTGGGGACGGTGTTGACGGATGAATAGCTGGCGGCCTTGGCCACTTCCCTGCTTTGATAGATGCCCAGCAATGAGAGGCTGGCTAAACCGAGGATGACCGCGAGGGTCAGGATATGGAGTTTCTTTACTATGGTCATGTTCGACGTCCGATGCGCACATGTCACAAGTCAAAAGTGTGCGAGTGATGTTGATGAGGGTTCGTCGAAATTATAAGTCGCAGAAAATCGCGCAAAGCCCGCATCTGGCCTTGGCTTGATGCGGATCATGTTAAGCGCGGTCAGTTGGCAACTACCTGCAGAAAACTGAGAAGAAGCCCGGCACTTTCAAGAATACGTGACTGTTGATTAAGCCTGAATACGTAACCATGAAAGGACGGCGGCGCTACAGAGAGCAGACGAGGCAGCCGTGGCCGGAGGCGATGCTGCGATCCGCCGGCCAGGAAGAGGTGCAAAGAGGTGCAAAGTGGTGCGCTTAGACGGCAGAGCCGATGCGATAGATATCGGGACGGGAAATGTGCCAGACGAAGTCGCCCCGGTTGATTGCCTCGAAACCACAGCGCGCATACAGCCAGGGGGCCGTGGAGGTGGTCAGCATCACGCGGCGCAGTTTGAGCAGCGTCGGATGCTGATTGCAGGATTCGATCAGCCAGCGTCCCAGCCCCTGGCCGCGCAGGTCATCGAGGACGAAGACGTCGCAGAGATAGCCGAAGGTGGCGTGATCGGTGACCACCCGGGCGAAGCCGATCTGGCGCGTACCGCTATACAGCCCGAAGCAAAGGCTGTTGGCGATGGCCGTGCGCACGGTATTGAGATCGATGCCGGGAGACCAGCTCGAATGGGTGAGAACGTCGTGGATGAGGGGGATATCCAACCGGTCGGGATCGGTGTCGATGAGAAAATCATCGCGCCGCCAGATCAGATGATGGCTCATGTTTTTTCCTTGTTGTGTTGATTGGCTGTGCGCCTTGGAAACAATGCTATAAATAATTTACAACCAGACTGAAACCTTCTTGCGCCCTCTTTGCCTCGACACCACCGACCCGGGGTACAACCCGCGATGGAACGCCGCCATGGATGAGCGCAATTGCGTGGCCATTCATGATGCCACAGCCAGCCAGGGGTTGCGCTGATCTTGCACGACGGGAATGCTGATGGCAAGCAAGTGCGGTCGCTGAAACATCGCTTGCAATTCCGTTACACCTACCTGAGACGTACTGGCCGACCATAGGCTCCATCGTCCATGGCCGGCGCTGCTCTTGCGCATATCAACAAGCTCATCCTTGCGTCGGCCCATCAAGAAGGAGAACGACGTGCACAAGTCAACCCTGGCCTGGGCTGCCTGCCTGGTCTTTTCGCTGGTTTCGGGCATGCCTGCGCAGGCGCAGAGCGCCTATCCCCCTGCCCCGGCGGCCTATACCCAGCAACAGCTGGACCAGATGCTGGCACCGGTGGCGCTGTATCCCGATTCGCTGTTGGCTCAAGTGCTGATGGCCTCGACCTATCCGCTGGAGGTGGTACAGGCCCAGCGCTTCATCGAAGCACGTCCGGGCCTGCAGGGCGATGGCCTGGCGCGGACGGTGGCGCCGATGCCATGGGATCCGAGCGTGAAGGCGCTGGTGCAGTTTCCCTCGGTGCTGGCAATGATGAATGATCGCCTGGACTGGATGCAGCAGCTGGGCCAGGCTTTTCTGGGACAGCAGCCGGCGGTGATGGATACGGTGCAGAACCTGCGCGAGCGCGCGCGCATTGCCGGCACGCTCGAATCCAGCCCGCAGCAGCGGGTGGTGGTGCAGGACGATTTCATCGAGATCGTCCCGGTCAATCCGCAGGTAGTCTATGTGCCTTACTACAACCCAGTGGTGGTCTATGGCGACTGGTGGTGGCCCTCGGCCCCTCCGGTGGTGTGGGCGCCGCCGCCGCGCTATCGTCCACCCAGCTACAATCCGGGCTTCGCGGCCAGCATCAGCTTCAGCGCGGGCATCGGCGTGATGAGCGCAGTCTTTGGCGACGCCCACCCCGACTGGCGTCAGCGCCAGGTGATGGTGACCCAGACCCGCATCACCAACGTCAACAATATCAATAACAATGTGGTCAACAACCGCATCGTCAACAACAACGTCACGATCAACCGCAACGTGACCGTCAACCAGCGTCCGGTGGTGTGGCATCACGAGGGACGCTATGGCGCGGGGCGCACTATCGCGCCGCCGCCCGCACTGGCCGCACTGGCCGCACAAGCCGCGCCGCGCCCTGCGCCCCAGGCGCAGGCCGCTGCTGGCCTCCCCTCCTGGCGCGATCATGGTCCGCAACCGGGCCAGGCGCGGCCCTTGCCGGTGGCCGAGAACCCGCAGCAGCAAATCGCCCAGCAGGACCAGATGCGCCAGCGCCAAGCCTTCGAGCAACAGCGCCAACGGGAACAGCAGGCCAACGACCAGCAGCGCCAGCGCGAACAGATCGCGCGCGAGCAGCAACGCCAGCACGAGCAGCAGGCCCAGGACCAGCGCCAGCAACAACAGGCGCAGGAACGCCACTGGCAACAACGGCAACAGCAGATGCAAATGCAGCAGCAACATCAGCAGCAGATACAACAACAGCAATTACAGCAACAGCAGCGTGAGCAGCAACGCCAACAACAGATGCAGCAGATGCGCCAGCATCAGCTGCAAGATCAGCAGCGCCAGCAGCAGGCGATGAACCAGCAGCGCGAGCAGCAGCAGCGCCAGATGGAACAGGCCCGCCAGCAGCAGGAGCAGGCACGGCGTGAGCAGCAGGCGCATCCGCGTCGTGAAGAGCGGCGCGATGACAGGCGCGACGAGCGCTCCTGATCTGGGCCGGCACCTTGCTTGCCCACCACGTAGGCAAGCAGGGCGTTGCCCAAAGGCAAACATGCGGGTGAACGAGCCGCTTCAGTTATAATCACGGGTTTTCCAGAGCTTTCGGAACATGCATGCTGCGCCCTGCCCTGGGCGCGCAGGCAAGGCCTTGCGGGGCTGGATCGTCCAGCCCGTCGCCCCGCCCTTTGGCGGGCCACGTTCCCCCGACCTCCGACCCGACCGATCCGCCATGCAAGAACCCAGCAACGAACTCCCTGATGTCGCCAGCAGCGCTGCCGACGACGCCTCCGATGCCGCCAGCGGCAGCCGCAAGGTCTCGACCGACCTGATCGCGCGCGAAGTCAAGCGCCGCCGCACCTTCGGCATCATCTCCCACCCTGACGCGGGTAAAACCACGCTGACCGAAAAGCTGCTGCTGTTCTCGGGCGCGATCCAGCTGGCCGGCACCGTGAAGGCGCGCAAGAGCGGCCGCCACGCCACCTCCGACTGGATGGAAATCGAAAAGCAGCGCGGCATTTCCGTGGCCAGTTCGGTGATGCAGTTCGAGTACCGCGACCACGTGGTCAACCTGCTCGACACCCCGGGCCACCAGGACTTCTCGGAAGATACCTACCGCGTGCTGACCGCCGTGGACTCGGCGCTGATGGTCATCGATGCCGCCAAGGGCGTGGAAGAACAGACCATCAAGCTGTTGAACGTCTGCCGCATGCGCAATACGCCCATCATCACCTTCATGAACACGCTGGACCGCGAAACCCGCGACTCGCTGGAACTGCTGGATGAACTGGAATCGGTGCTGAAGATCCAGTGCGCGCCGGTGACCTGGCCGATCGGCATGGGCAAGAATTTCCGCGGCGTGTATCACCTGCTGCGTGACGAGATCATGCTGTTCAAGGCCGGTGAAGAACGCGCCAACGGCAACGTGGAAATCATCAAGGGCATCGACAACCCCAAGCTGGCCGAGATGTTCCCGCTGGAGATCGAGCAGTTGAAGATGGAAGTGGAACTGGTGCACGGCGCCTCCCATCCCTTCAATCTGGACGACTTCCTGGCAGGTGTGCAAACGCCGGTGTTCTTTGGCTCGGCCATCAACAACTTCGGCGTGCGCGAGATCCTCGACGCGCTGCTGGACTGGGCGCCCGGTCCGGGCGGCCGCGACGCCACCGTGCGCGAGGTCAAGCCGACCGAGGAGCCGTTCTCCGGCTTCGTCTTCAAGATCCAGGCCAACATGGACCCGGCGCACCGTGACCGTATCGCCTTCCTGCGCGTGTGCTCGGGTCGCTTCGAGCGCGGCATGAAGTTGAAGCACCTGCGCCTGAACCGCGACATCAAGGTGTCCTCGGTGGTGACCTTCATGGCCTCCAGCCGCGAACAGGTGGAAGAAGCCTACGCCGGCGACATCATCGGCCTGCCCAACCACGGCAACATGCAGATCGGCGACAGCTTCTCAGAAGGCGAAATGCTGCAGTTCACCGGCATCCCCTACTTCGCGCCGGACTTCTTCCGCGTGGCGCGCATCCGCAATCCGCTCAAGATCAAGCAGTTGCACAAGGGCCTGCAGCAGTTGGGCGAAGAAGGCGCGGTGCAGGTCTTCAAGCCGGTCACCGGCAGCGATTTGATTCTGGGCGCAGTGGGCGTGCTGCAGTTCGAAGTGGTGGCCAGCCGCCTGTTGAATGAATATGGCGTGGACGCGGTCTTCGAAGGCACCAGCATCAGCAGCGCGCGCTGGATCAGCTGTGACGACAAGAAGAAACTGGCCGACTTCGAGAAATCCTCCGCCGGCGCCAACCTGGCCATCGATGCGGCCGGCAACATGGCCTACCTGGCCAGCTCGGGTGTGAACCTGCGCCTGACGCAGGAACGCTGGCCGGAGATCACCTTCCACGCGACCCGCGAACACGCGGCCAAGCTGGACTGATCGCCCACAAGAAGCATGGACCGGCTGCATGCCGGTCACAAAAAAATCGCCCGACAGGCGCAACCTGTCGGGCGATTTTTTATAGCGACTGCGGGGAAATTACTTGGCGTTCTTGAACGCTTCCACGCCCGCCAGGATCTCGGCGCGGGCGGCGTCGGGGCCTTCCCAGCCTTCGACCTTGACCCACTTGCCCTTTTCCAGGTCCTTGTAGTGCTCGAAGAAGTGCTTGATCTGGTTCAGGCGCAGTTCGTTCATGTCTTCCGGCTTTTGCCAGTGGGTGTAGATCGGCAGGATCTTGTCCACCGGCACGGCCAGCAGCTTGGCGTCGATGCCGGATTCGTCGGCCATCTTGAGCACGCCGATCGGGC
>Ga0160495_100811_pt1 | contig 11141 bp, 10 predicted proteins | sample DID4MG_4_FD_108251 | JGI IMG/M metagenome (GOLD analysis project Ga0160495, IMG submission 108251) | Enriched soil microbial communities from UW Madison campus, WI, USA - DID2933_E24_FP4 MG | ecosystem: Environmental > Terrestrial > Soil > Unclassified | place: USA: Madison, Wisconsin | collected... | reverse complement strand
GCAACTCCATGGGCCGCATGCAGACCTGGATCTGGGGCGGCACCTAACCGGGCTTCGCCGACGGCCCGGTGCCGATGGCCTCGCCACCCACCGAAAAGGCCCGCCGCAACCGGATGAAGCGGCGCATGCTGGTCGACTCGAGCAAGCAGGACCCGGCCTGGAACAACGGCAACTACACCACCCAGCCGCCCTCGCTGCGCCTGGCCAACAACATGTTCGTCTTCGCCACCAATGGCGGCACGTTGGCCTACCAGGCCATGGCCGGCACTCATGCCCAGGCCGACAAGCTGGTCGATGACCGCCTGGCCGCACCGGTGACGGCCGACGCCAATGACTTCATCTACCAGTGGGGTTCCTCGGCGGACTACAATGCCGCGCCGGGCCTGGCCAGGATCAAGGCCCCGGTGCTGGCCATCAACTCCGCCGACGATGAACGCAATCCGCCGGAGACGGGCATCATGCAGGCCGCCTTGAAGGAAGTGCCGACGGCGCAACTGCTGCTGATCCCCGCCAGCGCCGAGACGCGCGGCCATGGCACCACCGGCATGGCGCGCTTCTATGTGCGTGAGCTGGAGCAGTTCATCAAGGGCCTGCCCGCTCGTTGAAGCCGGAGCCGTTGATGCACAAGCGGACATGGGCCGCAGCCTTGGCCCTGGCGGTGCTGCTGGGCGGTCTGGCGCGGCCAGCCGGGGCGGCCACCGGCTACTACCTGGTCAATGTCTATTCTGACCCGGGCCAGTGGACGCTGGACTACAAGTACTGGAACGCCAAGGCCAACGTCGGCACGCCCGTGGGCTCACCCGAGCTGGGCGTGGGCTATGGCGTCAATTCGCGCTGGTACACCGAGCTCTATGGCGTGACCCAGCAGGATGCCGTGCAAGGCACGCAGATGCTGAGCGTGAACTGGCAGAACGATGTCCTGCTCACGCAAGGGGAGTATCCCTTCGACCTGGCTATCCACACCGATGTCGGCCAGTATCGCAACCGCCAGCGCGAGGGCTATGCGCTGGAATGGGGACCGGCTGTGCAGACCGAATGGTGGCGTACGCAATTCAACGCCAACCTGTTCTTCCAGCGTGACTACCGCACCCAGCAGGGCGGGCCGACCCAACTGGCCTATCAATGGCAGGTGCGGCAACACTGGCGGCCCTTGTTCAATGTCGGCCTGCAAGGCTTCGGCGAACTGGGGCGCTGGGACCACTGGGCCGCGCGCGACCAGCAATCCCACCGCGCCGGCCCGGCCATCTTCGGCACGTTGCGGCTGGGGCATCAGTTCGTCAAGTACGAGGCGGCCTATCTGTTCGGCACCAATGCCACCCTCAGTGCGCGCACCTTCACCATGCGCCTGCAGTTCGGGTTCTGAGCCAGCGCGGCGCTGTTGCTGCGCTCAGCCCAGCCTGGCCTCGCTGGGCGGATGGCCGATGATGCGCTTGAAGGCGCGGCTGAAGGACGCTTCCGAATCATAGCCAAGCCGATTGGCGACGACTGCCACCCGCAAGCCTTCGCGGGCGATCCAGTGGCGCGCCTGGAACATCTTCACCCGCGCCACATACTTGGCCGGGGTCTCGCCCACCGTGGCTGAGAATTTGTCGATGAACTTGGAGCGCGATGCCCCCATCACGGCGGCCAGCTCGGCCACCGACCAGTCGCGTTCCGGATGCTGGTGCACCGCCGCCAGCACCCGCCCCACCTGCGGGCAGCGCACCGCCGCGATCCAGCCGCTGGCGTCGCTGCAGGCGCATTCCACCCAACCCCGGATGATGCTGGCAGCCAGCACATCGGCCAGACGCGCCAGGATGCCGCAGGCACCGATGCGGTTGAGCGCCACTTCGCGCTCCATCGCATCGAGCAGGGCCAGCACCGCCGGGTCGCGCTGGGCCAGGTCGCAGGCGCGCATGGCCTCCGGCATCATCATCAGCAGCGGATGCAGCGGGTCCAGATTGAAGCGCAGTGTGCCGGAAAACAGTACGTGCGAGGCCGGCGCGGCCTCGGCCTGGGCTTGCGCGCTGTCGTCGATCAGGAAGAGATTGTCCGCCACCGCCTTGCGCGCCAGCTTGCCGATATCCACCGGGGCCAGGGTGCGCGCGCTGGCCAGCGCATGTGCAGAGCCACTGGGCAGCAGTACCGCATCGCCCGCATTGAGCTGCAGCCAGTCGTCCTGGCCGACTTGCATCCAGCAACTGCCCTGGGCGATGAAGTGAAAGGTCGCTTCGCGCCGCGCCGGAAAGGCCACGGCCCAGGGCTCGTGCAGCACGTAGCGGGCGTACTCGACGCCATCCAGCCGCAGGCCCAGCAGGATCTCGGTCAGCGGATCGACGCCATCGGTAGGGCGCGCCCCGGGCGGGGACTCGGGCATCCCCGTTAGATTTGGACGAATAGTCATGTCTTTGCGAAATATCGGCATGGAAAGTCCAATGATTTAACCATAGACTGCGCTACCCGTGTCATCGAACGTCATAGAAAGGTATTTCCCATGTCCACCCCCGGCATCATCGAGGCCCCGCTGACCGAGACGGCGGCCCCGGCCAGCGCTTCTGCGGCCCCCGCCCACAAGGCGGCGCAGGAAGCCCCCGCCAACTGGAGCGGCATCGCCAGCCTGGCGCTGGGCGTGTTCAGCCTGGTCACCGCTGAATTCCTGCCCGCCAGCCTGCTCACCGCCATTGCCACCGACCTGCACGTCTCCGATGGCGCTGCCGGCCAGGCCGTCACGGCCACCGCCATTGTCGGTGCCGTGGCCGCCCCCAGCATTCCGCTGCTGACCCGCAACATCGACCGCAAGCGCGTAGTGCTGGTGCTGACCCTGCTGTTGCTGGTCTCCAACCTCATGTCCGTGTTGGCCCCCAACCTGCCGGTGCTGCTGGTGGCGCGCGTGCTGCTGGGCGTGGCGCTGGGCGGCTTTTGGTCGATGGCGGCGGCGCTGGCCATGCGGCTGGTGCCGGATCACTTGTTTGCACGGGCCATGTCGCTGATCCTCACCGGGGTATCGGTGGCGACTGTGTGCGCCGCGCCCATCGGGGCCTACATGGGCAATCTGTGGGGTTGGCGCAGCGCCTTCGTGGCCGCCGGCGTGGTCAGTCTGGTGGCCTTTGCGATCCAGTGGATTGCCATTCCACGCCTGCCGCCCAAGGATCATCCCAGCCTCAAGGTGCTGGCCGAACTGCTGGGCCGCAAGGATGTACGGGTGGCGCTGCTGGCGGTGCTGCTGGTGGTCTCGGGCCACTTTGCCGGCTTTACCTACATCCGCCCGCTGATGGAGCAGGTCACCCACATGTCGGTAGCGACCATCTCCGCCGTGCTGTTGGGCTATGGCGTGGGCGGCTTTTTTGGCAACTTTGCCGGCGGCTTCATCGCTGAGCGCAGCGAACGCTATGCCGTCGTCAGCGGCGGTGCGCTCATTGCCTTGCTGGCCGCTTCGCTGTGGGTGGCGGGCAGCTCGCCAGTGGTGGCGGCCATCGCCATCACCTTATGGGGCTTTGCCTTCGGGGCGTTCCCGGTGGGCTTCCAGACCTGGATCGTGCGCGCCGCGCCGGACCATGCTGAAGGTGCGGGCGGCCTGCTGGTGGCGGCGTTTCAGGTGGCCATCGCCAGTGGTGCGATTGGCGGCGGCGTGCTGGTCGATCACGTGGGCGCGCTGGGTGGCCCCATCTTTGCCGTGATCGCCATCAGCCTCGGCACCTTGCTGACGCTGCGCTATGGCCCGCGTGGCGGGGGCGCGCCGGTGGCGGGCAATGCGCATTTCTGATCGGATGTGACTGATATCGCAGTGAGCCTGCGGTAGCACTTGACGGCTTCCGGCTTCCGGCTTCCGGCTTACAGCCTCTTGCCGGAAGCCGTTTGCTTTTTCCTCGCATTATTCCTCCCTATGCAATAAAGAAGTAGCGATGGCGCGGATTCTCTTCATCCGCGCTTGGCTCCACACTGGCGTCACGGTTCAGGATATCGCCTGGCCGCGCCAATTCACCAGGAGCCATTCCATGAAGATCCATCATTTCCCGCTGTCCGGCCACGCTCATCGTGCAGTCCTCTTCGCCTCGCTCTTGGGGCTGGAGACCGAGCTGATCGAAGTCAACCTGGCCGCTGGCGCACACAAGCAGCCGGCCTTCCTCGCCCTGAATCCCTTCGGGCAGGTGCCGGTGCTGGAAGATGGTGACGTCGTCATCGCCGACTCCAATGCCATCCTGGTCTATCTGGCCAAGAAGGCGGGCCGCACCGACTGGCTGCCCGAAGATGCCCAGGGGGCCGCCGCCGTGCAGCGCTGGCTGTCGGTGGCCGCTGGCGAGCTGGCGTATGGTCCGGCTGCCGCACGGCTGGTCACGGTCTTCGGCGCGCGCCTCAACCCGGAAGAAGTGATCCAGCGCGCCCATCTGCTGCTGGGCCGCATGGAGCAGCATCTGGCCAAGCGCCACTGGCTGGCTGCCGATCACCCGACCATCGCCGATGTGGCTGTCTACAGCTATCTGGTGGCAGCGCCCGAGGGCAATGTCGATCTGAGTAGCTATCCGGCAGTGTTGCGCTTGTTGCAAGGGATCGAGGCCTTGCCTGGCTTCGTGCCTTTCCCCAGGACGGCGGCGGGTCTGCGGGTGGCCCAGGCCTGATTTGCGGGCCTCCACATGATCCCCACGCCGATTCCTTGCAGTCTCTTTGAGAGAGGTTCGCCATGAGTACATCCCTGAAGTCCCCGGTCTGGCACGCCGGCGAGAAGCAGCTGCAAGCGCAACTCGGCGTGGCCGACAAGATGGAGTCCGTGGGCCAGCGCGTGATACGCGACTTCATGCCCGCGCAGCACCGTGATTTCTACGGTCAGTTGCCATTCATCGTGCTGGGCAGCGTTGCTCCGTCGGGGGAGGTGTGGGCGACCTTCCTTGAAGGCCGTCCCGGCTTCCTCGCTTCGCCTGCGCCGACCCAGCTCGACATGCATGCCCATCCCGCGCCGGATGATCCGGCGGCGGCGGGCATATCAGCGGGCGCAGCGGTGGGCCTACTTGGCATCGAGATGCACACGCGTCGCCGCAATCGCATCAATGGCGTGCTGGCACCGCTGGCAGACGGATGGCGTGTGCAAGTGGATCAGAGCTTTGGCAATTGCCCGCGCTATATCCAGCTGCGCGACTACTCCTTTGCGCAGGATCCTGCCGACGACCGCAGCGCTCAGGTGGAGTCGCTGGACACGCTGGATACGGCGGCCCGCGCACTGATCGCCAGTGCCGATGCCTTTTTCGTGGCCACCTATGCCGATGTGGACGACCGCCGGCAGGTCGATGTCTCCCATCGGGGCGGCAAGGCGGGTTTCGCGCGGGTCGATGACGAGGGCGTGCTGACCGTGCCGGACTTCAACGGCAACCTGTTCTTTTCCACGCTGGGCAACATGGTGCTCAATGGCCGGGCGGGCTTGCTGTTCATCGACTATGCCAGCGGCGACGTGTTGCAGCTGACGGGGCAGGCTGAGGTCATCCTCGACTCGCCCGAGATAGCCGCCTTCGAGGGCGCTGAGCGCCTGTGGACGTTGCGCCCGCAGCGCATCGTGCGCCGCCGTGCTGCGCTGGCCTTGCGCTGGCAGTTCAGGGAAGGGGGCTGGTCGCCTTACGTAATGGCGACCGGGCAGTGGTCCAACCCGTGATAGGCCGGCCAGCGGCACGGCAGTCTGGGCAGGCATCCGTTTTACCCGGCGTTGCGGTTGAATGCATAATGCTTCACTCGTTCACGTACAGGGAAGGCGGATTCATGGATCGATGGCTGGCAATGCGAATCTTCGTACAAGTTGCCGAGACCGCCAGTTTTGCCAAGGCGGCGCGGCAGATGCAATTGAGCGCGCCGGCGGTCACGCGTACCGTGGCAGGTCTGGAAGAGCTGGTGGGCGCGCGTCTGTTGGTGCGGACCACGCGTTCGGTCAAGACCACCGAAGCCGGCGCTCGCTATCTGGAAGACTGTCGCCGCATCCTCGCCGACATCGCCGAGGCCGAAGCCGCCGCCGCCGGTCATTACGACCAGCCCTCCGGTACGCTGTCGGTGACGGCATCCTTGCTGTTCGGGCAGATGCACGTGTTGCCCGTCGTCACCGAGTACCTCGATCTCTATCCCGGCATGCGGGCGCGGACCTTCTTCATTGATCGTCCGGTCAACATCGTGGACGAAGGCATGGATGTGGCGGTGCGCATCGGCCATCTGCCCGATTCGGGATTCACGGCCATCCAGGTCGGGTCGGTCAGCCGCATCCTCTGTGCCGCGCCAGCGTATCTGCGCCAGCATGGCGTGCCGACCTCGCCGGCCGATCTCAAGCAGCATCGCATCGTCACCTCGACCAGCGCCTGGGCCTCGCCGGAATGGCGCTTTGCCGATGGCCAGCGCGTGCTGATCGACGCCGCATTGCAGACCAACACCAATGAAGCCGCCATCAGCACGGCCCGTCAGGGTTGGGGTTTGACGCGCGTGCTGGCCTATCAGGTGGCCGCTGATCTGCAGGCCGGGCGATTGCAGCGGGTGATGAGCGAGTGCGAGGAAGCGCCGCTGCCCATCCACGTGCTCTATCCGGAGGGACGGCGCTCACCGGCCAAGGTGCGCGCTTTCATCGATCTGGCGGTGAGCCGTTTGCGCGCGCATCCGGCGTTTCACTGAGCGCTGTTGCGCTCGTCCTTGCAGACGATTCATGCTGTTCGCACCTCCAGCGGCACCCGCTGCAGAAAACGCTCGAACGAGGCCACGAAGGCCTGCTCCGGCGCGGACAGCTTGCGCTGGCCGTGCCAGGTCAGGAAGACATCGATCTCGGTCACCGGGCCGGCCAGCGGCAGCACTTTCAACTGGCCCTCGGCCACGTCCTGCTCGATCAGATGTTCCGGCAGGAAACTCAGCCCGACCCCGGCCACCACCAGGCGGCGGATTTCTTCTACATGCGGCGAGGTGCCGGCGATGTGTCCCGTAAATCCCTGCTGGTCCCGGAAGACCGTCAGCGGCGAGAGCGTGCCGCCCAACTGGTCACTGGCGAAACAGACGAAATTCTGGACCAGCAATTCGGCCATGGTCACGCTGCGCTGCGCGAACAAGGGATGATGCCGTCCGCACACCAGCACATATCGATGCCGCAAGAATAGTCGCCGCTCCAGTTTTTCGACCGGCTTGCGGCACAGGCACAAGCCTACGCCACTGCTGCCCTTGGCCAGCGTGTCGAGAATGGCCGCGCTCTGCATGACGTCGATGCGGAATTCCACGCGCGGATAGCGACGATGGAAGCGCGCCAGGAAATCGTCATACGCCGCGCTTTGCACCCGGCTCATCAGCAGCAGGCGCAGGTGGCCCGCCACATCCTCGCCCACCTGGCCGGCGGCCACTTCGATGCGCGCCACCACGCCGTACATCTCGCGCGCCACCGCATAGATTTCCTCACCCAGCGGCGTGAGACGGAATTCGCCATGACGCCGATGCAGCAGCACGCCGCCCAGATTGTCTTCCAGCCGGCGCAGTGCCTGGCTCACCGCCGGCTGGCTCAGGCACAGGGTGCTGGCGGCGCGTCCCACGCCGCGCTCCTGCACCACGAACATGAAGGTACGCAACAGGTTCCAGTCCATGCGTTCGGACGAGAATGTGTGCAGGGACGAGCGAAGACTGGTGGAATCATGGCGCATGACGGGAGGGGTGGGGCAGGATCGGAAGGACTCATGCAGAGGCCAGACCGGCGAAGAAGCGCGCCGCGTTGTCCTGCAATCCGGCAATATGGTAGCCCCCTTCCTGGACCACCAGCGTGGGCAAACCGAGGGCAGCGATTGCGCGCCCCAGCCGCTCGAAGCCGGCGCTGCTCACGCCGACCACGGCCTGCGGGTCCTTTTCAAAAATGTCGAAGCCCAGGCTCAGTACCAACACCTCCGGCTGGTATAGCACGATGGCGCGGCAGGCCTGTGTCAGCCGGTCGAAGAAGACCGATTCGGGCGAGCCGTGCGGCATGGGCAGATTCAGGTTGTAGCCCAGTCCCTCACCGCTGCCACGCTCTCCTTCATAGCCGGCGACGACAGGGTAGAAGTTTTCCGGATCGCCGTGGATGGAGACATACATCACGTCACGCCGCGCGTAAAAGATTTCCTGGATGCCCTGGCCGTGGTGCATGTCGGTATCGAGGATCAGCACCCGGCGCAATTTTTCACTCAGCATCTGGGCGGCAATCGCGGCATTGTTGAGGTAGCAGAACCCGCCCGCCGCATCGCGGCGCGCATGATGGCCGGGCGGGCGGCACAGTGCGTAGGCGCGCGTCTCACCCTGCAAGAGAGCCTGCGCCCCTGCAATGGCGCATTGCGCCGACCAGTAAGCCGATTCCCAGGTGTGCGGGCCGACCGGGCAACTGCCGTCGGCCAGGTAGCGCGCCGCCTTGGCCAGCACGCCGCGCAGCGCATTGGGTTCGCGCACGAAGATGTTGGAGACCACCTCCTGTCCCCAATCCTCCGGCAGCGCCATCCACTGAGCATGGGCCTGCTGCAGGAACTGCAGATAGTCCAGTGCATGCACTGCGCTGATGGCGGCGGCTCCCGCGTCGGGCGGGGACTGCACCGCAAAGCCCAGCCGTGTCGCCAGCGCCGCCAGCTCATCCAGGCGCTGTGGAACTTCCTGCGGCACGCGCATCTTGCCGCGCGAATAATAGCTCTGGGGATGATGCAGTTTCTGGGTCGGATGGTAGAAGGTTTTCATCGGCCCTCCCGCACGCGCAGGGGCTGCGGCAACAGCCCGCTGCGCGCTTGACCCAGGAGCGTCACGCACAGCATCGACAGCAGCGAGATCCCCGAAAACAGCAGGGCCAGCGGCCACCACTGGCCCTGGAACTTCTCCGCCAGGACCGTCCCCAGCAATGGCGTGAAGCCACCGAAAAGTGCGCCCGAGACCTGGTAAGCCATGGAGATGCCGGTATAGCGGATGCGTGTCGGGAAGGCCTCGCTGACGAAGCCGGCGATGACCGCGTAATACGCGCCGATGAAGAGGATGGCGATGGCGACCCCTGCCGTCACGCTGGTCAGCGAGCCGAGATCGACCAGCCAGAACATGGCGTAGGGAGAGACGACGGAGAGGGCTGACATCGCCACCAGGAAACGGTGATTGCCCACGATGCGCGCCAGATAGGCGGCTGCCGGCGTGATGAAGAATTGCATCACCGAGACGGCCAGCAAACCGTTCAATACCAGCCCCCGATCCAGATGCAGGTATTGCGTGGTGTAGACCAACATGAAGGTATTGGTAAAGTAGAAGCCGGCGATCCCCAGGACGTTGGCACCGATGGCCAGCACCAGCAGGCCGGGCGCGCCGCCGAAGACTTCGGCCAGAGGCGCGCAATCGACGTTGCCGGTGGGGGCGCTGGCACGTCGCTGCTGTTCGGCCAGAAAGTCTGGCGATTCCTGCACCGAGAGCCGGATCGCAAAACCCACCACCAGCAGCAGCGCGCTCATCAGGAAGGGAACGCGCCAGCCCCAGTCGAGGAAGTCCGCGTTGTCCAGGCCGCCGATCAGCTTGAACATGAGGGTCGCCAGGATCAGGCCTGCCGGGCTGCCCAACTGCGCGAAGGAGGCGAGGAAGGTGCGTCGGCTGCGATCCGGGGAGTGTTCGCTGGCCATGAGCACGGCACCGCCCCATTCGCCGCCTACGGCAATGCCCTGCACGAAGCGCAGCGCCACCAGGGCGATGGGCGCCCAGATGCCAATGCTGGCATAGGTCGGCAGCAGGCCGATGAGGACCGTCACCGAACCCATCATCAGCAAGGTGATGACCAGGGACTTCTTGCGGCCCAGCCGGTCGCCGATGCTGCCGAAGATTGCCCCTCCCAGCGGTCGTGCCATGAAGCCCACGGCAAAGGTGCCGAAGGAAGCCAGCGTGCCGTAGAAGCCGCTGCTGGTGGAGAAGAACAATTTGCCGAACACCAGGGCCGAGGCCGTGGCATAGATGTAGAAGTCGTACCATTCGATCATGGTGCCGACGAAGGCCGCTAGCGAGGCGCGTACGGGCTGGTGACGAGATGCTGCGGTGTGCATGGTTCAGTCTCCCGGGGGGGGCGATGTTAGGGGAGCTGAAGTTATACGACTGCCGCGCTGATAAAAATAATTAGCTTTTTGAATTGCCTACATTCGAAATTCTTATGAAATGGGTTCTGCTTGTCTTGATTGCTCACTTTGCTCAGACGTGTGGGCGGCGACGGCATCTTCTGTTTCAGGCGATAGCCGAATCACACTCCCTAGTGACGGACGCAGAAGGAAGTTTGTCAGACGCCGTCGGATATATACAAAGATACAAACATACAAAGACAACGACAACGGCCAAGGCCAAGGCCACGTATTACGTTACGACGACCCATTCAGCCCAGTGTTCTGCGATGAGCAATTTGCGTATGGCTCTCCCCATAAGAATTACGGCCGCTTTCGCGGCCGTAATTGCTTCGCTCATCAATGATCAATACCGTACGGGGAGGATCAGATGCCCCCCATGCACAAATACTTCACCACCAGATAATCATCGATCCCGTAGTGCGATCCTTCGCGCCCCAGTCCCGACTGCTTCACGCCGCCAAACGGCGCGACTTCGTTGGAGATCAGCCCGGTATTGATGCCCACCATGCCCGACTCCAGTCCTTCAGCCACGCGCCAGATGCGGCCAAGATCGCGAGAGTAGAAGTAGCTGGCCAGTCCGAACTCGGTGTCGTTGGCCAGGGTCAGGGCTTCTTCGTCAGTCTTGAAACGGAACAGCGGGGCCATGGGGCCGAAGGTTTCCTCGCGGGCCACTTGCATGGCCGGGGTGACGTCGGCCAGCACGGTGGGCTCGAAGAAGCTGTGGCCCAGCGCGTGGCGCTTGCCGCCCGCGAGCACGGTGCCGCCCTTGGCGACGGCGTCGGCCACGTGTTCCTCGATCTTCTCGACCGCCTTGGCGTCGATCAACGGACCCTGGTTCACGCCGGCCTCGGTGCCGTTGCCGACCTTCAGCGCGTTGACCTTGGCCACGAGCTTCTGCGTGAAGGCCTCGAGCACGCCGCGCTGCACGTAGAGGCGATTCGCGCACACGCAGGTCTGGCCGGTGTTGCGGTACTTGGAGACCATCGCGCCTTCGACGGCGGCATCCACATCGGCGTCATCGAACACGATGAAGGGCGCGTTGCCGCCGAGTTCGAGCGACAGCTTCTTGATGGT
>Ga0160495_100810_pt1 | contig 11157 bp, 10 predicted proteins | sample DID4MG_4_FD_108251 | JGI IMG/M metagenome (GOLD analysis project Ga0160495, IMG submission 108251) | Enriched soil microbial communities from UW Madison campus, WI, USA - DID2933_E24_FP4 MG | ecosystem: Environmental > Terrestrial > Soil > Unclassified | place: USA: Madison, Wisconsin | collected... | reverse complement strand
GTTTCGCAATGTTTCTTCAGCGCTTCGCCGCGCTCATAGATCTCGATGGAGCGGTCAAGCGGCACGTCGCCGCGCTCGAGCGCCGCGACGATCTTTTCCAGTTCCTCGACGGCCTGCTCGAAGGACAGCGCCGAGACATCGGTGGCGGGGGCAGGGTTGTTCATGGTCAGCCTCTCATCAGGCGAAAGATATGGGTGGCAGCGGATTCGGCAAGGCCCTCGAGGTCGTAGCCGCCTTCCAGCAGGCTGACGACGCGATGATTGGCCGACTTTTCCGAGAGTTCCATCAGTCTTGCCGTCGCCCAGTCGAAATCGTCGGCGACGAGATTGATCTGCGCCAGCGGGTCGCGGTGGTGCGCATCGAAGCCCGCGGAGATGATGATCAGATCCGGCCTGAAATCGGCGACACGCGGCAGCACGCGCGACTTGAAGGCCTCGCGGAAATGGTCACTACCGTCGTTGGGGGAGAGCGGCGCATTGACTATGTTGCCAGCACCCGTCTCATCCTTCGCGCCGGTACCGGGATAGAGCGGCATCTGGTGTGTCGAACAGAACAGCACCGAGGGATCGTTGAAGAAGATATCCTGCGTGCCGTTGCCGTGGTGCACGTCCCAATCCACGATAGCGACACGCTCGGCGCCATGGACCTTCTGCGCATGGCGGGCGGCGATTGCGGCATTGTTGAAGAAGCAGAAGCCCATTGCCTTTTCACGCTCGGCGTGGTGGCCGGGCGGACGGGATGCGACGAAGGCATTGTCGGCCTTGCCTGAAAAGACCGCGTCGACAGCCGCCACCGCGCCGCCGACGCCGGTCAGCGCCGCCTGTAGGCTTGCGGGACTGGCATGGGTGTCGGCCTCGAAGTGGTTGATGCCTTCCTCGGGGATCACGTCCATCACCGCGCGCAGATGGCTTTCGGGATGGGCAAGCAGCACGAAATCCTCGTTCGCCTGCGGCGCCTTCTCGCGCACCAGCGGTGCGAAACGCTCATGCTCCAGCGCGAGGTTGAGCGCACGGATGCGGTCGGACCGCTCCGGGTGGCCCTCGGGCGTGTGATGCTCAAGGAAGATCGGGTTCTCGAAAAGGAACGTCGTCATGGCCGGAAGCTATCCATTGCGGTTGGCGTGGTCCACGGGAAATGGGCCGGTGTCCACGCCTTTTCAACGGTCATGGCGCAAGAAGCACCTTGCCGGTGCGCGCCGGGTCGTCCTGACGAGCAAGTGCAGCGGCAAGCTCCGAGAGCGCGTAGACCCCATCGACAGCGGAACCGAGTATGCCGGCGCGAATGCCCGTAAAGCTGCGCGCGAAGGCGGCCTCGATATCGGCGCGCGGGGCGGCATGCACCCAGTTGCGCAACCAGAGAAACGAGAACGTCACCGCGTCGCGCCTTCCGGTCACCAGCGCCGGGTCGAGCTGTGCACCGGAAAGCGCGCCGTACTGGATGAACGCGCCGCCGCTGCGAATCTGGCGGAACAGCACATTGCCGGCCTGGCCGCCGACCGCATCGAGCACGGCATCGAGATCGGGCGCCATCCCTACGGCGATTTCGCCGGCGAAGGTTCCGGCAAGACGTTCGGCCGTTGCGGTGCTACGCACGAGGGCGACGGGATGGAAGTCTGCTTCGGCCAGCAGGACGAGCAGCATGCGACCGATGGCGGATGCTGCGGCGGTCACGCCGACGCGCCGGACGGCAGCCTTGCCGAAATGCGCCTGCACGGCGTCGATAAGCCGGAAGGCCGTGAACGGGTTCACATAGGCCATGGCGGCCTGATCGTCGGACAGGTCATCCGGCACGGCAAAGCACCAGTTCGCCGGGCGCACGAGCCGCTGCTGCCAGAGCCCGCTCGCGCCGATCGGCAGCACGCGCTGGCCGATGGACAATCCGGTGACGTCGGTGCCGAGGCTCATGATTTCACCCACGCCCTCGAAGCCCGGTACGAAGGGCAGCGCGGTACGGCTGCGATAGGCGCCGGTGACGGGGATGAGATCGGAGGGATTGATCGCCGCGCGATGGATTCGGATTTCCACATCGCCCGGGCCGGGAGCGACGGGATCGGCCTCTTCGAGGTCGATCACTTGCCGGGGGTCGCCGAAGGCTCTAACAACGGCACGAAGCATGGTCTAACCCCGGGATACGACGTGGAACAGGCGGCAGACATCACGGCCAGCGATATCAGGATACCGTTCCGCGATATAGACATGCACGGCCACATGCACAATGCCGCCTATTATGCCCATGCCGAAGCGGCGGTCGCGGGCCTGTGGCGTCACCGGCCCGAAGACGCGGGCGATCCTGTCTATCTCGTGCGCAAGTCCGGCTGCACCTTCCATCGGGGCTTGAAACTGGACGATCTCGCGCGCTTCAAGGTCTCGGTCACGCGCATCGGCGCGACCTCGCTCACCTTTGCCGTGGCTGTTTCATCCGAAGGGCGCCCTGTCGCGGATCTCGAGATCGTCTGGGTCGCCGTCGATCCCGCTGGCCGTCAGCCGGTCAATGTTCCGCAGCCGGTGCGCGACTGGCTGAAGTTATTCCTCGCCTGAGGCCGTCTCCACGTAAAGCCAGTCCGGCCGGCAATCCTCGAAGGAATGGTACTGCGGCGCAAGCGCAGGATCGCGCGGATCGTCGAAGCCGCCGATGAGGAGCGCCACGACCGGATCGTCGTCGAAGGCGCCGAGCGAGCTGCCGCAGGTCGGGCAGAAGGCGCGGCTGGAATAATCCGAGGAACGCCAGGTCGACGGCTTTCCGCCCTTGCCCGTCCATGCCACGCGCTCGGCCGGAAACTCTACCCAGGCGGCGGTCGGTGCGCCGGTATGCTGCTGGCAGAACCGGCAGGAGCAGGTGTGCGGCTTTTCCGCGGGCGCCGTTGCCTCGAAGCGGATCGCGCCGCACAGGCAGCCGCCGGAATAGATCGTCTTGCGCATGTCTGTCCTCATGCCTTCCGGAAAAGCGTGGCGATGCCCATGCCGCCGCCGATGCCCATCATCGCCAAACCCGCGGTGCCTTCGGCGGCATCGCGCATCTGCGCGAAAAGCCGCGTGATGAGAATGGCCCCGGAGGCGCCATAGGGATGGCCGAGCGCCAGCGCTCCGCCATCGCGATTAACCGCGGCGGGGTCGACGCTGAGGGAATCCAGGCAGGCCAGCACCTGCGCGGCGAAGGCTTCATTAAACTCGAGAAAGGGCACGCTTACGGCATCGAGGCCGGGATTGCGTGCCGCAAGCTTGTGCACGGCCGGCACGGGACCAAGCCCCAGCAGGTTGGGATCGACGCCGACGGTGACGCTGTCCACGATCTCCAAGAGCACCGTCAGGCCGAGCGCCCGCGCACCCGCAAGCGACGTGACGAGCACGACCGACGCCCCGTCATTGACCGGGCAGGCATTGCCCGCGGTCACGGTGCCATCCGGCCGGAAGGCGGGTTTCAGGCCGGCAAGTTTCTCAAGCGAGGTGTTTTCGCGCGGGCATTCGTCCCGCGTGACGAGGCCGGTTGGCGTCTCGATCGGCACGATCTCGCCATCGAACCGCCCGGCCTTCCGGGCCGCCACCGCGCGGCGGTGGCTTTCGAGCGCGAAGGCGTCCTGCCGGGCGCGGCTGATGCCGGCATGGGCGGCGACGTTTTCGGCGGCGATCCCCATGTCGGGGTCGCCAATGGAATCCGGCGCCATACGGGCGCGCGGCACGGGTTCAGGCGCCCCGCCGGGCACCATCGGCGGGCGTAGCCGCAGATGCGCGCGGCTGGTGCTTTCCGTGCCGCCGGCCAGGTAGAAGCGCCCGGCGCCTGCCTGGACGAGCCGTGCAGCCAGCGCGATCGCCTCCAGCCCCGAGCCGCACTGGCGGTCCACCGTCAGGCCGGGCACGGCGACCGGCAGCCCGGCCTCCAGCCCGGCGAGGCGCGCGAGGTTACCGGCGCTATTGGCGGCATTGCCGAGGATCACGTCATCCACCGCATCGGGTGCAAGGCCCGTTTCGGTCAGGATCCGACGGATGAGCGGTGCGGCCAGGCTTGCCGGCTCGATGGCGGCCAGCGTGCCGTTGATGCGGCCGATCGGTGTGCGCAACGCCGCTGCGACGACGGGGATGCGGTCGGGATCAGAAGAGGCGTTCGAGCGCATCGTTGTCCTCCGCAACCCACTGCCGCACGGTCTTGGCCGCCACCTTGCCGGAGAGCGTGACCGGCATCGTCTGGCACTGCCAGATCCGGCGCGGCTGCTTGTAGCGCGGCAGCACCGCGGCCATGGCGGCCTGCAGGTCTTCTGCCACAAGACCGGCTTCCGACGGCTCGATCACGGCAACGAGTTCGCTGCCGAGATCGGCGTGGTCGCAGCCGAAGACATGGGCAGCGCGCACGCAGGCAAGGCCAAGCAGGGCCGCTTCCACCTCGGACGGGTAGATGTTGTTGCCGCCTGAAAGCACCATGCCGCCGGACCGGCCGAGCAGGTGCAGCGTGCCATCAGCGTCGAGAAAGCCGAGGTCGCCGACGGTCGCGAGCGCACCGAAACGCTTGAGCCCCGCGCCATCGCCCGCACCGAGATAACCCGTGGCAACCAGCGGGCTTTGCACGAAGATCGTGCCCGTTTCGCCTGCCGTCACGGGAGCGCCGGCCTCATCGAGAACCGAGACCATGACACCTGGAAAGGCATGGCCGACGGCGGTCGATGATGCCGCGGCATCCGGTTGCGTGACGGTAATGAAGCCCAGTTCGGAAGCCCCGTAATATTCGCGCAGGTCTGCCTTCGGGAAGTGTTTTCGGCTGAGCGCATGGTCGCCCGCGGTCAGCTTGGCGCCCGCCACGGTGATGGCCTCGACGCTCGCAACCGGCGGCCCCTCGCAGAGCCGGCGCAGCATGGTCGGCACCAGAACGAGGCGGCGAATGGTCGCCGTGCGCATCGTCTCGCGGGCGCTGACCGCATCGAAATGCGTGGCCGAATGGAAGGTCGCGCCGCCAAGCAGCGTTTCGGTCATCGCATAGAGCGCAAGCCCATGGGCGAGGGGGCCGGGGGCATAACTGTGGGTTTCGATATCGATGCCGAAGAACGGTGCGCCTGCCGAAAGGCTGATGCGCCATGAGCGGCGGTCGCGGATGGTCGGTTTCGGATCGGCCGTGGTGCCGGACGTGAAGACGATGAGGAATGGATCGTCGTCGTGGCCCTCGGGCAGCGGCGGCGCGTCGGTGGTCGCGCATTCGGCGAGGCGCTGTGACCCGCCCGTGCGGGAAGCACTGGCGAGAAGTCCGTCGCCCTGCGCCGTCACCACGATATCGGGCGCGAGCTTCTCCAGCATCCGGCCGCGCATCGCGTCCGGCAGATGTGGATCGATCAGCGCCACGCAATTGTTGCCGGCCGTTGCGGCAATGAAGGCGGCGGGGAAGAGCAGGTGGTTGCCGCAAACGAGCGCGATCAGGCGTGTCTTGCGGCCGATGACACTCCGGCCTTCCGGGGCAAGCGTCGTGAAGGCGCTGTGGCACGTCCGCGCGGTGACGGCCAGCCCCCCATAGGAAAGAACCCGGTCCTCCAGATGGAAAGCCGGGTTCTGCGGAATGCGTGCGGCGTGCCGTTCGATGGCGCCGGAAAGCGGCATCGGCTCAGGCGCGCTGCGGCAGGAGCGGATAGCCGGCAAGCACCGCGCGTGCAGCGAGCATGGCGACGAACGCCTTGATCAGGTCGCCCGGCAGGAAAACCAGCGATGCGGCAGCCGTTTCGAAAAAGGCCTTGCCGCTCATATAGGCGAGCCAGGGCATGCCGAAGAGATAGACGATGCCGATGCCGCCGATCACCGATGCCACTAGGAAGGAAATGAACTGCGAGAGTTCCGACTGGTCTTCCCTCACGAGGCGTTCGGCGATCAGGCCGCAGACAAACGCACCGACCACCCAGCCGACGATATAGCCAGCGCCAGGGCCGGTCAGCACAGCAAGGCCGCCACGTCCGCCGGAAAGAACGGGAAGGCCGATGGCGACGAGCAGCAGGAAGAGCAGCATGGCTGCGGAACCGCGTCGTGCGCCGAGAATGCAGCCGGCGAGCATCGGGCCGAGCGATTGCGCCGTGATCGGCACGGGAATGAAGCCGAGCGTGATCGGCGGCAACAGGCCCAGAACCACCATGATGGCGGCGAAGAGGGCAACAAGCACGATGTCTCTTGTGGTCACGTCTGAATCCCCAAAAACAGTAAAGAGAGGGTTTAGTGCCGCCGAAAACCGCGGGCGTCAATCGCCATGGCGATCGTGTCGGCATCCTTCAATGTCAAGATGATGAGCGGAACGAGCATCGTGAGTGGCCGCACACGCAGGCCGCGCGCCCTGTGCGCGTCGGCAATCTCGCCGTAACGCGCGAAGATCTCTGGCACGAAGCGAATGACGAGACCGACCGCCAGGCTGACATCCGCCGCCCGCACGAAGCCGAACCGTTCGAGCGGGGTGATCAGCCGCGTAATCTCGTCCATGAAGGCAGAAATGCCCGTCGTCGCGGTCACGGCAGCGGCGATCAGCACCAGTGCCGACAGCCGGCAGAACACGACAAGTGCTTCGTGCACCGAATGGAACAGGTAGTTTGCGAGTGCGACGAGCAGCACCGTGAACAGCACGAAACGCGTGCGGCGGAAGGCCTCTTTAAGCCCGATGCCGGTGGAGAGGTAAAGGAATGCGGCAAGCGCGAGCGCGGGCACGAGAATGCGCAGGTCCGAGATCAGCAGGAGCAGGATCGCGGCTGTGAACAAAAGGATGAGCTTGCCGCGCACCGGCATGCGGTGAAGCGGCGAATTGCCCTCGATGTCGAGCCCGTTCAGCATGCAGCCAGTTTCCGGTAAGCTGCGATGGCGTGCGAAGGCGTGTCATCGGCGGCAAGCCGGCCCTCGTGGAACACCAGCACGCGGTCGAATCCTTCGATGAGTGCGAGGTCGTGGCTGATGACGAGCACCTGCTCGGGCAGGGCGGCGATGGTGCGCTCGATCAGCGCGCGGTTCTTCAGGTCGAGCTGGTTGGTCGGCTCATCGAGGATCAGCAGTTCCGGGCCGGTCACGAGTACGCTGGCGATAGCGCCAAGCTGCGTCTCGCCGCCGGAAAGCTCATGCACACGCCGGCGGGCGAGATGCGAAATGCCGAAGCGGGCGAGGATGGCGTCGGTCTTCTCGGCGATGTCCGCCTTGGTGAGCTTGCGGTTCTTGAGCCCGAATGCGATATCCTCGGCCAGGATCGGCAGGATCATCTGGTGCTGCGGGTTCTGGAAAATGAAGCCTGTCTTCCCGCGCGCCGCCGCTTCGTCCGCGATCGTATCGAGCCCGTCCACCGTCACCGTGCCGGCGGTCGGTTTGACGAGGCCGTTGATCAGCCGCGCCATGGTGGTCTTGCCCGAGCCATTGAGGCCGACGACGCCGATGCGTCGCTCGGCCAGCGTGAGTGTCAGCGGCTGGAGCGCAGTGCGCGCGCCATAGGCCACCGTTGCGGCGGAAAAGACGATGTCCAAGAGCAGGTTCCCGGTTCGCGAAAGTCGGCGTGACCTATAACATGGCGGGGCGCAAAGAAAACCGGGTGGAACAAACAGGGAATGTATGTCTATCATCGCGCATGACGATTCTGCTTTCCAATGCCGAAGCCCGGCACATCTTCCTTTCGCGGCAGGGGCTGAGCAGCCCGCCCGGCCGTGCGCTTGGCAAGGCTGGGCTGCTGCAGCTCATCCACGATATCGGTTTCGTGCAGGTGGACAGCATCGCGACCGTCGAGCGGGCGCATCACCAGATCCTCTTCTCGCGCAACCAGACGTACCGGCGCGAGCATCTCGCCGAACTCCTGGAGAAGGACGGCGAGCTCTTCGAGCACTGGACGCATGACGCCTCCATCATCCCCAGCGCCTTCTTCCGCTACTGGAAGCATCGTTTCCGCCGTAAGGAAGCGTCCATCCTGGCAAACTGGCGCAAATGGCAGGGGGAGGGTTTCGACGCGACCTTCGAGGAAACCTACCAGCGCATCGCCGAAGGCGGGGCGGTAATGTCGCGTGATCTCAAGGTGGACGATCACAAATCCGGCGGCTGGTGGAACTGGCATCCGAACAAGACGGCGCTCGAATATCTCTGGCACACCGGCAAGCTGGCCATCGCGCGTCGGGAGAATTTCCAGAAGGTCTATGATCTCGCCGAGCGTGTCCTGCCGCAGCATCACCACGAACCCGCCGTAGAGCATGACGTTTTCGTCGACTGGGCCTGCCGCAGCGCGCTGGAACGGCTGGGCTTTGCCACCCACGGCGAAATCGCCGCCTTCTGGGCGCTGGTCACGCCGGAGGAGGCGAAGGCCTGGGTCGATGCCAACAGGGCGGAGCTGCGTCAGGTCTCCATCGAGACCGCCGATGGCGGCAAGCCCCGCGCCGCCTATGCCTTCGCGCATTCGGCCGACAGCCTGCGCGATGTGCCAGCGCCGCCCGCACGCCTGCGCGTGCTCTCGCCCTTCGATCCGCTGATCCGGGACCGCAACCGCACGGAGCGTCTTTTCGGCTACTTCTACCGAATCGAAATCTTCGTGCCGGAGCCGAAGCGGCAATATGGCTACTATGTCTTCCCGCTGCTCGAGGGCGACCGCCTCGTCGGCCGCATCGACATGAAGGCCGACCGCAAGGCGGGCGTGCTGTCCGTCCGGCGCATTTGGTGGGAGCCGAAGGTCCGAAGCTCCGCCGGGCGGCTGGAGCGTCTGGAAGCCGAGCTGGCACGCGTGGCCCGGTTCGCGGGCGTTGAGGACGTGCACTATCTGGATGGCTGGCAGGGCGAGGAGACGTAGCACCGCCCGCCGCCGCGCTCGTCTCCGCACTTACGGGGAGAAGGTGCCGGCAGGCGGATGAGGGGGCCTGCGGCGCTTACGTTGCCGAGCCGCCCTGTGACGTCAGACGTCCGGTCTGGCCGCGGTCGCGCAGGTAGTGATCGGCGATGGCGCAGGCGACCATGGCTTCACCGATCGGCACGGCGCGGATGCCCACGCAGGGATCGTGCCGGCCCTTGGTGCGCACGTCGACATTGTTGCCGTCGGCATCGATGGAGCGGCGCTCGGTGAGGATGGAGGACGTCGGCTTGATTGCGAAGCGCGCTACCACCGGCTGGCCCGTCGAGATGCCGCCGAGGATACCGCCGGCATGGTTCGAGAGGAAGATCGGATTGCCGTCATTGCCCATGCGCATCTCGTCGGCATTTTCCTCGCCTGTCAGTTCGGCAGAGGCGAAGCCCTCACCGATCTCCACGCCCTTCACGGCGTTGATCGACATGAGGAGCGAGGCGATGTCCTGGTCGAGCTTGCCGTAGATCGGCGCGCCGATGCCGGCGGGCACGCCCTCGGCCACGACCTCCACGACGGCGCCGACGGAGGAGCCGGCCTTGCGGATGCCGTCAAGATACTCTTCCCAGACGGGAACGATGGCCGGATCGGGCGCGAAGAACGGGTTGTTGTTCACCTCGTTCCAGTCCCAGTTGTTGCGGTCGATCTTGTGCTTGCCGATCTGCACCAGCGCGGCGCGCACGACGAGGCCGGGCACGACCTTGCGGGCAAGCCCGCCGGCTGCAACGCGCGCTGCGGTCTCGCGGGCGGATGAGCGTCCGCCGCCGCGATAGTCGCGAATGCCGTACTTGACGTCATAGGTGTAGTCGGCATGACCGGGGCGGTAGCGATGGGCGATCTCGCCGTAATCCTTGGAGCGCTGGTCGGTGTTCTCGATCAGCATGGAAACGGGCGTGCCGGTCGTGATCATCGTCTCGCCGTCATCGTCCAGCATCACGCCGGAGAGAACCTTGACGAGGTCGTCTTCGCGGCGCTGCGTCACGAAACGTGACTGGCCGGGTTTGCGCTTGTCGAGCCAGGCCTGGAGTTCCGCAAGCGTGAAGCGGATGCCGGGAGGGCAGCCGTCGACCACGCAGCCGAGCGCCGGCCCGTGGCTTTCGCCCCATGTGGTGACGCGGAAGAGATGACCGAAAGTGTTGTGCGACATGAGCGGAACCGGACCGATAGGAAAGTGTGCCTTCTCTTAGTGGAAAAGGCACGCCCGGGACAAGGGTTTCAAGTCCTCACGATGCCATCTTCCAGCGCATCTCGGTGCCGAAGGCGAGAAACGCGTCGCGCGACAGCGGCTTTGCAAAGGCGTAGCCTTGCAGAAGGTCACAGCCGAGCATGCTGAGCATCTCGGCATGCTGCATCGTTTCCACGCCTTCCGCGACGATCTCGATGCCGAGCGAGCGGCCGATCTCGATGATCGATCGCACCAGCGCCTGCTCGTTTCGCGACTTGAGGATGGGAGACACGAGCTGCCGGTCGATCTTCAGCCGGTTGGGTTTCAGCTTGAGCAGGCTCACGATGGAGGTGTGCCCGGTGCCGAAGTCGTCGATCTCGATGTCGATGCCGAGTGCCTTGATGCGCGCCAGGTTGGAGAGAACCACATCGTCGCTCTCGTCGAGGAAGATGGATTCCACCAGTTCGAAGGACAGCTGGCCGGGTTGGATCGACAGACCCGTGAGGCTTTCGATCAGGCTCTCGTCGCGCAGGCGCCGGGCTGAAACATTGACCGATATCTTCGGCATGACCAGACCCTTGGCCGCCCAGCGCGCGCAATCCAGCAGCGCCTTTTCCAGCACGATCCGGTCGAGCGTCGCCATCACGTTGAGGTCTTCGGCGATCTTGAGGAAACGGTCGGGCGTCAGCAGGCCATCGCGCGGATGGTTCCAGCGGATCAGCGCCTCCGCGCCGGCAAGCTTCAGCGTGCCGGCGTCGATCTGCGGCTGGTAGTAGGGCACGAACTCGTTGTTCTCGATGCCGGCGAGAATGTCGTCGGCGGTGCGCTTGGTCGAGATGATCTCGGCCTGCAGCGTCTCGGTGAAGAATTCGTGGCGGTTGCGGCCGAGCGCCTTGGCCCGGTAGAGCGCGATATCGGCGTTGACCAGCAGCTTCGCCGTGTCGATGGAATGCCCGGAGGCAAAGGCGATGCCGATGCTGACGCCAAAGCGGCAGAGATGGCCTTCGTAATCGACAGGCTGCTGCATCAGGGCTATGATGCGGCGCGCAAGGCCGCTCAGATAGTTCTCGTCGGTAGTGTCGGAGACCACCACGACGAATTCGTCGCCGCCGATGCGCGCGACGAGGTCGCTCTCGCGCGTGGAAATGGTCAGCACCTGGGAGGCATGCACGAGCAGCGCATCGCCGGCG
>Ga0160495_100809_pt1 | contig 11223 bp, 12 predicted proteins | sample DID4MG_4_FD_108251 | JGI IMG/M metagenome (GOLD analysis project Ga0160495, IMG submission 108251) | Enriched soil microbial communities from UW Madison campus, WI, USA - DID2933_E24_FP4 MG | ecosystem: Environmental > Terrestrial > Soil > Unclassified | place: USA: Madison, Wisconsin | collected... | reverse complement strand
CCCATCGACGCCAGTGGCTTTTGCAGGTCGGCCACCAAGTGCATGAAGGAGGCATCCATGTCGCCGCCGGAACTGGCCTTGCCGAAGCCATCGATGAGCGCAGCGGTGCTGACCAGGGTTTCCAGCAGGCCGATGAAGGTGCCCAAGAGACCCAGCGCGATCATGAAACCGGTCAGGAATTGCGGGAACTCGGTCTTGGCGTCGAGGTGGGCGCGCAGGTCATGCAGCGAGCCTTCGATGGTTTCCTGCTCGATACGGGAAGTCAGCCGGCCCTTGGTGCTGGCCACCGAGACCAGCACCTGGCCGATCTCGGTACCCTCGAATTCGGGTGCCTTGACCAGGCTCTCCATCGATTCGCCCGCCTTGGTGCGCTCATAGAACTGCATCAGCTTGGCGTGCTCCCAGTTCACGCGCCAGAGGTTGTAGACGATCAGCCCGATGCCGAACACCGCCACGGCGATGATGAACAGATTCAGGAAGGGATTGATATGGATCGCATGCAGCACGAAGCCCCGGAACAGGAACGCGCCCAGCAGCAGCAACAGCGTCGGAATGGCAGCGAGTGCATAGAATTGGCGAAGATTTTTCATACGTACGATGTTCCGGAGAAAAGGACGCGATGGAAATGGCGGTGGATGGTGCAGAAAACGTCAATGACCGGCCCACGCGAGGGCAGGCCCGATAAGCGCAGGCAGGCGAAGGTCATCGCGGCTCCCTCAGCGCGCCCTGACCGAAACGGGACAGTGGCGACATCAGGTACTGCCAGACCGTGCGGCGACCGACGATGATATCGGCGCTGGCAGTCATGCCGGGCATGAGCGCCAGCTTTTGCTGCAACTCGTTGTGACCGCGCTTGACCTCGATCTTGAGGCGATAGAAGCGCTCGCCGCGCGGGCTGCCTTCGTCGGGGACGGTGTCGGCGCTGATCTCGCTGACCACGCCCTCCATGGCCCCATAGACGCCATAGTCATAGGCCGAGACCTTGACCCGGGCGCGCGCGCCGGTAACCAGTTCGGCACGGTCGGCCGGCGATACCCTGGCCTCGATGACCAACTTGTCATCGCTGGGCGTCATCTCGATGAGGGGGTCGCCCGGACGCACTACGCCGCCGACGGTATTGATCATCACACGGTTGACCACGCCATCCATGGGTGCCTTGATCTCGGAACGCGACACGCGGTCATTGCGGGACTTGATCTCTTCCTGCAGGCGCGCCAGTTCGGTCTCGGCGGCGGTCAGTTCGGTGCGGGCCTCGGAGCGGAAGCGCGAGGCGGCTTCGCCCAGCTTGGCCTGCGCTTCGGCGATGGCGGCATTGAGGCGTGGAATCATGGCATTGGTGGCGGCCAGCTTGCTCTGGGCATCCTGCACGCGCGAGGCGGCCTGGATGTCTTCCAGCTGCGAGGCGGCATTGCGCACCAGCATGTCGTGGATCAGCTTGTACTGGCGCTGGGCCAGCTCCAGTTCGCTGGCCTGGCTCTTCTGGCGGCTGACGGCCTCGCCCAGTTCGGCCTGGCGCTGCGCCGATTGCTCGCGCAGCACCGACAGTTCCTGCAGCAGCTTGGAAGAACGCGCAGCAAAAGCTGCCTGTTCACTCTGCACGGCCGGATCGTCGCGCGCCAGGTCATCGGGCATCTGCAGGCTGGATGCGCCCGAGGCTTCCGCTGTCAGGCGGGCGATCTTGGCGCGCAGGCCGAGGATCTTGACGCGTCCCTCGCCCAGGTCGGCATTGGCGCGTACGTCTGCAATGGAAATCAGGGTCTGGCCCTTCTTGACCGCTGCCCCTTCGCGCACCAGGATGGCCGAGACGATGCCACCCTCCAGATGCTGGATCACCTGATTGTGTTCGGACGCAACGATGCGGCCACTGCCGCGCACCACCATGTCGATGGGGGCGAACACCGACCACACCACCAAGAGCGCCAGCAACACCGTCACGGCCAGCACCGCCAAGCGCGGGCGTGGCATGGTGGACAGCTCGCCGAGGCGACGGTCCAGCCGTGGCGCCAGGCGGCGCATGAAGCCCTGACCACGGGAGCCGATCCCGTGGGTGGCGCCGGGCTTGAGCGAGAGTGTCATTTTGCGCTGGCCTGGTATTGGACGATCACGCGCGAATCTGCAGCCGCGCCGTTGTCGGAAGTGGCCACGCGGCTGACCACGCGCTCCTTGTCCACGCCGGCGTCGATGAGGTAATTGCGCACCGCCACCGTGCGATAGTAGGCGCGACGGCGACTTTCGCTGTAGGCGCCGCTGCCGATGACGCCGGTGATGACGATCTTGCCCTGACTGGACTTTGCGCGGCGGACCCAGTCGCCGATGCTCTTGTCGAGGGCCTTGCCGCCCTCTTCGCTGAGCTGGGTGGAATCCACGTCGAAGTTGAGGGTGACCGCTTTTTCATTGGCGTCGATGCGTAGCCCAGGGGCCACTTCCTTGTCGGTCGGCTCGGCCCTGACCTGGATGGCGTTGGGACTGCCGGGCGCGGCGGCGCTGCGCAGACTGCCGGCATCGGACTGCAGCGGCGGTGCGGCCAGCTTGGCCTTGAGGCTGGCCACTTCGCGCTTGAGCTGTTCGATCTCCTGCGCCTTCTCACGTTCGCCCGGCGTCTCGGCGGCCTTGGTGCTGCTGCTCTCCGGAGTGGCCTGGGCATCGGTCTGACGGGCCTTCTGCTCGCCCACCACCTGCACATGCCCCTGCGAAATCAGCTTGCTGACCTTCATCTGCGCCAGCTTCTGCGAGTAGTAGAACAACGTCACCACGAACACCACCACCACGAAGATCATCACCAGCACCACGTTGGATAGCGCATCCACGAAGCCCGGCCAGAAATTCTGCTCTTTTCCACTCTCCATCTTGCCCTCGTCCTACTTCTCTGCCTGCGTCGGCGTGAGCACCGCGGCCGAAGCGCGTCCGGTGTTGCGCAGAATCTGGTAGCTGATATCGGCCTGCTGGAACAGCAGGTTGGAGAAGTCCACGCGCGCCTGGTAGGCCTGCTGGTAAGCGTCGAGCACATCGATCAACTGCTTGCTGCCAGCCGAAAGCTGGTCCAGGAACACATCAGCCACGTTGGCATTGGTCAGGTAGGCCTGGCGCGAGATGTCCATGCGTTTTCTCACCGCACCCAGGGTGCGGTAGTTGATCTCGATCTGCTCGCGCAGCTTGCGCTCCAGGTCAAGCACGGTATTGCTCTTTTCCACGTACTTGGCGCCGGCCTGCTTGCTGTAATAGACGTCGGAGCCGCCATTGAGCAGGTTCATCGTCATCACCAGCATCAGGCGGCGGTCGGTGGACAGTTGCAGACTATTGCTACTGGGGTCGGTCGTGTCGATGGCGCCACCGGCTCCACGGGTCTTGGTCTGGGTGAACTCCACGGCCAGCGTGGGCGAGAACTTGGCCCGCGCCGACTTCAGCTCCTGGTTGGCCGCCTCCACATCCTGGCGCGCAGCACGCACGCCGGGATTGGTGTCATAGATGTCCGTGAGCGCCAGCTTGGAGGTGTCCGGCACCGGCGGCATCATGTGATCCGGCACTTCGAGCTGCTCGATCTTGCGCCCGGTGATCTGGTTCAAGGAGACCATGGCACTTTCCAGCGAGCCTTCGGCTTCGGCCACGGCAGCCTGGGCGGTGAGCGAACGGCCGCGCACGCGCTCGAAATCAATGCGGCTGGCGCCACCCCCTTCCAGGCGCTTGCGCATGTACTCCAGCAATGCATTCATGCGCTGCGCGTAGCTGCGTGAGAACGACAGCGTGGCATAGGCGCGCATGACGTCGTAATAGGCCTTGATGGCGGTGTAGTACAGGGTCTCGCGGGCGTCTTCGCGGCGCAGGTCGGCGGCGTCCGCCAGCGAGCTGGCTTTGCGATAGTCGAAGTAGGAGCCTGGCGCAAAGACAGGCTGGCGACCGATGACGGTGACGTCCCAGCGCTTGTGGTCGGAAGCGCGCCTGACCAGGCCGGTATTGGGATCGATCACTGAAGACGGCGAGGAATATTCCTGCCCCTTCTGCGCCCGCACATCCAGGGTCGGCCCCATCTGCCCGGCAGTGGCGCGGGCGGCGTAGCGGGCCTGGTCGGCCTGGGCCGAGGTGGCGGCATAGCTGTAGCTGTTGTTGATGGCCAGGTCGAGCACCTGGCGCAGGGTCAGGTCATTGACCGGCGCGCCTTCCGGCACCACGCTGATCTGCGGCAACACGATGGCACTGCCCGAGAATTCGGGATCGGCCTGGCGCAGCAACTGCAGGATCTCATCCTGCGGCGAGGCCATGGCCGACTCTCCCGGCAAGGCAGGCAATCTGTAATCGCCGACGGCGATGCCGCCTGGGTCTGCGCCCAGGCGGATTTGCGGCGGACTGTCCAACGGTGCGGCCATGCCAGGCGACGCCACCTGCGTCGGCGCCGGTGGCTCGGTGAACGCCGGCGGCACATCCGCCGCACTCACCATCTGATGCGTGGCCAATCCCAGTGAGATCCCAATAAGGAAACGCTTGCTTTTAACTATCATCAACACCATCAGCTGGCGTCACGCCAGCCTCCCCTGCCCCAACCTTCACCCAAGGAAGGACCGGCGGCACCCACGCCACCGATCCCGGTCATCTAGCTAGCCAAACCCATATTCTTTTTCTTGGCGGGCGATACCTGCGGGGTATCCTGAGAGAATGAAAACTTACCATATTGGCAACGGCATTCTATCACCCGCAGATGGCAGCAGAATTACAAAATCACAAAAAAGTCGTTTGTTTTCAATTGACTTGATCGAAGTTAAGAAGCTGATTATGGTCAGCAAGCTGACCTCCCGCTATCGGGAAATACCGTATTTCCACAAAAACACATACAAACGCACAAAAAAGCATAAAAAAATGCGGTTGAAAAACCACAGCCTCTCCCCTATATCCTGCCCACCGGCAATCGTCTTTGTCTACTTTGTCTATCCACTCAATCCCAATCCATTTCTTCATTCTTCAATAAGGACCTCAACATGGCGACCGAAAAACAGACCATGGGCTTCCAGGCCGAAGTCAAGCAACTGTTGCAACTGATGATCCACTCGCTGTACTCGAACAAGGAAATCTTCCTGCGCGAGCTGGTCTCAAATGCCTCCGACGCGGCCGACAAGCTGCGTTTCGAGGCAATCAACAACGGCAGCCTGTTCGAGGACGATCCGGAACTGAAGATCAAGATCAGCTTCGACAAGGCCGCGCGCACCATCACCATCTCCGACAACGGCATCGGCATGAGCCGTGACGAGGCTATCTCGCACCTGGGCACCATCGCCAAGTCGGGCACCAAGGAATTCTTCTCGCGCCTGTCGGGCGACCAGCAGAAGGATGCCGCCCTGATCGGCCAGTTCGGCGTGGGCTTCTATTCCGGCTTCATCATCGCTGACCGCATCACGGTCGAGACGCGCCGTGCCGGCACTCCGGCTTCCGAAGGCGTGCGCTGGGAATCCGAAGGCGCGGGCGAGTTCTCCATCGAGCAGATCGACAAGCCGGGCCGCGGCACCGACATCATCCTGCACCTGCGTGAAGGCGAAGATGAATTCCTGTCCGCATGGCAACTGAAGTCCATCATCCGCAAGTATTCCGACCACATCTCCCTGCCCATCCAGATGCAGAAGGAAGAATGGGACGAAGAAAAGAAGGAAACCGTGCAGAAGGACGAGCTGGAAACGGTCAACCAGGCCAGCGCCCTGTGGACCCGCAGCAAGTCGGACGTCACGCCCGAGCAATATGAAGAGTTCTACAAGCACGTCTCGCACGACTTCGGCGCGCCCCTGGCCTACACTCATAACCGCGTCGAAGGCCGCAGCGAATACACCCAGCTGCTCTACATCCCGACACGCGCCCCCTTTGACCTGTGGGACCGCAACAAGCGCGGCGGCATCAAGCTGTACGTCAAGCGCGTGTTCATCATGGATGACGCCGAACAGTTGATGCCGGTCTACCTGCGCTTCGTCAAGGGCGTGATCGATTCGGCCGACCTGCCGCTGAACGTCTCGCGTGAGATCCTGCAGGAGTCGCGTGATGTGCGCGCCATCCGTGATGGTTCGGCCAAGCGCGTGCTGAGCCTGCTGGAAGAACTGGCCAACAGCGACGAACAGGCGCAGAAGGAAAAGTACACCACCTTCTGGACCGAGTTCGGCCAGGTGTTGAAGGAAGGCGTCGGCGAAGATGCGACCAACAAGGAACGCATCGCCAAGCTACTGCGCTTTGCCTCCACCCACAACGACAGCGACGTCCAAAACGTCTCGCTGGCCGACTACGTGGCCCGCATGAAGGAAGGCCAGGACAAGATCTACTACGTCACCGCCGAGACTTTCCAGGCCGCCAAGAACAGCCCGCACCTGGAGATCTTCCGCAAGAAGGGTGTGGAAGTGCTGCTGCTGACCGACCGCGTGGACGAATGGATGCTGTCCTTCCTGACCGAATTCGACGGCAAGGAACTGGCGTCCGTGGCCAAAGGCGGCCTGGACCTGGGCAAGCTGGAAAACGAAGACGACAAGAAGCAGCACGAGCAAACCCAGGCCGAATACAAGGACCTGGTCGAGAAGATGAAGACTGCCCTGGCCGACAAGGCCAAGGAAGTGCGCGTGACCTTCCGTCTGACCGACTCCCCGGCCTGCCTGGTGGCCGATGAGAACGAACTGTCGGGCAACCTGGTGCGCATGCTCAAGGCCGCCGGCCAGGCCGCGCCGGAATCCAAGCCGACCCTGGAAATCAATCCGGACCACCCGCTGGTGCAACGCCTGAAGTACGAAGAAGCCCGCTTCGACGACTGGTCGCACATCCTGTATGACCAGGCCCTGCTGGCCGAGGGTGGCGCGCTGGCCGACCCGGCCAGCTTCGTCAAGCGCCTCAACGACATGCTGCTGGCCATGGCCGCCAAGTAAGCCTGCCAACCCGCCGCAAGCGGCCCTGATGCAAGGGGCCGGGAACGATGACGCCGCCTTCCGGTCCTGCCGGAAGGCGGTATTTTTTTGGCGGCTTGCCTGGGTTGTCTCTCATCGCTAACATCAGACCATCTGCTTACCGGCCTACCCCATGGAACTGCACTTCATCAATCCCCGCAAGAATGCCCTGGTCTATCTGATCAAGATCCTCTCGGGCTGCCTGATCCTCTGGTACGGCCTGCGCGCGGTCGGCATTGCCGAGCCCTACTGGGCGATGATCTCGCTGATCATCGTCACCGAGCCGGACATGACGGTGGCCAAGGCGAATTTCCGCGCGCGGCTGATCAATACGCTGTCTGGTTGCATCGTTTCCTGCATTGCGCTGATCCTGTTCGGCCCCACCTTCCTGGCCATGCTGGCCGCGCTGACGGCAGCCGTGGTGGTGGCCATGCTGCTGCAGAACTATCCCAGCAACTGGCGGCTGGGGCCGGCCACGGTAGTGATCCTGCTGTCGGCCGCCTTCAGCGGCCAGGGCCTGAGCCAGGAGTTGCACCTGGCGCTGATGCGGGTGGGTGAAGTCATCGTCGGCAGTACGGTGGCGCTGTTGCAGACGGTGATCTACATCTGGCTGGTCAAACGCAAGGAGGAGGGCAATGGTCCCCGCACCAGCGCCTGAGTCGCCGATGCTGCGCGGTCCGCGCGTGCTGCTGCGGCGCTGGCGGGCGTCGGATCGTGCAGCGATGGCGGCCATCAATGCCGACGTGCAGGTCATGCAGCACTTCCCCGCGCCGCTGGCGCGCGCGGAAAGCGATGCCCTGGTTGACCGGATAGAAGCCCATTTTGCCCAGCACGGTTTCGGGCCGTGGGCGCTGGAAATCCCTGGCGTGACCGAATTTGCCGGCCTGGTGGGGCTGATGCACGTCGCGTTCAGCGCACCATTTACGCCAGCAGTGGAAATCGGCTGGCGTCTGACGCCCGCCTGCTGGGGCCAGGGCTACGCCAGCGAGGCCGCGCGCTGCGCGCTGCGCTATGGCTTCGAGACGCTGGGACTGGAGCAGATCGTCTCCTTCACCGTGCCGGAGAACCAGCGCTCGCTGGCCGTGATGCAACGACTGGGCATGCACTGCGACCTGCGCGAGGACTTCCTGCATCCGCGCCTGCCGGCAGGCCATCGACTACGCCTGCACCGGCTCTACCGGATCGCCCGCCAGCAGTGGCTGGCGCAGCACTCTCCGGCTCGCTGAGGACGAAAAAAAGCAGGACCGCAGTCCTGCCTGTCTTGCTGCGCGGCGCAGCGGCACAACGGCACTTAGTGCGTCACGCGGGTAGTACGCCCATTGGACAGCAGGCGCACGCGCTCGCCCACGCGGAAGGGTTCGTCGGCATCCTGGGTGATGGCGCGCAGCTCGCCGTTATCCAGACGTACCGTGATTTCCAGACCGGGACGATTGTTCAGGTGCGCTTCAGCCTGGTTGCCCAGCACGCCGCCAGCCAGCGCGCCGACGATGCCGGCCGCCAGGGCGCCATTGCCGCCACCGATATTGGAGCCGGCGGCGATACCACCCAGCGCCGCGCCACCCAGGGTGCCGACGCCGGACGAACCCTTGTCGATGGTCACGTTACGGATCGACTCCACCACGCCCATGCGCACGGTCTGCTCGCCTTGCGCCTGACGGGTGTTATAGACGCTGGCCGAATTGGGGGTCACGGCGCAACCAGCCACCAGGGAGCCCAGGGCTGCGATCATAAGCAATTTCTTCATAACAAAAATACTCCGACTGAATAAGGAGCCCGGCATCGGGCGGCATGGCATCCGGCGGATGCGCACGGATGTGCAATGATCCCGCGTTTGGCCTTTGCACAAACAACTTCTTACATCTTAATACAAAGATGCCGCCTTAAGCTTCAGTAGGCAATGCGCCAGCGCCGGTACAGGAAGGCCAGCACGAACAGCGGACCAATCAGCAAGAAGCGCAGATCGTCAAAGAACGAGGGCTTGCGTCCCTCTATCCGGTGGCCAATGAACTGCCCCACCCAGGCCAGCACGAACACCACCGCCGACACCGGCAGTACCGCCCCGGCGGGCAAGCGCGCCAGGAAGACCAGCATCAGTGCCGCCATGGCCAGCATGCCCACCGCGAACGGCGGCGACAGGCGTAGATAGTAGGCCAGCGCCGCCGCCGCGACCACCAGCGCCACAGCGGGAGAAAGACTCCAGCACAATCCCAGCAGCGATAGCACGATGGCCGGTACGCAGATGCAGTGGATGCGCTCGTTCATGGGATGGCGGTGGCTCTCGGCATAGCGCGCCAACAGCACATCGACGGGACGTTCGGGACGGGGAGAATGCATGCTGGCCTCCGCTACGCTCAAGGATCAACCGGGAAGATACCTGCGACCGCGATCAGCGCCCGCCGGAGACATCGATGAAGGTGCCAGTGGCGTAGGAAGCCTCATCGGAGAGCAGCCAGAAGATGGCATTGGCCACCTCGGTGGCGCTGCCGCCGCGCTTCATCGGCACCGCATCCTTGAGCCGATCCACGCGCCCGGCTTCGCCGCCGCTGGCATGGATGTCGGTATAGATGAGGCCGGGACGCACCCCATTGACACGGATGCCCTCGGCGGCGACCTCCTTGGCCAGGCCGATGGTGAAGGCATCGATGGCCCCCTTGGAGGCGGCATAGTCCACATACTCACCGGGGCCGCCCAGCTTGGCTGCCATCGAAGAGAGGTTGACGATGGCCCCACCCTGGCCGCCATGGCGGATGGACATACGCTTGACCGCTTCGCGGGCGCACAAGAGGCTGCCGGTGACATTGGCGATGAGCACACGGTTGATGCGCGCCACGCTCATGTCCTCCAGCCGCGACTGGTGCTCCAGCACGCCGGCATTGTTGACCAGGGCAGTGACACGCCCCAGCTCGCGATCGACCGTGGTAAAAAGCTGCAATACGTCTTCTTCACGCGCCACGTCGCCGCCGACGGCAATGGCCCGTCCGCCCCCGGCCTGGATCTGCGCGACCACCGACTCGGCGGCGGCGCGGTTCGAAACATAGTTCACCGCGACCGCGTAGCCGCGCTGCCCGGCCAGCAGCGCGGTTGCCGCGCCGATGCCACGGCTGCCGCCTGTGACGATGATGACTTTGTCTGCCATGTTCATGCCTCCCTTGATTGGAAAATCGGAAATGCCCAGCACTGCGATGCAAGCGGCCGACGCGACGGCCTGCGAGCTTGGCCAGTGCTTACGCTAAGATGTACATTTTGCCGCAAGCACGCCTCCCGTGCAGCCGCCGCGCCATTGTGCCTGCTGGCGACGACGAGAGTGCTTGCTGAAATTTTTTTCATCCTCCCAGGCATCATGGCTGCACGCAAACCCGTCCCCTCCCCCGTCCCTGCCTCGCCACTGGCGTTCACGGCCAGCGATCCACTGCTGGCGAGCTTTCCACCGGTCGTGGCGCGCGATACGCGCATCCTGATCCTGGGCAGCTTGCCGGGCGCGGCTTCGCTGCAGATGCGCCAGTATTATGGGCATCCGCGCAATGCGTTCTGGAAGTTGGTGGGGGATGCGATCGGGGTGGACCTCTATGGCATGGACTACCCCTCGCGCCTGCAAACCCTGCTGGCGCACCGAATCGGCTTATGGGACGTGATCGCCCAGGCGCGTCGCCAGGGCAGCCTGGACAGCGATATCCGCGATCATTCGCGCAATGACCTGCAGACGCTGCTGGCGCAGTTGCCGGCGCTGGAAACGATTGCCTTCAACGGCGGCACGGCCGGAAAGATCGGTTTGCAGGCGCTGGGCGAACAGGCCGGGCGTTACCGCATCCTGCTGCTGCCCTCCAGCAGCCCGGCGTATGCCGCCCTCTCCTACGCGCAGAAACTGGAGAGCTGGCGGCAGCTAGTCGTACTCGCCAGCCCTGCCTGAGAGCGAAGAGGCTACTTCCTGAAGAACAGATAATCGTAGAACTCGCCCGACAAGCCCCCGTTGAAGATCAGGTATTGCAGCGCCTTGGCAAAGAAGACGATGGCCGCAAACACCAGGGCAAGTTTCAGGCAGAGGATGAGGTTCTTGAGCATGATGGCCGCAGTGTAATGGAGTGCGGCCCGGCTGGGCAGCGCTTTGCATCGGCAAGCGCATAAAAAACGCCCGACGGACGGGCGCTTGAGCCGCTGGAGGAACCAGGACTGCCAGCCGCACCGGCTGGCAAGGCCGGCATCAGAAGGCCGGCACCAGCGAGCCCTTGAACTCGGTTTCGATGAACTTGCGCACCTCCTCGGAGTGGTAGGCCTGCACCAGCTTACGGACCCAGGGACGATCCTTGTCTTCGGCGCGGGTGGCGATGAT
>Ga0160495_100807_pt1 | contig 11268 bp, 13 predicted proteins | sample DID4MG_4_FD_108251 | JGI IMG/M metagenome (GOLD analysis project Ga0160495, IMG submission 108251) | Enriched soil microbial communities from UW Madison campus, WI, USA - DID2933_E24_FP4 MG | ecosystem: Environmental > Terrestrial > Soil > Unclassified | place: USA: Madison, Wisconsin | collected... | reverse complement strand
GGCCCGCTACCCCTCGCCCGCTATTCTTGCCGAAGCCGTGCGGCGCTCGAAGACGGAGATCGTCACCGTATCGTTGCGCCGCGAGACGGCGGGAGGCAAGGCGGGAGGCGCGTTCTTCGAGATGATCCGCGCTCTTGGCGTTCGCGTTCTGCCCAATACCGCGGGATGCCACAGCGTGCGAGAAGCCGTGCTGACAGCGAAGATGGCGCGCGACGTGTTCCGCACCGACTGGATCAAGCTGGAGGTCATTGGCCATCACGACACGCTACAGCCGGATGTCTTCGGCCTCGTCGAGGCGGCACGCATCCTGACGGCGGAAGGGTTCCAGGTTTTTCCCTATACGACAGATGATCTCGTGGTTGCCGAAAAGCTGCTGGAAGCCGGCTGCCGCGTGCTGATGCCCTGGTGCGCGCCAATCGGCTCGGCAATGGGGCCCGTCAATCCGATGGCGCTGCGCAGCTTCCGGGCGCAATTCCCAGACGTGCCGTTGATCGTCGACGCCGGCATCGGTCGCCCATCACATGCGGCAGCGGTGATGGAACTCGGTTACGATGCCGCCCTACTCAACACCGCGGTTGCGAACGCCGGCGATCCGGCCGGCATGGCCGAGGCCTTCGCGCTTGCGCTCGATGCGGGCCGGCTCGCGTACGCAGCCGGCCCGCTCGAACCGCGCGATATGGCCGTTCCATCCACCCCCGTTATCGGAAAGGCTGTCTTCGCATGAAACTCGATCCATTCTACCTGATCGTCGACAGCGCCGACTGGATCGAGCGCCTCGTTCCTATCGGCGTGAAGCTCGTGCAGTTGCGCATGAAAGATGTGGCTGAGGACGATCTGCGGCAACACATTCGCCGCGCCAAAGCCGTCTGCGCCGAACACGGCTGCGTGCTTGTTATCAACGACTACTTGCAGATCGCCATCGAGGAAGGCTGCGGCTTCTTGCATCTCGGGCAGGAAGACCTGGCCGATGCCGATGTTGCAACGATCCGGTCCGCCGGCCTGAAACTTGGCCTGTCGAGCCATGACGAAGCGGAGCTGGAAACCGCACTCGCCGCAAAGCCGGATTACATCGCACTGGGCCCCGTCTGGCCGACGATCCTAAAGAAAATGAAATGGGCGCCACAGGGCGCGGAACGGCTGAAGACATGGAAGGCGCGCATCGGGGAAATGCCGCTCGTCGCTATCGGCGGACTGAACCCCGACCGGCTCGCGGCCGTCTTCGAAAACGGCGCGGACATCGCGGCCGTCGTTACCGACATCACGCTGAACTCAGACCCCGAAGCGCGCACACGCGAATGGATCGAACGCACGGCACGCTGGCGCTGATCACCCTCTGAGTGAACTGGCGGGACAGCCAACCGGCATGCTAAAGCCATGACGGTTGCGGCAATGGCCCGCACGTTACGATCCAGGGGAATGCAGGAGACCACGATCATGCAGGACAGCGCAGACCAGCCGACCTATGCGTTCACCCCGGCGACGGTGCCCAGCCTGCCGATAAAGGGGAGCGCCACGCGCTTTCCAGTTCACCGAATCTATTGCGTCGGCCGCAACTTCGCCGACCATGCAATCGAGATGGGACATGACCCGAACAAGGAGCCGCCCTTCTTCTTCCAGAAGAACCCGGATACGCTGGTCGCCCCGGAACAGGGCTTTCCCTATCCCTCCGCCAGCAATGACGTTCATCATGAAATCGAACTCGTCATAGCGCTGAAGAGCGGCGGCACGGACATCTCGCCGGAGAGCGCGCTGGATTGCGTCTACGGCTATGCCGTCGGCCTCGACATGACCCGCCGCGATCTGCAGGCGGAGGCCAAGAAGCACGGCCGGCCGTGGGAGGTCGCAAAGGCCTTCGAGCATTCGGCGCCCTGCGGCCCCGTTCATCCCGTCAGCGTTATCGGCCATCCGGCCGACGGCTCCATTCGGCTCACGGTAAACGGTGCGCCGCGCCAGAACGGCAACCTCAACCAGATGATCTGGAAGACGCCTGACATGATTGCCTATCTCTCCCGTCTTTTCACCCTCCAGCCTGGTGACCTGATTTTTGCCGGCACGCCCGCTGGCGTGGGCGCCATCAGCAGGGGCGATGTCATGGCCGCGCACATCGATGGACTGGACGACATCGTCGTCACGGTGATCTGACAAACGGCATCTCCTGCGACAGCACGCCACGCCCGAGACCTCCCGCTCGTTTGATCAACGTCAAAGAAGACGATCTCGCGCGGCAGTACCTGTTGCGCATGAACGAGAGACGTTCGTCATCAAGGAGAATTCCAGTGCGTATCATGGCAAAGAGCATCGTCAGCACGGCAGCGGTCATCCTGGCCTTGGCGCTTCCGGCAGCGGCGGCGGATTTCAAAGTGCACATGCTCAACAAGGGGACCGCGGGCGCCATGGTGTTCGAGCCGGCCTTCGTGAAGGTCGCGACGGGGGACACGGTCACCTTCATCCCAACCGACAAGGGGCACAATGTCGAAACGATCAAGGACATGATCCCTGAGGGGGCCCAAGCCTTCAAGAGCAAGATGAACGAGACCTACAAGGTCACCTTCGACAAGGCCGGCGCCTATGGCGTCAAGTGCACGCCGCATGTCGGCATGGGCATGGTGGGCCTCGTGGTCGTCGGCGACGCACCGGCCAATCTCGACGCGATCAAGAACGGTAAGCTTCCGAAGAAGGCACGCGAGCGGCTTGATGCGGAGATCGCTGCGGCAGGTCTCTGAAAAAATCCTTTGCGGCGGGGGCTGGACCCGGTGCGGAGCGATCCGTGCCGGGTTTTCTACATAAGGACACAGCGTGTGGGTGAGAGAACTTTCACAATTCGAATGATGGGGATTTATATATTTAATTTTCTAATGCCCCGTGTGCCTGCTAGCTTTCCGACAGACACGTCAACAGGATAGCGCATGCTGAAATCCGTCCTGCTCTTCGCCTGGCTTTTTCTTGCAGCGCTTTGCCATCCCCTTCTCGCCGCCGGAAACGCCATGACCTCCGACCTTCATAAAGCTGCCGCCGCCAACGACGCCGCGGCAATCGCAGTGCTTCTGAAAGACGGAGCGGAGATCGATGCACGCGATGAGAGCGGCGCAACCCCACTGCTCGTGGCGACGCACGGCAACAAGGTGGATGCCGCACGAGCCCTCATCGAGGCCGGTGCCGATGTGAACGCCAAGGACGAGATCAGCGACAGCCCCTATCTGTATGCAGGCGCGCGCGGCCATCTCGACATTCTGAAGTTGACGCTCGCCTATGGCGCCGACCTCAAGAGCATCAATCGCTATGGCGGCACCGCTCTCATCCCGGCCGCCGAACGCGGCCATGTCGGGACGGTCGACACACTTATCAAGGCCGGCGTCGATGTCGACCACATCAACCGCCTCGGCTGGACGGCGCTTCTGGAGGCGATCATCCTCAGCGACGGCGGCCGGCGCCATGTCGATATCGTTGACCTGCTGATCAAGGCCGGGGCGAATGTTGATCTTGCCGACAATGACGGCGTGACGCCGCTCGCCCATGCCCGCAGCCGCGGCTATGGCGCCATCGTGGCGCTGCTGGAAAAAGCCGGCGCGACTTGACGGCTGCATGAGACCGACAAAGCGATATTCGCGGCAAGACTGAACACACTTGAAGCCAGGGGCCTGAAACGACGATGCAACGCAACTACTATTCCTCTCTCGGCGGCCATCCGCCGCAAAGCGACCTGCTGACCGGGCGCGCCGTGTTCACCGAAGCCTATGCGGTCATCCCGAAGGGCGTGATGCAGGACATCGTAACCAGCTACCTGCCCTTCTGGAACGACACGCGTCTCTGGGTCATTGCCCGCCCGCTTTCCGGCTTCGCCGAGACCTTCTCGCAATACATCATGGAAGTGGCACCGGGCGGCGGCAGCGACCGGCCGGAGCAGGATCCGGACGCCGAAGGCGTGCTCTTCGTCGTCGACGGCGCGGTGGAACTGACGCTGCCCTCCGGCAAGCATGTTCTCCAGCCGGGTGGCTACGCCTTTCTGCCGCCGGGCCTCAAATGGTCGCTGCACAACCGCTCGGGCGCACATGCTCGCTTCCACTGGATCCGCAAGGCCTATGAGGCCGTCGAAGGCCTGCCCCATCCCGAACCGCTTATCCTCAACGACAAGGACGTCACGCCCAACGCGATGCCCGGCACGAACGGCGGCTGGGCGACGACCCGCTTCGTCGACCCCGCCGACCTGCGCCACGACATGCATGTGACGATCGTCACGCTTCAGCCGGGCGCCGTCATCCCCTTTGCCGAAACGCATGTCATGGAGCATGGCCTCTATGTGCTGGAGGGCAAGGCTGTCTATCGCCTCAATCAGGACTGGGTGGAGGTCGAGGCCGGCGATTTCATGTGGCTGCGCGCCTTCTGCCCGCAGGCCTGCTATGCGGGCGGCCCCGGCCCGTTTCGTTATCTCCTCTACAAGGACGTCAACCGCCACATGGCGCTCCGTCCCGGCGGCCTGCGCCGCTAACGTAGGCATCCGATCCCACCCGCGCCTCCCGGCGCGGGCTTTCATGACGTTGACGGCATGGCCTGCGGGTAGGATCGCGGATCGAGGCGCAGGTAAAGCAGGGCGGTCACAAGCACGCAGCCGAAATGCAGTGCCCAGCCGGCGGCAAACCCGCCCGTCCAGTCGTGCAGAACCGCCATTGCGTAAGGCCCGAGCGCTGCGATGAGAAAGCCGCCGCCCTGCATTAGCGCCGCCAGAGCGCCGGCCTGTTCGGGCCGCGGCAGATGATCGAGTGCTGCAACGATGGCCAGCGCGAAACCGCCACCAAGGCCCGCACCGCACAGGCCAGCCCAGACCGCCGGCGCGGCGGCGGGAATGGCGGAAAGACCGGCAAACCCCGCGGCCTGCAAAGCGATGGTGAGGAAGAGCCACCGGCGGCGATCGACATTGCTTCGCGCCAGCACCGGGAGCCCCAGCGCGGCAACGGCCTGACACAACGCCATGACCGCGACGAGGCTGCTGCTGTCGCCACTCGTCCAGCCCTGCGCCTGATAATAGGGCGAAAGCCAGGCGATCATCGAGGTGTAGCCCGCATTGATGAGGCCGAAAGCCGCCATCAGCAGCCAGGTGCGAGGCCGTCTCAACAAATGCTGCGTGAGCGCGGCGTCCGGCTTGCGCGAGCGCACGTCCGGCAGGATGCGCCAGGCTGCGGCAAGTGCGATCGCGACCGGCACCGCGAGCCAGGCGAGCGCCGTCTGCCAGCTGTAGCCTGCCTGCAGGAAGACCGGCATCAGCCGCGCCCCGAAGGCGCCGCCCGCCATGATCATCGCCGAGTAGAGACCCGTGACGACCGGCACGCTCGCCGGGAAGGACGCCTTGATGATGCCCGGAAAGGCCGCCTGTATGAAGGCGACGCCGATACCGCACAGCGCCGCCGTCAGGATAAGCGAGACGCCATCCTGGGCGGGAAGGCGCAGCGCTGAACCAGCAAGAAGAATGAACAGCGCAATCAGCAGACCACGGCGTGTTCCAATCCGCGCCTGGAGGCCCGGCGCGGCGAAAGCGCCAAGCCCCATCAACAGCATCGGCAGCAGCGTGAGCATGGCAATGCCACCGTAGCCGAGACCGGTATCGGCAACGATATCGGCAAGCAGCGGGGCCGGTGCAGCAAGAAACGGTCGCAGATTGAGGCCGATCAGAACCACCAGAACCAGCATGGGTATATCAAGTCCGGGGCGTGACTGCGTCATGTCTGGTTTCTCGTACGGAAGGATACATCAGGGGAATGTCCCCGGCATATCGGACAGCGCTATCATTCGCTTGAATCATGCGCAAATTAGATGTTCAGATAGATATCATTCTCGATTGCGATGGAGATGCCATGCTTGATCCGCGCCTTCTCCGGGCCTTCGTGGCCATCGCCGATTCCGGCAGCTTCACGGCTGCGGCCGCCCGGCTGCACATGACCCAGTCGACCATGAGCCAGCAGATCGCGCGTCTCGAGGAAGCCGTCGGCCGCCCGCTGGTTGATCGCGGTGCGCGGCCGGTGCGCCTCACCGTCACCGGCGAGCGCCTGCTGGGCCATGCCCGGCGCATCCTGACGCTGCAAACGGAAGCGCTGACGCTGGTGGCGGAGACATCTGGCACGACCTCCGTGCGCATCGGCATGCCTGATGATATCGCGACGCCCGAAATGGCGCGCGCTTTCGCCGCCTTTACAAGGCGTCACAAGGAGGCCCGCCTCGATGTCACGACGGGCTTGCGCTCGGATTTGACGCGGCGCTACCGCTCGGGTGAACTGGATATCGTTGTTTTGAAGGAGGACACGCCCAGTCCAGACAGCTGGGCAAGCTTCGTCGAACCCATCGCCTGGTTCACCGCAAGCGACGCGCCGTCCGAGCGATCCGATCCGGTGGCGCTTGTCACGTTCCCGCCGGGCGGGCTCTATCGTGATGCGATGTTCGAGCGGTTGGAGCGCGAGCACCGGCGGTGGTACGTCGCCTTCACCTCCGCCAGCCTGCGCAATGTCCTGATGGCGGTGGAAGCCGGGCTTGGCCTCTCGCTTCTGCCGATAGATGCGACGAAGGGATGGCGCGTGGAACAGATCGCCGATATCGGACCGGAGCCGCCGGTCGTCGCCTCGCTCTATGCCTGGGAACGCACCGGAATCGTGGGCGAACTCGCTCACGAGGTCCTGGATATCCTTGAGCGGCATTTTCAACGCCCGTGATCCCGTAAAAGGCTACCGTAGCAGACCCTGCCCGCCATCGATCCACAAGGGCGTGCCGGTAATGTGGCGCGCCTTGGACGAGGCAAGAAACAGTATGGAGTCCGCGATGTCATCCGCCGTCCCCGGCTTGCCACGCGAAACGGGAATATCGCCTTCGGGCCAGACCACCGGAATGCCCGATGTTCCTGCCCCACGCTGATCCGTGTTTTCATCGATGCTCGTTTCGATGGCCCCGGGGCAGACGGCATTGACGCGAATGCCGTCCTTGCCGAGTTCCAGCGCCAGCTGCTGTACCATGGCCAGCTGTGCCGCCTTGGTCGCGGAATAGGCAAGTGCTCCGGGCGTCGTGAAGGTGCGGGTGCCATTGATCGAGGAAACGACGATGATGGCGCCCTCAGCTGCCTTCCTCAAATGCGGCACCGTCAGATGCAGCGTCAGGAAGGTGCCGCGCAGATTGATGGCAATGGTTTCGTCCCACTCGGCGGGTTTCAGATCGTCAATCGGCGCCCACACACCGTTCACGCCAGCATTGGCGACGACGATATCAAGGCCGCCGAAAGCATCGACGAGCGCCTCGACAGCACCGCGCATAGAGGCCTCATCTCTCACGTCGGCAACGAGCGGCAGCACAGATCCGCCAAGCGAACGAATCTCGGCCGCGACGCTCTCGAGCTCTTCGGGCGTGCGCCCAAGCACGCCCACGCTGGCGCCATGACGCGCGAAGGCACGGGCAGATGCCCTGCCGATGCCGGATCCACCGCCGGTAACCAGGGCGACCTTGTCGGCAAAAAGCATCGGCTATTCCTTTCCGTAAAAACGTAACATGAGGCACAATGCCTCGCGGGCTGGTGGGTTCCCGGAATTATCGCGGAACCAAGCCGAACGCATCGCGTTAAGATCCGTCACCAACCATTTGGCAGGAGTGCACCGTGCGCCAGAAGAAAAAGCCGCTCGCCCGTAAACCCGAGGTTGATCGTGAGACGGACCCGCGCAAGGCGTATGCAAGGCGCAACGCGCTCGAACCGCAAGTCATGATGCCGCATCGCTCCGACATACCGCTCGCTCGACCGGAAAGGGACGAAGTCGTCGTGCCCGCCATGGTGACCGGCAAGAGCCTCATCAGCGGGCGTCACTGAGAGGGCGTGCAGATGAAGGTGAAGGACGTCATGTCGGCGCAGATCGTCACCGTTTCGCCCAGCGACACGGCGCAATCGGCTGCTCGGCTGATGCTTGAAACCGACGTGGGCGCTCTGCCCGTCGAAGTCCCGGGTGTTGGCGCCATCGTCGGCATCATCACGGATCGCGATATCGTCCTTTCGGTTCTCGCCCGCGGACTGTCCACCTCAACCACAATTGCAGAATTCATGACAGTCTCGCCCGAGGTTTGCGACGAACAGGACGATACGGCCGCCGTTGCCGATCGCATGCGCGAACGGGGCGTGCGCCGCCTCGTGGTGGTGAACGCAGACCACCGCGTGGTCGGCATCGTGAGCCTTGTCGATCTTTCATCTGACGAACCCGAGAAGGAGAAATGGCAATGACGATCTTCCCCATCGACCGACTGTGGGATGAAGCCGTCGTGCTCGAAGGCGACAGGCAGATGTTGCGCGTTCAGAGCACACGCGACGCGCTGCTGTGCCTTAAGAACCATTGGCCCATCGACCGCACAGATGCCGTGTCGGCGGCCATGAGTGCGTGTGAACAGGGGTTGCAGAGCGATGAGGATCCGACACGCGCGCGGCAAGCCCTGATAGACGCGGCAAAGGAAGCCGGCTTCCGCGTCAATTCCTGGACGACATAAAGACGCAGCAAGGCGGAAGCATAATCCGCAGCAGACTGACGAGCATACATCATCCAAATCATTGCCATCCGAAGGGACAAGTTCGTGAACGAAGAACGCCAGGAATGGATCAACAAACGCGCCTACAGCCTTTGGGAACAGCACGGTCGAGAGCATGGTCACGACCAGCAACATTGGGAACAGGCAACACGGGAACGTGACGAGCTAGAGCGGATCGCCCTCCCCCATCATCTCAAGAGGAGCGGATCGGGCGAAGTGGACGACGCGACCCGAAAGGCCATCAACGGCACACGCAACACGACCGCTGCTCCGACAAGAAAATCCAGGCCCACCGCTGACCGCGGCAACACCGTCTAATTCATCCGTTATCGATGATAAAAAACACCGACTGCGGCAGGCTGCAGTCGGTGTTTTTATGTCCGGTCTAAATGTGAAATAAGGTCTCTCCTGCCTTCGAACGCTTAGGCGGGTTCGAAGGCTGCAACGCTGGCGCCATAGACCATAGCGGGGCATTCAGCGGGATGTTCCGCAAAGCCTTCCTCTGTCGCGCCAGTGTCCAGCACCCGCTTCCATTGCTGGATGCCGTTCACATCAGGCAGTTTGACCTCGCAGTCCCCGCCGGCGTTGAACACCAGGAAGAGCTGATCAGCGCGATCGCCATCCACGCACTTGCAAAGAAAGAGCCCGAGCGTCCGCACTTCGGCATCCTGCCAAGTAGCATCGTCCATCTTTGCCCCGTTCGGCCGGTACCAGCCAATCTCCACTGTTCCGTCTTCTGCGGGTTCGCCGGTCAGGAACCGCTCCTGCCGAAGGGCGGGATGAGCCTTGCGGAAGGCGATTGCACCCTTGCAGAATGCCAGGAATGGATCGTCCAAGCCGCTCCAGTCGGTCCAACCGATCTCGTTGTCCTGGCAATAGGCATTGTTGTTACCGCCCTGGCTGTTGCCGAGTTCATCGCCGCCAAGCAGCATCGGCACGCCCTGGCTGAGCATCAGGGTCGCAACCATGTTGCGCCGGCGACGGTCGCGGGCGGCTCGGATATCCTGATCGCCCGTCGGGCCTTCCGCGCCCATATTGTGCGAGTGGTTGTCGGAATGACCGTCGCGGTTGTCCTCGCCATTCGCATCATTGTGCTTCTGGTCGTAGGAAACCGTATCCATGAGGGTGAAACCGTCATGGGCGCTGAGGAGATTGACCGACGACGTTGCGCCACGGTCGGAATGGTGGAACTGCTGCGCTGATCCGGTGAGGCGTGCAGCGACACCGGGCACGAGCCCGCCGTCCCCCTTCCAGAAACGACGGATGTCGTCACGATACTTGTCGTTCCATTCGCGGAACGGATGGGGAAAGCCGCCGACCTGATAGCCGCCGTCGCCGACGTCCCACGGTTCAGCGATCAGTTTCACGCCCGACAGGATCGGGTCCTGCCGGATCGCATCGAAGAACGTGCCTTCACGGTCGAATTCGATATGCCGCGTGCGGCCGAGCGTGCTGGCGAGGTCGAAGCGGAATCCGTCGACATGCATCACGCCAACCCAGTAGCGCAGGCTGTCCAGCACCATGCGCAACACCATCGGATGCGAGACGTTGACCGTATTGCCTGTCCCCGTCGTATCGTAGGAGTGACGCGGATCATCAGGCGAAAGGCGATAGTAGCTGAGATTGTCGAGGCCGCGGAAACTCAAGGTCGGCCCCCGCTCGGAACCCTCGGCCGTGTGATTGTAGACCACGTCCATGATCACCTCGATGCCGGCGGCGTGGAAGCGCTTCACCATTGTCTTGAATTCAGTGACGGCGCCCGACGAAAGGAAGCGCGGCTGCGGGGCAAAGAATCCGAGCGTCTGGTAGCCCCAATAATTGCGCAGGCCTTTTTCCAGGAGGAAACGGTCATCAGGGAAGTACTGGATCGGCAGCAGTTCGATGGCGGAGATGCCGAGATCGACAAGATGCTCGATGACAGGATCGCTTGCCATACCGAGGAATGTGCCGCGCAGCTCGTCCGGTACGCCGGGATGGGTCATCGTCAGGCCGCGCACATGGGTTTCGTAGATGATGGTGTCGGTCCAGGGCCGACGAATGGCAGCGTCCCCTGCCCAGTCGAACTCAAGGTTCTGCACCACCCCCTTCACCATGAAGGGGGCGCTGTCGCGATCATCGAAGGACAAGTCCTCTTGCGGATCACCGACCTTGTAGCCGTAGAGCGCATCGTCCCACTGAAGTTCACCCGTCACCTGCTGGGCATAGGGATCGAGCAGCAGCTTGTTGGGGTTGAAGCGGTGCCCGGCCTTCGGATCGTACGGCCCATGGGCCCGATATCCGTATAGCGTGCCGGGCTGAAGCCCTGCGATGTAACCGGACCATATATCACCCTCGCGCTTCGGCAGCGCCAGACGCGCGGTCTCCTCTTTTCCGTCATCGCTGAAAAGGCAGAGTTCGATCTGTTCAGCATGGGCGGAAAAGACCGCGAAATGCGTGCCCTCGCCCGTAAAGGCGGCACCAAGCTCGGGTTTCATGAAATCGAGCTCGGAAAACGAATAACTCATGGCGTGTGTCCCCTTCATTCGGCCGGCGGCATCGCGGGGGAGTCAGTTGCCGCCCAGTGCGAAGTCCCGAGGAAATTCAAAGTGTGCTCGTGTGCGGTGCTGGAGGCAGTCGGAAGAGCGATGGTGCAACGCGAAAAGAGCCGGATTGTTCCGGAACATTTGACGCCGGCCCCGGTTGCATCCGTGCTCTGAACCGAAGAGGAAGGCAGCGATGACACCATCACCGACG
>Ga0160495_100805_pt1 | contig 11274 bp, 10 predicted proteins | sample DID4MG_4_FD_108251 | JGI IMG/M metagenome (GOLD analysis project Ga0160495, IMG submission 108251) | Enriched soil microbial communities from UW Madison campus, WI, USA - DID2933_E24_FP4 MG | ecosystem: Environmental > Terrestrial > Soil > Unclassified | place: USA: Madison, Wisconsin | collected... | reverse complement strand
CGATGTCGTGGCGCTTGATGCCCTTGATGTGGGCCACAAACCCGAGGCCGCAGGCGTCGTGTTCGTTACCCGATGAATACAAACCGTGTTGTTGCAGATGCTGGATCTCGGCAGCCGTGGTCATGGCGCACTCCTATATTTTTCGCAGGGGAGCCGAGATTAGTGCATTGCAGCATATTTTGGCAAGCAGTTTAATTGGGGTCAGATTCTCATTAAACAAACCATGAATCACACGAGCATATTATTGGGGACATATTAAAATCAATAGCAATGAGGCCAATGATTTCAAGCGCCCTCGTCGGTTTTCGCATGATTTTTTGCCATTCGAGGCCTGCCAGGCATTCCCCGAGTCACGCGGCGCGGGGTCTGCTGTTGCAGGCCCGCAAGAAACTCGGTGTCGCCCAAAGCCCACCCGCTGTGTGCCGAGTCGGTCAAAGCCGTTTGCACCGACGCCCCCAGGCCCGCCTGCACCAGTGCGCCATAGGCGGCCTCGCGCGCAAACGGGGTGTTGCCCAAAGCCCAATACAGCGCATGGGGCGTCAACCACCGGTCGTTGCGCAAGCCCAACCAGTGTGCATGGCTGGACCAGGCGTAGTCAGCGGGCTGCTGCACCAATCCGGCCCGTACAGGGTTGAGGTCCAGGTACACCATGCACGCCAGCAAATACCGTTCCGGCTGCAATACCGTGGAACGGTAGCGCCCCTCCCACAAAGTACCAGTGCGGGCATGCCGGCGGTTGAAGTACTGCACATACCGGCGCCCCACCGCCTGCATCATCTGAGGCAGTCCGTCTTGCGAGGCTGGCGTAACCAGCAGGTGAAAGTGGTTGTCCATCAGCACATAGGCATGGACGGCCACGGCATATTTCAGCGCGTTGTCCATCAACAGCGCCAGCAGCGCGTCGAAGTCTTCTACTCCATGGAAGATCGGCTGGCGGTTGTTGCCCCGCAGGATGACGTGGTGCAAATGACCCGGCAGGGTCAGGCGTGGCAAACGGGCCATGGGTCTTGATCAGGAATATGGGAGTCACGATCATAGACCTGTCCCCTATTTTTCATCGATGCAAGCTGGCAACGCCCATCGTCCGCCACGAAGATAGCGAGGCGCGCGCCTGATTCTGGCCTGCCCTTGCGCGCCTTTTGGGCACGCGTCAATGCGTAGCCAAGTTCTCCACTGGGTCTGCTACCACACCGACGCCAAACCGCGCCCCCATGACATGTTCCAGGCCAAATTCGCCGAGAAGCGTACGCAATCGCTCGGCCGCGCTGCGTTTTTTCTGTCCGGTGTAGCGCGCGATGATGAGCTCATTCTTCATGCTGTGCTCCCATCCCACCAGCTCGGTCACAGTGACCTGGTAGCCATTGGCCTCAAGGTACAGGCAGCGCAGCACATTGGTCACTTGGCTGCCGAGTTCGCGGGTGTGCAAGGGGTGACGCCACAGCTCCGCCAGGGGCGTGCGCGCCAACTGCAAGGCCTTGCCTTGGCGCAGGCAGGCTGCCATCTCCGCTTGGCAACAGGGCACCAGAACCATGGCCCGGGCCTTTTTTTGCAGCCCGAAGGCAATCGCGTCGTCAGTGGCGGTGTCGCAAGCATGCAAGGCGGTGACCACATCGATCTGGTCGGGCAACTCACGGGCATCCGCAGACTCGGCCACGGATAGATTGAGAAACGACATCCGCTCAAAATGAAGCCGTTGCGCGAGCGCCCGCGACTTCTCTACCAGTTCCGCCCGGGTCTCCACCCCGTAGATATGCCCGTGGCCCAGCGCCTTGAAATACAGGTCGTACAGGATGAAACCCAGATAGGACTTGCCCGCGCCGTGGTCCGCCAACGTGGGCCCACCGCCTTGGGCGGACAGCTCCGTGAGCAGGGGCTCGATGAAGTTGAACAGGTGGTACACCTGCTTGAGCTTGCGGCGTGAGTCCTGATTGAGACGGCCATCCCGGGTGAGGATGTGCAGCTCCTTGAGCAGCTCTACCGATTGGCCAGGGCGTAGCTCGGACAGTTCCGCCGGATCGACTTTGACCCCTGACGCCGGAGAACGCGGGGTACCGGGCGACTGTGTGCGGGCTGCAGAGCGTTCTTTAGTCCTTTTCGTCATTACACAGCCTTGCTCGATACCGATGTCAGCCGCTCGCTAGCACCCGGCCCAATATCCAGCGCAGACCATCCCTGCATGCCCAGCGCCTGCAGCACTTCAATGTTTCGCTCGAAGATCGTTTCTGCCTCAGGGAACACCTCTACAGCTCGGTCAATGCTCCCCTCCCGCAGCAGGTGTAGCGTGGGATAGGGCGAGCGATTGGTACAGTTGGTTACGTCGTCCGCACCCGTGCCTGCAAACTGAAACTGGGGATGAAAGCTTGCGATTTGCAATACGCCATCGAGCTCAATCTCCTCCAGCAACGCCTCCGCACGCTCCAGAAAGTCATTGAAGTCCAGAAAATCCGGAAGGCAGTTGGGGAGTATCAGCAAACTGGTGTCTCGCACCTCGGCTGGTGTAGCTACGAGGGCGGACAACTCACTGCGCAAAATTTCCAGCACCTCATTCAGGTCTTTCGTCAGCGTGACCGCGTAGTGAATCTGCCCCTTGACGTGAACTCCCTTCGCAAAGGGACAGAGATTCAGACCAATCACCGCCCGCTCCAGCCACCGGACGGTATCGCAGATGAAGAGAGAGATGGAAGGGGGGGAGGAAGTCATGAAACGGGCGCTCAGAACGCGGTGAAGAGTCTTAGATTTTACAGACCCCTCCTCCACCCCATTGATCAGTCGAAAAGCCGCCGCCCCGTTATGCGCTCATGCTCCCGCGCCGCAAACCGGTCGGTCATACCGGCGATAAAATCCGCGACGGCTCTGGCACGCCGTGGGCCACTGTCCAGGGAAGCTTGCTCGGCAAATGCGGCCTTCATCTCGTGGGGCGAAGCTGTATATGCTGCAAACAAGTCACGCACAACCTCTTGGGCGCGCCGCGTTGTCTCCATGACGCGAGGATGGCGGTAAAGATTTTGAAAGAGGAACCGCTTGAGTTCCGAGGACCTTGCACGCATCACCCCGCCAAACATCACCAAAGGCGGCGATTGGCGAACCGCCAGCACATCGCAGGGCGCATGTTCAGCAAGCGCCGACTGCGTGGCGTCAATCACGTCATAGACCTGTGCACTGAGCATGCGCCGGATGGCCTCGTACAGAAGGCGTCGCTGCGCAAGCTCCGGATATTCTTTCTGAACGGCTGCGCGGTACATGTCAAACAGCGGCACTTCCCGCAACTGGGCCAGTGTGATCAAACCCGAGCGAACACCGTCGTCGATATCGTGCGCGTTGTAGGCAATTTCGTCCGCTAGGTTGCACAACTGTGCTTCCAAGCTGGGTTGCTGCCTGCGCAAGAACCGGGCACCAACGCCATCTGGCTCATCTTTCTCTAATTGCTGCGCATGCGACCGCGAGCAGTGCTTGAGAATCCCCTCACGCGTCTCGAAGGTTAGATTCAGCCCGTCGTACTGTGGATAGCGCTCCTCCAGCTGATCCACCACCCTCAGACTCTGCAGGTTGTGCTCAAACCCGCCATGGTCTGCCATACAGCCAAACAACGCATCCTGGCCCGCATGTCCAAAGGGCGTATGACCCAGGTCATGCGCCAACGATATAGCCTCCACCAGGTCCTCGTTGATGCGAAGTGACCGCGCAATGGAACGCCCTAGTTGCGCCACCTCCAGAGAATGGGTGAGGCGCGTACGGAACAGATCCCCCTCGTGATTGAGAAAGACCTGCGTCTTGTAGACCAGGCGCCGGAATGCCGTAGAGTGAACGATCCGGTCCCTGTCTCGCTGGTATTCGGTTCGAGTGGGCGCAGGCTTTTCAGGATAACGCCGCCCCCGTGTAGCAGCGGGATGACAAGCGTAGTCGGCCAGATCTTGCACTGGGATCAAATTAGCCTCCAGCGCCTAGAAGTCATATGCAGGCCGCCATTAATTCAACAGCCGTAGTGAAAAGAACCAGCAACCTCTCAACTGCAACAGGCATCGATCACTTCTCGCACCAAGGCATCAGGCGCGTTTCGTAACATGGCTCTCCCTGGGCCATCAATCAACACGAACTTGATTTCACCCGCTTCGGACTTTTTGTCCAAGCGCATCAGCTGTAGATAGCGCCCCGCGTTGTCTTTGTCGTCCAGAAGCGGACCGCGGGTCGGCAGCCCCGCGCGGCGGACGAGCCCTCTTAAGCGGCTCACAAAACTCTCCTCTAGCAAACCAAGTCTGTGCGACAGCTCAGCCGCCATGACCATCCCTGCCCCAACGCCCTCGCCATGGAGCCACACACCGTAGCCCATGCCTGCTTCGATGGCATGGCCAAAGGTATGACCGAAATTGAGAACGGCTCGCAACCCCGATTCGCGCTCGTCATGCCCCACCACCGAAGCCTTGATCTCACAGCTGCGGCACACGGCGTGAACCAGCGCGCTGCGCTCGTGCGCAATCAGATCATCCATGTGCTGTTCGAGCCAGCAAAAAAACTCCACGTCGGCAATCGGTCCGTACTTTATGACTTCAGCCAGACCAGCACTGAACTCACGCGCAGGCAACGTGCCAAGCACATCCAAATCGCAAATGACCCGCCGAGGCTGATAGAAGGCCCCCACCATGTTCTTGCCAAGCGGGTGATTGATACCGGTTTTACCGCCCACCGATGAGTCCACCTGGGCCAGAAGAGTGGTCGGGACTTGCACGAAAGGTACGCCACGCATGTAACTGGCCGCCGCAAACCCCGTCATGTCACCAACAACCCCTCCCCCCAACGCGAACAATACAGTCTTGCGATCACAACCGCGTTCCAATAGAACATCGAAAATCGATTGCAAGGTCTGCCAGTTTTTGTGCTCCTCGCCGTCCGGTAGCTGGACCTCGTGAATCTGCGCATATCGGCTGCAAAGTGCTGCTCGCAGTCGCTCCGCATAGAGGGGAGCCACCGTGGTGTTACTAACAATCAGCGCGGTAGAGGCGTGAGGCAGACCTTCATAGGATGCGGCATCAGCCAATAGACCACCGCCAATGGCGATGCTGTAGCTGCGCTCACCCAGATCAATAGAAACTTCTTGGGCAATCGGGGGCATGGATATTTGGGAACTCAAAGTGATAGACGGTGGGGTACACGACTCCTGCCATTTTGCCTGCATCACACTGCTTCTTTTGAAATAGTGATCGAAACCAGGTCATAGCGCCACCGACCGCTGGCCCAGCGAGCCGGGAAAATATCTCAAACCCAAGTCATCACCAACAGGTAGCCATGGGGCTGGCACGCAGTAGCGATACTCACTGGTAAATGTCACCCTCCAGTTCATGCCATTCGTGGCTAGAACAGAACAGTCAAAGAACACTAACAAGCTCAAGAAGCACCCAAAAAAATCCCCGGACATGCCGGGGATTCGAGTCGAGACGTCTCAGCAGTCGCGCGATTTGCGGACTAAGAGACCAGCCTTCTCATTAAGGGCAAGCGAGGGCAGGAGTGCTTCCGCTGACGACTGTTATGCTAAACCGGCGGGTTACTGTTGCAGCGCCCTTGGTTGCCGTCACCACAAACTGACTCGCACCGCAATTGGCGACCAAAGGCCTGCCGTTCAGAACACCTGCCGTACCGGTCGTTCCACTCGTCAGCCATGCAGGCAAACTGGTGAACTGCCACGTAACGCCACTGACCGAGGACACAAACGAGTAGGTGAAATTGACACCGACAGGAGCCGAACCGAGCGAGCACACAGCATTCGAATTGCAATCGCCAATCGCGAAATCTTCCGGCAATCCACCAACCAGCTTGAGCCTGACAACACCCGACGCAGAAACCTTATTTTTATCTGTTACGGTGACCGTAGCACGGTATTCACGCTCTTCCGCATCCTTGCTGGCCTTGCCACTGAGCAATCCTGTACTGGGGTCCACACTCAATCCAGCAGGCAATCCGGTGGCACTCCACGTGTACGGCGGCAAGCCCCCCGTGACTGTTAGCAGCGAAGTGAAGGGAACCTCCTTGGTCACATCGCCCAAATCCACGTCAGCGAATACTGGAGGCGCAGTGATAGCCTCGAGCACAGAAATGGGATAAATGGCGGTAATGGGGTCCGTGATTCCATTGCTCACGTTGTTGTCGAATCGATCCGTTGCCAACTCGAGAAAGATAGGCCCGGTTTCAGTACCGCTGAGCAAAGAGAATGTTGCCACGCCACCCACCGAAGGCAACTGCAACACGCTTCCACTCTGAGCACCTGCAACCAAACGGGCACCCTGCGCAGCCTCCGTGCCAGCAATAATGCGAACTTGCACATTGCCACCAGTGACGCTCGTAGCGGGCTGATTAGCATCGTCCAGCACAAACGCTTGTATTGCCATTTGAGACAAAAGACCGTTCGCGTTGTTCTTACTGCCCAGATAACCCGGTATCTGAGCCTCTAATCGGACACTAGCAGGTTTACCTGTAGCGCCGCCGACGGAAATATCAACACTCGCAAACTTCTGCTGTTTATCTCGCGGATCGGTAACAGAGCACACAATGCGCGCGGTCCCAGCTTGATTAGCCGAATGGAAGTGGAAGGAGTTTCCGCCGGAATTCGACCCCAAAGTAATGTTTCTAAAAGCGATGGGGACCTTAACCGTACCCCCATTACCATCACTAACTTCCGTCTCGTGCTCTGCCTTTCCATCCAAGTAGTACAGAGCCCCAGTATCCAAACCAGCACTCATATTGCAAGCAAATATATCTTCGCCTCCTGGAATAGGGAAACTGCCTTTACGAGCATCAACATAGACTGTTGTAGTATAAGGCCTGTAGACACCAATACCAGGTTGAATTCCAGCCACATTCAAAGGCAATTGACTTTTCTCAGCTCGTACAGTAATTGTGTAAGCTTCTTGGGTCTCACCCGAGCTGCCACCACCACCACCACAAGCCGACAAGGCAGCTGTCAATGCGAGGGACAAGATTTTAAAATATTTCAACATTGGCTTTCCTAAATTTTATACCAAATTTATCGACTCGAATTACGATCATTTATTACCTTAGGGCTAATAAAGATCAACATTTCGCGTTTAGTAGATTCTTTCGTCCTATTTTTAAACAAATTACCCAGAACAGGAACATCGCCAAGCACTGGTATTTTGTTTTCTTGATTGGTTTCTTCCATTTCAAAAATACCACCAATAACAACGGTACCACCATTTTCTATCAAAATCTGCGTCCTCACGTGTTTGGTATCAATAGCGACTCCTTGCGTGGTAGTCTCTCCGCGACTGTCTTTGTTGACATCGAGGTCCAAAATAATATTACCCTCTGGAGTAATTTGAGGCGTAACTTCAAGCTTCAACACCGCTTTTTTGAATGCCAAAGTTGTGGCACCGTTAGGAGCAGTAACCGCATATGGATACTCGGTGCCTTGCTCAATCAGTGCCTTTGTCTGATCTGCAGTAATGATACGTGGGCTGGAAACAATACGACCCTTACCATCCGCTTCCATCGCAGAAAGCTCTAGAGTTAAAAACCTGTTCGCTGCAGAGTTAAATATTGATAGTGCAAAGCTACCCACGCTACTAACATTCGAGAGGCTTGCAGGAAGGTTAACAAAATTTCCGCTTGTACTAGTCGTTCCACCGGCGCCACTTGACGCCACCGCGTTACTGTAAGAGGTGCCGAACGCAACACGATTATCGCCCCCAATGCCATATCCACCATCGCCCCCTCGGTTTGCCCTGAGATCCGTGGCACCCAAGCGAACCCCCAGAGACCTGCCAAAAGTATCCCGGGCCTCAACGATCCGTGCCTCGATTAAAACTTGGCGGACAGCTACGTCCAAGCTGGCCAACAGCAATCGAACCTCTTCAAGCTTGCCAGCAGTATCTGTCACAAATATCTGGTTAGTACGAGGCTCGGAAATCGCGCTTCCTCGTTCGGACAGGAAACGGGTGGATGTGCTCCCAGCACTTGCTCCAGATGTAGCAGTGAGCTGCGCAACTATATCTGCCGACTTTGCATAATTGAGTTGAAAGGCCTGTGTCTTGATTGGCTCTAGTTTCTGAATGGCTTGCGCTGCCTCAAAATCCTTTTTTGTGCGAGCATCTATTTCGTCTTTAGGCGCAATCCACAAGACCGATCCGGTCTTACGCATGCCCAAGCCTTTGGCATCCATAATAATTTGAAGCGCTTGGTCCCAAGGAACATCCTTGAGCCGTAGAGTTAGTGCGCCGGTCACTGTATCGGAAGTAACAATATTAAAGTTTGTAAAATCAGCAATGACCTGGAGCAGAGATCTCACTTCGATATTTTGAAAGTTTAGAGATAGCTTTTCCCCAGAGTAGCCAGGTCCCTGGGTTAGTTTACTAAGATCAATTTTTTTCTGGCGAATCTCAACAACAAATTGATTGTCGCTTTGATAGGCACTGTGCTCCCAGTCCCCATTGGATTCGATGAGCATTCTCACTCGCTCGCCATTCTGCGTAGCAGTCACCGTCTGGACTGGCGTTCCGAAATCCGTGACATCCAAGCGACGGCGAAGCCCCTCTGGTATCGAGGACTTCATAAAGTCTACGACGATGCCTTTGGACTGCTGCTGCAAATCCACACCAACTTGATTACTAGCAAGATTAACGACTATCCTGCCAGCACCATCTGCCCCACGACGAAAATCAATATCCCTTAGTGGAAGAACATCAGTGTTCTGACTCTCGGAAAAAGCGACAGGCGGCACGTTTGAAGAAGACGCGCCTGCAACAGGTTCCAAAAACAAAAACAATGTTTTTCCCTGCATCTCAGTCTTGTACGATGTAGGAGACTTCAGATTTAGAACAACGCGAGATCGCTCGCCTGCTTGAACAATATTGACAGATTTCAAATTACCCAAATTGGCTTCAAATGCGGACTTTCCAGCAGCGTTGACAACCCCTTGGAAATCAAGAGCGATGCGCGCGGGAGATTGTGTTGCGAATCCCGTTGGAGATACTGTAACTAAATCTGAAAAGTCAATTTTTAGCGTTTCGACCCCACCCTGGACACTGGCAGAAACAGCACTAATGGAGCCCTGAGCAAAAGCGCCAAAGGCGACAAAAAGGAGTGAAACGCCAACAGCAGCGCCACGGCAGTAATTCAGAAGTTTGCCACTATCTTGTTTCATTTTTTCCCCTCTTGCAGATCAAGCGATGCAGAACGCTCTATCCAATCCCCAGTTGCATCCTGTGCTATCTCGCGCAACTGAATTGAATTTTCAGTAATTTGAATCACTTTTCCGTAATTCTGCCCGAGATAACTCCCAACCTTTACTTGGTAAATTAAGTTATCAACCTTTATCAAAGCTGTCGGCGCCCCAGACTTGTTCAAACTCCCCACCATAGCCATTGAATCCAACGGAAAAGCCTCTAGAGGCTCTTTACGGCGGGCCATTTCTGGAGCAATCAGGGCCGCATTCGAGGCCACTTGATTCGAATCCCGCTTTAATGCCTGAGTTAACTTGATCTGATTGAATGGCTCTATTGCACCTTCTTGAGTGTATGGCTCAGGAATGAATTTTTTGGGTTCGGTCAAAGGCTGCACACTCGGCTTGGTACTAGCTCGCTGTTCAGCCATCCAAACTCTTAACTCATCCTCGCCCGAAGGCCCGCAGCCGGCGAGAATGAAAGACCAGCCGACAAGAAAAAGCCCGAAGTAAGTTTTCATCACTTCGCCCCCCCGGCTTTCTTTTGCGCCTGAATTTCCTCAGGGTCCAGATATCTAAACGTGCGTGCAGTCGCATCCATGGTTAACCCATCACGAGCCCCAGGAGCAATGGTCATATTGTTAATCGTCACAATACGCGACAAGTGGGCAATATCAGACGCAAAAGCACCAATATCGTGATATTTTCCAGTTACCCGAATGGAAATGGGCAATTCAGCATAGTAATCTCGAGCGACCACTTGTCCCGGCCGGAAAAGCTCAAACTGGAGGCTCCGCCCCAAGCCAGATTGATTGATATCCGATAAAAGCGCAGCCATTTCGGCCTTGCTGGGAAGCTGTTTTTCTAGCTGAATGACGTACTGCTGAATTTGCTCGCGCTGTTTTTTTAGCGCATCCAAGCTGACAGCTTTCACTAATTTTTTCTGATAATCCGTACGCAACGCTAGTTCTTTATTGCGCTCCGCGTCCAGCTGCACTTCATAATCCTGCAAAAATGCGAACCACGATACCGCAGCAACGGCCCCAGCAATAAAGGCGCAAAGAATTACTTTTGGCAACACAGGCCAAACCGATGGGTCTTTGGTATCCAGATTCTTAAATTGCCGTTGGACCGACTCCATTCGCTCAGCAAAAGTTATCGTTTTTTCTTTTGTTTTCGCCATGTCATTTACCTCCAGGCGAAGACGCCGCAGCACTCGCAGCTGCTATGGTTTTTTGCGCATCGCTGGCGCGCACCAACTGAAACCTCAAATTGAAGGAGGAAACCCGGCGTTGATCGCGCTGACTTAGGGCTACTGTACTGGCAGTAATTTCTACCAACTCTGGCTTGGTCAGCCACGGGGTGTTACTCGCCAAGTTACGCAACAATTCAGAAACACGCTCATTGGACTGTGCCATGCCCAGCATCGTGATCGTTTGTCCAGATTGTCTGATCGCCGTGATGTACACCCCATCAGGCAATTGTTTGACCAGTTCGGTAAGCAAGTGAACGGGCAGGTTTCTATCAGACTGGAGATCTTCCACGGCCTTCTGACGCGCACGCAATGAGGCGATCTCGTCTTCAATGGAGGCAATTTCCTTAATCTGACTCTCCAATACCTTGATCTCCTGTTGCAGAAAGGCATTCTGATTCTGCTGATCTGTGATCATGATCTGGAACCACCAATAAATGGCCCCGGCAATAGCAAGACCCAGCAGGAACGACGCAAACATCGTCGCTTGGAATGCCTCCTTGCGACGCTTGCGAGCCTCCTCACGGTGAGGCAATAAGTTGATGAGGATCACTGCAGAAACCTCCGCATAGCTAGACCGCAAGAGGTCAGGTAGGACGGCGCTTCACGCACCATTTTTTTCAGTCGCACGGAACTTCCGATTTCCATACCATCAAAAGGATTAACAGCACTGCACGCAAAACCGGTTTGCTGGGTGACAGCCTCTGTAAGCCCTGGCAGTGGAGCCGAGCCGCCAGCCAGCATGATGTGGTCCACACGGTTGTGGGGCGTGCTGGTGAAGAAGAATTGGAGGGCTCGGCCAATCTCTTGGGCCATGCTGTCGACAAAAGGACGAAGGACCGCTGATTGATAGTCT
>Ga0160495_100804_pt1 | contig 11280 bp, 6 predicted proteins | sample DID4MG_4_FD_108251 | JGI IMG/M metagenome (GOLD analysis project Ga0160495, IMG submission 108251) | Enriched soil microbial communities from UW Madison campus, WI, USA - DID2933_E24_FP4 MG | ecosystem: Environmental > Terrestrial > Soil > Unclassified | place: USA: Madison, Wisconsin | collected... | reverse complement strand
CAAGAACCTGCGCCAGGCGCTGGAGACCGAATTGCAGAGCCGCCAGTTCGGCGTGGCCGTGCGGCTGGAAGTGGCGGAGAATTGCCCGGAACACCTGGCGCAGTTCCTGCTGAACCAGTTCAATATCGAACGCAACCGCCTGTATGCGGTGCAAGGCCCGGTGAACATGGTGCGCCTGGGCGAGATCGTCAACCTGGTCAACCAGCCGGAGTTACGTTTCCCGCCCTTCTCGCCCACGCTGCCGCCGCAACTGGCCAACGAGAACATCTTCGCCGCGCTCGACAAGAAGGATGTGCTGCTGCACCACCCCTTCCAGTCCTTCCAGCCGGTGGTCGATTTCATCCGCACTGCCGCGCATGATCCGCGCGTGCTGGCCATCAAGCAGACCATCTACCGCACCGGCATGAATTCCGACCTGATGGAGGCGCTGATCTATGCGGCCCAGCACGGCAAGGAAGTGACGGTGATCGTGGAGCTGATGGCGCGCTTCGACGAAGAGGCCAACATCAACTGGGCAGTCAAGCTGGAGCAGGCTGGCGCCCAGGTGGTCTATGGCGTGGTGGGCCTGAAGACCCACGCCAAGCTGGCGTTGGTGATCCGCCGTGATGACGACCAGAGCCTGCGCTTCTACGCCCACCTGGGCACCGGCAACTACCACCCCAACACCACCAAGTTCTATACCGACTTCGGCCTGTTGACCTCCAACCAGGAGCTGACCGCCGAAGTCAACGAAGTCTTCATCCACCTCACCAGCCTGACCAAGCCACGCAACCTCTCCCACCTGTGGCTGGCGCCGTTTTCCTTGCAGAAGGAAATCATCCGCGCCATCCGCAACGAAGGCCAGATCGCCCGCGAGGGACGACCCGCGCGCATCATCGCCAAGATGAATGCGCTCTTGGATGAATCGGTGATCCGTGCCCTCTATGCGGCCTCGGCCGATGGCGTGAAGATCGACCTGATCGTGCGCGGGGCCTGCGCCCTGCGCCCGGGTGTGCCGGGACTCTCGGAGAACATCAAGGTGCGCTCCATCATTGGCCGCTACCTGGAACACTCGCGCATCTATTATTTCCGCAATGACCTGGCGCACGATGTCTATCTCGCCAGCGCCGACTGGATGAACCGCAACCTGTTCCGCCGTATCGAAGTGGCCTTCCCGGTGCTGGACAAGAGCCTGAAGAAGCGCGTCATTTCCGAAGGTCTCAATCCCTACCTGAAGGACAACACGCACTCCTGGCACCTGGACGTCAATGGCGTCTATACGCAGAAGAAACCGCGCAACAGACAACAGACCTTCAACGCCCAGCAATACCTGATGACCACGCTGGGCATCCCGGCCACGCCGCCGGAAGAGTGAGAGATGGATCGGCGGCGCCATGGCGGCTTACCTGAGGAGTTGAGATGGACCTGATTCTATGGCGGCATGCCGAGGCCGAACTGGGCGAACCTGACGAGGGTCGCGCCCTGACCCCCAAGGGACACAAGCAGGCCGCCAAGATGGCCGAATGGCTGGACCGCAACCTGCCCGAAAGCTGCCGCATCCTGGTCAGCCCGGCCACCCGCACGCTGCAGACGGTGGAAGCCTTGAAGCGCAGATACAAGGTGGTGGCCGACCTGGCACCCAACATGAGCGCAGAGGACCTGCTGCGCGCGGCCAACTGGCCCGACAGCCGCGAGCCGGTACTCATCGTCGGCCACCAGCCCACGCTAGGCCTGGTGGCCTCGCAACTGATCGGCGGCCAGCCGCAGGAATGGTCGCTGCGCAAGGCCAATGTATGGTGGATCGCCCAGCGTGATCGGGGCGACGTCACCACCAATTACCTCAAGGCCGTTATCGCGCCTGAACTGCTGGCGACGTCGGGCAAGCATCATCCGCGCTGACCGGATACGGTTTTTCACCTCTACGATCAGGATAAAAAACGCCGCAACCGGCATGGCTGGTCGCGGCGTTGTTCCATCTTCTTTTTCTATTTTCTATTTTCGATTTTCTGCGACATTGAAAATCAGAAGGTCTCCCAATCCCCATCATCCCCCGTCGGCACGCCACGGACTGCCGGCTTTGCGGCCTCCTTGGCTGCAGGTGCGGCAGGAGCAGCCGCCAGCGCGGGCCGCTTCAATACAGGTTCCGTCTTGGCGAGAGGCTTGGCCAACGCAGCCGCCGGCTTGCTGGCGGGCGCAACGACCGGCTTGACCGTAGTCCTGGAAGCCGCAACTGGCGAGCGCGCCGGAGCCGACACACTGCCATTGACGCGGAAGATCGCCACTTCCTGCATCAGCGCGTGCGCCTGCTGTTCCAGCGCCTTGGCAGCCGCACTGGCCTGTTCCACCAGCGCTGCGTTCTGCTGCGTGGCTTCATCCATCTGCGTGACTGCATGCGAGACCTGGTCGATGCCGGCGCTCTGTTCGTTGGAAGCGGCCGATATCTCGCTCATGATGTCGGTCACGCGCTGCACGGCGCTGATGATGTCGCTCATGGTGTCGCCCGCCTGGCCAACCAGTTCGGAGCCGGCCTGCACCCGCTCTACCGAGTGCATGATCAGTTCCTTGATTTCCTTGGCGGCGCTGGAAGAGCGCTGCGCCAAGCTGCGCACTTCGGTGGCGACGACCGCAAAGCCACGCCCCTGCTCACCCGCACGGGCCGCCTCCACCGCCGCGTTCAAGGCCAGGATGTTGGTCTGGAAAGCGATGCCATCGATGATGCTGACGATGTCGGTGATCTTGGCCGAGCTGGCGCGGATCTCTTCCATGGTCTGCACTACGCGGCCCACCACGGCATTGCCGTCGGCCGCAATGGTGGAGGCGTTGACCGCCAGCGTGCTGGCCTGGCGAGCATTGTCGGCATTGTGCTTGACGGTGCTGGTCAGCTCTTCCATGCTCGAGGCCGTCTCTTCCAGGGACGCCGCCTGCTGTTCGGTGCGCGAAGAGAGGTCCTGGTTGCCCGAGGCGATCTCGCGGGTGGCGATGGCGATCGCATCACTGCCGCCACGCACCGCCCGCACGGTGTGCGAAAGGCTCTCCTGCATGCGCTTCAAGCCCTCCAGCAACTGCCCCATCTCATTGCGGGAATGCACATGGACCGGCTCGGTCAGATCGCCTGCGGCGATGGCGTCGAAGTGACGCAAGGCGCGCTGCATCGGCTCGCCGATGGCGCGGCGCAACGACCACCAGCTATAGAAGGCCAGCAGCAAGCCGGCAACGATGGCGGCGATGGAGAAGTCGCGCGAGGCCTCGTAACGCGACGCCGAAGCGCCCAGGCTCTGGGCCGCCTGTTCGGTCTCGTATTTGCCCAGGGTCTGACCATCCTGCTGCATGGCGCTGTAGGCCTGCCCCACCTTGCGCGCTTCATCGGCCACCGCCTGGCGGTCGCCGGACTTGATGGCGGCGGCAAACTTGTCCAGCGCCTGCTGGGTCCGGCCTATCCCGTCGGAGACCTTCTTGACCAGCGCCCTGCCTTCCTCGGTCTGCGGCAAGGCCGTGTAGGTCGCCCACCATTGCAGGGCTTCCTTGCGGGCATTGGCTTCCATGAGATACATGCGGTCGGTCCAGGCCGCGTCCACGCTCATGGCGGCCTGGTCCAGCGAGGTGCGCTGGCGGCCGATCCAGATCAGCGTATTGTCGGCGGCGACGGTCTTGGGAATGCGTTCTTCGGACAACTGACGGTTGATGCTCACGGCGGCTGACATGCCTAGCAGGCCGGAAGCGCCGACGGCCACCAGCAGAGCGGCCAGGATCAGGATGGCAAGGGCCAGTTGCGCCTTGATCGAAAGATTCTTGAGAGACATGAGTGGGTTCCGGTGGTGACGAGAATGTGCCTTGGTGCTACGCCAGTGCGTCAGTCCTGAGCGAAGCAAACGGGCGCAACGCCTGTTGCTGCCGGCCTCCCCAGGCCGGGCGTTGTCTGCCCTGGACGATCAGGCAGCCATCCTCCCCCCCTTGCCGGAACGATGCGGGCCGCCTGCTGCGATTGATATAGCTTAACGGCAACACCGACATTATCTTAAATTCTCGTCACTCCCGCTTGCAGGCAGGCAAGATGCAAAAAACGCCACGGCCTGGGATGGCGGTGGCGTTTTCTGCACATCTGTCTAAATCTATCTACACCTGTCTTTTTGCGCTTGATAAACGCTTGATTGCAACTCAAGCGTAATCAGAATTCCTCGAACTCATCATCACGCGCCTGGGCAACCGGCTTGCGCTTGGCCGCCGTTGCCGAGGAGGCCGCACCCGGCAGGCTGGCCACGGGCCGCGCAGTCGCGCCGACGGCGGCAGGCGGGTTGACTGTGCGCAATGGAGCAACCGGCGCCGCTGGCGTCACCGGCGCCGCTGGCGTCACCGGCGCCGCTGGCGTCACCGGCGCTGCCGACGGCATGCTCGCCTGGGCCTGCGCGGTCCGCAGGCGGAACACCGCCACCGCCCGCGCCAGCACATCGGCCTGCTCCTGCAGGCTTTCGGCGGCAGCGGCGGCCTGTTCGACCAGAGCAGCGTTCTGCTGGGTGATTTCGTCGATCTGGGTGATGGCGTTGTTGACCTCGGCGATGCCAGCGCTCTGCTCCTGGCTGGCGGCGGTGATCTCGCCCATGATGTCGGCCACGTGCTTGACCGAGGTGACGATCTCGCTCATGGTCGCGCCGGCTTCATCGACCAGCTTGCCGCCGGCATCGACCTTCTCCACCGAATCGCTGATAAGGCCCTTGATTTCCTTGGCGGCCGCCGCGCTGCGCTGGGCCAGCGCCCGCACTTCCGAGGCCACGACCGCAAAGCCGCGTCCCTGCTCGCCGGCACGGGCGGCTTCCACCGCAGCGTTCAGGGCCAGGATATTGGTCTGGAAAGCGATGCCATCGATCACGCCGATGATGTCCACGATCTTGCTGGAGCTTTCCTTGATGGAGCCCATGGTGGCGACCACATCACCCACCACGCGTCCCCCCTTGGTGGCGTAGTCCGAGGCTGAGACCACCAACTGGTTGGCCTGGCGCGCGTTCTCGGCGTTCTGCTGCACGGTGTATGTAAGCTGCTCCATGGAGCTGGCGGTTTCTTCCAGGCTGGAGGACTGCGATTCGGTGCGATTGGACAGATCCACGTTGCCGCGCGCAATCTCGTGCGAGGCCACAGCGATGACTGCTGCGCTCTCCTTGACCTCGTTGAGGGTGGCAGCCAGATTGGTCTGCATGGCCTCCAGGGCATTGACCATGGTGGCGGCTTCGTCACGGCCATGATCGTGGAACTCCTGAGTGAGGTCTCCACGCGAAATCGTTTCAGCGATGCTGCCGGCGCGCTTCATGGGGGCGACGATCGAACGCGTGATGACGAAGGTGAAGAAGAAACCCAGCCCCAGCGTCAGCACGCCCATGAGCAGCATGCCGATCTGCGCCTTGCGGTAGCTGTCCTTAGCCTGGGCATGGGCTTGCTTCATGTCCTCTTGCTGGAAGACGGCCAGTGCGCCTACGCTGCCCATCCACTTGTCATGGGCCGGCAGGAAATCGCTCTTGAGCAATTGGGCCGCATCGAAGTAATTGTTGCTGGCGACCTGTTGACGGATCGTCTCAACGATCGGGAAGAGCCGTTTGCTCTCGCCGCTGGCGGCGGCGAGCAACTCCTTGCCGCGTCCGGCCGGGGACAGTTCGGTGATCTGCTTCTCGAAGCCGGCGTAGGCTTGCAGGATCTTGGCCAGATGCGCATCCTCGGCCTTACCCTCGGCGGCGTCGGTCGGCGTGACCACCTTGCGCAGGGCAAGTGCCAGCTGACTGCCGGCTTCGCGCATGTTCAGCGCCGCCGTCATGGCGGCGACTTTCTCATCGATCACATATTCGCTGGAGGCTTCCAGCTCGGCCATGCGCCACAGGCCGATGAGGAGGATGGCCGTGGCCATCAGGAGGATGAGACAAAAACCGAAGGCCAGGCGGCTGCCTATCTTCAAACGTTGGATCATGGGTGTGCTCTTCCGTATCGCTACGCGTCTGGTGTGTGCTCGTTGTGCCGGCTGGTCGTGCCGGCCGGTGCGTCTTTTTTTGTTGCCCTGTGGCAGTGATTCAGCATGATTCATGCCTGCTGCGAACCCTCTTCGCAGTATTGGCGGCGAAGGCATGCACCATGCGCCAGGCCCCCATCCGATGCGGGCCACGGGACATCTTTTCGACTTGTTTATTGTTGTTCTGGTCCAGCCTGCCGGTGCACTACGGATGCCCGCCGCTCGTCTGCATTGACGGCGGCTGCAAGCGGCTGCTCAGCGCAAACCGGCGTGGCGCATATTAGAAGAGCGGAGCGCGGGCGAGCCAATGCTTTGTGGGCATGCCCTTATGTCGGTTTTGCATACTTTAGAAAATGACCACGCCCCTTTTCGGGGCGTGTAGAAGGAAGGGCGCACCACGGGTGAAAACACCCCGTGCACAGGCCGATGCGAGCGCCGCCCTCGTCCGGCGACGCTCACCAACGCGGTGCATCAGGCTGCGGCCAGCCTCAGTGCAGCCGATGCGCCCACGGCATGCGGCACGCTAGATGCAGCACCTTCATCGGTCTTGAAGACGCTCACCGCGTCCCACAGCATCTCGGCCTGCTGCTGCAGGCTTTCGGCGGCGGCAGCAGCTTCTTCGACCAGAGCGGCGTTCTGCTGGGTGATGGCTTCCATCTGGGTAATGGCATCGTTGACCTGGCCGATACCCGTGCTCTGCTCCTGGCTGGCATGAGTGATCTCGCTCATGATGCCGGCTACCTGGCGGATCGAGCTGACGATCTCGCCCATGGTCATGCCTGCTTCATCGACCAGGCGGCCACCGGCATCGACCTTGTCCACCGAGTCGCTGATGAGCTCCTTGATTTCCTTGGCCGCGCTGGCGCTGCGCTGGGCCAGCGAACGCACCTCCGACGCCACCACCGCGAAACCACGCCCCTGCTCGCCGGCACGAGCTGCTTCGACGGCGGCGTTCAAGGCCAGGATGTTGGTCTGGAAGGCAATCCCGTCGATGACGCTGATGATATCGACGATGCGCCGCGAGCTGGTCTTGATCGCATCCATGGTCTGCACCACGTTGCCGACCACTTCGCCGCCACGCTCTGCCAGGCGCGACGCCGAACCTGCCAATTGGTCAGCCTGACGGGCGCTCTCGGCATTGTTCTGCACCGTCGAGGTCAGCTCTTCCATGGCGCTGGCGGTCTCTTCCAGGCTGGAGGCCTGCGATTCCGTGCGGCGCGACAGATCGGCATTGCCGGTCGCGATCTCGCGCGAGGCGTGCTGGATCACTTCGATGCTGGTGCGCACGCGGCCCACGATCCCGCCCAGGCTGGCGGTCATGGCATTGAGCGAGCCCAGCAGTTGGGCCGATTCATCCCGGCCCTGGGCCACGCTGCGCGCAGTCAGGTCATAGTCGGCCACGCGGCCGGCCATGGAGACCGATGCCAAGATGGGTTGGGTCACCGAGCGCGTGATCATCACGCCCAGCCAAGCCACCAGCAAGGCCAGTGCGAAGATGGCGCCGAGCACGGTGAGCTGTTCGCGGCGCAAGGCAGCGTTCTGGATATCGAGCTGGCCGGCCAGCACTTCCGTGACTTCGCCGATGGCCTTGAACTGTTCATCGATGGCCAGCGTGAACTGCTTGAAGTACGCATCTGACGAGAAGCTCAGCTCCTGCGGCAACAGCACCTGTTCGCGCGTGAGTTTCATGACCTCGTTGCCCATGCGGTCGGCCTTCTCGAACGTGCTACCCAGCTTGGTGCCGATCTCGGGATTGGCCGCTGCCCCCTTGGCGAAGGACTTGCGCGCGTAGCTCAGGCGCTCCTGCGCGCGTTCGAGCATGGCCACCAGTTCCAGCCGCTCTTCCAGCTTCAGTTCCTTCTTGAGCAACAAGCTGGCACCACGGGCGCGCGCCCGGCCGAGGTCTTCGGTCAGCGAGGGCATGGCGATGAAGGCAGCATTGATGAGCTGGGTGCTGTCGAAGTCGGGATCGATGGTGTAGTGGTAGTAGTCCAGCAGGCGCTCGTTGAGTTCGAACAGTGCCGCGATGGCTGCGCTATGCGCCGCAAAACTCTCGGGCGGCGTGACCGCGCGACTGGCCACTGCATCGCGCACCTTGGTCCAGGCGGCCTGCTGGTTCTTGAACAGGGTCGGGATACGGGGGTCGTCGCGCCCCACTTGTTCCAGCGCGCTACCCAGTGCGGTCAGCGCCTGATCGACCTCGCCGGCCTTGGCTTGGCGCGGGCCGGCCATGTCGGCCGAGCCATTGAGCATGACGGCGGACATGCCCCGATGCTGCTGCATGAGCTGCACACTGCGCAACAGTCGGCGTATTGGTTCGACGCCTTCGATTTCCTGCTGCTTGAAGCGGATGACGCGCTCGGTGCTGTTGAAGTACAAGGTCGTCGGCACGCCAAAAAGCACCATGCCCAACACCCCCAGCAAGGCAAACTTCTGCCACAGTTTGAGATTGGCTAACAATTGCCCCATGATAATTTCCCCTTACGGTTGTTACTGTCTCTGCCGAATGGACGGCAACGACGCCCCCCGGCGCGCATTCACAACTATAGGTGCTGTGATCAATACTGCTTTTGAGATTTAGCAAATTCCGTTCCATTGCTTCGCGACAGCCCATGCGCCAGCGGGGACGGATGCGGATCATGCCATGGCCGCAGCCCACCCAGCGGCGAAACTGGGCCTGAAATGACCTCAGTCAGTAAAGCCCGCCAAAGGTCAGGAATGGACAGGAAAAATGAGGAAAGATGAGGAAGATCAGGAAAGCCGGAAAGCCGGAAAAGCCAGGGAAGGTCCGCCCGGCGATGGGCAGACCTTCATGGATGCGCGGATTGCAGAGCGGGCAGAGAGACGAGGCCTCAGCGCGTCTCGCGCAGTGGCTCGATGACAGGCACCTTGCCGGCCAGTGGCCGATGCGCCAGATGCAGGTGTTGCAGGAATTGCTGGGTGGCCGATTCCCAGGAACGGCTGCGGGCATGGGCATGGACGGCTTGACGATCCAGCGCCAGCGCCTGCATGCAGGCCTGGCGGAGATCATGGCGCAGGATGCCGGAGACGCCGTTATCGACCACATCGATCGGCCCTTCCACCGGATAGGCCGCCACCGGCACGCCGCAGGCCATGGCCTCCAGCAACACCAGGCCGAAGGTATCGGTCTTGCTGGGGAAAACGAAGACATCGGCGCAGTTGTAGTAGGCCGGCAATTCATCCTGCCCCTTGGCCCCCAGGAAACGCACCTCCGGATATCGCTGGGTCAGCTCTTCCAGTTGCGGGCCATCGCCCACGACCCATTTGGTGCCGGGCAGATCTAGCCTGAGGAAGGCTTCGATATTCTTTTCCACCGCCACCCGCCCCACATAGAGGAACAGCGGCCGCTCGATGCAGGCATGGTCTTCCACGCACGGACGGAAGTGCGTGGTGTCCACGCCGCGTCCCCACAGCACGACCTTGTTGAAGCCCTGCTCTTCCAGCGCCGTCTTCATCGCCGGCGTGGGCACCATGACGGCTTCGGAGCGGCCATGGAACCAGCGCAGCAGACGATAGGTCAGGGCCTTGGGCAACAGCTTGCGCGCGGCCAGGTATTCGGGAAAACGGGTGTGATAGGCGGTGGTGAAGTTGAGCTTGTGGCGCAGGCAGTAGCGCCGCGCCGCCAGTCCCATGGGGCCTTCGGTGGCGATGTGAATGCAGTCCGGCTGGGAGCTTTCCAGCGCCGAGGAAATGCGCGCATAGGGCTGATAGGCCAGGCGGATTTCCGGATAGGTCGGGCAGGCAAAGGTGCGGAAGTCGCGCGGCGACAGCAGCAACACTTCATGCCCCAGCGCACGCAGGCAGCGCACCGTGGAGCGCAGCGTGTTGACCACGCCGTTGACTTGCGGTTCGCCCGCGTCGCTGATGATGGCAATACGCATAGATGATCTGGACTGACGGATGAATAAAAATTGATACGGCGGTGCGTTCAGGCCGTGGCCAGTTCGCGGGCGGCCATGCGGGCTTCCTTGCCGGCGCGCTTGAGTTGCATGATTTCCTGCCACGAGACCAGCCGCAGTTCGCCGTTGGGCTCTTCCACCAGGGCCGACAGGCTCTCGACCCAGTCTCCGTCATTGCAGTAGGTGACGCCGCCGATGTCGCGGATTTCGGCCTTGTGGATGTGGCCGCAGATGACGCCATCCAGGCCCCTCTTGCGGGCCTCGTCGGCCAGCGCGTCTTCGAATGAGCTGATGTAGTTCACGGCGTTCTTGACCTTGGACTTCAGGTACTGCGACAGCGACCAGTAAGGCAGGCCAGCGCGGGCGCGCCAGCTGTTGAACCACTGGTTGAACTTCAGGATCATGGTGTAGAGCGTGTCACCCACGTAGGCCAGCCACTTGGCGCAGGCAATCACGCCATCGAAGCGGTCGCCGTGCAGCACCAGCATGCGACGGCCTGCGGCGGTGACGTGGACCAGTTCGTCACGGATCTTGATGCCGCCGAAGTCGAGGTCGATGAACTGACGGATCACCTCATCGTGATTGCCGGGGACGAAGATGACATTGGTGCCCTTCTTGGCTTTCTTGAGCACGGTCTGCACCACGTTGTTGTGGGACTGGTCCCAGTACCAGCGGCGCTTCAACTGCCAGCCGTCGATGATGTCGCCGACCAGATAGAGCGTCTCGGATTCGGTGGCGCGCAGGAACTCCAGCAGACGCTCAGCCTGGCAGCCGGTGGTGCCGAGATGGATGTCGGAAATCCAGATGGTGCGAAAGCGCAGCGGATCGCGCTTGGCATCGTCGTCGCCGGCGTCGTGCTCGGAACCCAGGTCGGCGAACAGCCCCTGGGCTTTTTCCATGAACTGTTCGCGTGGCTTCATGCGGTCCTCGAATCCTTGAGGTAATGACGGGCATAGCGGCTGTCGAGCTTGGACAGCGGCAGCAGCAGGAAGAAATCGGCCGAGTGGAAATCAGGATCCCAGGCCGGTTCGCCGCAGACCCATGCGCCGCTGCGCAGGTAACCGCGCAACAGCGGCGGGATCTGCGGATCGACGCCGGTCTGGCGGTCTTCCAACGGGAAGGGCAAGAGCGGCGTGACGCGGTAATCCGGCGGAGCCAGGTTCTTTTCGCGGAAGGCGTGATACAGCGCGGCCGCGTTGTGGCCGCCATCAGCCAGGCTCACGCTGGCGCAGCCCATCAGGTATTCGCAACGCTCCTTGCGCATGTAGGCAGCCAGGCCCGCCCACAGCATCATGATGACGCCGCCGCTGCGGTAGTCGGGGTGGATGCAGGCGCGACCCGCTTCGGCGATGACGCCACGGATGTTGTCCAGGCGCGAGAGATCGAATTCCTGTT
>Ga0160495_100803_pt1 | contig 11281 bp, 7 predicted proteins | sample DID4MG_4_FD_108251 | JGI IMG/M metagenome (GOLD analysis project Ga0160495, IMG submission 108251) | Enriched soil microbial communities from UW Madison campus, WI, USA - DID2933_E24_FP4 MG | ecosystem: Environmental > Terrestrial > Soil > Unclassified | place: USA: Madison, Wisconsin | collected... | reverse complement strand
GCGACGTCTTCTACTACGTCACGCTGATGAACGAGAACTACGCACAGCCCGACCTGCCCGCCGGTGCGGCAGAAGGTGTGCTGCGTGGTTGCTATGTTTTCAGGAGCTATTCAGGCAATATGCACCAGCGCGACAGCGCGATTTCGTCCCAAAGCGTCACCCTGATGGGCTCTGGTGCCATCCTGACCGAGGTGGTTAAAGCCGCAGAACAACTTGTCAGCGAGGGCGTGGATGTGACTGTGCTCAGCGTTACCAGCTGGAGCGAACTGGCCCGCGACGGTGTGGCCTGCGAGCAGCGCTGGCTGGCGGGCGATGCCCAGCCTGCACCCGCATGGCTGACTCAACAATTGGCCACGACCCGTGGACCAGTGATCGCCGCCACCGACTACGTGCGCGCCGTGCCGGAAACCGTGCGCGCCTTGGTGCCGGAGGGGCGGCGGTTCGTCACCCTCGGCACCGATGGTTTTGGCCGCAGCGACACCCGCGCGGCGCTGCGCCAGTTCTTTGGCGTGGATGCGCAGGCCGTGGCGCACGCAGCGCGACGCACACTGTCTGCGGGCTGACGGCCGCACGGGACACCCGCGCGCCGCGCCAGCGCCACCTTGCAGGCCCACGTTGTGGCGCTGGCGCTGCTGCCAGGTGATGTCCCTGTTGCGCAGCGGCATCCCCTTCCTACAATGGGTTACATACTGATTGGAGGGCGCCATGGCCGACATCACCTGGGACCACAGTCCCCCGACCACCTGGAACGCCATGGTCAACGGCCAGGCCGTGTGCTCTGTCAAACGCAAGGACATTGGCGGGTGGACGGCTGCCTGGACGGACGACCGTCTGTGGCCCGCGCCCACCCACCTGCCCAGGGCGACGCCGCAGCCCACGCGTTTTTTTGGCAGCCTTGAAGAAGCCAAGCTGGCGGTGGAGCAGGTGCTGGCAGCCTGAAATTGGCCACGGCTGCGGCCAGGGTGCCGCAGTGTGAACCAATGCTATTTGTTTGATAGCTTATTGCGCAATACCAGCAAGCGCTGGAGGCTGAAAATTGCCAAAGTATGGCGCGTGAGGCATGGAGTTGCCTTCAGCCGACCAGCAACGCGCCCAGGCGTGCCAGGTTCACGCCGCCGCTGCTGATGACCACGCCCACACGCTGGCCGCGCAGCTCGACGCGCATCGCGCTTGCCGCTGCAAAGCCCAGGCACCCTTGGGTTCCACCACCGGGTGCATGCGCTCGGCAAAAAATGGACATGCCGTCCACCAGTTGCTCGTCCGTCACCGTGAGGATGTCGTCCGTATCGCGCCGGATGATGGCAAAACTGATTTGCCCCAGGTGCTACGTCTGCGCGCCATCGGCAATCGTCATGGTCGTATCGATGTGCGCGATGGCCCCGGTGCGCCAGGACTGTTGGCCGTCGTTGCCCGCAGCGGGCACTACGCCGTAGAGCTTGCAGCGGGGTGGCAGGGCCCGCGTGGCCAGCGCCGTGCCCGACAGGAACCCGCCGCTGTCCAGGCACACGAACAGCGCGTCGAGTGCGCCGACTGCCTCGAACAGCTCCTTCGCCGCCGTGCCGTGCCCTGGCCTGCCAGCACGTCGGCATGGTCGAACGGGGGAATCACTTTGAGGCCGTACTGCGGCGCCATGGCGCGGGTGCTCTGTTCGCGGTCCTCGATGTAGCGGCCATAGAGCACCACCGTGGCGCCATACCCCTGAGTGGTGGCGACCTCGGCGGCGGGCACCTCCCGCGGCATGACGATGGTGGCCGGAATGCCCAGCTCTCGCGCTGCGAGAGCGAAGCGCTGGGCGCGGTTGTCGGACGAAAGCGCCACCACACTCGCCTTGCGCTGGGCTGCATCGAAGTGATAGAGCACGGTGAACGCCCCCCGGAACTTGAAGGCGCCCATGCGCGGCATGGTTCTCGCACTTGGAGAGCACCTGCGCACCCCATTCCGCGTCGAGGCTGCGCGAGGCGAGCATGGGGCGGTGGGCGTGCCCTGCGATGCGGCCGGCTGTGGCCACCACGTCGACGTAGGTGTGCAGGGCCGTGGGGGCGCGATGGGAGTCTTCGTTCAGGGGGCTCAGCGCGAGTGAAGAAGGCGTTGGCGGCCGCGCCTAGCGTGTCAGGGCAGCTTCACGGCCGCCAATGCGTTTGAGGTGGAGAGGTACAGCGTAGACCCATTCACTGCGATGCCCGTGGGTTCGTCGATGAAGCCCGGCAGCGGGCCGGCCGCGAAGCCCTTGTTCCAGCGCTGGCCTACTAGGGTGCTCACCTGGCCGTCGGCGCCGATCTTGCGCACCACGCGGTTGCGCGGATCGGTCACGTAAACGTTGCCGCTGGCATCGGCGGCCAGCCAGGCGTGGGAGTCCGAGATGGCTGCGCCGGTGTCCACGGTCAACTGCGCCGAGGCCACCGGACCGTTCACCAGCGCTGGCGGCAGGTCCGGGCGCCCCGCAATCGTGCTCACCACCCCGGCGGGCGTAATCTTGCGGACGGTGGGGCCGATGCCCGTGATGTTGTGATAGCGGCCGTCCACCACATAGACGTTGCCCGCGGCATCGATGGTCATCTGGCCCAAGGCCGAGAACTGCGCCGAGGCTGCCGGACCATCCGCGTGTCCGCGCGCGTTGGGATTCCCCGCAAACACGCTGACGGCGCCGGCCGGGGTGACCTTGAATACCACGCCCTGCAGGGAAACCGCATAGACGGTGCCGCCAATGTCGGTGACCATGCCAGTCAGTCCCTGCAGCAGAAAGCCCGGTATCGCGTCTAGCTGGGCGGAGAGGTCGGCATGCACAGTAACGTTGCCTGCAGGGGTTGTCTTGAGGATGCGCTTGAAGTCGAAAGAATAGATGTTGCCCGCTCCATCGATGGACAGCGGAGCCGAGCCGCAGAAGGCCACGTCGTTGATCGGACCTGTCATCTGTGCGCACGGGTTCTTGGCGCGGCCGAGGGTGGCCACCGTGCCATCGGATGTGACGGTGCGCAGCGCGGCGTTGTTGCGGTCGCGCACGTACAGCGTGCCTGCCTTGTCCACCGCCAGTGCGCCAGGGCTGTCAAAGCGCGCGGCGCTGCCGCGGCCATCAGTGTGCCCTGCCAGCGAGGCGGTGCCCACCTGCAGGTCGGGCGCGCCGGCGCGCGGAGTGCGGTAGACAACCGCATACGTTCGATAGGCGTCGGAGGGACCGTTTTCCGTGACGAGGAAGCGGCCTTCGGCGTCCACCGCCAGATGTTTGCCCGCACAGAAGGGTTGGGGCAGCATGTTGGGTCCAAAGCTGCAGTTGTCCGCGCGCCGCACGGTTGTGACGGAGCCATCGGTCGCGATCTCGCGCACGGGCGTGCCCTCATAGCGGTCCAGGACGAACACTCGGTTGGAGCGGTCTATCGCGATGGCCTGCAATGCACCAAATTTGGCCGCGCTAGCCGCTCCATCCACGTAGCCCGCGTTATTGAGAGCCACCGTGCCCGACAGCACAGTGGCCTGTCCGTTGGGCGCGTACTTGCGCACCACATGATCGTTGGGGTCTGCAGCGTACAGGGTTCCTGCAGAGTCGGTCGCCAGGTTGACGGGGTATAGGCGGTCTGGGTTGTAGCTCCCGAAGCCCGGAGTTGCGTACTGGCTGGCCCTGAAGATGACCGTTGTGACCACCCCTGCGGGCGTGATTTTGCGAATGGGATTGCCTGTCGGCGTCTGGGAGATGTCTTGCAAGGTTGGAGCCCATTCGGACACAAACACATTGCCCTCCCGGTCCACCGCAATGCTGGTCGGGCTACACAGCGTGGCCGCCGTACCGGCGCCATCGGCGTTGCCGCACACGCCCACCTTGCCGGCCAGCGTGGTGACGTTGCCCGCGGCATCGATCTTGCGCACCAGGTGGTTGCCGGCGTCTGCCACGTAGGCGTTGCCGGCCGCATCCACCGCCACCGCCAGAGGGACATTAAAGCGGGCTGCAGTGCCCGCGGCATCCAGGTAGCGCGGCCCTTCGCTGCTGGCGTCGCTGCGGGTGGGACCACCGCCCGCCCAGGTGCTGAGCTGCCCGGTGGGCGCTAGCCGGCGAATAGTCTGGTTTCCCGGGTCGGTAATGAGTACATCGCCGTTGGGTGCCAGTGCCATGCCGCCGCTGTCGGTACTGATCTTGGCCGCAGTGCCCAGGCCGTCCTGTGTTCCTGGCCCCTCGGTAGTGCCAGCCAGCAACGCCAGGGGCGTGGCGGGCGGAGGCGGAGGCGGCGGCGGCGGCGCATCACCCCCTGACCCTCCACCGCACGATACCAGCGCAGACATGGCCAGCGAGGCCCAGAGCGAGCGGGGCAGCCGACGGCGGCTGCACATGGATGCATCGGGCATGGTTGCGTACCTCAGGAATAACAATGAACGGGTGGGGCGCCGCCGCTGGCTAGCGTGCCGCAGCGATACTGCACAAGGATTGGCGGTGGCGCCATGGCTGCGGCACGCCCAGCGCGAGCGCGGTGCACGGCAGCTGGCTGCGGGTTGATCACGGCAACTGCACCTGCACCACAGCGTTCGGCATCGATATGTACATCATTGAATTGCGCACCGCGATTCCGGCCGGGCGATTGATGATGCCGGGCAGATCGCCTGCTGCAAATCCGTTCTTCCAGAGCTGCCCCACCAAGGTGCTGACCTGACCGTCAGGGGCAATCTTGCGGATCACGCTGTTGACCGGATCTGTGACATACACGTTGCCCTTGCTGTCCACTGCTAGGCTGGCTGTCTCACCGGACGATGTGGAGCCCACCGTGAATTGCGCAGTTGCCGCGGGGCCATCAGCGTAGCCAGCAGCGGCGTTGGGATTGCCTGCCAACGTACTGACCAGCCCGGCTGGTGTGATCTTGCGGATCGTGGGCCCCACTTTGACGTTGATATCGGACAGGCCGTCGACCACATAGAGGTTGTCTGCCGCATCGATGGTCATGTAGCCCGGCGCCGCAAATTGTGCTGCGGCCCCTTGCCCGTCAACATGGCCTACCGTGGCAACTCTACCTGCGAACAGCGTGACCGCGCCATTCGTGTCAATCTTGAAAATCGCGCCCCTGAGCGTGGAAACGTAGACATTGCCCTTGCTGTCCGCCGCAATTCCGGATGCGTTGTAGCCCATGAATATGTAAGTGGACGTTGTCAGCAGCGACGTCAGGTCTGCAAGGAGGGTCACCTCGCAATTGCGCATCTTGAGGACGAGCGTCTCATGGACGGTATACAGATTGCCAGCACCGTCGGTGGCCAGTGGGCCACTGTTGTACCCCAAGGACCCACTGGTCGGACCTGAAAGGGACAGAAATTCGCTGGCCAGGCCGGTGACTGCCGTGCAATGCCCGCCCGGTTTGCCCAGCGTGCGAACCAGGCCGTCTGCTTGCACTGTTCGGATGTTGTTGGTTCCTTTGTCCCGCGTCCACATGTTGCCGTTGTCCCGTACGTACAGAGATCCAGATGGGTTGAAGGCCAATGCACCGGGCCGGTCAAATCGAGCACTACTACCCTGTCCATCTTCTGAACCTTCGGCGGAGGGCAGTCCGGCGACCATGGTGGACGTGCCTTGCGGCGTGTAGCTGCGCAGCTGGGCATATCTGTAAGAGCCATCGTAGTACCCATATTCGGTAACGAGAAACTCGCCGCTGGCCTTGACGACCATTTGGTCTGCTGTACACAGAGTTCCTGGGGCGCCCACAGCGAAACCAACTGGGCTGGTGGTGCAAGACTGCGCACGGAAGAGTGTTGTTACAGCTCCATCACCTGCAATCCGCCGAATCGTCGGGTAGCCCGTGTTGTCGGGGACCAGCACATGCAGGCGGTCCGCGGCGTCGAATGCTATGGCGCGGAAGCTGCGGAACTGCGCGGCAGAGGCCGTACCGTCCGCATCCCCTTCATTGCTCTGAGTTGCGTTACCAGATACCAAAGCGGCTTGCCCATCGGCTGTGTACTTGCGGATTACGTGGTCGTTGGGGTCGGCCGCGTACAGCGTTCCCTGCGAGTCGGTCCCCAATAGCACAGCATCGTAGTAGTAAGTCGGGCCCCAAGGGCCGGGCCTGGCGGTTGGGTACAAACTGGCTTTGCTGACCAACGTGCTCACTTCCCCAGCGGCAGTAATCTTGCGAACGGCGTTGGCTGCGGAGTTACCTTGTGCCACAAATACACTGCCAGCCTTGTCCACAGCGATGCTGCTGGGATTGCACAAGGTCGCGATGCCAGTGGGGCCATCTTGGTTGCCGCAGACGCCAGGTTTTCCGGCCAGCGTGGTGACTTTGCCCGCTGCACTGATCTTGCGGACCAGATTGTTTCCTGTATCTGCAACATAGGTGTTTCCGGCCCCATCGACGGCGGCTGCCATCGGCCTGCGGAAACGTGCGTCCGGGCCGTTACCATCGGCAAAATTGACGACCTCGGGTGCTGGACCTCCACCACCGGCCAAGGTGCTCACCTGATCCTGGGTGGCACTCAGTTTGCGGATGCGATGGTTACCTGTGTCCGCTATGACGACGTCGCCTGATGTGGTCACCGCCATCCCACCCATATCGACATTGAAACGGGCTTCGCTGAGTGCTGCGCCATCCTGATTGCCGTCGCCATTTGTATCTCCAGCGAGGACGGAAAGCGGCGTAGCCGGAACTGCTGGTGGAGGTGGTGGCGCAGGCGTTTCCACGGAGCCGCCAGAGCCGCCCCCGCAAGCGGTGACAGTGGTGGCTACCAACGCAACCAGCAGGCTGATGCGTCGCAGTCGTTCGTTGGATCTTATGTGCCCCATGAGACTCCCGGGATAAATGTTGCTTAGTGAAAAAATGTGATGAGGCGAGTCTATGTGGCATGTATTACTACTGCCAAGTAACAGTTGGTTAGTGCATATCGTTCACCAAGACCTGGCATGCCTGCCGCGGGTCGTGGCCCCATGCTCAACGAACGGTGCAGACTTCGTGTCGCGCGCTGAAACGGGCCAGCCCACTTGCCAGTGGCTATCGCTAGTGTCCCGAGTTAGAAACTCGCATACAAAATTTCTCGATATTGCGCCGAATATCATCGGCGGACTTGACCTACACAAACGGCTTGGGAGCTGAGTTGTTCAGCTCCAGGTATTGATGAATCGCCTGTTCAAGCTGTCTTGTTGATCGGTGTGTGCCGCGACGGATGTACTTCTCGGTCAGGGTGGCAACCCGACGCTCGACCTGATTGAGCCAAGACGCGGAAGTTGGCGTGAAGTGCACGTGGAATCTGGGGTGCCTTGCAAACCATGCCTTGACCGCAGGGGTCTTGTGCGTGCCGTAGTTGTCCATCACCAGATGCACATCCAACTGAGCTGGCACATTCGCCTCAATGGTGCGCAGGAACTGCAAAAACTCCGTGCTGCGATGGCGCCGGTGTAACCCACCAATCACCTCCTCCCCCGTGGCAATGCCCAGTGCTGCAAACAGCGTCGTCGTTCCATGGCGCATGTAGTCGCGGGTTCTGCGCTCAGGAATACCCGGCGCCAACGGCACCGCGGCTGCAACAGCATTCGATACACAAGGGCGCAAGGTCAACGCCATTGACACCGATGCGCGAGGGGCGGGAATGTGCGCCGGCGGCCGCCGGCCGCCGGACTGCACAGCCGCCGCTGTGGTGCCAAAGACCGGGGCTGGCGTCGCCATGGTTCGGGCCCCGCGCCCTGGCCAGCGCCCGCCGGCCGATGGACTATGGCAACTGCACCTGCACCACGGCGTTGGGCACCGAGAGGTACATCATGCTGCCCCGCACGGCGATGCCGCTGGGGCGGTCGAGCATGCCAGGGAGATCGCCTGCCGCAAACCCGTGCTTCCAGGCTTGGCCTGCGAAAGTGCTGACCTTGCCGTCGGTACCGATCTTGCGGACCACACTGGCGAAGGGATCTGTGACATAGACGTTGCCCTTGCTGTCCACGGCGAGACTGGCGGACTGCGCAGGCCAGCTCGCACCGCGCTGCACATGGAAGCGTGCGGCGTCGGCAGGCCCATCGGCGTAGGCGGGCGCTGCGGTGGCGTTGCCTGCCAGCGTGGTGACCATGCCGGACGGCGTGATCTTCCGAATCGTTGGCCCCACCTTGTTGGTGTCGTGGTACAGGCCGTCGACAACGTACAGGTTGCCCGCCGCATCGGCCGTCATGTGGCCCAGCGCCGAGAACTGTGCTGCGGCGCCTTGCCCGTCCACGTGGCCCACGGTGCCCAGGGTGCCGGCAAACAAGGTGATTTCGCCTTTGGTGTCGATCTTGAAGATCGCGCCCTTGAGGCTGGAGACATACACGTTGCCAGTGGCGTCGGCCGCGATGCCGGATGCCACACCCAGGAAAGCCGTTGGCACCTTGTCTAGCCAGGGCGCGAGGTTGGCCAGGAGCACGGTATTGCAGTTGGCCGTCTTGTAGATGCGCGCGCCATCCATGGTGTAGAGGTTGCCCGCGCCATCAGTGGCGAGGGGCCCCAGGTAGCGGGAAGGAATCTGGCTGGCCACGCCGGTTATCGCCGTGCAATGGCCGCCGGGCTTGCCCAGGGTGCGCACAAGCCCGTCCGTCTGCACCGTGCGGATGGTGGCATTGCCCTCGTCGCGCACGTACAGCGTGCCCGCCGGGTTCAATGCGATCGAGCCGGGCATGTCAAAGCGCGCGGTGCTGCCTTGCCCGTCGTTCGCACCTTCGGCCGATGGGATGCCCGCCACCGCTGTGGAGTTGCCTTGGGGCGTGTACTGGCGCAACTGTGCGTATCTGACCGTACGCATGCCGACGCCGTTGTTGCTGTGGCCGGTTTCGGCGACCAGGAATTGCCCGCCGGCGGTCACGGCCATCTGGTCCGCGCTGCACAAGGTGCCGGGCCCGGCACCCCGGCCATCGTTACCCACGTAGCAGTCCGTGGCCCGTACGAGGGTCGTTACGCTCCCGTCGCCGCCAATCTGGCGGATGGATGGTGTGGCGTACCAGTCGAGCACGAACAGGCGGTTCGCCGCGTCAAAGCCAATCGCCTTCAAATCACCGAACTTGGCCGCTGAAGCGGGACCATCGGCGTTGCCGCTGTTTTGCGCGGCTGCTACGCCGGACACCGTGGTGGCTTGGCCACTGGCCGCATAACGGCGGATGACGTGATCGTTCGGATCTGCGGCGTGCAAGACGCCGTTCGAGTCGATCGCCAAAAGTACCGGGCGGTAGATCTCTGCTACGTAGGGACCGGAAATGAAGACCGAGCTGGGGTACTGGCTGGCCTTGCTGGTCAGCGTGGTCACTGCACCCGTGGGCGCGATCTTGCGAATGGGGTTGGCGACGATCTGGGTGGGCGACTGCGTGATTTCGGACACGTACACATTGCCCGCTTTGTCGACGGCGATGCCGGTGGGGCGGCAGAAACTGGCGGCGTTACCGGTGCCATCCTCGTTGCCGCAGACCCCGACCTTGCCTGCCAGTGTGGTCACCACGCCGGCCGCGGTGATCTTGCGCACCAGATGGTTGTCGGTGTCCGCAACGTAGGTGTTTCCGGCCTCATCCAGGGCGACGCCCATGGGCCGGTGGAACTGCGCGGCGGTGCCGGTGCCGTCGGCATGGTGGGAGGGAAGATTGAACACCTCCCGGTCGCCGTCGCCCGCCAGGGTGGTGACCTGAGTCCTGTCGGCACTGAGCTTGCGAACTTGGTTGTTGCCGCTGTCCAGGAAGACAACCTCGCCAGAGCTGGCCACGGCCATGCCGCCCAGGTAGGTGCTCAGCCGGGCGACGGTCAGTGCCGCGCCATCCTGGTTGCCCGCAGCATCGGTATTGCCTGCCAGTACCGACAGGGTGGTGGCGGGCGCCGGTGGGGAAGCCGGCGGCGGGGGGGCCGTGGGTTCGGACGACCCACCCGAGCCGCCACAGGCGCTGAGCAAGACGCTGGTGAGCGCGGCGAGCGCGCCAAGGTGCCGCAGTCGCACTGCGGACGTAAACGTTGTCATGCAAATCTCCCTTTCGGGCCGCACGGCAAAAACGCCTGAACGATGCACGTGCATTCGTTGCGGACCACTTGGCTCTTTTATATAACCATTCAGGGAGTACTTCCGTGTCGGATGGATGTGGAAGATGTTTCAAATGGAAGCAATCTCGGGTGCGCCGGACCCGGGTGGCCGCATCCCTGCGCGGGGCAAGGTGGGTGCCCACTGCAGCGCTCGTGAAGGGGGCTGGCCGGGCTCACTGTGTCAACGGGCCTGGAAAAAAGCGTTTAGTACAAGCATGAGCCCTGGGAATTCGAGCGAAAAGCGCGCCCGGTTCACAAAATAGGCTTCGCACGCTACCGCGAAGAACTCTGCGGGCGAGGTGGCGCCGTACGCGTCCAGCCAGGGCCGTTCGGCGCCGAAGCGCTCGGCCATGACAACGCGTTCACGGAACTGCTCGTAGGCGGGCTCCCAGGCTGCCCACCACGCCTCATACGCCGCACGGCCGGTGCGTGCGCCCATGAAGCCTGCGGGCAGGGGCGGGCAGCCGTTGGGTTGGCCGTTCTTCATATCGAGCTTGTGCACGAACTCGTGCACCACCACGTTGTGGCCGCGCGCCGTGTTCTCGGTGGCGTTGGCCACGTGCTGCCAGCTGAGCATGATGGGGCCGCGCTCCATGGCCTCGCCCAGCAGCACCTGGGTGTGCTCGTGCACCACGCCCGCTTCGTCCATTGTCTGGCGGCGTGCGACGGCTTCGCCGGGGTGCAGCACGATGCCCACGAAATCGTCGTACCAGCCAAGCGCCTTGGCGGGGTCGCCCCAGTGCAGCAGGGGCAGGCAGGCCTGCGCGGCAATGTCGATGGCCATGGCGTCGGTCACCGTGAGGCCATGGGCGCCGTGGAATTCCTTGTGGTGCAGAAAGAGTGCGCTCAGCACGCGCAGCTTGGCCTGGTCGTGCAGCGATAGCGCGGCCAGGAACGGGTAGCGCTGGATGGTCTGCAGCCACAACGTGGCAGAGATGTCCGGTACCGGGGCCACGGTGGCGCGCACGCGGCGCCAGAGGCGGTTGAGCAAGGGGGGCATGGCGATCGGGCTGCGGGAGGTGGGCCCGCTCAGTTCATGACCGCTGTTACTTGGGGGCCAGGGGCAGCCGTTCCAAGCCTGCGCTGGACAAACGCAGTGTTTCCAGCCGGGGGGGCAATGCTGCGGCATCCCAGTCGCTCAGCACCACGCGTTGCAGACCCGGAGCCAGCACGTGGTCGGCCGGCCGGTGGGTGTGGCCGTGGATGAGGGTGTGGGCGCCTGCGGCCTGCAGCCAGGCGATGGCGGCGGGGCTGTCCACATCGGCGTACGTGGCCCCCGACTGCTTGCGCGCCTCGCTCTCCTGGCGGAT
>Ga0160495_100801_pt1 | contig 11309 bp, 14 predicted proteins | sample DID4MG_4_FD_108251 | JGI IMG/M metagenome (GOLD analysis project Ga0160495, IMG submission 108251) | Enriched soil microbial communities from UW Madison campus, WI, USA - DID2933_E24_FP4 MG | ecosystem: Environmental > Terrestrial > Soil > Unclassified | place: USA: Madison, Wisconsin | collected... | reverse complement strand
CTTGAAAGCCTGGCGCAGTTCGTGGAACCGGACAGCGACCTGCGCCGTCATCCGCGCTCGACGCAGTTCCCGAAGAAAACCGAGTGGGCGGTCGTGAACGAGACGCTGCAGAAGCTTGGGCTCTTCGACACCTGGCCGAAGTCCAAGGAATTGCCCGGTTGGCTTCGCGACGAGGTCTTGCCGGTCCTCGAATGGGCGATCTCGAAGGAGCGCAAGCCGAAATGGCCGCTGGCCCAGTCGGTAGAAAAGATGGTCGCCGTCGACGATGTGGCCGAGAGGTCCCCTGAAGCGGAAGCGGAACAGGACAAGGATCAGGCCGAAGTCTCGGTCGCGACCGATCTGGATCGCTTCACGGAGCGGTTTGGCGAAGCGCTTGAGCGGGCGACAGGCGGGCTGATGGTCGTCAGCCGCGAAACACCCAAGGTCCGCAAGCAGGCCGTGGCGGTCCCGCCGCTGGCAGCCGACGAGGCGGCGGATGGTTTGGGCGAAACGCTCCTGGATGAAGGCGCATCCGCACCGCAACTGACCGCGTAAAGCTCTCGACATGCTGGAAGGTCGATCGGTCGGCCTTCCAGCCAAACCTTCAAGGGCCGCTTGTCGGCCCTTTGCCTTGCTCGGCTTCGGCCTCGAGATGTTTTGGCCGCGGGCGGGCGTTCGAACGTCGGCGGATAGCCACACCGAAGCCATCGTGAGCCCGACGTTAACCTTGTTCCGGTCCCGTTCTTATTTTTTGGTCCAGGGGTCCTTGAGCCCGGTCTCGGGTCCTGCCAGGGTAAGTGCGTTCCGGATGGCCGGAACAAGCGGCCCAAGCCGATGCTGGACACATCGACAAGGGCCTGACCGTCAACCTTGGTTAGAAGGAATCGGGCTATGAGCACGAATACCGTTTCTGTCCCCGCTGGGGAAGTTCTCCGTTCCATGATCGACGCGGCCGAAGCTGCCGCAGCTTGCGGATCCCGCCCGCGCCCGTTCGGCTTTGGCCGCAATGCGGTTCCGGCTCCGGTTCGCGAACCGGCGGTGTTGCGCCGCCATCCGCATCTCGTTCGCTTCGCCGATGTCGAGGCCGATCTCGATCTGCTGGTCGACCGCGCCATTGCCGCCATCGCCGACGGCGAACCGATCGAGGACGCGATCCTGGGCCACTACGTCCACATCGCCTCGCTGGTGCGGGCCGTCTCGTTCCGCGAAGGCAAGCTGTTGGAGCAGGCGGTCGAGCGTCTGGCGAAAGCCAATCCGAACATCCTCGTCTTGACGCAGTCGTTGAAACTGCCGCTGGTCAAGGCCGCCATAGAGGCAGTGGCCGGAAACGACTGGTCGAGCCTCGATGGCGTGAAGCTCGATTGTGAGGCGCCGGCCAAGGGCAGCTACACGCCCGACCTCATCATCGTGAACCGCGCCCGGCACACGGCCTACATCCTCGACTTGAAGCGCTCGCTCGCGTCCTATGGCGACACCAGCCGGCTCGAAGAGCTGAAGCTCAAGATGATGGCGTCGGCGATGGTTCTGCCGGACTGGCTCTACAAGAACCAGAAGCGGCTGATGGTCGATGCGGTCGAAGTGGCCATCGTCGATGGCGCCAGCCGTCCAAGCGATCATGCCACTGGTGTCTGGGCTCTGTCGGAGATCGACGACCTGTTGGAGATCGATGGTGTGGCCGACTGCATGGCCGAACTGCGCCTGCGCTTCGGCATCCGGGTGCAGCAGCTTCTCGAAACCGAGGCGCGCAAGGCGCTTGGTTTGGACAAGGTACCAGTCATTGGTCCGGCAGCGATGTCCTCGGCTGTGACCGCGGCGCTGCATCCGCGGATCAGCCTCAATGGACCGAACCGGACTTACGAAGAGGATCTGGTTGCCCGGTCCTGCGACGATGACGATCTGCGCGATCGTCTCGATGATGACGGCGTCAGGGACGCCGATGAAACCGAGGATGATGAACCGGTCCCCATGTTTGTTCGGGTTGGCTTTGCCCGGCGCCCTCGGCACTGATCGAGCACGTCATCCGACTGCCATTGATGCCTGCTGCCTGATGGCCTGACCGCCGCGCCCTGACGCTTGCCGTCAGGTGTCGAGTGGCAACCTGCTGGCTTCAAGGCTGCGGCTTTCCCTTTCCATCTCCCAATGACGCTGGACCCGAGCGTGGTTCGGCGAAGGAGTTTCCATGTCTTCCGACATCACCCCGGATGTGCCGCCGCGCATCCGCTGCGAGGCGATCAAATCGTCCTCGACGTCACTGAACCTTGCCTGCCATCGTTCGCATGGCATCATCCTGCGCTATCCCGGACCTGCTCGTCATGATCCGCCCGCTGACGATCCGGCCTTCCTGATCGGACTGGCGCTTGGTCATGTCCGGCAGGGCGATGGTCTGACCGGCACCGTGCCGGACACGGTCAACAGCCGACTGCAGGCGCAGGCCGAGCGTGGCAATCCCGCCTGCCGCCTGATGCTCGACTGGCTCCGTAACCGCAACGGCAATCTCGTGGCTGAGCTTCAGTCGGATGCGGGCGACCGGAGTCCAGCCGAGCCACGTCCCCTTCGTCGCCGAATCCGGGAGTGTCGCCGCGCTGGGCCGGGGAGTTTGAAGAAACGCACGGCGGTGAAGGCGGGATCATCCGGTCCCAAAACGGCAATTATTGCCGCGATGACGGAGGGCAAGGCCGATGAATAAACTCGCCCGTCTTCTGCTGCGCCGTCTCGACCGTGTCGCCCGCCGGGAAGCCCAGCGCAACGCCCATGCTAGTGGGCTTCTGTCTGCGAAGATCGTCGAGGTCGATGGTCATATTCTCCGTCGCTACAGTCCCGCATTCGATACCGATCGCATGCGGGGTGATCGGGATCGTGACCTCGCCTGGATCCGCCGCACCTTCGCGGCCTATCTTCTGCCGCCGGCTCAGCAGTCCGACATTGTGGTGACTGAGGGTAAGGCGTCGCCAGCGTTGCTGCCGTCGCTCTACCGGCCCGGTCAGGCGACGGCCGATGATCATGCCGCAGCAGTCGATCAAAGACGCCGTGCCTATGCCGTCGGTCTTGTTGGCCGGGCGGGTAGGCCACCACTGGTTAGCAACGTCGTGGCGGCCCTGGTGCTGGCGCGCGCGATCGAAAACACGCGTGTGCCGCTTGCCAGGATCGTCCAGGCGATTGCCATGGCGGCGCCCGTGATCTGCCTGCACGCACCCGTGCCCGGCTTCGAACGGGCCATGCGGCGGCTAATCGAATTGCCGGGCTTTCTTCCCGGGGCTGTCCCGAACGGCATCGACGGTGACTATGTCTATGACGATGGCAGCTTCGCCGTCGCCGAAGGCACGGGGCGTGCGTACGTCCAGTTCATCGGCGAGTCGGTCCATCGCCTGACGGGCGCCACGCTTCAGCGGCGACTGGTCAATGCGCTGACGCGAGATTATCCGGTTGTGGCGATCTCGGAGACGGCGCAGCACATCGCATCCGAGATCAGCATTGCCGCCGATGTCGCCCTGGTGGGCGGCTGGTTGGACTATCCTTTTGTCAGCATGATGTTCGAAGCCATCTATGGTGACACGGGTCTGGCGGCGCTCACCCGATGGACGACCGCTTATGACGCGCATTACCTGACCATCGATGACGTGGTGCTGGCCTTCCGTCCGGGTCGCGGCGCGTCCGAGGTGCTCGACGTGCTGGCCTCGCTGACCGAGCGCAATCGTGTTGCCGCTCGCGATGGTGATGATGACGACGATGAACCAGCATCCAAGGCGACCGGAAAATCTTCGAAGTCGAAACAGGACGTGTCGTCGGACAAATCCTCCTCTGGAAAAGACAGTGGCGGCGGATGGAAACGTGACAAGCCGTCGGGGGCCGAGATCATCCAGCCGGAGCCATGGGGGCCTGGGGAAGACAAGCACCCGTCGCTCGTGGTCGAGACGCTCTCCGGATACGGCAAGGCCAAGACCTGGGCGCTGGATCTCAAGGCCGATCTCGCTGATTACAGGGCAGGAGCTCTCGCATGGTCTGATATGAGCACTAAGCTTCTGCTCCATGGTCCACCAGGAACCGGCAAGACGACGTTTGCGCGGGCGCTGTGCAACAGCCTGCAGGTGCCGCTGGTCGCCACATCGGTCTCGACCTGGCTGCAGGGCGGGCATCTGAACGATGTCATCAGCAAGATGGCCAAGACATTTGCCGAGGCCCGCGCGATCGCCCCGTCCATTCTGTTCATCGACGAGATCGACGGCATCGGCAAGCGGCAGCCGGCAGAGCGGGAATATGCGGACTATTGGAATACGATCGTCAACAAGGCGCTCGAACTGCTGGACGGCGCCGTGAAGAGTGAAGGGCTGGTCATCGTGGGGGCCACCAATCGGCCGGACCAGATTGATGATGCGATCAAGCGCTCCGGGCGATTGGAGACGCATATCGAAATCCCCATGCCTGATATCGCAACCCTTGCCGAGATCTTCATGCATCATCTCGGTGACAATGCTGCATTGCTGGTCCGAGAAGCTGGCTCCGACAATGTCGGAGGTACACAGACGGATGATGAGGACGACGGCATGGCCGGAGAAGGAACCGCACAATGACAACGGTATCGAACGACACCGACCACGCCCTAGCCGAGGCTATCTACGCCGCTCTGAAAAAATTGGCGACACGGGCCATGGGCCTGACCGGAGCCGATATCGAGCGGATCGTTCGGCAGGCACGGCTGAAGGCACGGCGCGAGAAGCGGGCGATCCGATATGAAGATCTGGAGGATGGCATCCGCATGGATCGGCCGCAGCTTCCCTACGATCTCCGGTGGCGTTTTGCCATCCACGAGGCTGGCCATGCGGTCGTGCATCACGCGTTGAGGCTCGGTCCGATCCACGGCCTCAACATCGACACGCCCTCGGGTGGCGGCTACAGCCAGCTTGGCTTCACGGCATCCGGCAGCGATACGCTCGGCTATCGGGAAGACATGCTCGCCATGCTGATGGCTGGACGTGCCGCCGAGCAGATTGTGGTCGGTGCAGTCTCCTCGGGCTCCGGCGGCACTGAGGACAGCGATCTCGCCCGGGCAACCAGGCTTGCGCTCGCCATGGAGCGCTCCCTCGACTTCGGCGCCGTCCAGCCGCTGCTCTATCGCGAAGACCGTGACCCGACCGCGGTGCTCGACAGCAATCCGGATCTCGCGGCCCGTATCCACGTCCGTCTCGAGAAGGCAATGGCGAGGGCGGTCGAGATCCTCCAAGACAATCACGACACGCTCAATGAACTCACTAAGGAATTATTCGATGCGCAGGCATTAGATGGAAATACAGTGAAAAATATCCTAAAATTTAAGCGAAACTATGATTCATAATAAACTACACCACCGATAAGGGACACTTATCAGAGGTAAGCCACCGCGGGAAAATTTATGAGAAGTACAGAACGTAATGTGCATATAGCTTTCGCTTAACTAATAATTCACTATAAATTCAATGTCTTATGATCTCGCCAGATTGCCCATCCAGAGCCTGTTGAGGGCCGTCTCAGAAGCAGGCGTCGCACTTGCCCGTCTTGATGAGCGAATTGCCCGCTCGTCCGTCGGCGAAGGCTTTCTCGAGCGCTCGCATTTCCTCGACGCCTACGCCTCTCTCTGGGTCGAGGGTGAGCTCGTTCATCTCGAAGACCTCGTCCTGCACGACGCGCTTCGCGACATCCACGCCCCCACTCACCAACTCACCATCGCCCGCGATATCCTGAAAACTCGCCAACGCATCGCCGCCCATCCACCCGCCTGGGCGCTCTCGGGGCCCGGCCTCGCCTCCATCCGCGGACGGGCGTGGCCCGCGGCATCCTCGGGAGGCGACGGGGAGGGAGTGCCTGATGGCAATGTTGGGGTGGGGCGGCACTGGGGCTGGGTAGCCGGAGCAAGCGGCCCAAGCCAGTGTCTGCACCACTGACAAGGGCCTGACCGTCAACCTTGATAAAAAAGAATCGGGCTATGAGCACGAATACCGCTTCTGTCCCTATGGGGAAGTTCTCAACTCACTCGTCAAAGCCAGCGCATCGGCCATGTCAGGCTCCCGGCTGCGCCCGTTCGGCTTTGGTCGCAACGTGGCTGCCGCCCCGATCCGCGAACCCGCGGTGCTGCGCCGCCATCCGCACCACGTCCGCTTCGAGGACGTGAAGGCCGATCTCAATGTGCTCTTCGATCGCGCCATCACCGCCATCATAGACGGCGAGCCGGCGGAAGACGAGATATTGGGCCACTATGTTCACATCGCTTCATTGGTCCGGGCAGTGTCGTTCCGGGAGGGCAAGCTGCTTGAGTATGCGTTTGAACAGGTGGCGAGAGCGAACCCGAACGTGCTGGTGCTGACGCAGTCGCTCAAACTGCCGCTCGTGAAAGCCGCATTGGAAGCTGTCTCCGGCAACAACTGGTCAAGCCTCGACGGCATCAAGCTCGATTGCGAGTCACCGGCAAAGGGCAGCTACACGCCTGACTTGATTGTCGTGAACCGCGCGCGACACACGGCATAAATCCTCGACCTCAAGCGATCGCTCGCGTCCTATGGCGACACCAGCCGACTGGCGGAACTCAAGATGAAGATGGTGGCTTCGGCGATGGTGTTGCCCGACTGGCTCTACAAAAACCAGAAGCGCCTCATGGTCGATGCGGTTGAGGTCGCAATGGTCGATGGGGCCAGCCGTCCGAGTGATCACGCTACCGGCATCTGGGCGCTCTCCGAAATCGATGACCTCCTGGAGATCGACGGGGCCGCAGCCTGCATGGCCGAACTGCGGAGACGCTTCGGCATCCGGGTGCAAGAGCTTCTCGAAGTGGAAGCACGAAAGGCGATTGGGGTGGATGAGCGGTTCGTCACGACCGCCGGCGATAACGCGGCGCCGCTGATTGCGCCGAAGCCACCTCGGATCAACCTCAACGGTCCGAGCCGCTCGTTCGAGGAAGATATCGCGGCCCGCTCGTTTGAAGAGGATTTGTCTCGCGACCCTTGGGATGATGATCGCTTCGATCGGGTTCACACCATCGAAGATGACGAGCAGCGCCCGGTCTTCTTCCGCGTCGGCTACGCTCGCCGTCCTGCGGCGCACTGACACGATCAGTTCGATCTGAGTTGGCTAATGCCGCGAAAGCTTCACGCCCGTGGCTTGCCTCACCATTCCCCATTCCCTGATTGCGCTGGACCCCGATGTGGTCCGGCCAAGGAGTTCCCATGTCTTCTGACATCCATTCGGAGGGGCTGCCGTACATGCGTTGCGAAGCGGTCACCCCGAACATGCGACCGACGACTCTCGACTGCGACCGTCCTCACGACGCCTCGCTCCGCACCCGGAGCACCCTTGTCAATCAATCGCCCGCGATGATCCTACGGTCGTGATCGGCCTCGCTCTCGGGCACGTGCGAACGCCAGAAGGGCTGACCGGCACTGTCCGCCACGTCTGATTGTCCACCTGCTGGTCCATATCGAGCGGGGCGATCCAGCCTGCGAAGTGGTCATGGATTGGCTCGCCAAGCGTAGCCGCAACGCCGCCGTGCCGCGCGAGCGTCGCAGGGTTCGCGAGCGCCCCCGGCCCAAACCGGGCAGTCTGAGGAAACGCGCGTTGCGGGCGCGAGACCTTAACCGATCCGACTTTGCAATTATTGCCGAGACTGAGGAGGGCAAAAGCGATGAGTAAGATTGCCCGGCTGTTTGTTCACCGGCTCGCACAGCTTGCTCGGCGCGAGGCGAAGCGCGACGCGCTGCGCAACGGTTTGTTCGACGTGAAAGCCATCGAAATCGACGGTCACATGACCCGGCGCTACACGCCCGTGTTCGACAACTCGTCCCTCACCGGCGATCGGGACAAGGACTTGGCATGGGGGCGGCGGCATTTTGGCGACTATCTGCAGCCAGCGGCGGGAGCGTTCGAAGGCACTTCCGTGCCCGCGGGTCTGCGATCGGCATCTCGGCGGAGGTCCAATTCTAAGAATGAGCGTCTGTCTGACACTGATCATGCAAACCGCGCCTATGCCCTAAGCCTCATCGGCCAAGCGGGCAAGGACCCCTTGTCACCAACATCATCGCTGCCATCGTCCTTGCGAGGACGATCGAGAGAGCCCGTGTGACCCTGGCCTCGATGGTGCGCGCGGCGGCGATGCCGGCTCCCGTAATCGCCTTGCATGCGCCGATCATTGGCTTCGGGCATGCTATCCGACGGCTGATCGAAGTCCCGGGCTTTGTACCTGGTGGCAATCTCAAGGGGCTCGATGGTGAGCATTTCTATGACGACATGACCATTGCCGGGGACGAAGGCCCGGGCAGGACCTACGTTCTGCTGCTCGGTCACCTTTTGCGTCGCGTGGCAGGCGGCAATTTGCAGCGGCGGCTCCTCAACGCGCTGCGACGTGACTATCCCGTCGTTGCGATCTGCGAAGATGCGAAAGGTGTTCCGGACTAGATCAGTATCGCGGCCGACATCAATTTGGAGGGCGGGAGGCTCGACTACCCGTTCCTCGCCCTAGTGCTCGAAGCCATCTACGGTCCAACCGGCAGGTTGCCACTCGATCGGTGGACGAACGCCTATGATGTTCATTACCTCACGATCGATGGCGTCGTGCTTGCGTTCAGGCCGGGGCGTAGTGCGACCGAAGTCGTCGCGATCCTTGCGTCGCCCACCGAGCGCTATTGCATCGCGGCGCGCGATAGCGACAGTGACGACGATGAGAGCGACGGCTCTTCAAGTGGCTCCAAGACGTCGACGCAAAAGCCCGGCAAGGCAAGCCATGAAAACGCTGCTCCGGGGCAAGACAGCAGCAGCGGAGGATGGAGACGCGACAAGCCTTCTGGTGCCGAGGTCCTTCAGCCAGAGCCTTGGAACGAAGACGGGAGTCCGCCTAGTCTCGCAGTCGAGACGCTGCCAGGATATGGCAAAACGAAAACGTGGGCACTCGATCTCAAAGCAGATCTTGATGACTACCGCGCTTCGATCCTGCCTTGGTCTGACATGAGCACGACGCTGCTTCTCTCCGGACCGCCCGGGACCGGCAAGACGACATTCGCCCGGGCGCTCTGCAATAGTCTTCAGGTGCCGCTGGTGGTCAGCTCCGTCTCGACCTGGCTGCAGGGTGCCCATCTGAACGACGTCCTCAATCGCATGACCCGGACCTTTGCCGAGACGCGTGCAGTGGCACCCGCGATCCTCTTCATCGACGAGATCGACGGCATCGGAAAACGGCAGCCGGCAGAGCGTGCGTACGCCGATTATTGGAATGGTGTCGTCAACAAAGCGCTGGAACTGCTCGATGGTGCGGTCAAGGACGAACGCCTGATTGTTGTCGGCGCCACAAACAGACCGGAACAGATCGATGAGGCCCTGAAACGTTCGGGGCGTCTGGAAACCCACATCGAGATCCCGAGGCCTAACACCGCCACGCTGGCCGAAATCTTCCGGCATCATTTGGGTGACGACGTCATGCGGCTGGTCGCCGAGGGGCAGGTGCCAAACAAGGAGGAACCCGAGATCGCCAAGCCGTCCCCGGATGCGGAGGACAGCCTAAGTCAACAAGCCGCGCTGAATGGAGGCAGCCAATGACCGAGCAAGCCAAGAGCAATGCCGGATCGATCGAGAGCGACGTTCAATCGGTCTTGAAGCGTCTGGGGACCCGCGCAATGGGGCTCACGGGGGCAGATGTCGAACGCATCGTACGAGAGGCTCGTCGGGTCGCTCGCCGTCAAAAGCGTCCGGTCCGATATATGCATCTGGAGGATGGCATCCGGATGAAAGGCCTGTGTTGCCCCACGATCTTCGTTAGGGCTTTGCCGTGCATGAGGCGGGCCATGCGGTGGTGCATCATGTTCTTAAGCTCGGGCCGATCCTGGGGATTACGATTGATATGCCCGACGGTGGGTACAGTCTTCTGGCTTTCCAGAGGTCCGGCAGTGATACGCTGAGCTATCGCGAGGACCTGCTGGCGATGTTGTTGACCGGGCGTGCGGCCGAGCAGATCGTCTTCTGCTCCGTCTCGGTCGGCTCGGCCGCATCAGAAGACAGTGATCTCGCCCGTGCGACCCGACTTGCCCTGGCCCTTGAGCGCAGTCTCGTGCACAGCGGCAATCTAAGTGAGCGTCTCATCCTGATTGCCGCGCTATAGTCTCGGCTTTGGGGCAGTGCAGCCGCTCCTCTACCGTGACGACAAGGATCCGACCCCAATCCTCGATGCGCATCCGGATCTTGCCGCTCGCGTCCACGCTCGGCTTGAGGAGGCGTTGGCGAAGGCGATGGATCTGCTCACCGGAAGCCGGGATAAGCTTGATCGGCTGACGGCGGCCTTGTTCGAGCACCAGGTGCTGGATGGAGAGGCGGTGAGGGGGCTTTTAGGTGTTGAGTGACGTCAGTGGTGCGCCCAGGCCAGATTCACGCTCGTGCTTCCAACATTCAGCTGGAAGCTGCTGTTCTCAGCAAGCCCGTGTTGTCCTAAACCGCAGCCTGAGTAATAAGTCTTTTGTACGGATCTAACCCGCTGTAATATATCAGCGTTGAGACTCTAGCAAATTCATCGCATATTATCCGTCTGCTTAGCGTGAGGACTACAGGTGACGACAGTCTTCAACAAAGCGGTTCCTATCAACGACCTGACATTATGACAGTTAGCGGTGACCTAAGATGGGAGAATGGGCCGGTTGTTATTTCCGATACCGGCGATCTGGCTCAGGGCATAGATTCTCGCAATTGGCGATGCGCTAAGCCGCTTCGCCATTGACTCGGCTCAGGACCTATTAATTCTGATTGAGATGTGATTCACAGTCTCCGATAGTAGGTCGTGATGGGTGATTTGTTTCTGCTGAGTGAACGCCAGATAGCACGGATATCGCCGTTCTTCCCGCTTTCGCATGGGGTGCCGAGGGTCAATGACCGACGCGTGGTGAGCGGCATCGTCTATGTCATCATGCACGGGTTGCAGTGGAAGGACGCACCGAAGGACTACGGGCCGCACAAGACGCTCTATAACCGTTTCATTCGCCGGAGCCGCCTTGGTGTGTTCGACCGCATCTTCGCGGCGTTGGCTGGCGCAGGTCCCAAGCCCGAGCGTATCATGATCGACGCCACGCACCTAAAAGCACACCGCACGGCGGCGAGTTTGCTCAAAAAGGGGATGTTCCCCGTCGTGTCGGGAGAACCAAAGGCGGACTGAACTCCAAACTGCACACCGTTTGCGATGGCGAGGGACGCCCGATCATCTTGCTCCTGTCGGAAGGCCAGATGAGCGACCACAAGGGCGCGCGTCTTGTGCTCAAAGTCTTGCCTGCGGCTTCTCATCTCATCGCCGATCGCGGCTACGACAGCGCCTGGTTCCGCGCCGAACTCGAAGCACG
>Ga0160495_100799_pt1 | contig 11348 bp, 8 predicted proteins | sample DID4MG_4_FD_108251 | JGI IMG/M metagenome (GOLD analysis project Ga0160495, IMG submission 108251) | Enriched soil microbial communities from UW Madison campus, WI, USA - DID2933_E24_FP4 MG | ecosystem: Environmental > Terrestrial > Soil > Unclassified | place: USA: Madison, Wisconsin | collected... | reverse complement strand
CTCAGGCCAGGTGGTGGCTGCGGCCCACGCCGGCTGGCGCGGGCTGGCCGGGCACGCAGGGCAGGGCGTGCTGGAATCGGTCTTCAAGCATTTTTGCCATGAAGCGCTAGTGCATCATGCCTCGGTAGCTATCAAAAGCGGAGCGTTAACGCCAGACTCTCCGGCCGCTTCAGAGCTTGCTGCCCACACGCTGGCCTGGTTGGGCCCCTGCATCGGCCCCACAGCTTTCGAGGTAGGGGCTGAGGTGCGTGCAGCGTTCTGCGACGCGCCGGGCGCATTTGGCACTGCGGCTGCTCCATGTTTTGTGGCCCGTCCCGAGGCACCGGGCAAGTACCTGTGCGATCTGGCAGGGCTGGCCCGGCTGCGGCTGCGTGCCATGGGCATCACGCACATTTACGGCAACGACAGCACCCCGCCGTGGTGCACTGTCACGCAGGCATCAAGGTTCTTTTCGCACCGCCGTGACAGCGCCGCCCTCGGCGGCAGCGGGCGCTTTGCCGCCTGCATCTGGCGCGGCTGACGCTGCCGGCTCGGCTCCCGCATCGGTCGCGTAGGCTGCAGCCTGCTCCGCGTCATATGCAGCCTGTTCGGCCGCCTCCCGTTCCTTGATCTTGCGCTTGCGCGAGGGCGTGCCCAGGATGTACACCAGGATGCCCATGGGCAGCAGGCCATACAGCGCAAACGTGATGATGGCGCCCAGCACGGTGCCCTGCGGACTGGTGGACTCGGCCACCGCCATCATGAGAGTGACGTAGGTCCAGGCGATGACGATGAGGTACATTGGTTTGTGTGCACTGAAAGCGTTGAATTCGTTGCCATGCACCATGGCGGTGGGCAACAATGAACCCGCGAAACAAAAATCAGGCCCCAGCCGCTGCGAGCGACCAACCATCGAGGAATGAGCATGACTTCTGAATCACCCTGGGCCGAGAGCGCCCAGCAGTTCCAGCAGATTTTCGGGCAAAGCTGGTCGCAGGCGCTGCAATCGTTCCAGAAACTGGACCTGGGGGCGCAAGTACCTGGCGCCGCACCCCTGAAGCTGTCGCAAACCAAGCTGCAGGCATTGCAGCAGCAATACCTCAAAGAGGCGCAGGACCTCTGGGCGCAGGGCCTGCAGGGCACCCCCGAGGTCAAGGACAAGCGTTTTGCCGGTGAGGGCTGGGCCAGCAACCCCGTGGCAGCGTTTTCAGCCGCCGCCTACCTGCTCAATGCCCGCACCCTGATGGGGCTGGCCGAAGCAGTCGAGGCCGACGAAAAGACCAAGGCCCGCATCCGATTTGGCGTGGAGCAGTGGATGGCAGCCATGGCGCCCAGCAACTTCCTCGCCTTCAATGCCGAAGCGCAGAAGAAAGCCATCGAGACCAAGGGCGAGAGCATTGCCAAGGGCATGCAGAACCTGCTGCACGACATCACGCAGGGCCATGTGTCGATGACCGACGAAAGCCTGTTCGAGGTAGGCCGCAATGTGGCCACCACCGAAGGCGCTGTGGTGTACGAAAACGAGCTGTTCCAGCTGCTCGAATACAAGCCCCTCACGGCCAAGGTGTACGAGCGCCCGTTCCTGCTGGTGCCGCCCTGCATCAACAAGTTCTATATCCTCGACCTGCAGCCCGAGAACTCGCTGATCCGCTACGCGGTGGAACAAGGCCACCGCACCTTCGTAGTGAGCTGGTGCAACCCTGATGACAGCCTGGCCCACAAGACCTGGGACGACTACGTGGAAGATGGCGCCATGGCCGCCATCGACGTAGTGCAGAACATCACCGGTGCCGAGCAGATCAACGCGCTGGGTTTTTGCGTGGGCGGCACCATTCTGTCCAATGCGCTGGCCGTGCTGGCAGCGCGCGGCGACGAGCCCGTGGCCAGTGCCACCTTCCTCACCACGCTGATCGACTTCACCGACACGGGCATTCTGGACGTGTTCATCGATGAAGCCTTCGTCAAGTTCCGCGAGATGCAGATGGGTCATGGCGGGCTGATGAAGGGGCAGGACCTGGCGTCCACCTTCAGCTTCTTGCGACCCAACGATCTGGTCTGGAACTACGTGGTGGGCAACTACCTCAAGGGCGAAACGCCGCCGCCGTTTGACCTGCTGTACTGGAACAGCGACAGCACCAACCTGCCCGGCCCGTTCTACGCCTGGTACCTGCGCAATTTCTACCTCGAAAACAACCTGGTCAAGCCGGGCAAGCTCACCGTGTGCGGCGAAAAGCTGGACCTGGGTAGCCTCGACCTGCCTGTCTATATCTACGGCTCGCGCGAAGACCACATCGTGCCCGCCACGGCCGCTTATGCGTCCACCCAGGTGCTGCCGGGCAAGAAGCGTTTTGTGATGGGCGCCTCAGGCCACATCGCGGGCGTGATCAACCCACCCGCCAAGGGCAAGCGCAGCCACTGGACCCGCGCCGACGGCAAGTTCCCAGGCACGCTGGACCAATGGCTGGAAGGCGCTACCGAGCACCCCGGCAGCTGGTGGACCGACTGGTCAGGCTGGCTCAAGAGCCATGCGGGCAAACAGATTGCCGCGCCCAAGGCCTACGGCAAAGGCACCAAGTTCAAGGCCATCGAGCCCGCGCCTGGCCGCTATGTCAAGCAGAAAGCCTGATACGCAAAAGTCCTGACTTTTGGCGCTGCGAGAATCACTGAATCACCACTCACCACTACAAGGACATTCCATGGAAGACATCGTCATCGTTTCTGCCGCTCGCACTGCTGTGGGCAAGTTTGGTGGCTCGCTGGCCAAGACGCCTGCGACCGAACTCGGCGCTATCGTGATCCGTGAAGCCATCGCGCGCGCAGGTCTCTCGTCCGACCAGATCGGCGAAGTCATCATGGGCCAGGTGCTGGCAGCTGGCGTGGGCCAGAACCCCGCGCGTCAGGCCTCCATGAAGGCGGGCGTGGCCAAGGAAACCCCTGCACTCACCATCAACGCAGTGTGCGGCTCCGGTTTGAAGGCGGTCATGCTGGCTGCCCAGGCTGTGGCCTGGGGCGACAGCGAGATCGTCGTGGCCGGCGGCCAGGAGAGCATGAGTCTGGCGCCGCACGTGCTGCCCAACTCGCGCGACGGCCAGCGCATGGGCGACTGGAAGCTGATCGACACCATGATCGTGGACGGCTTGTGGGACGTGTACAACCAGTACCACATGGGCATCACGGCTGAAAACGTGGCCAAGCAGTACGGCATCACCCGCGACATGCAGGACGCACTGGCCCTGGCCAGCCAGCAAAAGGCAGCTGCTGCACAAGATGCTGGCAAGTTCGCCGATGAAATCGTCGGCGTGAGCCTGGCGCAGAAGAAGGGTGACCCCATCCTGTTCAACACCGACGAGTACCTCAACCGCAAGACCAACGCCGAAGCGCTGGCCGGCCTGCGCCCCGCCTTTGACAAGGCGGGCAGCGTGACCGCTGGCAACGCATCGGGCCTGAACGATGGCGCCGCCGCTGTGGTGGTGATGAGCGCCAAGAAGGCAGCCGCCCTTGGCCTCAAGCCCCTGGCGCGCATCGCCGCTTTTGGCACCAGCGGCCTGGACCCTGCCACCATGGGCATGGGCCCCGTGCCGGCCTCGCGCAAGGCCTTGCAGCGCGCAGGCTGGAACGCCGCCGATGTGGACCTGTTCGAGCTGAACGAAGCCTTTGCCGCACAGGCCTGCGCTGTGAACAAGGAACTGGCCATTGACCCCGCCAAGGTCAACGTGAACGGAGGCGCCATCGCCATCGGCCACCCCATCGGCGCGTCGGGCTGCCGCATTCTGGTCACGCTCTTGCACGAAATGCAGCGCCGTGACGCGAAGAAGGGTCTGGCCGCGCTGTGTATCGGTGGTGGCATGGGCGTGTCGCTGGCTGTAGAGCGTTAACCTCAAAGCCTCGGCCAGGACTGCCCTGGCTGGTTGTTGATTGACGGGGCAGCAGGCGACAAAAAAAGGGCCGCATTGACATGCGGCCCTTTTTTTGTCCAGTCGAATGTTGAAATGCATAGTCACAAAATTACCAAATAGTTTACAATTCATACATAACGGTTAATTTTTGATCTCTATGTCCATTTTTTCTGCGCCCCCCGCGGATTTCTCAGAACGTGCAGCTGGTCCGGTCCCAGGCGCTTTGCTCGGTGACCGGGTCATCTTGGCAGCTATTGGACTGAGTTCGCTGGCAGCCATTGCGCTGGGCTTGCAGTTTGTGGATTCGATGCTGGCGTTGACGGCAGTTTTGCTGTTGGGTGCGGTTGCCGCTGTGGCCTATGCTTTGGCTCCGGGCACGCTGGCATCGCGTCTTGTGTTGTCGTTTGTGCAGGTTAGCTTGGTTGCACTGCATATCCAGTTGGCTCGCGGCATGCTGGAGTTCCATTTCGGTGTCTTCGTGACGCTGGCGCTGCTACTGGTGTATCTGGACTGGCGGCCCATTGTTTGGGCTGCGGCATTGTTCGCCGTACACCATGTTGTGTTTGATCGGCTTCAGGCGGCAGGGGTTGGCCTGTACTGCATTACCGCTCCTGACCTGGGCCAGGTGATGTTGCATGCGCTGTACGTGGTGATCCAGACGGTGTTGGAGGTCATCCTGGCCGTGAAGATGGGCCGGACGGCTCAAGAATCCACCGAGCTGCGACGTCTGACGGCGTCGCTGGCGCACGGTGACCGCATCATGTTGGACATGTCACGCTTGTCAGTTCACACGCCAGGCGGGCGGGCGCTGAAGGATGCCCTGGACCGGATGCATCAGACCGTAGCTACCGTGCAGCAGGCCGCAGCCGGCATGGCAGTGGCGTGCGAAGAAATCGCAAGCGGAGCGCAAGACCTGTCTGTACGCACCGAACATGCTGCCGGTAGTTTGCAAGCCACGTCTGCCAGCATGGAACAGTTGACAGGCACCGTGGGGCAGACTGCCGCTGCGTCCGCCGAGGCCAACACGCTGGCGGTGTCGGCCGCAGGGGTAGCCCGGCGCGGTGGGGACGTGGTGGGCGAAGTGGTGCGGGCCATGCGTGATATCAACGAAGGCTCAGCTCGCATTGCTGACATCACAGGAGTGATTGACTCCATCGCATTTCAGACCAACATCCTTGCCCTCAATGCGGCTGTGGAGGCTGCGCGTGCTGGTGAGCAGGGGCGCGGATTTGCAGTAGTCGCCACCGAAGTGCGGGGGCTGGCGCAGCGCTCGGCACAAGCAGCCCGCGAGATCTCGGGCTTGATCGGCGCATCGGTGCAAAAGGCGTCACAGGGAGGGCTATTGGCTGATGATGCCGGCCGTACCATGGCCGAAATTGTGAGATCGGTCCAGCGTGTGAGCGCGATGATGGGTGAGATTCATACTGCAGCCAGAGACCAGTCCTCGGGCATAGCGCAGGTCAATCAGTCGGTGGGCCAGCTTGATCAGATGACGCAGCAAAATGCCGCTCTTGTGGAGGAATCGGCTGCAGCCGCCGCGACCCTCAAAGGCCAAGCCGACCGGCTGGCCGAGGCGGTGGCGGTCTTCGTGCTTTAGTCGCTGGGGCCGCGTTGGGGCTATGGTCTACGTAGCAACACGAGGCTGCAGCTTTGTAATGATGCGTTACCATGGTTCTCCATGACAGTGACCATTTTTGCCCAACCCTTCGAACCTGTGGGCTGCCAATCCTGTCGTGACAAGACGCAGCTTCCGTTCGACTTCACGATGGCGTTCCAGCCCATCATGGATCTGGAGTTGGATCGTCCGTTCGCCTACGAAGCGCTGGTACGCGGTGTGGATGGCGAGTCGGCTGGTACGGTGCTGTCGTGGGTGGATGACACCAACCGCTACCGGTTTGACCAAGCGTGCCGCGTCAAGGCCATTGAACTAGCGTCGCGCCTGGGGCTCGCCAGCCTGCCAGACTGCAGACTGAGCATCAACTTCCTGCCCAATGCGGTGTATCGGCCCGAGACTTGCATCCGCGCCACCATGGAGGCGGCTGAAGAGTTCGATTTTCCGCACAACCGGATCATGTTCGAGGTGACGGAGGGCGAGCAGGTCAGCAATGGTGCACACCTGAAGTCCATCTTCAATGAATACCGGCGCCAGGGCCTCATTACGGCCATCGACGACTTTGGTGCGGGCTACGCGGGGCTGAACATGCTGGTGCAATTTCAGCCGCATGTGCTCAAGATCGACATGGAGCTGATTCGCAACATCGATCAGGACCCCGTGCGACAGGCGATCGTGTGCGGCATTGCGCTGGTCTGCCAACGGTTGTCCATCGACATTGTGGCGGAGGGCATCGAAACCTCGGCTGAGTCCGCCTACCTGAGTTCGGTGGGCGTTCGCTACCAGCAAGGTTATCTGTTCGCCAAGCCGGGATGGGAATCCTTGCCGCTGGCGCCACGGCACGTCTAGCGCAACACAGCGCCTGCATTTCAAGCCAGTCCTTGCGGGGGTGCCGCAGTCCACAGCAGCCAATCCGCTGCCTCCATTTGGTGCATCTGCAGGCGCTACGCCGGTGACGCGTCGCTAAGCGTACCTCGCGTCAGCTGTGTGACGCATGTGGATATGTCAAAAAGGAAAGGGCTTCAGTGTTTTCCTTCACGGCGGTGCCCAATTTCTTCGGTAGAGTGGGTCCTGAACCAATCACTAACAAGGAGAAATCACATGAGCCAGAAAGTCGCGTATGTCACCGGTGGCATGGGAGGCATCGGTACCGCCATTTGCCAGCGCCTGCACAAGGAAGGTTTCAAAGTCATCGCTGGTTGCGGCCCGACACGGGACCACGCCAAATGGCTGGCAGAGCAAAAGGCCCTGGGCTACACGTTTTATGCGTCGGTCGGTAATGTGGGTGATTGGGATTCCACCGTGGAAGCCTTTGGCAAGACCAAGGCAGAGCACGGCACTATTGACGTGCTGGTGAACAACGCTGGCATCACGCGCGACCGCATGTTCCTCAAGATGTCGCGCGAAGACTGGGACGCCGTGATCGAAACCAACCTCAACAGCATGTTCAATGTCACCAAACAGGTGGTGTCTGACATGGTGGAAAAGGGCTGGGGCCGCATCATCAACATCAGCTCTGTCAACGGCGAAAAAGGTCAGGCGGGGCAAACCAACTATTCCGCCGCCAAGGCGGGCATGCATGGCTTCTCGATGGCCCTGGCGCAGGAACTGGCCACCAAGGGCGTCACCGTCAACACGGTAAGCCCAGGCTACATCGGCACTGACATGGTCAAGGCAATTCGCCCGGATGTCCTGGAAAAGATTGTCGCCACGGTGCCTGTCAAACGCCTGGGCGAGCCCAGCGAGATTGCATCGATCATCGCCTGGCTGGCCTCGGAAGAGGGCGGATACGCCACCGGTGCAGACTTTTCGGTCAATGGCGGCCTGCACATGGGCTAAAGGCTGTTCCGTCCTTTTGGACCAACAAAAAACCCCGCATCTGCGGGGTTTTTTGTTGGGACTTGCAAGAATTGCGGGGGTTAACTCCGACCTTGCTATGGTCCACCTGAGAAATATGTAGCTAATGTGGCCACATTTCTCATGCCTTGGTATGGTTTATGCTTGATGTGCACTGTGTGGCTACACAACAGAGGCAAGGCCGCATCGCTTTAGAAGCGGGCCGGTGCGCGCTTACGGTCGCGTTCGTCTTCGGGCCAAGCGGACAAGATTGCGGTGGTATTCATGGTGGAAAACTCCTGTGATGTACCAACAACGCGGGCGGTCCACAGTCCGTTGACAACCTTTCGCAAAAAAATGCAACCGCAATAGCCTGTAGATTTACACTAAAAGTGGCTACATATTTGATAGCGTAGAAGTGAGATGGATCAATGGAAAGTCCGGAAAATTCTGGAAAGAATTTACAGAACTTTACATCTCTAGCCCACCGATGCCGCTGAAATTTCTTCGAGTTCGGAAGAAATTTCCAGCCAACGCTCTTCCAGTTTTTCCGTTTCATCATTTCCGGCTTTCAATCGCCGGCCGCACTCGGCGATCTCTGCAGGAGGCAAGGCTTCCGTCAGTTTTTGCTCCAATTGGGTGCGTTCTGCGCTCAGGGCCGTCAAGCGTTTATCGATCTGTTCCAGCTCTTTTTTGAGTGGCCGGGTCTTTTCGGCCAGCTGCTGGCGCGTTTGAGCGTCAAGCTTGCGCTGCTCGCGCCCATCACGCGAAGGGGACAGAGCGGGAGCCGATGCTGGCGCGGCAACGGAGGCCAGCGTGACCACGGGTGCCGGTGTTGCGGCGGGCGCTGCTGCAGGAGCTTGTGAGGCCTGCGCCTGCTCGGCAAGGCGTGCTTCTTCGCGCAGGCGCTTGGACTCTTCGAGCAGGTAACGTTGATAGTCGTCCAGGTCGCCATCGAACGGGCCGACCACACCCCGGCCCACCATCCAGAAGTCCTCGCAGACCGAGCGCAGCAGGGCGCGGTCGTGGCTGACCAGCATCACAGTGCCATCGAAGTCGTTGAGCGCCATCGCCAGGGCCTCGCGGGTGGCCAGGTCCAGGTGGTTGGTAGGCTCGTCCAGCAGCAGCAGGTTGGGGCGCTGCCATACGATCATGGCCAGCACCAGGCGCGCCTTTTCACCGCCGCTCATGGTGCCAACGGCCTGCTTGACCATGTCCCCGGTGAAGTTGAAGCTGCCCAGGTAGCTGCGCAGATCCTGCTCCCGGCTGGGTTGCTTGGCATCTGGCCCCAGCTCCTTGGCCAAGCGGATCATGTGCTCCAGCGGGTGTTCGCTGGGGCGCAGCACGTCGAGTTCCTGCTGGGCAAAGTAGCCAATGTTCAGGCCCTTGCCCTCGGTGATGCTGCCGCCCAATGCTTTCATGGTGCGCGCAATGGTCTTGACCAGCGTGGACTTGCCCTGACCGTTAGCGCCCAGGATGCCGATGCGCTGCCCCGCCAGCACCGAACGGTTGACGCCCGCAAGAATGGTGGTGGGCGTACCCTCGTCGTCCACATAGCCGAACGAGGCGTCGCTGATGGCCAGCATCGGGTTGGGCAAGTTAGCCGGTTCCTTGAACTCGAAAGTGAAGTCCGCCTCGGCGAGCACAGGCCCGATTTTCTCCATGCGTTCGAGTTGCTTTACCCGGCTTTGCGCCTGCTTGGCCTTGCTGGCCTTAGCCTTGAAGCGGTCGATGAATTTCTGCAGGTGGGCCATCTTCTCCTGCTGCTTGGCAAAGCTGGCCTGTTGCAGTTCGAGCTGCTGGGCGCGCAGCTCTTCAAATTTGCTGTAGTTGCCGCCGTAGCGGTTCAACTCGCCTTGCTGGATTTGCAGCGTGACGTTGGTGATGGCGTCCAGGAACTCGCGGTCGTGGCTGATCACGATCATGGTGCCCGCGTAGCGCTTGAGCCAGGCTTCGAGCCAGACCAGGGCGTCCAAATCCAAGTGATTGGTGGGCTCGTCCAGCAGCAGGAGGTCGCTGGGACACATCAGCGCGCGAGCCAGTTGCAGTCGCATGCGCCAGCCACCGGAGAAGCTGTTGACGGGCTGGTCGAGTTCGCTCACGCGAAAACCCAGGCCCAGGATCAGCGCCTGGGCACGCGCCACGGCATCGTGCGCGCCGGCGTCATGCAGGTCCGAATAGGCATGGGCAATGGCCATCCCATCGTCGCTGGCCTCGGCTTCGGCCAACTGGCGTTGTACCTCGGCCAGACGCGTGTCGCCTTCGAGCACAAAATCGGTGGCCGACTGGTCGGTCTCGGGCATGTTCTGCGCGACCTCGGCCATCCGCCAGCTCGACGGGATGTGAAAATCCCCGCCATCTTCATGGAGCTTGCCGCTGAGCAGCGCAAACAGGCTGGACTTGCCCGCGCCATTGCGGCCCACAAGCCCGACGCTTTCGCCGGGGTTGATGGTGGTGGACACGCTGTCGAGCACGACTTTCGTGCCTCGGCGCAGGGTAACGTTCTTGAGGGTGATCATCCGGGAATCAGAAAAAAGCGCACCCGCACGAGGCGGGTGGCATGCAAAACTCTGGGGGCCAGCGCAACTGCCAACGGCACAGCCGCTGCTGCTGCCAAAGGTGGCGTAAAGGGCTCTATTGTGCCGTGAGCCGGGTTTGGGCAGCCAGCGCCTGCCGGGTGACCAGCAAAACCTGGTCTTCTCCTGCACTGGTATCGAGCCAGAAAACCGGCAATTGCGGAAAGGCCGCCTCAAAATAGGCGCGCTCGTTGCCGATCTCCAGAATGATCACGGCGTCTTCGCTCATGCAAGCGGGCGCGGCGGCAAACAGCTGGCGCACAAAGTCCATGCCGTCCTTGCCACCGGCGAGGGCCAGTTCGGGCTCTGCGCGGTATTCGCTAGGTAGCACGGCCATGCTGTCGGCGTTGACGTAGGGCGGGTTGCACAGGATCAGGTCCCAGGGGCCGGGCAGGGCACTCAGTCCATCGGACAACTGCAAGGTGATACGGTCCTGCAGCCGATGTTTCTCCACATTGATGCGTGCCACGGCCAAGGCGTCGGGCGAAATATCTGCACCGGTCACTTCGACTTCGGGCCAGGCCATCGCCGCCAGCACAGCCAGGCTGCCATTGCCCGTGCAAAGGTCCAGCACCCGATGGGTACGGTCGCTCAGGAAATCGTCCACGCTGCCGTCCACCAGCAGCTCTGCAATGAAGCTGCGCGGCACGATGGCGCGCTCGTCCACATAGAACGGCACGCCCTGGAGCCAGGCCTCGCGCGTGAGGTAGGCGGCAGGCTTGCGACTGGCAATGCGTTCTTCAAAAAGTGTAGCAACCAACGCTTTTTCTGCGGGCGCTACCGGCTTGTTTTTGATGGACTCTGGTGCATCGGAGAGGTCGCTATCCAGCGGCAGGCCCAGGCGCCACAACACGAGCCATGCAGCTTCGTCGTGCGCATTGGTGGTGCCATGGCCGAACGAGACGCCGGCCGACTCCAGCTGCTGAGTGCCCCATTCGATCAGTGCGCCAACGGTGTCACCTGCAACTGCCGGTGGATTGTGGCTGGTTGCCTTGCTCATGCGGCCACCGCCTGGGCCGCCAGGGCCTGTGCATGCAGGTTCTCCAGCGTGCGGCGGTAGATGTTCTTGAGCGGCTCGATATCGGCCACCACCACATGCTCGTCGATCTTGTGGATCGTTGCATTGGTCGGACCCAGTTCGATCACCTGGGGGCAGATCTGCGCAATGAAACGCCCGTCGCTGGTTCCACCGGTGGTGGAGAGTTCGGTGGTGATGCCTGTCTCGGAGGCGATGGCCTGCTGCACGGCGCCCACCAGTTCACCGGGCGTGGTGAGGAAGGGCTGGCCGCCCAGCGTCCAGCGCAGGTCATATTCGAGGCCGTGGCGGTCAAGCACGGCGTGCACGCGCTGCTGCAGCCCCTCTGCCGTCGATTCGGTCGAGAAGCGGAAGTTGAAGTCGATCACCACCTCACCCGGGATCACGTTGGTGGCGCCGGTGCCGCCATGGAT
>Ga0160495_100797_pt1 | contig 11403 bp, 8 predicted proteins | sample DID4MG_4_FD_108251 | JGI IMG/M metagenome (GOLD analysis project Ga0160495, IMG submission 108251) | Enriched soil microbial communities from UW Madison campus, WI, USA - DID2933_E24_FP4 MG | ecosystem: Environmental > Terrestrial > Soil > Unclassified | place: USA: Madison, Wisconsin | collected... | reverse complement strand
GCGATTGCCAGCTGGAAACCCTTCCTAATGGCCCGGCAGAGCTGGACGCGCCTTCAGGATCTGCTCGGCAGAATCCCGCCCGTGCCGGAGACAATGGCCCTTCCAGCGCCGTGCCGCGAACTGCGTGTCGAGAACGTCACCATTCTGCCGCCCGGCGAGAAGCGGCCGACGGTGGCCGGTATCTGCTTCCATATCCAGGCTGGCAGCGCACTCGGCATCATCGGTCCCTCCGGATCGGGCAAATCGACACTTTCGCGCGCACTCGTCGGCGCATGGGCGGCGGCTGGTGGCAAGGTGCGTCTGGACGGCGCCAGTCTCGATCAGTGGGACCGTGCGGCACTTGGGCGACACATCGGCTATCTGCCGCAGGGCGTAGAGTTGTTCGACGGCACTATCGCGGAGAACATCGCTCGCTTTGAAGAGGACGCCGACGCCGAGAATATCGTAGCGGCCGCCCGGACCGCTGGCGCCCACGACCTGATCCTGCGCTTCGAGGATGGATACAAGACGCGCATCGGTGAAGGTGGCTCTTCGCTTTCAGCCGGTCAGCGCCAACGTATCGGGCTGGCGCGTGCACTTTATCGCGATCCTTTCCTCGTTGTGCTGGACGAGCCCAATGCCAATCTCGACGCCGAAGGCGAGGCAGCGGTCGTGCGCGCCATCGCCTCGGTGCGGGAACGCAACGGCATCGCCGTGGTGGTCGCCCACCGCCCGAGCGCCATCGGCGTGGTCGATCAGGTCTTGATGATGGAGGGCGGGCGCCAGAAGGCATTTGGTCCGCGCGACGCCGTTCTCGGGCAGGTGTTAAAGCCGGCGCCGGCCACCAGAAACGGCTTTACCGCGACCGGCCATGGGATCATGCCGCTGCGCGTCGTCGCAAACCCCACAAAATCTGAAGATCACAGCGAGCCGGAAAAGACAGATGGTAACACCTGATGTGACGACCGTGGCCCGCTCCATCCGCATTCACCTTGCGGCTGGCCTTGCACTTGTCGCCCTGCTGACCGGGGGTGTCGGCGGGTGGGCGGCCACGACGAAACTCGCCGGCGCGGTGGTGGCATCGGGCCATTTCGTCGTCGATTCCTACCCGAAGAAGGTGCAGCACGCCAAAGGCGGCATCGTTGGAGAAATACGCGTACAGGAAGGCGAAGCCGTGAAGGCAGGCGCGGTCGTTGTGCGGCTTGATGCCACGCAAACGCAGGCCAACCTCGCCATCGTCACGAAGCGTTTGAACGAGCTTCATGCCCGCCTCGCCCGCCTCGAAGCCGAGCGCGATGACAATGAAGCGATCGACTTTCCGCCTGGTCTGAGTGCGGATAGCAGTGACCCCAACATCGTCTCTGCGGTCAGGAGCGAGACCCGCCTCTTCGAATTTCGGCGCGACGCCCGTAATGCGCGCAAGGCGCAGCTTGCCGAACGCATCGCCCAGTATGAGCATGAGATCGAGGGACTGAAAGCACAGGAGATCGCCTATGCCGGCGGGCTCACCGTGCTGCGCACGGAAATTGCCTCGCAGGAATCGCTTCACGACAAGGGCGTCGTTTCGGTCCAGCGGCTCAACAGCCTGAAGACCCAGGCAGCAACCTATGATGGCGAGCGCGGCGAGAAGATCGCCTATCAGGCACAAACGCAGGGCAAGATTACCGAGACACGGCTCCAGATTCTCTCCATCGATCAGGACATGAAGACGGAAGTCGGGCGAGAACTGCGCGAAATCCAGGGGCAGATCGGCGAGTATGTCGAGCGTAAGGTGGCCGCGGAAGACGAATTGAAGCGCATCGATATCCTCGCCCCGCAATCGGGCATCGTTCACCAACTCGCCGCGCATACGGTCGGTGGTGTGATCAATCCGGCCGAAACGATCATGCTCGTCATTCCGGAGGGAGATGATCTTGCTTTGGAAGTTCGCATGGCGCCGCGTGATATCGACCAGATCCAGCCCGGCCAGCGCGCAGTCCTCAGGCTATCGGCGTTCAACCAGCGCACAACACCCGAACTTTCAGGTCATGTCTCGCGCATCGCGGCTGACCTCACAGTCGATGAAAGGACTGGCCTCTCGTTCTACGTCGTGCGCATCGCCGTGCCGCATGAAGCGTTGCAGAAACTCGGCGGTCTCACACTGCTTCCCGGCATGCCGGCCGAGGCGATGATCCAGACCGGGGAACGAACCGCCCTCTCCTATCTCGTCAAACCGCTTGCGGATCAACTCAATCGCGCCTTCCGGGAAGAGTGAAAGCCTTCCTTGGGTTCGCCCCGAGCCGGAATGCAAAATTTCAGCGAATGAATAATACCGCTGCGCCGTCTTGTCTCTGGCAGCACAATAACAGCATCACTTCAGGCAGATTATGACTTTTCCGACAATCAAGCTTCCCGCCCGTCCCCTTGCCATCCAGCGCGGGACGATCTCCACCCCGTTCGTCTACTACTTCTCCATCCCCGTCCTGCTGGCGATCGCCGCCTTCATGATGCTGACGGAGGCGCCGGGCATTCTGCGCGATTACACGATCAGCCAGAATCCAATCTTCATCGACGGCAGGATCGACGGCAGCTGCAAGACGCGGAAGGCCATCTTCACCACCTGCGAGGTCGATCTTTCCTACGAGCAGGGCGGCCAGCGCTACGAGAGGGATGTCGAGATCATGTTCGTTGACATCCATAGCGGCGATTACGAGACCGGCCTTGTCGTCTCGGGTGATCACCCCGAACTCGCGACCATTACGCTTGGTCTGGACATGCTCTGGAACCGGGTCATCACGTTGTCGATCTTCACCCTGCTGCTCGGTGGCGGCGGTCTTGCCATGATCTTCCTCCTGCTGCGATTCTGGCGGGTCAGCGGCCAACTGCGCAATCCGGCCCCGCTCACCGTGGTCCCTGTCGAGATCACGGCCATGGACACGAAACGCAATCGTCTGAACGTCACCTATGCCGACCGGGTCAGCGAACGGAAGACCAAGCGCGTCGCCTTCACCCGCTTCGAGCGCGGACAGCAGCCGATCATCGTCGGCGATGCCGGCAGCAACGTCGTTGCGCTTGCCGTCTGGCACGGCAACACATCTCTTCCCGTCTTGCTGGATGACCGCTTGGAGCGGATCGAGATGACGGAGCGGGAACGCGCCGCAGCGCTCGCTCCGCTTCAAGAACTGGCGCAATCGACTGACCATGCGTCCGCCGCCAGCCACGCCGAGCCGTCGAAGAAAGGCATGTCCCTGGCACGCAGGGCGGGCGTTTTCGTGCTCGTCCTCCTGCTGCTCGTTGGCGGTATTTTCGGCTATTGGCTCTGGTACGTGACGAGCGCGCCTTCGCAGTACAATTCACCGGGAATGGACATCAACAACATGATGCCGGAGGCCCTCAACCGGTGGGGCTGTGACCAGCTGAAAAGCCGCTTTGGCAACGGCAACGCCCCATTTGGCTGCACAGCCGCAGATCATATCAGCTGGAAGTGAGCTCCCTGCCGACGCGTTGATCATTCAATCGCGGTACATTGCCAAGTCGCAGAAGCAGGGCGCAGCTGAATATGGCGGCGCCTTTCTCGTGCCGACCACATGGCGCGCGCAAACACATACAGCCGTCGTTTCGAACGGATGCGCTGAAGCTGCGTCTAGAAGTTCATTCAGGGAAAACGAAACTGCTCTCTGGCGCCAAAAGGCAAGCGGCAGCAGTACGCACTCGGCCTCAACCGAGGTCGGGATACGGGCGCCGGACTTGATCCGGCGCCCGTAATATCAATTAGATAACGCGGACGTTCTCAGCCTTGGACTTACCGGTCTTGCGGTCCTGTCCCATGTCGTAGCTCACGCGCTGTCCGTCGCTCAATGCGCCGCCCTGAACTGCGGAGATATGGACGAAAACGTCGGTTCCGCCGTTTTCGGGTGTGATGAAGCCAAACCCTTTGTCGGTGTTAAAGAATTTGACTGTGCCGTTCGCCATGATTTATCTCCAGAATTCAGCGATGGACGATGGGGCGCAAACCTACAGGTGCACGGCGGCAGCTGCAATACCCTCATTTGCTTTGAAGCAAGCAAACCGTCATTTTATCTCGTTTTGAGCGTGAGCACCTCGCCATAGCATGACGCCCTAGGCCGCAACCCGCCGGATTTGGGGCAAATTTGGACGTTCGGCAGACGTGAAAACGGCCTCCCCCTTGGCAAACCGCTCGAATATGGTCAAACAGACACGTCTTCCTCGTCTGGATACGGCGTTCACAACCATGTATCGCAGAGGCCTTCCTGGATCTTTCCGAATGCGCACGCCCCACTTTTTCGCCGACCCGGCGCCGTTTTCCGCCACTTCGGGCAGGAAATCTCCATGAGTGTAGGCCTGATCGACTCACGACCGCTGGCCGGGATAGCGCTTGCCTCAGCCGGCTACGCCTGCTTCGCCTTGCAGGACGCACTCGTGAAGTGGCTCGTGGCAACGTATGAGGTGCCGCAAATCCTCTTCATGCGCAGCCTGGTGATTGTGCTCATCTCTGGGGTGTTGGTACGCTTCTACCGTCATCCGTCGATTTTGAAGAGCCCCTATCGAGGAACCGTCGTCCTGCGTGCAGCCCTGATGCTGATCGCATGGCTCCTCTATTATAATGCCGCGCGTTATCTCGGGCTTGCGGAACTGACGACGCTTTATTTCTCCGCGCCGATTATCACCGTGTTCCTGTCCATCCTCGTCCTCAAGGAGGCAGTTGGGGCTGGTCGGTGGATTGCTTGCGTGGTGGGTTTCGCCGGCGTGGTGATTGCGGCAAACCCATCGCACTCCCCCAATCTCATCCCTGCGGTCATGTGCCTAGTCGCCGGCTTCTGCTGGGCCTGGAGCACGATTCTCATCCGGCTGGTCAGCCGTAGCGAAAGCACGCTGACGCAGATGTTTGCGACGAGCCTGCTGTTCGGGCTGGCCTGCGCGGTGTCGTTTCCCTGGATCTGGCGAACACCAGACATGGAAGGCTGGGCGCTGATGCTGGCGCTCGGTCTTATAGCGACGATTGGGCAATACCTGCTTTACGAGGGTTTCCGCTATGCCCCGGCCTCGGCGCTTGCACCGGTCGAATATACCGGGCTGATCTGGGCTTTCATTTACGGCTATGCGATCTGGACGGAGATTCCTACCCTGAACGTCTTCATCGGCGCCATCTTCATCGTGACCGCCAGCCTCGTGCTGGTCTATTGGGAACGGCGCAGCGACCTGATCGCGAAGAAGCGGCTCATGTCATGATACGTCCGCGCGCACTCAGCGCGCGGGAAACATTACAGGCATGTCATGTGCCGGCGGTCGAATCTGAAATACGGCTGCCGGACCAGTCCGTTGAATCCAAACGACATTTTTCGCCAAAACCGATGCAGCGCTCCGCGAAATCGGCAATATTTTGGCAAATCCCCCCTTCGGAACTTTATTTAATTGTAACATGACCCCGCGAGCCGGGCGGACCTATAAATGATGTCAGGCTGGATGCCGCCGGCGGTTGGAAACCGTGACGCGACGGCACCGGACAGCCTGCCGGGGAGAGGTCTCCCCTTTTCGAGGACACGCACCATGCGCTCGACACTCAAAACCATCGCTCTTGCCGCTACTGCTGTTTCGCTCGCCGCCGGCGGCACCTTTGCTGCCAGCCGGCCAGCAAATCCAAATCCGGCGTTGCAAGAGCACCACCGCTATGACCGCTCCTCAGGGGATCACGACTCCGCTGACGATTTCATGATGCCGGCACAGCCCACCCCCGTACGCATGACGCCTGCCATGACCTATAAGCCGCGCCTGCACCAGGTTCTTGCCGGTGTCCGCTCGGCGGAGAAGAGCATCCGCAGGGAAGAAGCCATGCACAAGCTTTCGGCCGGCGCCGCAGGCCGTCTCGAAGCCGAGGCCCAAGGCATCCGGCAGCGCGCGATGGCGGTTGCCGACGCCAATCACGGCACGCTTCCGAAGGCGAACTTCCAGCGTCTGGAAGCCTCCGTCCGCAAGCTCGACCGGGATATCGTCCGTTTGAGCTGAAACATGCCGCAGGTGGATCATCCTTGATCCGCTGAAATCAAGCCGCCGCCGCGCTTGGCGGCGGCCGGTGTCGCATTCAGGCTTCACCCTGATGCCTTACGCGCCACCCCTTCCACCTCAAAGAAACAACAGGACCGGCCAGCAAATCGCGTGGCCGGAGCGCTCGCTCTCGCCCGAAGGGCAGGCAGCGCAACACCGAGCAGAACAAAGGAAACGACCATGATCAAGATTCTTCAAAGACATCGCGCCGCAGCGCTTCTCGGTGTCGCATTGCTTGCGGTGCCGATCGCAACGTCCAGCCTCGTCGGCGCACGAAACGCGCAGGCAGCAGCACCTGCGAGCGTCAATTCTCCCCTTGCGGACGGCTCCTTCGCCTCCATCGTTTCGAATGATAAACCGGCCGTCGTCACCATCACGACGGTTTTGAAGGCCGAGAACGCCTCGGCCGACGGCGCCATGCCGTTTAGCGGAGACTCCCCGTTCGACCAGCAGTTCCGCGACTTCTTCGGTGAACGCCAGATGCCACAGCAGCGCAGCGAGAAGGCGCAGGCCCTCGGCTCCGGCTTCGTGCTGACCAGCGACGGCTATATCGTCACCAACAACCACGTCATCGACAAGGCGAGCACGATAAAGGTGACGCTGGACGACGGCAGCGAACTTCCCGCAAAGCTGATCGGCGCCGATCCGAAATCGGACCTCGCCGTGGTGAAAATCGAAAGCGACAAGCCGCTGGCGACGATCGGCTGGGGCCAGTCCGACAAGTTGCGGGCGGGCGATCCGATCCTTGCCATCGGCAATCCGTTCGGCATCGGCACGACTGTCACGGCGGGCATCGTGTCGGCACGTGGCCGCGACCTTCACAGCGGGCCGTATGACGACTTCATCCAGATCGATGCGCCGATCAACCACGGCAATTCGGGCGGCCCGCTGGTCGGGCTCGACGGCAAGGTGGTCGGCATAAACACGGCGATCTATTCGCCGAACGGCGGCAGCGTCGGCGTCGGCTTCGCCATCCCGTCCGACCAGGCGCAAACCGTCGTCGACAAGCTTATGAAGAACGGATCCATCGAGCACGGCTTCATCGGCGTGCAAATCCAGCCGGTGACCTCTGACATCGCCGATGCCATCGGCCTGGCCAAGCCGGCCGGTGCACTGGTGGCACGCGTCGATGACGGCACGCCTGCTGCTGCGGGCGACATCCACTCCGGCGATGTCATCACCGCGCTTGGCGGCAAGCCTGTGGGCTCCCCGCGCGAGCTCTCCCGCATGGTGGCCGACCTGACCCCTGGCGAAAAGGAGACCATGACGGTCTGGCGCGACGGTGCGGCAAAGGACCTCGCCGTGGTCATCGGCAACAATGACGATGGGGGGCAGGTCGTGGCTAACGCCGGCGGCAAATCAGGCAAGGCGGAACAGCGAGTGCCCACCATCGGCGTTCAGCTCGGTGACCTCACGGCGGACATGCGCCAATCCCTCGGCCTGCCGAAGGAGGAAAAGGGTGCCGTCGTGGAGGGCGTCAACCCCGATAAGCCGGCAGCCGATGCGGGCCTCCAGCCCGGCGACATCATTCTATCGGTGAACCAGAAGCCGGTCGGTTCGGCCAGCGAGGCCAAGACCGCCGTTGCCGATGCCGGCAAGGCGGGCCGCAAAGCCGTTCTGCTCCTCGTGCAGCGACAAGACGAACAGACCTTCGTAACCGTACCCTTCGCCGCAGGTTGACGGCCTGAACCGCCGCCCGGCACAAGCCGGGCGGCGGTTGTCCTTTTTCTCGCAACCCTCAGCTTAACGCCCTCTTCAGCGGCCGTATGTTGCGGATGACCAGAAGATCCAGCACGAGCACGCTGACAAGCACAGCCCCAGTCAGCGGAAACAGCAGCGACACCGCCAGCATGACAAAGGCACCGGTTTTCCACAGCGGGCCCGGCTCACTGATGTTCGGCGCGAAAAGGCGGACCGCCCCCTTGGGACGGCGCTTCCACCACATGACGAAACCGCTCACCGACAGGAAAACGATCGACAGGCAGAAGAGCGTGTTGAGCGCGAGGTTCCAGAGGCCCATATCGCCCTCGTGAAACGCGATGCCGACGGCCATGGCCTTGCCGGGAAGGCCATAATCCGCAAAGCCGACATCGGCGAGAACCTTGCCGGTGTATTGATCGACATGAACCGTGCGGTCGGACAACGGGTCGGAGCTGTCATTGCTCATCGTGTCCCGGGCAATCGTCCACACACCGGTTTCGCCATTCGGGAAAGTGAGCTGGAAGCGCTGATCGAAGCCGACCTTGCGAGCCAGCGCCACAACGGCATCGATCGTCACCGGCTCGCCTTCGGGCGTTCCCGCAATGCCGGCATCCGAGCCCGAGGCGGGCATCGGCGTCTGCTCCAGCGTCCATGGCACCTGCTTGATGCCGCCATGGTTCATGCTGGCATGCGTGAAATCGGAAAGCGGCACATTGTCCCATTTCTCGGCTGGAAAGGTGCTCCAGGCCTGCGTCATGCGTTCACCCCACACGCCCGCCCAGGTGAGACCCGAAAGCAGGAAAAGCACAAGAATGAAAGATACATAGAAGCCGATGCTGAGGTGCAACGACTTCCACAATTGTCGGCCCCTAGCCGACAGGTCAGGCACAAGCACTGCGCCCAATCGCTTTCCGTCACGCGGCCACCAGAGATAGAGCCCCGTGATGACCAGCACGATACCGAAGCCTGCGGCGATCTCGATCAGCCTGTCGCCAAGTGTGCCGATGAGCAAGCTGCCATGGATGACGTTGGCGAGATCGTAGAGCGCATCCCGCCGGCTCCACTGGGCGACAACATCAGCGGTGTAAGGATTGACCGCGACCATCGAGGCAGCGCCGTCGTGATCGATACGGAAGACCGAGACCCCGTCTGCGGTGCGCGGCGCGATATACTGGATTACCTGCCCGGGTACGGCGATGAAGGCGGCGCTCGCCTGCTTCGACACAGCGGCCACCGACTGGCCGGGCGCGACCTTGAATGCATTCTCGCCGTCGCGGCCGACGAGGGCGCCAGCCCACAGCATGATGAGCCCGGTGATCGCAAGCATGATGAGGAAGGGCGCGACATAGAGTCCGGCATAAAAATGCCAGCGCCAGGCGGTCAGATAGAAACGGCGCGTAAGGCCGGACGTTTCATTTGAGGGCTTTGACAGCCCCGTTACGGTAGACATGGAGAGAACCTCTCGAAAATCTTGTATCGACAAGAAAAATCGTCATGAGAGGCCGTTCGGGAACGATGCTGCGGAAGCGCTCTGAGGTATAAGGGGTCTTGCCCCTAATTCACGCATGCAGTCGATACCAACGAACAGCCCGGTAAGCCGCTTCTGGTGGAAGAAGCAGCGAGGCTGCACAGGTCAGCCGCCCCATAGGGTGGCTTTCGGTCCAGCGATCAGGCGACGGCAGGTGGTCCGCGCGGGGTCGCGTTCGGCGGAAAGAGCTTGCGATAGGTGCCTTCGACCGAAACGGGCAGATAGAAGACGGTCGTGAACGCGATACGGGCGCCGGTGATATCGGCCGGTTCCGGCACAACGGTATTGCCGGCAATACGGCACGCTTCGCAGGTCGGTGGCTGGCTATGGTCCTTGCCACCGTCGTCATGGCCCGTGAGGCATAGGTCGGGTAGTGTTCCGTCAGGAAGCGTGTAGAGCGCGATTTCAGCGGGGGTGTAGACTGGGACGGCCAGCGCCGGCGTGCGGTGGCCAAAGCTAATCGCCATCAGAGCGATGGTGCAGAGAGTGCACACCGCCCATTGAAGGCTCCAGCTCAATTTCCGCCGCGCCATATCATCCCCTCGGCATAGCGAGACAGCCGATAGCAGCAACATGGCCCCGTCGCAACATCAAGATTGCCGCAGGTCCAGGTGCTAGAACCGCATATTAAAGCCTGCTCTTCCCGTCAGGGCGTAGCTGTCACCGAGGCTTCTGAGACTCGTATCGATGATGGCTTCGCCGTAAACCGCGTATCGGTCATTACCCCAGCTATAGGTGCCGCCGAGACCAACGCCGCCCCACAGGGCTTCCGGTTCGCTCGATAGGCTGACGCCCGAGAGCCTCGTACCCGCTTCGGCCTGGAAATTGTAGTAGAGGTTGGCGATACCATAGGCATGGAGGCGGCTCGTCTGGTTCGCGGCATCCTTCCAGCTGTCCTCATAATCGGCGGAAATGCCCAGGCGTCCCTTGACGTCACGCGATCCCCTGAGCGCGACGTCGCTGCCGAAGACATCCTTGAAGTCGTCGTAGTCCACCGACGAGTAGGTGAGTTGCGCCTGCGGGGTAAGCGACCAGTTTCCGCCGAGCGCTATCTGTTGCCCGGCTTCCAGGCCGAACGCATAGCCAATACCATCATTGCCTGTGACCAGATTGCGGCCGGAGGTAGAGGAAAACAGATCGCTGTCATACCATGCCGCATTCGCCTGGGCATCGACGTAGAACCCGGAATTGGCGTACCAGGTCAGGGAGCCGCCTACGCCGTAACCCGTGCTGTCGATCGAGCCGGAACCGTAAACCGAAGAGACATCGGCGGAGATCGTGCCGTAACGCATCGATAGGCCGCCGATGAGGCTGCCGGCATCGCCCGAATAGAGCGCGCCATCGGCCCCGGCCTGGATCTGCCAGAGACCGGTGTCGTAATCGGCACCAGTGGTCGAATACCTCGGTTCGCTGCCGGCGCGGCGCGCCATGATCCGCCCCCACGTGCCGCTTTCGGCGCCGACGGAACGACGGGATATATCGGCGTCGGCTGCGTTGTCCGACCACGATCGGTTGCCAAGCCGCTGTTGCAGCGTGTCGAGCGCATTGAAATTCTGCAGGACGCCGGCATAAGCCTCGTAGAGCGGCGCGCCAGCCTGATAGAGCGGCGTGGTCGGGCCGCTGGGATTCAGCAGAGCCGAGCGCAGATACCAGTCGCCATCGGCCGGTGTGCTGACACCACCCTGATAGAGACGATAAGCGTAAGCGCCTGCGACGATCGCCGGCGCACCTTCGAACGTATAGCTGCCGAGAAGCGTGAAACTGCCGGCGGAAACGCCTCCGGCCTCGATGATTCTGATACCTTCGGTGGTCTGCGCACCGGCGCCGCCGAGGTTGATCACCCGGACATTGGTGCTGCCCGATGTGTTTCCGGTAACAACCAGCTTGTCCGTTGCCGAAGCGTCGTCGCCCAGCACGCTCTCGATCTCCAGGGTGCCGCCGCTGCCGGTATAGTCCCCCGCAATGGTCAGCGTGCCGATGGAATTGCCGGGCGCGATCGTACCGCCGGCGAAGTTGGTCGTGCCGCCCACCTGACCGATCCCCTGAAGGCGCCCGCCTATGACTTCCATCGTGCCGCCCAGCGATCCGTTGACCGAGAGGATGCCATTTTGGACCTGCGAAACGCCCGTGAGAGCCGAACTGTCGGCGGTCAG
>Ga0160495_100796_pt1 | contig 11441 bp, 11 predicted proteins | sample DID4MG_4_FD_108251 | JGI IMG/M metagenome (GOLD analysis project Ga0160495, IMG submission 108251) | Enriched soil microbial communities from UW Madison campus, WI, USA - DID2933_E24_FP4 MG | ecosystem: Environmental > Terrestrial > Soil > Unclassified | place: USA: Madison, Wisconsin | collected... | reverse complement strand
GGCGTTACGATTGCCATCGACGACTTCGGAACCGGCTATTCGTCGCTGGAAACGCTACGTGCCTTCCCCTTCGACAAGATCAAGCTCGACCGCAGCTTCATGAGCGAGGTGGAATCGAGCCCGGAGGCCAAGGCTATTATCCGCGCCATCCTGGCGCTGGGCCATACGCTGCGTGTTCCAGTGCTGGCGGAGGGCGTGGAGACGCGCAACCAGCTCGACATCCTGCTCGACGAAGGCTGCGACGAAGCGCAAGGTTATTTCCTCGGGCGGCCGATGCCGATGGAGCGCATTCGCGCGGCCCGGCAGGCGAGTGAAGCGGCGTAGGACGCCGCTTACTGCCGCTTGAAGCGCCGGCCGGCGAGGTCGATCTGGAAACGGGGGAAGATGAAGACGCCGATGATCGTGCCGGCGTACTTCTCTTCCAGGCCCGTCGATTCGCCGACGCAGAACACCGGCTGGCGCGGCGCGCCATCCAGATGAATGGTCGTGGAAAAGCAGAAGGAAGACGAGGAGGCGGCCGCCTGCTCGAAAAGCTCCAGCACGCGCGTGCGATCCAGCGGCTCATAGCACCGGATGAGGTTGAGCAGCCCGCAGGTGCGCTGTGTCATGCCATGCGCCAGCGTGGCCTTCTCGCCGAGCGTGAAGAGACCGTTGGAAAGATTGCCCGTCCAGCGCTCCGTCACGCAATATTGGGTGAGAAGCTCATTATCCGTCTCATCGAATTCCATCGAGCCCGGCAGAAAGGGCGACGAGAGATCAGTCTTGATTATCTTGAACACCTACGACCTCAGGCAGTTGCTCGAATTTGAACGACATGTCGCGGGCGCTTGCGCCTCATGACACGCTAAAAATGTGCACCGGCCGAGCTCCCGAAGCTGGCCGCCACACGTCTCTATGAACTGAACTGCATCCGGTTCCGGTTGTGCATATCGGGTCGGATGTACGCGGAGAAGACCGTCGCTGCCTCTCCGTCAAGGCCATGGCGGTTCCATTAAATACCGTGGGGATGGTCGCGGGCGGATTGCCGGCAGCAATGATGCCGGGTTTCAGCGCCTCAGGCCCCCCTGTGAATCTTTAAAGCTCACTTGGGGCGCCTTTATAGTTGGTTTTTCAACGCCATCAACGGCTTTTTGAAAATTATTGTACGGTTGGAAAAATTCTTCTTCCGGAAACGTTGCAGGCCGGTTGCCGCAAAACAAAAAGGGCGGTCCGAAGACCGCCCTTTCCCAACTGAACCGGATGGCTCAGATGTGAAGGCTTTCGCCTGTCACATCATGTTCATGCCGCCAGTTCAGCGCGCTTGACGCGCTGAACCGACTTTAGTGCATGGGCGAAGTTTGATGGTCACGCTGCGATAGGCTTTCGCCTATCACATCATGTCCATGCCGCCCATGCCGCCCATGCCGCCAGGCATGCCGGCCGGAGCGTCCTTCTTCGGCAGTTCGGCGATCATGGCTTCCGTCGTGATCAGCAGCGAGGCAACCGAAGCTGCGTTCTGCAGAGCCGTGCGGACAACCTTGACCGGGTCGACGATGCCAAGCGCAATCAGGTCGCCGTATTCGCCGGTCTGAGCGTTGTAGCCGTAGTTGTCTTCGTTCTTCTCGAGGATCTTGCCGACGACGATGGATGCTTCGTCACCTGCGTTGTCCGCGATCTGGCGAACGAGAGCCTGGAGGGCGCGGCGGATGATGTTGATGCCGGCTTCCTGGTCTGCGTTCTCACCCTTGACGGTGATTTTTGTGGAAGAACGGAGCAGGGCAACGCCACCGCCCGGTACGATGCCTTCCTGAACGGCAGCGCGCGTCGCGTTGAGGGCGTCGTCGATGCGGTCCTTCTTTTCCTTCACTTCGACTTCAGTCGAACCGCCGACGCGGATGACGGCAACGCCGCCAGCGAGCTTGGCAAGACGTTCCTGCAGCTTCTCGCGGTCGTAGTCGGAGGTGGTTTCTTCGATCTGGGCCTTGATCTGCGCAACGCGGCCTTCGATTTCAGCCTTCTGGCCGGCACCGTCGACGATCGTCGTGTTTTCCTTGGAGATCGAAACCTTCTTCGAACGGCCGAGCATGTCGAGCGTTACGTTTTCGAGCTTGATGCCGAGGTCTTCGGAAATGACCGTGCCGCCCGTCAGGATGGCGATGTCTTCCAGCATGGCCTTGCGGCGGTCGCCGAAGCCCGGAGCCTTGACGGCAGCGATCTTGAGGCCGCCACGCAGCTTGTTGACGACGAGCGTAGCAAGGGCTTCGCCTTCGACGTCTTCAGCGATGATGACCAGCGGCTTGCCGGTCTGGACGACGGCTTCGAGAACCGGGAGCATGGCCTGGAGGTTCGAAAGCTTCTTCTCGTGGAGGAGAATGTAAGCGTCTTCGAGATCGGCGACCATCTTTTCCGGGTTGGTCACGAAGTAGGGCGACAGGTAGCCGCGGTCGAACTGCATGCCTTCGACGACTTCGAGTTCGGTTTCGGCGGTTTTGGCTTCTTCAACCGTGATGACGCCTTCGTTGCCGACCTTCTGCATGGCTTCAGCAATGTCGAGACCGACCTGCTTGTCGCCGTTTGCGGAGATCGTGCCGACCTGGGCAACTTCTTCCGAGGTGTTGATCTTCTTGGCCTTGGCCTGGAGATCCTTGACGACTTCGGTAACGGCGAGATCGATGCCGCGCTTGAGGTCCATCGGGTTCATGCCGGCGGCAACGGCCTTGTGGCCTTCGCGAACGATAGCCTGGGCAAGAACGGTTGCGGTCGTGGTGCCGTCGCCGGCGATGTCGTTGGTCTTGGAAGCGACTTCGCGAACGAGCTGGGCGCCCATGTTCTCGAACTTGTCGTCCAGTTCGATTTCCTTGGCGACGGAAACGCCGTCCTTGGTGATGCGCGGAGCGCCGAAGGACTTGTCGATGACGACGTTACGACCCTTCGGGCCAAGCGTTACCTTGACTGCGTCTGCGAGGATATCGACGCCGCGCAGCATCTTTTCGCGCGCGGTGCGGCCGAATTTAACTTCTTTGGCTGCCATTGTGAGGACTCCTGAGTAGATATCAGCGAATTGCGGAACGGGTTACCGGCTGATCAGCCGATGATGCCCATGATGTCGGCTTCCTTCATGATCAGAAGGTCTTCGCCGTCGAGCTTGACTTCGGTGCCCGACCACTTGCCGAACAGGACGCGGTCGCCAGCCTTGACATCCAGCGGAATAACCTTGCCGGACTCGTCACGAGCGCCGGTGCCGACAGCGACGATTTCGCCTTCCTGCGGCTTTTCCTTGGCGGTATCCGGAATGATGATGCCGCCCTTGGTCTTGGCTTCGGATTCGACGCGACGAACGACGACGCGGTCGTGAAGCGGGCGGAAGGTGGTGCTTGCCATTGTCTAATCCCTCGATCAAATGACATTGCGAACCCAGAGCGGGTCCGATGGATTATTGTTAGCACTCATCATTGGAGAGTGCTAGCGGCTTGGAGATAAGGGGGGCTTTCTCTCGAGTCAAGAACTGCCTTCGGAAAATTCTTTGCCGTTGGCGGTTGCCGCGGCAGGCAGATGGGAACGTCCTGCCACGCCATCAAGGCGGTCGTATGAATTTTCGCAACTTTCCCTGTGGATGCGCCAAAATTGTAGGGAGAGGCTTGTTTTCTTGGCGTCGCTTTGCGATGTCACGCGGGCCTGATCTCGATACGGAACTCCCCCATGTCACACCGCATCCAATCCATCCGCGACATCGCCGCGCACTACGACGTGATGCTCTGCGACGTCTGGGGCGTGCTGCACAACGGGGTGGAGGCCTTCTCCTATGCATCGGAAGCGCTCGCAGAAGCCCGTGCGGCCGGCATGACCGTCGTGCTCATCACCAATTCGCCACGCCCTCATCCGGGCGTGAAGGTGCAGATTCGCGGGTTGGGCGTCGGTGACGATGCCTATGACCGCATCGTCACCTCGGGCGACGTCACCCGCGCGCTGATCGCCAAGGGCCCGAACAAGGTCTATTTCATCGGCGCCGAGAAGGACCTGCCGCTGCTCGACGGTCTCGACGTCGAACCGGTCGGCATGGACGAAGCTGGTATCGTCGTCTGCGCGGGCCTGCGCGAGGACGAGAAGGAAACCGTCGAGGACTACCGCGAGGAACTCACCGCACTCGCCGCCCGCAAGCTGCCTTTCATTTGCGCCAACCCGGACCTCGTCGTCGAGCGCGGTCACAGGCTCATCGCCTGCGCCGGTGCCCTCGCCAAGGTCTATGAGGAACTCGGCTGCACGACGGAGATCGCCGGCAAGCCGCACCGCCCGATCTACGACAAGGCGATCGCCGAGGCGCGCGACGTGCGCGGCGACTTCGGTCTGTCGCGCGTCATCGCCGTCGGCGACGGCATGCCGACCGACGTGCGCGGGGCCGAGGCCTATGGCCTGGATGTGCTCTACATATCCGGCGGCATCCACGCCCAGCACTATGTCGAAGGCGGCCGCACCGACGAGGTGAAGCTCGCTGCCTTCCTGGATCAGGAACAGGCCCACCCGAAATGGTGGATGCCCCGGCTGCAGTGACGGGACGGAGACGGTCGTCATGACGGTATTTCACAGGAACGAGACGAAACAGCTGCTGCCGGAGCACCTGCGCGGCGGCGTCATCGCGATCGGCAATTTCGACGGCGTGCATCGCGGCCATCAGGCCGTGCTGCAAAGGGCGCTGGACATTGCCAAAGGCCGCTGCGCCCCCGCTCTGGTTCTGACCTTCGAGCCGCATCCGCGCACGATCTTCCGGCCGGATACGCCCGTCTTCCGGCTGACGCCAGCCCCCCTCAAGGCCCGTATCCTGGAAGGCATGGGCTTTTCCGCCGTCATCGAATACCCGTTCGACCGCACCTTCTCGGAAATGTCGGCGCATGATTTCATCGGTGCTGTCCTGCTCGAATGGCTGCACGCCTCGGAGGTCGTCACCGGCTTCGATTTCCATTTCGGCAAGGGCAGGGAAGGCGGCCCCGCCTTCCTGATGGCGGCCGGACAGGACAACGGTTTCGGCGTCACACTGGTCGATGCCTTCCGCGACGAGAACGCCTCGGTCATCTCCTCCAGCGTTATCCGCTCTCTGCTCGGCGAGGGCACGGTTACCGAAGCCGCCGGCCTGCTCGGCTATCGATATACGGTCGAGGCCGAGGTCATCGACGGCAAGAAGCTCGGCCGCACCCTTGGCTACCCCACCGCCAACATGGCGCTTCCGCCGGAAGTGGAACTGCGCAACGGTATCTACGCCGTGCGCTTCCGCCGTCCCGACGGCAGTCTGCATGACGGCGTCGCGAGCTTCGGCCGCCGCCCGACCGTCACGTCGAACGGTGCGCCGCTGCTCGAAACCTTCCTCTTCGACTTTTCCGGCGATCTCTATGGCGAAATCTCCGCCGTCTCCTTCTTCGGCCATCTGCGTGACGAACTGAAATTCGATGGTCTCGACGCGCTCGTCGTGCAGATGAAGCGCGACGAGGAGGAAGCGCGTGCGCTTCTTTCAGGCGTGCGACCGCTCGGCGAGATCGACCAGCGCCTCTGTTTCTGACGCGCATGAAGAGTGGCGAGCCCAGCCCCCTCTATCTCTTCCGCTCGCAGGGTTTTGCCGCTTCGGGCGACACGGTGGTCAGCGTAGCGCCGCAGCAGCACGTCGTTGCCGTCTATGGCGGTGGCGGCACTTTTGAGGCCGAAGGACTTTCCCAAGCCTTCGGCGGGGCCGCAATCTTCAGAAACGATGCGACGGGCGCCATCTTCGCCGGTGTCTGGGGCACGCGCAACGCCTCGCGCTTCCGCCGCGAGATGCGGGAGCATATGGATGTCGTGCTCAGGCGAGAGGCGCCGGATGCGCGGCTCATCGTCTGGAGTGCCGAAGGCAAGCGCCCGCCGCAGCGCCGGGACGACGAAGGCTGACGACGCATCATTCTTGTACCAGCACGCCTGCGTGGCCGTCGCACCGGATCGCGATGAAGAGGTTTGCGATATGTCTTTTCAAACCGCCGAAAACCCCGTAAGACCGCGCGCATGATGCTCCACCGGCTGACCATCGATCTGCGAATTAGTGGCCCGGCCTTCCGCGCGCTCTGAGCGAGGCCGGAAGGTCCGGGATTTCGGGTGTTCGTGAAACGCCCCCGCCGTCATTGCCGGTGCATTGACCGATATTCCCTCCGCATGCGCACGATGCGCGCGAACAAAGACGATAGCCATATCCATGACCGATACGCCTGAAAAAGTCGATTATTCGTCCACCCTCAACCTGCCGCAGACGGATTTTCCGATGCGCGCCGGCCTGCCGCAGAAGGAGCCGGAAACGGTGGCCCGCTGGCAGCAGATGAACCTCTACAAGAAGCTGCGTGCCTCCGCCGCCGGCCGCGAGAAATTCGTGCTGCACGATGGCCCGCCCTATGCCAACGGCAATATCCATATCGGCCACGCGCTGAACAAGATTCTCAAGGACGTCATCACCCGCTCGTTTCAGATGCGCGGCTACGATGCCAACTACGTGCCCGGCTGGGACTGCCACGGCCTTCCCATCGAATGGAAGATCGAGGAAAAGTACCGCGAGAAGGGCAAGAACAAGGACGAGGTTCCGGTCAACGAATTCCGCCAGGAATGCCGTGACTTCGCGAGCGGCTGGATCAAGATCCAGTCGGACGAGTTCAAGCGTCTCGGCATCGAGGGCGACTTCGAAAATCCCTATACGACCATGGCCTTCCATGCCGAAGCCCGCATCGCCGGCGAGCTGTTGAAGATCGCCAAGTCCGGTCAGCTCTATCGCGGCTCCAAGCCCGTCATGTGGTCGGTCGTCGAGCGCACCGCGCTGGCCGAAGCCGAAGTCGAATATGCCGATGTCGAGAGCGACACGATCTGGGTGAAGTTCCCGGTGACCGAGGGGCCCGCCGACCTCAAGGGCAATTTCGTCGTCATCTGGACGACCACGCCCTGGACGATCCCCGGCAACCGCGCCATCTCCTTCTCGTCGCGCTTCCCTTACGGCCTCTACGAGGTGGAAAGCGCCACGAACGATTTCGGCCCGCAACCGGGCGAGAAGCTGATCTTCGCCACCCGACTGGCCGATGATTGCGCCGCCAAGGCCAAGGTGACGCTGAAGTTCCTCCGCGATGTCGCGCCGGAAGAGCTCTCGGCGATCGTGACCGCCCATCCGCTGGCGCCGCTCGGCTACACCTTCCCGGTCCCGCTGCTCGACGGCGACCATGTCACCGACGATGCCGGCACGGGCTTCGTGCACACGGCACCCGGCCACGGCCGCGAGGACTTTGATGCCTGGACGGCCGAGGCCCGCAACCTCGAGGCGCGCGGCATCTCCTCCAAGATCCCCTTCACCGTCGACGACGCGGGCTTCTACACTGCCGATGCCCCCGGCTTCGAAGGTGCGCGCGTCATGGATGACAACGGCAAGAAGGGCGACGCCAACGACCGCGTCATCAAGGCGCTGATCGCTGAGAACAACCTCTTCGCCCGCGGCCGCCTGAAGCACTCCTATCCGCATTCCTGGCGCTCCAAGAAGCCGGTCATCTTCCGCAACACGCCGCAGTGGTTTGTCTATATGGACAAGGAACTCGGCGACGGCACGACGCTTCGCTCGCGTTCGCTCGCAGCAATCGACCAGACCCGCTTCGTGCCGGCCTCCGGCCAGAACCGCCTGCGCGGCATGATCGAAGGCCGCCCGGACTGGGTTCTGTCGCGCCAGCGCGCCTGGGGCGTGCCGATCGCCGTCTTCGCCGACGAACAGGGCGAAGTGCTCGTCGATGACGCCGTTAACGGCCGCATCCTCGAGGCCTTCGAACAGGAAGGTGCCGATGCCTGGTTCGCAGAGGGTGCCCGCGAGCGCTTCCTTGGCAACCGTGCGGGAGAAGGCTGGACGCAGGTCATGGACATCCTCGATGTCTGGTTCGACTCGGGCTCGACCCACACCTTCACGCTGGAGGACCGTCCGGACCTGAAATGGCCGGCCGACGTCTATCTGGAAGGCTCCGACCAGCATCGCGGCTGGTTCCATTCGTCGCTGCTCGAAAGCTGCGCGACGCGCGGCCGCGCGCCCTACAACGCCGTCGTCACCCATGGCTTCACCATGGACGAGAAGGGCGAAAAGCAGTCGAAGTCCAAGGGCAACGTCGTCTCGCCGCAGGACGTGATGAAGGAATCGGGCGCCGATATCCTGCGTCTCTGGGTCATGACCACCGACTACTGGGAAGACCAGCGCCTCGGCAAGACGATCATCCAGACCAATATCGACGCCTACCGCAAGCTGCGCAACACGGTGCGCTGGATGCTGGGAACGCTGGCGCACGACAACGGCGAGGAGATCGCCTATGCCGACATGCCGGAGCTGGAAAAGCTCATGCTGCACCGGCTGGCGGAACTGGATGCGCTCGTGCGGTCGGGGTATGATGCCTTCGATTTCAAGAAGATCACCCGCGCGCTCATCGATTTCTCGAATGTCGAACTGTCGGCCTTCTATTTCGACGTGCGCAAGGATGCGCTCTACTGTGATGCCCCGTCCTCGCTGAAGCGCCGGGCCGCCCTTGCCGTCATTCGCAAGCTGTTCGATTGCCTCGTCACCTGGCTCGCCCCGATGCTGCCCTTCACGATGGAGGAGGCCTGGCTCTCGCGCAAGCCGGATGCCGTCTCGGTGCATCTGGAGCAGTTCCCGGACGTGCCGGCCGAATGGCGCAACGATGCGCTCGAGGCCAAGTGGGAGAAGATCCGCGCTGTGCGTTCGGTCGTTACCGGCGCGCTGGAAATCGAGCGTCGCGAGAAGCGCATCGGCGCCTCGCTGGAGGCCGCTCCGGTCGTCCACATCGCCGATCCTGAGCTTCTGGCTGCCCTTGAAGGCCAGGATTTCGCAGAAATCTGCATCACCTCGGCCATCACGCTCGTTGCCGGCGAAGGCCCGACGGAGGCCTTCCGCCTTGCCGAAGTCGCCAAGGTCTCCGTCGAGCCGAAACTGGCAGAAGGGCAGAAATGCGCCCGTTCCTGGCGTATCACGACGGATGTCGGTTCCGACCCGGAATATCCTGATGTGTCGGCCCGCGATGCAGCGGCGCTGCGCGAAATCGGTTTCCGCCGCGCGGCATAAGCGCCCGCTCTGTTGACGGCCGGTTCTTTCCGGCCGTCGATTTGCCGGCATGAATTGCACTTCGGCGCCTCATCCGGTAATGCTGCCTGAAAATGGTCGGATTGTTCCGCCATGGCACGGCGGACTTTTGCCGTGGAATGAGTTTTCTGCGTACCGGCTCTGCTGGAAGGGTATTCATGGGAATGACGCGAAATATTCGGGTACGGACCGGCCTGTTCGGCCTTCTCGGCGGCAGCCTCCTTCTGACCGGTTGCATGGGCCCGACCTACGGCACCGACAAGACAGCCGGCGAGCAGCTGATCGATGACCTCGGCAATGCGGTGATGATCCAGCCGGAGAACAAGGGCGCAAAGACGGTCCGCTATCAGCCGCGCGGCGGCCTTGTCGTGCCGAAGGACAAGACGGCGCTGGCCAATCCGCAGCAGTCGGTCGCGTCCAAGGAAAACCCCGAATGGCTGGAAAATCCGGAAGACATGCGCGAGCGCCTTCGCGCCGAGGCCGATGAGAACCTCAACAATCCCGGCTACCGTTCGCCGCTTGTCAGCCAGAATTCCAATGCCCAGCAGATGGGCACGGCGCAGCAGACTCAGGCCTACCGCGAGGCACGCCGCCTGCAGATGGGCGCCTATTCCGACCAGCGCCGCTACCTGAGCGATCCGCCGACCGAATATCGCAAGCTTCCCGAGGAAGCCCAGGCCGATCTCGGCGAGCCGGAAAAGCAGAAGGAACGTCGCCGCAAGAAGGAAGCGAAGGCCGCCAAGCAGAGTGGTTCCAAGTGGTGGCCGTTCTGACATCATGACCGGCTACCGAATCCGGCCGGCGACGGTCGATGACGCCGCCGTCATCCTGCGCTTCATCCGCGAGCTCGCGGACTACGAAAATGCCCTGTCCGAAGTCGCCGCGACCGAAGAAAGCGTCGCGGTCTCTCTGTTTGGCGAGGGGTCTGTGAGTTGCGCGGCCATCTGCGAGACGCAAGACGGCGAACCGGCCGGCTCCGCTATCTGGTTCAAGACCTATTCCACCTGGCAATCGAAGAACGGCCTCTATCTCGAGGACCTCTATGTAACGCCCGCCCATCGCGGTGCCGGTGTCGGCAAGATGCTGTTGCGCTACCTTGCGCGCCTTGCCATCGAACAGGATTGCAGCCGTTTCGAATGGAGCGTGCTCGACTGGAACGAGCCGGCCATCCGCGTTTACGATGCCATCGGCGCCGAGCCGCAGAAGGAATGGCTGCGCTATCGCCTGACGGGCGACCGGCTGAAACGCTTCGCCGAAGGGTGAGACCCGGTCAGCCTCCGCGCCGGGCAAGCAGGACCAGATGAAGCATATGCGCGCCGACAAAGGCGACGCAAAGAGGCAGGATCGCCACGATCATTCCGCCGCTCATGGCGACAAAGGCGAGCACCAAGACTGCCAGCGTCGGCGTGAAGGCGAGTGCGGCGTTGCGCGGCAGCGACCAGTTCGGCTTGCCCTCGCGGTTCCACTGCATGGTCAGTCGTTCAGCACCCGGCGCGATGCGGCGCGCGGCAAGGCCGGACATGGCGGCCATCAGGATGACGGTTGCGACAACGGCAGCGGTGGCGGGTGGCATCGTTCTCAGCGCCTTTCCAGAAAGAAGTCCTTCAAGATCTCCGCGGCTTCCAGGCCGCTGATGCCGGAATAGACCTCCGGGGCATGATGGCAGGTGGGCTGCGCGAAGAAGCGCACGCCATTGTCGACGCCGCCGCCCTTCGGGTCTTCTGCGCCATAATAGAGGCGTCGGATGCGGGCGAAGGAGATGGCGGCCGCGCACAATGTACAGGGTTCGAGCGTCACATAGAGGTCGGCGCCCGTCAGCCGCTCCTGGCCAAGTTTGCGGGCGGCCTCGCGGATGACGGCGACTTCGGCATGAGCGGTCACATCGTTGTCGGCGCGCGTGCGATTGCCCGCCTGAGCCATGATGGCGCCATCCATGACGAGCACGGCGCCGACCGGCACTTCACCGCGTTTGCCGGCAGCACGGGCCTCGGCCAGCGCGATTTCCATGAAGCGATTTGTCATAGCGGAACGAATTCCTCTTAACCCGGGGCGTCTGACCTGATACGACACGCGAAAACGCAGGCAACACAAATGACATTCAAAGACAAGCCAAAACGGCCGGGCGCGAAGCCCGCGGGCCGCGATACCAAGCCGCGTGGCGCTGCATCGGCGGCCGCGGGCAAGAAATCCTTCGGCAGCAAGCCGGCAGGCAAGAAGCCTTTTGACGGCAAGTCGGCCCCGCGCGACGGCAAGCCTTCCCGTGCCGCCAAGCCGGCACCCGCCGCGCCGGCCGGTGCCGAACTCGCGCCCGAACGCATTTCCAAGCTGCTCGCCCGTGCAGGCGTGG
>Ga0160495_100795_pt1 | contig 11452 bp, 13 predicted proteins | sample DID4MG_4_FD_108251 | JGI IMG/M metagenome (GOLD analysis project Ga0160495, IMG submission 108251) | Enriched soil microbial communities from UW Madison campus, WI, USA - DID2933_E24_FP4 MG | ecosystem: Environmental > Terrestrial > Soil > Unclassified | place: USA: Madison, Wisconsin | collected... | reverse complement strand
CTTTAAGATGCGGCAGCTTCTGCCAGGCGTCCCGCATCGATCGCGGAGGTTTGGGATCGCGCAGGTCTGCCAGAAACGACGCAAGCTGCGGCAGGCCGCCGGCCTCCAGACCGAAACCCCATTCGATCCGCTCGCGTGTGCCGAAAAGATTGGCAATGAGCGGGATGGTGTGGGCAGTGCCATCGGCATCAACCGGTTTTTCGAAAAGCAGCGCCGGGCCTTCCTGTGCCAGAACGCGGCGATGGATTTCGGTGATCTCGTGCACTAGCGAGATGGGCTCTCGGATGCGCTTCAGTCGCCCTCGCTGCTCCAGCAGAGCGACGAAATCCTGAAGGGTGTCATAGCGGCGGGAAACGGAGTTCTCAGATTTCATACCGAGCTTCTGCAGGGGAAAAACGGCGTGGTCTTTGTGCTGGCGCAAACACTTGGGGGCCGTGGCTCCCTAGGCTTTATGCGTTCCTTCCCCTCAAGGCGAGCTGCATGCCCCATCTCTCTCCCCTCCTTGCAAAACCCGTCGAAATCGCGCCGCTCTGGTTGGTGGAGCGCGTAGCGCGCACCATCTTTGCCGGTGTGCTGAAGGGGCACCCCGATCTTTTCGACCGTCTCGGCGAATTCCAGCAGACGCGCTATTGCTTCTCGCCTTCTGATCTCCCCTTGCATTTCCGCATCGTGCCGGCGGCCCATATGCTGTCCGTCTTTCGTGGCGAGCCGCCTTTGGCGGATGCGCGCATCGAGGGGCCGCTCGGGTTGCTGTTGGGCCTTATGGAAGGGCGTTGCGATGCCGATGCGCTGTTCTTTTCGCGCGATCTCTCGATTACCGGCGACATGGAGGCGATGCTGGCGCTGCGCAATGCGCTTGACGACAGCGCCATCGATCTGCCGCGCGAACTCGGTGCGCTGGCAGGACCATTTTCGCCGCTGGTGAGCGGGGCTGCACGCCACATCCGTGCACGGGCGCTTGGGGGGAGGGACGCGGCATGGAACTGATCTGTCCCGCCGGTACACCCGCGGCCTTTCGCGAGGCGATAGAGGCCGGTGCCGACGCCATCTATTGCGGCTTTCGCGATGAGACCAACGCCCGCAACTTCCCCGGCCTGAACTTCAGCCGCGAGGAACTGCGCCAGTCCACCGCGCTCGCGCGTCACAGGGGCGTCCAGACCTTTGTGGCGCTCAACACCTTTATGCGCGCGGGCGACGAGGCGCTCTGGTATTCCGCCGCCGACGATGCCGTAACGATCGGGGCCGATGCCCTGATCATCGCCGATTTCGGGCTGATGGCCTATGTAGCGGAACGATATCCCGAGCAGCGCCTGCATGTTTCCGTCCAGGCGTCCGCCTCCAATCCGGATGCGATCCGCTTCCTCGTCGAGGCCTTCGGTGCCAAGCGCGTGGTGCTGCCGCGCATTCTGACGGTGCAGGATATCGCCCGGCTGACGCGGCAGATCGATTGCGAGGTGGAGGTCTTTGCTTTCGGCGGCCTTTGCGTCATGGCGGAGGGCCGGTGTTCGCTCTCTTCTTATGCAACCGGCAAGTCGCCCAACATGAACGGTGTGTGCTCGCCGGCGAGCCATGTGCGATACCGGGAGGAGGGCGGCGCACTCGTCTCCGAGCTCGGCGCCTATACGATCAACCGCTTCGGCCCCGGCGAAGCCTCCGGCTACCCGACGCTGTGCAAAGGCCGCTTCGATGTCGGTGGCATGGAGGGCTATGCCTTCGAGGACCCGGTTTCGCTCGATGTGATCGACGAGATCGATGCGCTGAAGGCGGCCGGCGTGTGTGCCTTGAAGATCGAAGGGCGGCAGCGCGGCAAGGCCTATGTCGCCGAGGTGGTGTCCTCGTTGAAGAAGGCGCTCCTCGCGAGCCCGACGGAGCGTACAGCGCTCGTTTCCAGGCTGCGGGCGATGAGCGAAGGGCAGCGCACCACCTCCGGCGCCTATGATAAGCGCTGGCGATAGGAGACAAACAATGGAAACGAAACGGGCGGCGCTGAGCCTCGGGCCGATCTATTATCTATGGGACGGGCCGAAATGGCGGGATTTCTATTTCCGCATCGCCGATGAGGCGGACATCGATCACGTGACGCTGGGCGAAACGGTTTGTTCCAAGCGTCAGCATTTCAGCGAGCCGCATATCGCCGACGTCATCGAGCGCCTGGAAGCAGCCGGCAAGCAGGTGACGCTCTCGACGCTCGCCATGGTGACCCTGGAGCGCGAGAGCCGGCACGTGCGCGATCTCATTCGCGACAGCGACCAAAGGGTGGAGGCAAACGACCTCTCCGCCCTCGGGCTTCTCAAAGGGCGACCGCATTCCATCGGCCCGCTGGTCAATGTCTACAATGCTGCGACGGCGCGCGTGCTTGCCGCGCGCGGTGCCGATGTGATCTGTCTCCCGCCAGAACTTCCCGCGGTCTCCATCCGGCAGATGTTGCAGGCCATGCCGGACTTTGCCTTCGAACTCTTCGCCTTCGGCCGCATGCCGCTCGCCATCTCCGCGCGCTGCGCCCATGCCCGCTCGAAAGGGCTGACCAAGGACAATTGCCAGTTCATCTGCGGCGAAGATCCCGATGGCCTGCCGCTGCGCACGCTCGACCGACAGTCGTTCCTCGTTCTGAACGGCGTCCAGACCATGTCGAACACTTGCGTCGTGCTCCTGAATGATCTCGCGGCGTTGACGGAGGCGGGCCTCACCCGCGTCAGGCTTTCCCCACAGGATTGCGACATGGTTAGGGTAGCTGCTCTCTACCGCGCGACGCTTGATGGGCGGATCGAAGGGGAAGAGGCTCTTCGAGAACTGGAGAAGGCTTATTCGGGCATAGGCTTTTCAAACGGCTTCCTGCACCAGCAGGAGGGAGCCGCCTGGGTGGCGCGGGCGCGTAGCGCGACGACGGCGGACGGATGACCAGCATTTCAACCAAAAATCTTGCGCTCATCATCCTTTGCGGCAAGCAAGCTTTCGAGGATTATCTTTTCGGAAAAGAGGTGGCGGCGCAGGCTTTCCTGAAAACCGGCGAGCATGCGTGCGACGGTGTCTGGCGAAAGCCCGCAACGGCCGTCGGCGACGGCCTTTAGCGTGAGCGACAGTTCCTCCGCCGCCAGTCGGTCGCAGCGGTGCTCGGCCTTCAGGCGCTCAATGGTCATGGCGGCGAAGCAGGAACCGGCGTGTCGGTCGAAATCCGGGAAGAGCAGGCGCTCCTCCAGATCGTGTACGGATTTCAGGAGCGGCGGGATGGCGTCGGCGAGGTCTCGCAGCTCTCGGGCCATCGTGGGGTCGCTGGCGGCGTCTTCGAGGCGCAGGCATAAGTCGAGTAGATCGCTATGCAGGGTTTCCAGCCGAGCGATATCGGCGGCGGTGAGGTTTTGTCCGCTCATGCTTCCACCTTATTGGCCGAAGAACAGTACGGCGGCGATGACCACGGAAGCGCCGACGGCCGAGACTGTGCCGGCGCCCTGGAGCACGCCCATGCGGTAGAGCATCAGGGCGAAGCCGATGATGACGGGGGTCGTGACGAGAAGGCCGATCTGCGCGTCGGTCATGAGGGTATCCTTTCCTTTGTCGCCATCCTGCCGCGTCCGCGCGCGCTGATCTTTGTGCCGGCGCAAAGAAGGTCTCGTCTTGCCCGGTTAGAAAGGGGCATGGCGACGACGGATGATTTCAGCATGGCGGTGACGAAGGCGCAGGGTGGCGAGGGCGACGGCCTGCTGTTGTGGATCCTGGTCTGGAGCGAGCTCGCCGCCTTCGGCGTACTGCTCATCGCCTTCATGATCATGACGATGCTGGATCCTGCTGGCGCCGCATCGTTCCGCGGCCATCTTCATCCAGGCCTCGCGGCTGCCAATACGATCATCCTCGTTCTGAGCGGCTGGCAGGCCGCGCTGGCTGTCCGGCTTGGCGCCGACGGCACGGCTGTCCGTCGCCCCCTCGTGCTGGCGGCGCTCCTCGGTCTTGCCTTCGCCGCCGTGAAGGCTTTCGAATACACGCTGGAAATCCGCTCCGGTATCGGCGATCTCGGCCGGCTTGCTGAACTCTATTTCCTCGTCACGGGCTTCCATCTGCTGCATGTCGTCTTCGGCGCGGCGATCCTCCTTCTCATCGCCTGGCGGCCCGCGCGCGGCAATGTCGTGATGATCGCGACGCTCTGGCACGCGATCGATCTCGTCTGGCTCGTCATGTTCCCCATCGTCTATCTCACCTGAGGATATCCGGATGACCCGACAGGACCGCGAACAGTTTTTCGCCACCCTCGCCATGCTGCTGACGCTCGCTGCCGGTGGCGCTTTCGTCGGCGGCCTTTCGGGCGGGCTGCTTGTGCCCATCACCGCCGTTCTCGTCATGGCCTATGCCAAGGGGCGGTTCATCGTGCTCGATTTCATGGAGCTGCGCGCCAGCCGCGGCGTGCTGAAGTCGGCTCTGCTCGCCTGGCCGGCGGTTCTCCTGTCGCTGGCGCTCGTGCGCGCCGTCACCGTTTCGCTCATCGGCTGACGAACCGTCCCGCTCTTTGCCTGCGCGCAAAGAAGCCTTTTCCCGCCGCGCTAGAACGGAAGCGTCCCGCATCGTCGGCGAGGGGATCGCCGGCAACCTTAAGAGCGGGGTTTGACGCCGGGCCCACGGGTTCTGGCCAGGAAAGGACCAGGGGATGGCAGAGCGCCTAACCAAGACCGGGGCCCGCAACGTCTTCTATGGCGGGGCCATCTTCTTCTTCACGATTTTCGTCGGGCTGACCGCCCATTCGCATTACTACATGCGCACGGTCTCCACCGACGAGACGACGCTGACCGACAGCGTCGCGCGCGGCAAACACGTCTGGGAAAAGAACGCCTGTATCAATTGCCATACGCTGCTGGGTGAGGGGGCCTATTTCGCGCCCGAGCTCGGCAATGTGTGGAAGCGCTATGGCGGCGTGGAAGACCCTGAGGGCGCACGCGAGGCTCTGAAGGCCTGGATGGCCGCCCAGCCGAGCGGCGCGGAAGGCCGGCGGCAGATGCCGCAGTTCAATCTCACCGAACAGGAGGTCAACGATCTCGCCGACTTCCTCGAATGGACGAGCAAGATCAAGACCCAGAACTGGCCGCCGAACGACGCCGGTTAAGGAGAGACGACATGAAATATCAAACGCAAAAGGTCGCGATGCTGTACTTCTACGGCGCGCTCGGCCTCTTCCTCGCCCAGGTGCTCTTCGGCGTCGTGGCCGGCACGATCTATGTGCTGCCCAACACGCTGTCCGAACTCTTACCCTTCAACATCGTGCGCATGATCCACACCAATGCGCTCGTCGTCTGGCTGCTTATGGGCTTCATGGGCGCCACCTATTACATGATCCCCGAGGAGACCGAGACAGAGCTTTACAGCCCCTGGCTCGCGATCGCGCAGTTCTGGATGTTCTTCGTCGCGGCGGGCCTGACGGTCGTCGGCTACATGTTCCGCATCCATGAAGGCCGCGAATTCCTCGAGCAGACCTTCATCGCCAAGGTCGGTATCGTCGTGGTCGTGCTGATGTTCCTGTTCAACATCACCATGACAGCGCTCAAGGGCCGCAAGACCACGGTCATCAACATCCTGCTCTTCGGTCTCTGGGGGCTGGCGCTGTTCTTCCTCTTCGCCTTCTACAACCCAGCGAACCTCGCGCTCGACAAGATGTACTGGTGGTACGTCATTCATCTCTGGGTCGAAGGCGTCTGGGAGCTGATCATGGCCTCTGTGCTCGCCTTCCTGATGATCAAGCTCAACGGCATCGACCGCGAGGTCGTGGAGAAGTGGCTCTATGTCATCGTCGGCCTGGCGCTGTTCTCGGGCATCCTCGGCACCGGTCACCACTATTACTGGATCGGCGCACCTGGCTACTGGCAGTGGATCGGCTCGCTGTTCTCGACTTTGGAGGTGGCGCCCTTCTTCACGATGGTCATCTTCACCTTCGTGATGACCTGGAAGGCCGGCCGCAACCATCCGAACAAGGCCGCGCTGCTCTGGTCGATCGGCTGCTCGGTCATGGCCTTCTTCGGCGCGGGCGTCTGGGGCTTCCTGCACACGCTGTCGTCGGTGAATTATTACAGCCACGGCACGCAGATGACGGCCGCCCACGGACACCTCGCCTTCTTCGGCGCTTATGTGATGCTGAACCTTGCCATGATGGCCTATGCCATCCCGGAGATCCGTGGCCGTCAGCCCTATAACCAGTGGCTCTCGATCATCAGCTTCTGGATCATGTGCACCGCCATGTCGGTCATGACCTTCGCGCTCACCTTCGCGGGCGTCGTGCAGATCCACCTGCAGCGCGTGCTCGGCGAAAGCTTCATGGACGTGCAGGACCAACTGGCGCTGTTCTACTGGGTGCGCCTCGGCTCGGGTGTCGTCGTGCTCGTCTCGGCGCTGATGTTCATCTGGGCCGTGTTGGTGCCCGGCCGTGAGCGTACCGACAGCCTTACCCGGATGGTCCAACCCGCCGAGTGAGTGCTGGCCGGCCCCGTCATCCCACGGGGCCGGCACTTTTCCGCTATAAGACTTGGAGATCGAAATGACCGTCATGCTCAAGGCCGCCCGCGCAGATATCCCCGCCTACAGATCTTCCGGCAACGAATGTGAGCTGTTCGAGAAGGCCTGGGTGCGCCAGCTTCCCCTGCTGCTGAAAGGCCCGACCGGTTGCGGCAAGACCCGCTTCGTCAGCCATATGGCGGCAAAGCTCAATCTGCCGCTTTCGACCGTTTCCTGCCACGACGATCTCTCGGCCGCCGATCTGACCGGCCGCTACCTGCTGAAGGGCGGGGATACGGTCTGGGTCGATGGCCCGCTGACGCGCGCCGTGCGCGCGGGTGGCGTGTGTTATCTCGACGAGATCGTCGAGGCGCGCAAGGACGTCGCCGTTGTGCTGCATCCGCTCACCGACGACCGGCGCATCCTGCCGCTGGAGCGCACCGGCGAGGTGCTGGAGGCTCCGTCCGGCTTCATGCTCGTCGTCTCCTACAATCCCGGCTACCAAAATCTTTTGAAGGCGCTGAAGCCTTCCACCCGCCAGCGCTTCGTCGCCATCGAGTTCGATTTCCTGCCGAAGGCGGCGGAGATCGCCGTCGTCGCCACGGAAAGCGGACTGGACGAGGCGCGTGTTGCGCCGCTGGTCGCGCTGGCGCACCGGCTGCGCGCGCTGAAGGGCCATGACCTCGAAGAGGGCGTCTCGACGCGCCTGCTCGTCTATTGTGCCTGCCTCATCGACAGCGGCATGGGCGTGCGTGAGGCTGTGCGTGCCGCGATGATCGAGCCGTTGACCGACGAGCCCGACGTGCGTGCCGCCCTTCTCGAAATCGCCGATGCGATGATCCGGTGAGGCCCTGTCATGCTGGATTTTCTGGAGCTTGAGGAGACCGTCGGCCGGGCCTGGCACCGGCTTGTCGGCAATACCGGCAGCTGGGCGCGCCACCCGGATCAGGCGGTGCGGCTGGAGGATATCCGCCCGGTGCTCGCGGTCTGCTTTCGTGGATTCGGCGGGGAGGGCGCGGTGCAGATCGCGCCGGCGCGCGGGCGCACCTCGACGCATCGCCTCAAGTTGCGCCAGCGCATGGGGCTTGGCGAGGAGAAGCTGGTGCAGCCCGGCCGCGACCACGGGACCGTCATGCTGCCCGGTGCGATCGATCTTTTCCCGGTGCGTGCGCTCAACCGCGATCTCTATGTCTGGCTTGCCGCCGCCATGGCCCTGATGCCGCTGGAGCCGGTCGCCGAGAGCGACCCGCTGCTGCGTGATCTCGCGATACTCCGGCGCGCGGAAGCGACGACGCAAGCGGTACTCGCGGCGTTTCCCGGTCTCGCAAGGCGCTACCATCGGCTTTCGTCCGCCATGCTGGAAGCGCGCCAGCACCGCCCGCTTCCCTCCGTCGAGCGCCATGTCGAGAACCGCATTCTCAGCCTGCTGCGCAAAGGCGCCGGGCGTGCCGATGGGACACTGCCGGTGATTTTCCCGCATCGCGCACCGGCCGGCTATCTGCCGATGCTGCCCGTGCCGCTCTGGCCGGATGCGCTGTGGCGCGAAGAGGGCGAGGGGCGCGGCGAGGAAGACCAGCCGGCTTCCGGGGCAAACCCGGATGCATCGGAAACGGAGCGCCATGTGGCGCTGCGCGAGAAGGCGGAGAATCGCAAGACCGAGCGCAGCCCGTTCATCCTCAACCGCTTCGAGAAGATTTTGGCGATGGCCGAGATGGTCAATGTCGATCGCCCCGGCGACGACAGCCACGACCACGATTCCGCGGCCGCCGACGAGCTCGACGACATGACGCTCGGCGAGCGCAAGGGGCGTCCCGCCGCCCGCTTCCGCTTCGATCTCGACCTCCCGCCGGAAGCGCTCGACCGCACGCGGCTGACGGGCGAGTTCACCTATCCCGAATGGGACTATCGCACGGCGACCTATCTACCGGACCACTGCCGTGTGCTCGCCGCGTCAGCGCCGGATACGGCCGAGGTGGCGGAGGCCGATGCCGATACGAAAAGCCTCATCCGCCGCGTGCGCCGGCAGTTCGAGGTGCTACGGCCGCGCCATGAAATGCTGCGCGCCCAGCTCGACGGCGCCGAGCTCGATCTCGATGCGGTGGTCAGGGCGCGCAGCGATCTCGCCGCCGGCGGGCAGGGCAGCGACCGTATCCACCTGATGAGCCGGCCGCAGGCGCATGACCTCGCCGTCACCATCCTGGTGGACGTCTCGCTCTCCACCGATGCCTGGTTCGACAATCGCCGGGTGCTCGACGTTGAGAAGGAGGCGCTGCTGGTGCTGTCCCATGGCCTCGCCGCCTGCGGCGATAGCCACTCCATCCTTACCTTCACGTCCCGCCGCCGCTCCTGGGTGCGCGTCGAGACGGTCAAGGATTTCGGCGAGCCGATGGGCCATGGCGTCGAGGCGCGCATCGCGGCGCTGAAGCCGGGTTTCTACACCCGCATAGGCCCTGCGATCCGCCATGCGGCGGCGAAGCTGCGCGAGCAGCCGAACCGGCGCAAGCTGCTCCTGATCCTGACGGATGGCAAGCCGAACGATGTCGATCACTACGAAGGTCGTTTTGCGCTGGAGGACAGCCGCCGTGCCGTCAATGAGGCCCGGCGGACCGGCCTCAGCGTCTTCGGGGTGACGGTGGACCGAGAGGCGCAGGCCTATGTGCCGGCCATCTTCGGCCGCAACGGCTATGCCATCGTTAGCAATGTCGCCCGGCTGCCTTCGGCGCTGCCGGCGATCTATCGCGGTCTCGTGGGATAGAGGACAAGGGATCTGCGAGAAAGGCCCGGCGTGCCGCACCACGGCGGGCCTTTTGCATTTTTTGGATAATTGGTTTCAGGCGGCCTTGCTGTGGGTGCGGGCCGACTGGTCGATATAGGCATCGAAGGCGGCGGCGACGGCGCGGATGATGAAACGATGGTCCTGCCGTACTGTAACCGTGCCGCCGCGGATATCGACCGCACCGTCTTCGACGAGTGCTGCCACCCGCGCATTGCCTTCGAAAAGGGGTGCCGCGTCGAAACCGTGACGGTCGGCGATGGCGGTGATGTCGGCGGAAAAATCGCACATCAGCCGTTCGATGATCTCGGCACGCAGCCGGTCCTCGGCGGTCAGCCTGTAGCCCTTGACGGTCGCAAGGCGACCGGAGGCAATGCGCTGGGCATAGAGGCCGGGTGGCACCTCATTCTGGACATAACCATCCGGAGTGCGGCCGATGGACGAGGCGCCGAAGCCGATCAGCGTTTCGCAGGTATCGGTCGTGTAGCCCTGGAAATTGCGGCGCAGCCGGCCGCGGTTTGCGGCGATCGCGAGATCATCCCCCGGCAACGCATAATGGTCGAGGCCGATGCGCACATAGCCGGAGGCAACGAGCGTTTCGGCGATCGCCTCCGCTTGCGCGGCACGTGCGGTGGCGTCCGGTAGCGTGTGTTCGTCGATCAGCCGCTGGTGCTTCTTGAACGAGGGGATATGGGCGTAGCCAAAGACGGCGAAGCGTTCCGGCCGCATGGCGACCGCCGCTTCTGCCGTATCGATGCAGGATTTTACCGTCTGGTGCGGGAGACCGTAGATGAGGTCGAAATTGATGCCGGCGACGCCGGCCGCACGCAGTCGGCTCACGGCCTCGGCAGTCTGCGTCTCGCTCTGTATGCGGTTGATGGCCTTCTGCACGACCGGATCGAAACTCTGTACGCCCAAGCTCGCACGGGTAACGCCCGCTTCGCCGAGTGCCGCCGCCATCTCCGCCGTCAGCGTGCGCGGGTCGACTTCCACCGCGATCTCCCCTCCGGCGACGAGGCCGAAGCGCGTGCACAGCAGGCTGATGAGATCGATGAACTCTTGAGGTTGCATGATCGTCGGCGTGCCGCCGCCGAAGTGGATATGCTGCACCCTGAGACGGCGCTTCACCCGCTCGGAAACAAGCTCGATCTCCTGTCGCAGCACTTCGAGATAGTCGAGGATCGGCGCGTCCTTCTGGGTAATGGTGGTGTGGCAGCCGCAATACCAGCACATGGACCGACAGAAGGGGATGTGCAGGTAGAGCGAGGCCTCGGTGCCCGGCCTGATGCCGGAAAGCCAGTCGCCATAGGTGCCGGCGCCGACGACCGGGACGAAGGCCGGTGCCGTCGGATAGCTCGTATAGCGCGGCAGTCGCGCCTCGCCGTATTTCTCGATCAGGGCCTGTTGCATGGCGCGTTCCTTTCCGTGTGCCGATTGCGGAAAGGGTAGGAGCGGCGGGCACACACTTCTTTGCGAAAAGCCAAGCAGCGCGGCAGGAGGGCTGAAAATCGCCAATTGTTTGCGCGGGGTCAAAGTGCCCGGCGGTGCGCGGGGTTAGCGTCAGGTGGTTCCGGTCGGGTGGGGCCGTGCCCTTCCGGAACGGTATCGGAACGGCCGGGACGGAAACACCAAATCATGTCTGAGACCCTGGACAAGCCCCTGATCGACGTGCGCATCATTCCGCCACGCGAACGCCATCCGCGTATTTTCGGCGTGCTCGGCGCCTTGATGCCCGGCAAATCCATGCTGATCACCAGCGATCATGATCCGCGGCCGCTACACTATCAGCTCGAGACCAATTTCCCCGGGCAGTTCGGCTGGGATTATCTTGAACAGGGTCCGGAAGTCTGGCGCGTCGAGATCGATCGGCTGGAAGATGGCGGCAGCTGCGATTGCTGCTGCGGTTCCGAGCACTGAACAGGTCGCGGCGAAGGAAACTGACATGCCGGGCGCAACCCTCTCCCGCTGGACTATGTCCTACTTCGCCGCCGCCTGCATCATGCTTGTGGCGGGGCAGGGGCTGATGATCGTCGGCTACGGTTACCCCTTCGCAGATGCCGGTGCGCCGGAAACGCTCGTCGTCGTCCACCTCATCGCCATAGGATGGCTGAGCCTGCTGATCGCCGGTGCGTTGCTGCAATTCGTGCCGGTGCTCATCGCCCGACCCATCATCGGCGGGCGTTTTGCCGCGCCGGCCCTGTTGCTGCTTCTCGG
>Ga0160495_100794_pt1 | contig 11456 bp, 7 predicted proteins | sample DID4MG_4_FD_108251 | JGI IMG/M metagenome (GOLD analysis project Ga0160495, IMG submission 108251) | Enriched soil microbial communities from UW Madison campus, WI, USA - DID2933_E24_FP4 MG | ecosystem: Environmental > Terrestrial > Soil > Unclassified | place: USA: Madison, Wisconsin | collected... | reverse complement strand
GCCGATATCCTGCTCGCGGCAGGCGGCCGAGATTTCGGAAACCAGTTCGGCGGTCTTGCGGATATCGGGCACCAGCCGGTTCAGCATGTCGCCGGCTTCAGTGGCAACGGAGACGGTTTCACCGGACAAGGTGCTGATCTCGGCGGCCGCCGCCTGGCTGCGCTCGGCGAGCTTGCGCACTTCCGAAGCAACGACGGCAAAGCCCCTGCCATGTTCGCCGGCGCGTGCTGCCTCGACGGCGGCGTTAAGCGCGAGCAGGTCGGTCTGGCGGGCGATCTCCTGTACGATGGAGATCTTCTCCGCGATGGTACGCATGGCGCCGACGGCCCGGCCCACGGCCTCGCCGGAGGCTTCGGCGTCCTTGGCGGACTGGCGGGCGATCTTCTCGGTCTGTGCGGCGTTGTCGGCGTTTTGCTTGATGTTGGCAGCCATCTCCTCCATCGAGGCGGATGCCTCTTCGGCGGAGGACGCCTGCTCGGTCGCGCCCTGCGAGAGGGTTTCGGAGCTCGAGGACAGTTCCTGGCTGCCCGAAGACACATTGTTTGCCGCCGAAAGCGCATCGGCCACCACGCCGCGCAGGCGCTCAACCATGCTTTCCAGCGAAAGACCGAGCGTATCCTTGTCGGAAAGCGGCTTCGGCGTCACCGTCAGGTCGCCATTGGCGATCTGGTCGGCAATGGTCGCGGTGTTGCGCAGGTTGACGACCATGCCCAGCATGGCGTGACCCAGAACGTCGTTGTCGGACAGCGGCTTCGGCGTATCCGACAGGTCACCGTTGCCGATCTGGTTGGCAATATTGGCCGCTTCGCGCAGATTGCCGGTCATGACGTTGATGGTCGATACCAGATCCTTGATCTCGTCATTCGTCTTGACGGAAATCGTCTGATCGAGATCGCCGATCGCGACGGCTTCAGCGGCGTCACGAATCTTTCGCAGGCCGGAATTGATTCCAAGCGCGATCCAGAACGCTGCACCCACGGCAAGAACGAACGCGACCACGGTCAGCGCGGCGAGAGTGTAAAGCGCGCTTGCATAGCGGGCATCGGCGACATTGTCGGAATCCTTGATCGCCACCTCGGTAAGTGCGGCCAGGTCCTCGGTCATCTTGTCGAGCTTTTCGCTGGCGACAGTGCCCTCCGTCTGGTTCAGCTCGATCGCCATATCCCGCTGTCCCGACGCGATAAGCGAGACCATTCTTTCGTTGATAGCCAGATAATCGTCCCAGAAGTCGCGGATTTCCTGCCACTTCGACCTGAATTCATCTGTGGCACTTGCCTCGCCTTGCTTGAGCGCCGTCTCGAAAGCTTCGCGCTCCGCCGCCATTGTCGCCTTTGCCTTGTTGGCGCGCTCAACCGTCGAAGCCATGAGGAGGTCCGCCTCGGCGAGGCCGAGGCCGTCAAAGGCGCCTGCGAGATCGTCGGCATAGTCGTCCTGCTGAATAGGACCTTCAAGAAGGCTGTCCCGGAGCGAATTCATCTCGCTCATGCTTCGGACGCCGATACCAGCAGAAACGCAAAGGAGAAGGATCAGAAAGCCGAAGACGAGGGCGAGCTTCGATTTGATGGTCAGACGCATCTAGTAGGTCTCCTTAATCACAGATGCCTTGTTTTGGAGGGACACCGAAACATGGCGTTCTTTATGCGTGAAGACCGATACACTCACCCTTCCGCGGGTCGCCGGAGCGGCCCTTGAGCCGGCGCGTACATACGCCGGGTTTTCCGCCGCGCTCGATGTGAGCGCGGCGGATTGTTCAATCACGCACTCTGGCGGAAATCGTCGTCGTCGGCATCGGGGCCGCCCATCGACATGTCGAGCGCAAATCCGCCGCTGCGGGTGGCCTTGGCCGTGGCCGGCGCCTGGCGATAGGCCGGGTTTGCGGCGGGGCGCTTGGCGACTGGCGCTGCCATGCGGGCTGCGGTTGCCCGCAGCTTGTCGGCATGGTTGGCTTCGCTGCGGGCGGCGTTGTCGACCCGGAAGAAAGCGATGGATGCCTGCAATTCCTCGGCCTGCGCGGCAAGCTCTTCCGACGTTCCCGACATCTCCTCGGATGCGCCGGCGTTCTGCTGGGTCACCTTGTCGAGCTGCTGGATCGCTTCGTTGATCTGCGAGGCGCCGATATCCTGCTCGCGGCAGGCGGCCGAGATTTCGGAAACCAGTTCGGCGGTCTTGCGGATGTCGGGCACCAGGCGGTTCAACATTTCGCCGGCTTCCGTGGCGACGGAAACCGTCTGGCCGGAGAGCGTGCTGATTTCGGCGGCGGCCGCCTGGCTGCGTTCGGCAAGCTTGCGCACCTCCGAGGCAACGACGGCGAAGCCCTTGCCATGTTCTCCAGCACGCGCTGCCTCGACGGCGGCGTTGAGGGCCAGAAGGTCGGTCTGGCGGGCGATTTCCTGAACGATGGAGATCTTCTCCGCGATGGTACGCATCGCGCCGACGGCGCGGCCCACGGCCTCGCCGGAGGTTTCCGCATCCTTCGCCGACTGGCGGGCGATCTTCTCGGTCTGTGCGGCGTTGTCGGCGTTCTGCTTGATGTTGGCGGCCATCTCCTCCATCGAGGCGGATGCCTCTTCGGCAGACGATGCCTGCTCGGTTGCGCCCTGCGAGAGGGTTTCGGAGCTCGACGACAGTTCCTGGCTGCCGGACGACACGTTGTCGGAAGCCGAAAGCGCATCTGCGACGACACCGCGCAGGCGCTCGATCATGGTGTTGACATAGCCCAGCAGATCACCGATCTCGTCCTTGGTCGTGATGTCGGCAAAGCGGGTGAGATCGCCCTCGGATACGGAACGGACCGCCTCGTTGGCCTTGCGCAGCCCGCGTGCGATGGAGACGACGATCCACGAGGCGGCGCTTGCGGCGATCAGTGTCGAGATGGCGAGAAGGGCGATCAGCAGTGAACGGCTCGCTTCGTAGGTCTCGACCGAGGCCTGGAGATCTTCCTTCTGGCGCTCGCCGTTGAAGGCGACAAGCTCGTTCAGGGAGGCGACCGCCTCTTCACGGGCTGTGCGCATCTCGTGGTTTGCAAAGCGGTTGGCTTCAAAGTTGCCGCGTTCGAGTGCAAGTGCGTTGCCGCGGTCGGCAGCTTCCTTGACGGCCGCGAAGCTCTTCTGCACCTCGACGGCCAACTGGCGCGCGCTGCCCTGCAGGCCGGCGACCAAAAGCGAGATGTTCGTTTCGATGTCGGAGCCGGCCTTGGCGTAGTCCGCGGCCCAGGTGGTCTGGCGCTCCGGATCATTGCTGGCAAGCAGGATATTGCGGTGCTGGCGGAAGAAGTCGCTGATATCGGCGCGTACGGCGGCGACGCGGGCGAAGTTTTCGAGCGCACCCGGCTCGCCGCGGTTGGCGGCATCCTGCAGTGCCTTAGACATGCGGATGACGTTTTCTTCCGCAGCGGATATGGCCGCACTGCCGTCCGTCGTGGAAATCCGCAGTGCCTCTGCATCGGTGTTCTTCCGCGTCAGGGCCTGCATCTTCAGGTTCTGCGCCCAGTAGAGGTCCCACTTCTTGGAGAAGTCGTCGAGGATTGCGCGGCCTGCATCCGTCGTCAGCTTCGAGCGGACGTCCGCCAGCGTTGCGCCGATTTCGCTGTTCCTGGCGTCGAGCGCCCGGGAAATCGCGGCCATCTCCTCGGGGTCGGTGCTGAGGATCATCTGGCGGGTCTGGGAGGCCACGTCGGTGGTCATGGTCTCGGTCCGGCTCAGGCCGAGCGTGGCCGCCGCGCGGCCGTTGACGACCCGTTCCATCCGGTTGTTCAGCTCGCCGAGATCCTGCACCGCGACGTACATGCTGACGCCCGAAAGCAGGATGACGGTCGTGAAGGTTGCTATAAGCTTTGTCTTGATCGCAATACGCATCGTCTAAATCCTTTAGTTGGTCCCGGCTGCGACGCCGACACGGTCCCTTTGCGGGGCAAAAATCGCCTGCAGGTTGGGGACGATGATGAATTCTCCGTCACGTTTAACGAGGCAGCTGATGTAATCCGCCCGCCAGCGCATGCCGACACTCGGCGGCGGTTCGCTGGCGACCTTCGGCAGGGTGGTGACTTCGTTGACCTTGTCCGTGCGGATGCCGATCAGCGTCGTCTCGTCGTCGAGCAGAAGCTCGATGACGATGATGCGGCTGTCGATGGTGGCTTCCACCGCCTCCATGCCGAAGGCGAGGCGGATATCCGACAGGGGGATGACCTTGCCTCGGAAGTTGATGACGCTGGAGACGAACGGCTTGCTGCCGGGAACGTGGGTTTCCGGCAGGAGATCGAGGATTTCCTGCACGACGGTTGCTTCGATGGCGAAGGTCTCGCCATTGAGGTTGAACGTCAAAACCGAGAGGTCCTCGTCCGTGCCCCAGATTGCATCGTAGTCGAGTTTTCTTGCTGCTTCGCTCATCCTGCCGCCCGCAATTGCGCCTCCTGCTGCTGTCCGACCGCGACCAGGTGAGTAACGTCTAGGATCAGCGCCACGCTGCCATCGCCAAGGATGGTCGCGCCGGAGAAAGTGACGACGTCATGGTGCAGTTTCGACATGGATTTGATGACTGTCTGATGGTCGCCGATGATCTGGTCGACGACGAGGCCGACGCGCTCCGAGCCCGTCGAGATGACGACGACCTTCTGGTGCGGGTCGGGCTGGGTTCCGGTGCGGAAGAGTTCGCGCAGGCGCAGGAACGGTACGAGGCTGTCGCGCAGCGATATGAAGCTGCGACCGCGCGAGCGGACATCGTCCTCCAGCGAGATCTCCAGGCATTCCTCGACTGCCGAAAGCGGGATGACGTAGCAGCCAGTGCCGACACGCACGAGCAGGCCCTCGATGATGGCGAGCGTCAGCGGGATGCGCAGCGACACTTCCGAGCCCTCGCCGGGCCGGCTGGTAATGTCGATCGTGCCACGCAGCGCTTCGACCGTCTTCTTGACGACATCCATGCCGACGCCGCGACCGGACAGGTTCGTGACCTGCTGAGCAGTGGAGAAGCCGGGCTGGAAGATCAGCTGGAGAAGATCCTGGTCGGCAAGCGTAGCGCCCGGCTGAATGAGCCCGGAAGCCTCCGCCTTGGCCCGGACGCGATCGCGGTTGATGCCGCGCCCGTCGTCCTTGATGGTGATGATGACCTCGCCACCCGTCTGGTGCGCCGAGAGCGCGACGCGGCCCTTGGCGGGCTTGCCGGAGGCAAGGCGCGCGTCGGGTTGTTCGAGGCCGTGGTCGATCGAGTTGCGCACGAGATGCACGAGCGGATCGGCCAGCCGGTCGATGACTGTCTTGTCGACTTCGGTGCTTTCGCCTTCCGTGATGAGTTCGATCTCCTTGCCCGTTTCGCGCGAAAGGTCGTGCACCAGGCGGCGGAAGCGGCTGAAGAGGCTCGCGACCGGCATCATGCGCAGCACCATCATAGTGTCACGCAGTTCGCCGGACAGACGCTCGATTTCCTCCGAAACCGAGCGCAGACCAAGATCGGCAGCGGTGCCGGCAAGCTGGGTGAGGCGCGACTGGGCGATGACGAGTTCGCCGACCCGGTCCATCATCTCGTCAAGGCGCTCGGCAGGGACGCGAACATTCTCAGCGGTCTTGTTCTGCTTGGGATCGTTGACCGCCTGCGCGGGCTCGCGCTCGGTGAAGACGGGTGTCAAGGGTGCGGCGGGCTCGACGGGAGCGGCCGTTGCGGCGGCGACCGGGCGCTCGGCCGCGATCTCCGTGATATCAAGCTCCATTTCGTCCATGACGAAGATGAAGACGTCTTCGATCTCGCTGCGCGGACGCTCCGTCTTGAGCGTCACCAGCCAGTGGAGGTGGATGTCGCGCGGATCGAGTATATCGAGTGTCGGCACCTTGGCGGTGTCGGCGACGATGGTGCATTCGCCGAGGTCGCGCATCTCGTCGAGCAGGCCGAGCGGATTGGTGCCGTTGGCCATGGCATTGGTCGGCAGGCTGAAGCGGATGCGCCATTCCCGCATGCCGCCGGCATCTTCGCCGGCGCTCGGTGCCATTTCGGTCTGTTGCGCCGCAGGAGCGGGCATGCCCGCGCCATTGACAGCGCGGTGCAGACCGTCGAGCAGGGCTGCGCTGACTGCATCATGATCGCCGTTCGGCGTTTCAAGCAGGGCGCGCATATGGTCCTGCGCGGAAAGAACCGCCGAGACCAGTTCCTGCGTTGCCGGGACGTCGCCCTTGCGCACACGGTCGAAGGCTGTCTCGCAATGGTGCGTGAAGGCGGCGAGCTGGTCGAAGCCGAACATCGCGCCTGAGCCCTTCAGCGTGTGCAAACCACGAAAGACCGCGTCGATCTGATCGCGGTCGTCAAGGCGGCGGGTAAGGTCGAGAAGGCCGGACTCGATCTGCTCCAGCAGTTCGGCAGCTTCTGTCCTGAAGACTGAGATCGGGTCCGGGTTGCTCATCTGCCGAGGACCTTTCGGGCGATCTTTACGAGACTTTCGGGATCGAACGGCTTGGTGAGCCATCCGGTGGCGCCGGCCGCCTTGGCCTGTGCCTTCAATTCGCCGTCCGATTCCGTCGTCAGGAAGACGACCGGAACGCCGGTATGCGCGGGCAGCTTGCGCAGCTCGCGGATCATGGTCAGGCCATCCATGTTGGGCATGTTCAGGTCGGTGACGACAAGGTCGTATTCCCCGCCCTTCAGCTTGTTGAGGCCATCCAGGCCGTCGACGGCCTCGGTGACGGTGTAGCCGGCATTGCCAAGCGCAATGCGTGTCGTCAGCCGGATGCTGGCTGAATCGTCGACGGTCAAAATATTCGCGGTCATAAAGTCTGCTCCTGATGTAACCAGAATTGGGAGGCGTCGGGTGTCAGCTCATCGAGAAAGCCGCCGCGCCGGAGAGCCTCGCGCAGCTCACCTGCCGCGGGTCGCGCAAGTAGAACGCGTCCCGTCTTCTGTGCGGCGTGGCTGCGCGCCGCTACGACAAGTTGCACGAAGCTGAGGTCGACCTGTGCATCGTCGGCGATTTCAAGTACAAGTTCGCCGTTATTGTCGATGGCGCTCAGGATTTTCTCGCGAACGTCAAGTATATTTTTGATAGTTAGCGTCTTTGGTAAGGTTAATGACGCGTGATCGGGCGCAGGCGACGACATGGAGGCCTCGATATCAGGTTTTTCCGTAAAGTAATTTCCAGCGCAAATTCCCAGCACATACTTAATGAACTGTAAATTACGGGTGGTGAAATCCGCCAATTCGGAGCGATACAAGACGCATGTCTTTATATGAGATAATATTCATATTCGTTCAAGTATCTGAATTACATGAATAAACATGAGAATTAGAAAAATGTAATACTATTTATGAACCACTAATTCTAGGGATGCGTGCAGGACGGGCGTAAGCCGCAGGAAGGTACCGAAACGGCTGTTTTGCCTCCATAAGGGAATCCGAATTTACTGGCCGTTACATTGTTTGCCCTAGGGTCCGCTCTGGGATTCTTGAAGATGGGGTATGGCGTGTCAGGAACAGCGAGCGCATTGCGGCTTGAGCAGCAGACGAATGAAGCCGAACTCGTATCGCGGCTCGAAGGCGCGCGTTCGCGCATCGAACAACGCTTTCTGGATGGCGGCGTCGTGCTGCTCGGCGTACTCGATGTGCTCAACCGGCTGGTTGCGTCGCTCGAGAACCTCTCAGGTTCGCTGGGCGGCGAGGACACGGAAGCCACGACGGCGCGCCTGCTTGCGACGATCGATCAGCTGACAGCCTTGCCCGGCATCGAGGAAACACGCCAGCAGCGTCTTGCCGGTGTGGCTCTTACGGAAAAATCGCTTGGCGCCCACATCGCCACCATGCAGGAAACGTTGCGTTACCTGCGCACCTTTGCCACCACGGCCAAGATCACCGGCGCTGCCATTCCGGATTTCGCGGGCTTTGCCGACGAAATCCTCGAACGTATCCAGTTCGGCACGCGCGAGGTCAATGCGCTGGGCAGCAAGATCAGCACGCTCGGCACCGTGATTTCCAGCGCTTCGGCCGGCGGCGGCGATGCGCTTGAGCGCTTTCGCGGCAGCGTGCCTGATATCGCCGGCAATCTTTCGCGCAATGCCGCAGATCTCGGCACGCAGCGCCGGCATCTCTCGCAGCTGGCCGGCAAGGTCGGCGCGCTTGCACGCGGCGTGCAGGGCAAGGTCGCCACGACGCTCTCGGCGATGCAGATCGGCGACATCACCCGCCAGCGCATCGAGCACTGCCAGTCGGCGCTGACGATGCTCGAGGCGGAGCTTGCGGCGGGCGGCTTCGACGATGAGGCATCGACGCGCCTTACGCAGTTTATTCGCCATCTCGTCCATGCCCAGCTCGACGAAATCGCCAGGGATTTCGAACGCGAATGCCGCACCGTCGTCCAGACGATCCGCAGCTTTGGCGCCGACGTCGACAACCTCATGACGCTCTATCGGGATATGGATGCCGGCGACGGCGCGTCCGCCGACCGTGCGATGCGTACGCTGGAGGCGGACATCACCGCCGCACGCGCTGTGGTGCGCGACATCGAGCAGGTGGCCGACAAGGCGAACACGCTCGGCGAAAGCACGGTCGCGACGGTGCACGAGCTCCTGAAGGGTGTGAAAACCATCCAGCTGGTGCGCACCGACATCCAGTACATGGCGCTGAACACCAACCTGCGCTGCAGCAAGCTTGGTGAGGAAGGCCGCGCGATCAATGTCGTCACGGCGGAGCTGCGCAGTTTCTCAAGCCAGCTCGACGAGACCGCAGAACGGATCCTGACGGCTCTGCAATCGCTTGAGGAGGATGCCGGCAAGCTGGGAGCCGTGGGTGCTGCGGGCGGTGACTCGCTCGATGCGCGGCTTGAAGACGTGCTTGGCCATCTGCGCCACACCGGCGACCGTATGGAAGAGGACATGACGGCGCTGCGCGCCTGCGCGGTCGATGTCACCGCAACGGCCGGACGTATGGCGGAAGGGCTTGATTTCAACGCCGAACTCGGCGACGTGCTCGCCGATTGCACGGCGCGGGCTGGTGAATTGAGCGGCCCCGGTCTGCCGGATACGGATGGCCTTGAACCCGTACTGGCCGATCTTGGTGCACGGATCGCCCGGACCTATACGATGGTATCCGAGCGGGACGTGCATGCCCGCATCTTCGGCACGGCGGCCGAGCCGCCAGCCGTAAGCGCCGCGACGGGCAGCGACGAGGACCTCTTCGAGGACGCCCTGTTCTAAGCCATTTCCGGCGGAAGCGGGATCGCTTTGACCTTCGGACAAAACGGCAAACGATCGCTCAGCCGTCCGCCTTCTGCGTGAAGTCACGGCGCACGATGCCGTGGCGCTGGAGCTTGTCGTAGAAGGTCTTGCGCGGAATGCCGAGTGCGGCAATCGTTTCCTGCACATCGCCGCCATGGGCGGAAAGCGTGTCGCGAATGATCTGCGCCTCAATCCTCTCCAGACGCTCTGGAAGCGCGCCGTCGCCGGTATCAGCAGGTGCTGACATTGTCTGTTGAGCAGCGGGCGGCATCATGCCGAGTACGGCGCGTTCGGCGAAGTGGGAAAGTTCGCGCACATTGCCGGGCCAGTCGTGCCCGGCCAGATGTTTGAGGATGGCGGCGGAAAGCGGCGGGGCCTCGCGCTGGAAGCGCCGCGCCGCGCGCCCTGCAAAATAGCTGAACAGCAGCGGAATATCCTCGCGCCGCTCGCGCAGCGGCGGGATCGTCAACGACACGACGTTGAGGCGATAATAGAGATCCTCACGAAAGGTCTTGCGCTGTTCAGGATCGGCCAGATCGACCTTGGCGGCCGCAACGATGCGGATATCGACGGGACGCACCTCGTTGGTGCCGAGCGGGGTCACCTCGCGCATCTCCAGAACGCGCAGCATCTGGATCTGCGTGGAAAGCGGCATGCTTTCCAGCTCGTCGAGGAAAAGGGTTCCGCCGCTGGAATGCTCGATGCGGCCGACGCGCTTCTTCTGCGCGCCCGTGAACGCGCCGGGCTCATGGCCAAACAGCTCGCTCTCGATGACCTGCTCGGGCAGGGCGCCGCAGTTGAGCGCCACGAAATTGCCCTTCGAGCGTCGGCTCCAGCCGTGCAGCAGACGGGCCACCACTTCCTTGCCGCTGCCGGTCTCTCCTGTCACCAGGACATCGACATCGGTATCGGCGATCTGGCGCAACGTCTGGCGCAGCCGGTCCATGGCCATGGTCTGGCCGATCAGCGGAAAATCGTCCTCCGCCTGCCGCGCGGCATCCTTCAGGCGACGGTTCTCCATGACGAGGCCGCGCTTTTCGGCAGCGCGGTGCACGCACTGGATCAGGCGTTCGGCCGGGAAGGGTTTTGCGATGAAATCGTAGACGCCGTCCTGGATGGCTTTCACGGCTGTCGGGATATCGCCGTGGCCGGTAACGAGGATCACGGGTATCTCCGCATCGATGGCGCGGATGCGCTCGAAAAGCTGCAGCCCGTCCATACCCGGCATGCGGATATCGGAGACGACGACGCCCGCGAAATCGCTGTTTATGAGGCCGATGGCTTCCGTGGCACGGGCAAGCGGCGTCACGTCGAAACCGGCCAGTTCCAGCGTCTGTGCGGTCGCGTGCAGCAGTTGCCCGTCGTCATCGATGAGGAGAACGGGTGTGGTCATGGCACGGCCTTTCTGAGATACACGCGGAAGCGGGCGCCGCGCGCGTCGGTCTCGACCTCCAGCCGGCCGCCATAGTCTGAAACGATGTCCTTGACGATGACGAGGCCGAGCCCGAGGCCCGTCTCCTTGGACGTGTTGAAGGGCTCGAACAGGGAGGCGAGAATGGTTTCGGAAAGACCCGGCCCGTTGTCGGCAACCGTCAGGGCGACGTCGGTTCCGTTTTCCTCGACGGAAACATTGACCCGGCCATCGGCCTTCTCCGCCACGGCCTCCAGCGCGTTCTGGAAGAGGTTGATGAACACCTGCTCGAGGCGGAGCCGGTTGCCCATGACCTCCAGGCTCGTCGGGAAGGGAACGATCTTCATTCGCTCGAGACGTCCCGTGAAGCGGCTGCGTAGAAGCAGGACGGCGCCATCGACTGCTGCGCGCAGGTTCACCGGTTCCTCGCCCGACCGGCCCTTGCGCGCCAGCGCCTTCAGGTCTTCGGTGATCGTGGCGATCCGGTCCGTCAGGCCGGCAATGTGGTCAAGATTTTCCGCGACGGGCTCCGCGCGGCCACGGCCGAGGAAGACCTTGGCATTGTCGGCATAGGCGCGGATGGTGGCCAGCGGCTGGTTGATCTCATGCGCCACGCCGGCGGCGACCTGTCCGAGAATGGCGAGCCGGTTGGCCTGGACCAGATCCTGCTGCACGGACTGTAGTTGGGTCTCGGTCCGGTGGTGATCGGTGATCTCGGCTTCCAGGCGGTCGCGGGCCAGGCTGAGATCGCGCGTGCGCTCCACCACCCGGCGTTCCAGTTCTTCGCGCGCCGCCTGGTCGCGCGCCGTCCCGGCTAGCGCGGTCTGGCGGCGTCGAAGCCATATGGCGGCGGCAATCGT
>Ga0160495_100789_pt1 | contig 11563 bp, 20 predicted proteins | sample DID4MG_4_FD_108251 | JGI IMG/M metagenome (GOLD analysis project Ga0160495, IMG submission 108251) | Enriched soil microbial communities from UW Madison campus, WI, USA - DID2933_E24_FP4 MG | ecosystem: Environmental > Terrestrial > Soil > Unclassified | place: USA: Madison, Wisconsin | collected... | reverse complement strand
TTCCAAAGATCTGTCGGCTGAGGAAATCCTCGAAGTAGCTTTGGGGCGTGCGGGAGGCGAAATTGCTGTTTAACCCTTCGCTGCAGCGGACGGCTTCGCCGCTCGCTGAGCTTGAACGTTGGGCATCAAGGAGGCAGAGTGTTTTTCTGGCGTAAGAAGAAGAGCAAATTCGAAGAGCCGCAAGTTGAACCGCTCTTCATGGCCGTTCCATCGATGGAAGAAGAGCTGAGTCACGCCTACGCACGAGCGGCAGCAAGCATGGCAGAGTTCAGGTCGCATATTGAGCGAAAAGGCGATCACATCTGCTCTGCGAAGCTCAGATTCAAGGATCCCAACGAATCGGATCGCACGGGCAAAGACATTCTCCTGTTTCTATGGCTTACGGCCGTCGAGTACAACCCGGCATCAGGTTCCTACGTCGGAACATTCTTTGAGGTCCCTCCTGAACTTAGCGAATGGCATTTCGCAGGCCAGCTATTGGAGTTTGATGGTGTCGACGTCTTCGACTGGATGGTCAACTACGACGGAATCCTTCATGGCGGGTTTACGTTGCGGGTCAATCGAAGGCGCCTGCCAGAAGGCGAGAGAGAGGCCTTCGATCGTTACGTTGGTGTCAGGCAATGGGTCCAGTGGGACGGGCATTGATGCCCAACCAGTCGCTCGAGCCGACTCGCGTCGGCAGGCCGCCGCTCGCGGCTCAGTTTCAACGTTGAGCGTCCGCTTCCATTCGCTTCCACCGGCTGCTACTGGCCGAAATTTGCCCAACAGCGAACTGTTTTCTCTCGTGCCTTGACCGTAACAGTGCTGAGTGAACAGGGTGCATCTAGTGAATAAAACCGATGGTCGAAGGCTGCAGGCGACCATCGGACCACACTATCACGGGCTACTTGGGGCCATGGCACGATGGCGGGGCAACAGAATGCTCAACTGTCAATCCTGTTGCGCTGGTACTGTCCTCACGCACTAGCTCTACACCGCATCGACCATCCCCGCTCATTGCACTATTCATGAAATAAGTCTGACCGACTTTTGGTTGAAAGCTCAGAAACGGCCGGCAGTAGTGAACGATCTGGTAACCATCAGATGTCAGGTGTGCACCCAAAGTGATACGTTCGCCAGCCGGGATGCTGATCGCGTTTTCCACGCTCTTGTGCCTCGGGGCCCAATAGTATTTGCCGTCCTTGCACATCTGCGGTTGTCCAAAGCCTACGGTATGCACCGTCACCATAGGCTCATCAGGTCGTGCGACATAGGTCGTCACACACCCCTGCAGGATTGCTGCGAATATCAAAGTCGCGGCGTATTTTGCATAGTGCCGATGATTCATCGCTGCGCTCCTGCTGCATTGGCGCCCGGCTGCACTTGCGGTGCCAACTCTGCCAGAACAGCGCTTACCTCTTGTGCGCCTGGACGTGGCCCATCCTCCAGTTTGACCAATGCAAAAGCCATAGGTTTTCCACCCAAAGTACCCACACGCGGTTGACTGGCGGGTACATCGCGTGCAGCAGCCAAGAGACTGTCGTAAAGGACGAAATACGGCTTCTTGGCCTCACGCGCCATCTCAGCGCAGCGATACAGAGCAAACGTTTGAACACGGTCAGCAGCGATATAGCCGTTGCCAAAAAAATTGACCTTGACAATTCGTTCGTTGACGCGCTGCTGAGAGTAGCCACCAGTTAAACCAGAGCTTGAATATGGTGTCGCGCATCCTGCTATGCCAACACACGCTGCCAGCGCAGCGACGTACTTCAATTTCATTTGCTTCCCCCCATTTTTTGAGTGCCTGAGTATAGGCAAGGGGGCGGTCGCTTGCGGGATTTAGAGGCAGTTGCTAGCGCCGCTGGCAGCGTCGCCAAACCCACTGATTCGAGCGAGTTGAGCAGGCGTGGGAGTCGTATCGACTCCCACGCCTGCTCAACTCGATGACCGCCTCAGTTTCGGCACTGGTGGGCTTTGCGGTACCTTGGCTTGCAGCTGCATCCGGCTAGGTGGCTTGGTAGGGTTTGGTGGGTTTTGAAGGGTTTTTTTCGACGAAACGCGAGCCAGTGAAAAGCAGCAGGCAACTCGAAGAGCCGACGCTGGGCAACACGACCCCGAAGCTGTCATTGATTCACTACCCGCTGAATGACCGTAAGCATGGCCTGCCCGCCTGCCTGCCTGCGTGCGCGGTCGCTACCTGCTAGCGAGCTATAGGGTGCTTCTTTGACGCCTGAGGTTTTGCGGAATTTTTGCGCCAGCATGTTTGTGCAGGTATCCGATGGCAACCGATGCTGCAAGCCGCTCCCAATACAAGTTCAGTCCAGAATCTGCAACGAAACCCGCAGGTTTTGCAAGATACTTTAGGTTGCGTCGGGCAATGTGCGCGTCATCTGTGTCAAGAATGAAAAGCATGCGATTTCTCTTTTGCCTCTTCGCCTTACTCGTGTCACAAGTTTTTGCGCAAGGCAGCGACCCTGCTGTTACACGTCAAATCTTAGACGGCGTGAGTTCTGGTCGGGTAGCTTTGACGCAGAAGATGCACGAAGACTACTGGCGTGAGATTCGCAAAGGGCCGCCGATGTCCGACAGCGAGCTTCGATTGACTATGGTTGGCGCGTTGGACTTGAATTTGGAATATCAACGTGCCATTTGGCTCAGCGCCGGGGAAAGTGCCAAGCAAAAGAGGCTAGTCTGGCTCCCAGCCCTCGTGCGGATTGAGGCGGAGTATTTGAATCGGATGGGAAACCTTATGCCACTGCCCGTTAGGTCGCAAGAGTACCGCGATGCAATGAATGAAGTTGCGTCTAGGGTCCGCCTAATGAAGGTAGAGGCAGATTCACTTTTGCGATCGGCAGCCACAGGCTCTCCATACATTCTTCGCAGTGGAGCGAAGGGTATTGTCGGTGAGGGTATTGTCCGCAGCTCTTTAGCACAGATCGACGCTACTCAAGCGCGAATCAATCAACTTACGGATCCGGTGTGGGGAGCGGTTCGGCCGTAAATCAATCGACTCGCAGTTGCAAAGCTGTGGCTTCGCGCAAGCTGTCGTCCAGTCATTTTTCAGATTGGGCTTCCGCTTTCATAGGCTTCCACTGTCTGCTCCTGGCCGAATTCTGCCCCACGACGAGGGGCGCTAGCGGGCCCTGAGCGGTCTCTCAGTTGCGTGCCTCAAAGCGGTCACCGAAAGATGCGTATGAATTGCCTTGGGCTGTTTGGTGGCCTCAACGACCAGTAGCGCTTATCCACGACTTGACGTGGAGCCATTCAAGGCCGGAAAAAGCTATTCAATAGAGTTGCAAAAATTGTCCCCACAGAACATGTCCAAATGACAATTTTCATCTGCAAACATGGCAAGCCCTCGTATTTCTTGCAAAACCGAGACAGGTAATTGACGACATTTTCGTTTTCGTTTTGCAATGGATATCGCACGAGTAGTATCAGGAGCCAGACTAAAAGGATGGCAACAAAAATTAACAGTCCGAAGTATTCAAGAAATAACTTCATATCGGTAGTGCAAGGGCGTTTGCGGGATATGGCGTGTCGAGCAAAGGCAGACAGAGGTCACGGTCTGCTTTGATTGAACATGCAATGCACTACCAGAACAACTTTTAATTTGCCGCACGAAGATGGGCGCGGAACAGGACGGGCCCCTCACTGTATGGCCGTGATCGCCAACAGCTGACTGCGACTTGGAGTTTGTTGGCTGCGGTCGGTCAGAGCGAAAGCGTTCGCGGTCTAAAGCTGCTGTGGCCGGGCGTTGTTAAGCGACATAGAGCTCGTTTCACGCTGGACGTTTGCACATAGAGATGGTCTACGCCCTTGCGCCGCATTTCATGTAGTTGTTGAAGGCCCGCTTTCACCTGCCGCCACAGACTGTTCCTGGCCGGATTCTGCCCCACGGCGAGGGACGCTAGCGGGCCCAAAGCGGACTACCCGCGTGATGTCATCTTGCCTACAAGCTCCTGAAACATTGTGAAGGCCTGCTTTGCATCTGACTGCTTGGTGGTGAGAGCAACGGCCCAGCCCTCAGGGCAACTCAGCCCGTGAACACCGCGCAGATATTCAGCGAACGCAAAGTTGAAGTACTCATGCTTGCCCATGACTCCTGCATCTCTAAGTGCCATCTCGTAGCCGTACAGCTGCTGCTCTAGAGCTATGAGGTCGAAGTCACGCATAAACATTCCCGGTCGCACGGCCACAGTCCCAAGAAAGGCCATAGTCAATGGGTGAGTACTCATTTGTTTATTCGTATCAATGGCCGCTTCTGGCCGAATTCTGCCCCGCAGGAGGGGCGGTAGGGGCCATAGCTTTCAATGCGTCTCGCTCTCTAAAGCGGGCCATGATCCTATATCTGCTTGCAAGCCTAGGTCGCAAGCCATTTTCAGGGGAAATGAGTGCAAAGTTCATCGCGCACAGTTCAGACTGTCCCGCAGGTTCGGCAGGCTAAATTTCGTTAGAGCGTATGGGAGCCGCTAACAACAACTCTGTGCGCCGCCGCGTACGACTGTGGGCAGTATCAGCGGTCATAGTCGACCTGCTTGTATTGGTCGGCTTGATTTCTATCGGACACATAACCGATTCGCAAGCAAGATCATGGGTCTCTGTTTGGGTTATGTTGCACGAGCCAGCACTAACCTTCGCGGCGGCAGTTCTTCCAGGCCTGCGGGAAGCTCACGGTCATCTCTCGCTCACCTCGTATCTAGCCTTCGGAGTCCTCGCTTTAGGCCAAACCGCCGGCATTGGCGGCCTCCTTGGGTGGATCTATTTGTCTTCACGGAAGCGAGGCGCATCCTAAAAGGTCAGCCATGTGGGCACGCCAGTGCGAACAGGGTCCTGCCTCATCTTCAAAAGTTGAGCTCCGCATTTATCTGCCACCAATGGCAGCTTCTGGCCGATAGTTCGCATTCGACGGAAAAATTTGGATGACGGCAATCGCGGCCGACCATCCAGTCGCTACAGCTGGCTATAAATTGGCTCTTTCCAACCGTTACAAGTTAGCATCAGTGAATCTCTTGGAACTCGTTGAAATCCTGGCTTGCGAGAATGGCCTGCCCAGTACGTCAGCCAACGCAATGCTAGAAACACTGATTAGTATCTTGGCGTGCCACAAGCGTCGACAGAGACGCCTGGGTCAGCGCCACATAGGGTTTGCTCAGGGCGTATAGGAGATGTTCAAGAATTGATGAAGAATCGTATTTTTCTCAGGATTGATGGCTGTGAATAAGGGCGTGTTGTTCACCACCTCAAAGTTGTCTCCAACGTTCTGGCTGCCACTTACGTCAAAGAAGCTGTAGTAAGCATTGAAGGGAATGTAATTTCCGACTGGCGGGATGACCTTGGGTAGTCGGGGTAGGTTGGAAGCAGTTTTGTCTAGAGTGACTGGATTTGCCAGCGAGTCAATCCACGTATAGACCGCTTTACCAGCTATGTTCTTGTGTTCATCCCAGCCAGAGCAATAGTCAGCCCCCAATACGATCCACTTTCCACTGACCGCGTGTTTCCTGACATTGTGCGCATAGAGGTGCGTACAAGCATTTGTGGATTCCCAGAAGATGTACGGTTGCTGTGGACCTCCTTTGCCTTGATAGGTCCCCTGACTAACCGTCGTCCACCCAGACCCGTTCCAATACTGCCAACCACTGGAAGAGGCTAGATTCGACGTTCTGATCAGGCTCACCCCCAGTGCTAGTTGGCCGTTTGTCTTCTGGCTAGCATTGGTCATGAAAGCGTAGTAGTACATGCCCTCTTTGACGATGTTGGAAGGGTGTGCAAATCCGTAGTTAAAGGGAAGGCTTGCGTTCCAGGGCTCTGGAATCATCACCATCCGGTTGGAGTTGCTCGGGGCACTGTAGTTGATGGGATTCATCGACCAGGTATTACCCCCATCTGCAGAGCTTATCCAACCCAGTCCCCATACGGTTGTGCGACCGTCCTCCAAAAAAGGTATGCCATTCACGGAGGTGCGAAATGGGTACCATTCGTGATGTGTGAGTCCATAAATGTTCGGGTACTGGACATACGGTGAATAAATCCAGTTGCGCATTTGGTAATGGGACTGCTCCACATCAGAATCCGCAGGGGTGATGGTCGCGCCGTTTACCGTGTTGTTTGGCTCTATCGTCCAAAGGTGTCGTGTACCCCAGTTGTTCCCGGTTACCTTGATCCGGTAGTTTTGGGAGTGTGGGATTTGGAAGTAGGTCTCCGAACCATACTTGTATGGATTTATCGGTCCGTCGAACCAGGCGCCATACGCCCGGCCGGAGGCAGGCTGGCTGTTGCACTGCTCGCTGACGTGCTTGTATCCGCACTCGGTCATCAGTCCGTAGTGATAGTTCCCGGCAATACCAAACATGGGATCTATAGTGCCTTGGAACGTGATGACCATGTCGTCCGCATGTGACACGGACATTAGGCTGGAAAGCATCACTCCGATAGCAGATGCCGTCGTAAAAGTTCTCCTGAAACGCATGGCGTTCTCCCTTTCATTCATGAGCAGTCGGATGACTGCACATGAGTTCTATCAGACGAAAAGGAGAGAGGAGTTACGCGCCAGGGAGTTTTTCAAACTCTTACCAACAGTGGTTTGGCGGTGCGTTGAAGAGCCGATAGATTCCCTCGGCAGCGCCTCTGTCTTCCTCCTATCTGAGTCGCGACTATGGGGAAGCGCTAGGTGACTGTGTGTTGACCATGGGGGGCAGTCTGGACCGCGCCGGTAGGGCGCAGCTGCCGTATGCGGACCTCAAGCCACATGTAGGGCTACGCCTATCAACTCGGCCTGTTGACTACAGGCAGTCTGTAGAAAGGTCAGGGCCACAATTGGTCAACCTGAGGCCATAGAGAGCGTTTTGCGCTAGGGGTCATCGTGAATCGCTCTGTTCGCGAAGAGACGCGTCGCATCAGCTCAACGCCGTGTGCCTCACGCCAGCTTTCACCCGAGTTGGTCAAGAAGAATCTCACCCACCAGCAGACTGTTTTCATTCAGCTCCACATCGGATTCGATCTGTTGCAGAACTTGCTCTACCACCTGAGAAAACTGAATGTCGCGTTTGAAACGCAGAGCCCAGTTCTTTTTCGAGCACAGACTCAAGAAAAATCCGGAAAGCCTTACGTTTGCGCTGCGGGTCATCGGACGATACGCCCTGTAGGCGTTGAACCCACTTAGGCTCCAGCACCAACTGTGCAGTGATTTTTAGCCCACTAGTGGGTTTCTTAGATGATTGGACAGCCAAATCTTGACCACCAGCGCTCCTGGCGATTGTGTTCGGGAGGCCAGAGTCCTTCGCGCTGCTCTGCTGCGCTTTGGACAGCAATTGAGTGCGAAGCAAAGCGCTCAGCGCGGAGGTGTCAATGCGCGTCATGGCAGATCAGCCCGCAACCACTTAATGCAGCGATCCCTGTGTGTGGTAGTTGGAGAGTAAAACATGTTCGGCGCCAGCTTCGGTCGCTTCGCTTGGTAGGTCAGAGTCGCCAATTGGCATGGCTGTGGCGGACGCTAAGAGCTTGTCGATTTCTGCAATCACCCGCTGAATGTCAGCGGACATGGGAGGAATGTCCGTATTCAGCTGGAGGCCAGCTTGAAAGTAGTTGCGGGCCACATCAAACTCATCTCGCGCGAGAGCGGAGAACCCATTGATCCACTGGCAAAAAGCTGTGTCGGGCGCACCCTCCGCCAACGGTTGCCAGGTCAGGAGCGCGGCTGGCACGCGGCCCGATGAAAACTGGAGCAACCCAAGCTGGTAACGCGCGACCTCAAGGCGAGGTGCCAGAAGTACAGCGGATGAAAATCCAGCCTCGGCTTCCTCCATCCTTCCCAACGCTGCAAACTCTGAGCCCATCAAGAAATGTGCCCATGCAGCGGTCTCAGGCACTTCTGTCGCTTGGGCAAAAAGTTTCAGCGCAAGCTCCACGTCTCCTCTTGCGCTAGCTTCAATCGCGTCGGAGAGAAGTGGGGGCAGGGCATCGGGCAGGATTTGCATGGGATATCGGTGAAAAAGACTGGCGTGCCAGCATACGCGATATCTGACGCAGTAATGTCCGTGGTGCACGCTGCGAAGCCGCAGGCTCTCCCGCTTCCTGCCAGATGTGAAAAAAGGCCCCTCACGAGGGGCCTTCTGTTGAGTGCCTGGCAACAGGAGGCTGCTGACCTTATGGGTACAGAGCGTAAGGCTGCACCTGGATGTTGCCGCCACCAATGACAAACACGCCAACTCGATCGGTTTTACGAGATACCGTCAAACTGAAGTTGGCGAGTTGAGCCACGACGCCACCAGCGCTGTTGAGCGAATAGACGGCGATAGTCGTGCCGCCGAAATAGCTCGTAGTGGACGTGACACGCAGTACCGTATTTGCAGGGAAGGTACCGACATTCGCCACATTAGCCGCAGTAGGTTTCCCGTCAGATCCAACAACCCATTGCTCGGACTGAATGCGTCCGTCAGACTGGAAAATCACACCTACGCCTTCGTACCAGAGTTCCTGCGTCGCTGGCTGACCAGGACCTGGGCTCAGCATCTGCCATTGGCCGAACGAGTTTGGTGCTGCGTGGAAGCACACGCCAGCGTGACCACCTGCTGCAGCTTGAGGCACGATGTCAATGGCTACACCCGTCGCATAGTTGGTGTAGAGATACTCTGTAGCCAAGTTGAAATAGGCATTCTGCGGTGTACCAACGTACTGGGTGTAGCCCACGATGTTGGCATTGACGCCTACGGCAAGGTTCTGAGCTTGCGCTAGCTCTGGGAGTGCGGCCATCAGCGGCAGCAATGCTGCAGATTGGACGAACTGGCGACGTTTCAAGGACATGTAAACCTCTCTCTCTGTAGTAATGGAAGCCGGAACGGCTCGTTTATCCTACTGAGAGGACCGACCACATCTTCACCTTTTACAAATGCTTTCCTAGCTTTGTTGATCAATGCCACATTGTCATGATCGTGACGTCGTCGGCGCAGACGTGGTGATTGTTGTTAACTGCTCAGTTGCCATCAGCCGAGCCGTGTGTTTGCTCGGTTTCATACACATCGCTCGTGATTTGCCCCAAACCCAACCGATCTTCTTGGTTGTAGCTCAGTTAGCGGCGTTGCAGCCGGTCGCGTATGCGTGCTGGATGATGGCGCGCTCCAGCGATGTGGAAGTGAGGCGCGAGAGTTTGTCGTAGGTAAAGTGAGTGATATCAATCTGATAGCCGATTGCGCTTGATGGACGAGCGGCAGCGGCTAATTTCAATCGCATGGCGCGGGTACTGTGACTCAACGAGGCGTGGTTCGTCTCGAACCATTGCACATGCAATGCCTCATGCCCGTGATCCTGTGGGCCTTTGGTTGGCGTCCCCGTCGGAGGCGAATCTTTGTGGTGACTTGTTGGTGCCATGGTGGTCGCGCCATGGTCCAATGAAGCCCAAGCGAACGGCGTGGCAAAGGGAGGGCCAAAGTGCAATTCGATGCGGCGGGTTGTCAGACGCATGGAGCACTCCCGTACCGCAAGAGGCCAGCATGAGTGTTGGCCGAAGTCCTGCGACTGGCCGTGCATCTGCAAACGCCCCGCGCCATCGCCCACGACTTCAATTGCCTGCATGGCAAGCGGACGACGGTGGGCAAGACCTGGGTGCATGCGCGGTGCGCAGAGAGTGGTGTAGCAATCGCAGCGATGTGCCGCGGTATGAAGGGCAAACCCCCTCGGATCGTGCGTTCTAGGCTGGAGTGGGGGCTTGATATCACGTTGATCCATACCAGCGACGGCAACCAGCATGCCACCGTTGCCGTCATCGACCATGGTTCGCGTGCCTTGCTTCGAATCAAGGTTCTCACGCGTAAATGCACTTAGACTTTGCTGCCTGAGACTTGGCGCGGCCGATGCGGTGCGCACCGACGACGAGGCCATGTTCACCAGTCGGTTATGGGTATCGCTCTTCATGCTCACGGGCATCAAACGTCAGGGCATTGATCCGGGTTGCCCTTGGCAGAACGGGCGTATAGAGCGGCTGTTTGGCGCCTTGAAGCCGCTGCTTCGGCAACTCACCATTCCTACCGCCTGTGGGCTGCAAGCGCGGCTCCGTGAGTTCGCCTATTTCTACAACCACGTGCGGGTGCACCAAAGCCTGGATGCCCTCACGCCTGCAGAGGCTTGGAGCAGGCAAGTCCGGAGCACTGTGAAGCGCCGGTGTGGGCAATGGGGGGGGCAGGCGCTGGATGGGCTGTTGTTGGGGTACTGGTTGCGGTGTTAATCCTCAGCCTGAAGCCGAAACAAATGCCGCGCAAGTAATGTGTCCGCACCGGGCAGGGGTCACGTCGTCCACGGCAAAGAGTTTGCCCAAAAATTGGGCAAACTAACTTAATGCAATGAGTGAAAACCAGTTGCATGAGTTGCCGGATTGGGCGCGAGGCCAAGATTGTCGAAAATATGGCTTCGCAGTGGGGGGCGGAGAGCTTGCGGACACACGGACAGGGCGCAATCAACTGCGCCAAGTGTTAAAGGCGCTGCGCGAACTGGTTGATAAGGTGACGCCAGCGGAGCCGCCACCAGCTCCCAAGCGGCCTATTGAGTTTGTGAAGCCAGAGGAGCCGCCAAACAAGCCTTGGCGGCTAAGAAGAAGGCGGCAATCAAAAAGCAAGGGATATAGACACGATGCAATTGGATGGCCTGCGACCGCTTTACCAAAACATGCGCGCTCAGAATCTGGGGCGGGTGAAGTTCCCCTACAAACTCAACCACCTGGTGTTTGACTGCCTGTTCTTTGCTGACACGCGGCCCTTTGAGTTGGTGATGGCCTGCCTGGGCCACAACTTCGCCATTTTTTTGGAAGTGCACAAAGGCTTTGTGATCCGCCCGTTTATCGAACCGCCGGAAACGTTTAATGCACTCTGCGAGGCGCTATTCCAGGGCAAGGGAAGCGGGAACCGGTTCCAAGCCAGCGCCTTCTTTGCCGAGTTCAACCGGCACATTCCAATGTTGGCGCCCAGCAGTATGTGGAAGGCGCAACCAAATCGATAGCGGTCAATGCATACGAACGTAATGCGATCGCAAGAAATAGGTGCGTTGAGCATTACGGCTACAAATGCCAATGCTGCGGCTTCAGTTTTGAAGAAAAGTACGGTGAACTTGGTAAGGCATTCATCCATGTTCATCACGTCAAGCCGCTCGCTGATATCAAAGAGAGTTATGTGGTGGACCCCGTAAAAGACCTAATTCCACTATGCGCAAATTGTCACGCCATGGTTCACCGTGCTTCGCCGGCTATTTCAGTTGAGCAGCTGAGGTCGGAGATCAAATGCAACGCCCAGGCGTAACTGGTCGGTTAACTGAATGTCAGTAAGAGTGGCGACGCTGAGCGTCCGCTTCGCCTAAACGCCACCGGCTACTCCTAAGCAATTGCCGATCTAGATCGGGTAACCGCGGCGTGACAAGATTGGCGTGCTACGACGGTGGCTAGTGAGCGAAGGCGAGCTAAGTTGTTGAAAAATAAGGGTTTTTAGGCCCCTTTTAATCCGTTGGTCACAAGTTCGAATCTTGTACGTCCCACCACCCGATTCAAAGCGCATCATTGAATGTGTTTTCAGCCAAAAGCCTCCCTTGGGAGGCTTTTGTTTTT
>Ga0160495_100787_pt1 | contig 11583 bp, 10 predicted proteins | sample DID4MG_4_FD_108251 | JGI IMG/M metagenome (GOLD analysis project Ga0160495, IMG submission 108251) | Enriched soil microbial communities from UW Madison campus, WI, USA - DID2933_E24_FP4 MG | ecosystem: Environmental > Terrestrial > Soil > Unclassified | place: USA: Madison, Wisconsin | collected... | reverse complement strand
GCTGCAGTTCCAGCGTGCGGATCAGCTCCTTTGCGGGTTCACCGCCGCCGACGATGACGGCGCGCCGCTCCATGGTGCCGTTGCGCGCCCAGCGGCGGATCGCATAGGCGATGATGTGACGCTCGACGATGAGATAGACGGCGCCCACGGCGAACCAGGACACGAACCAGATGCGCGAGTAATGCTGCCCGGATTTGAGGAAGAACACCATCAGCGCCATGATGGCGAAGGCGGCGGCCCATGCGGCCAGGATTCGCGGAATCATGCGCAGCGGCGATCTGAGCGACGGAACCTGATAGGTATCGGCCAGCTGAAGCGTAAGCACGCCAACGGCCGCGCCGCCGAACAGCACCAGCGCGTAGAATCCTGTCAGTCCGATGCCAACATAGAAGGCGTGGATGGCGTAGCCTATGACCAGCAGCATGACGAATTCGCAAAGCCGGAGCAGGCCCGTGATCATGGAGGGGGAGAAGGTATCGACGCGGAACTGCTGGGCGATATTGCGCGCGAGCGGATTGAGCTCGACCGTTTCCTCGTCGCCCGACTGCGGTTCCTGCGAAAGCGTACGGATTTCCGACACCTTGCGGCGCAGGGCATCTGGATCGAAGGAGTCGGGCGGCTGGATCTGGTTCATGGCTGTACCTCAGCAGGCTTTCAGCCTCAGATAGCATGAAGCCCCTAAGAAACGTTTACGGTTGACCGGCGCGGGGCTCCCCGATCGGCCGCATTCTGGCACTCTGAGTGCCGAGAATGTCCCGGTAAAGCGCAAGCAGGGCATCCGACATGGCTCTGGCGGAAAAGGTCCTCCTGAACGCGACGGGCTCCGGCATCGCCTTGCGGAGCCAGAGTGGATCGTTCATCGCCTTGGTCATCACCGTGGCGAGCGAGGCCGCATCGCCCGGTTCCGTCAGCACGGGACTGTCGCGGCCCAGCACTTCCGGAATGCCGCCGACGCGGCTGGCAATGACCGGCCGTCCGGCGGCGATCGCTTCCAGAACGATATAGGGGAGCGCTTCGGCACGGGAGGGTACGACCACGGTGCGGGCGAGCGCGAAGGCTTCCTGCGCCTTCATGGCCGGTAGCAGACCGATGCGGCGCCCCAGCCCGCTCTCCACGATGCGCCGCTCGTATTTCGCCCTGTCCGGCCCGTCGCCGATGATCAGAGCAGAAAGCGGCCGACCGACCCATCGCTCGGTCTGGGCGAAGGCATCGATGAAAACATCCGGACCCTTAAGATCGCGCAACATGCCGATATAGAGGAAATCGACGGCATCCTCGCGGGGATAGACGATGTCGAAGTCCCGGTCGTGAATACCGTTGTAGATGCGTTCGGCGCGCACGCGCGGCTTGCCGACACGGGCGATATAGGCGTCGCGCTCGTAGTCGCAGACGAAGGTGAGGGCGTCACCGCGCCGCTCCAGCAGCCGTTCGGCTGTGAGGATTGCCAGTCCCGCCACCGTGCGGCTGGTATAGTGCAGGCTGCCGCCATGCGGCGAATAGAGGCGGGCTACGCGATACCTGTTGACCCGCAGGGCTGAGCCGATGAGCCGGGCAATGGCGCCACCCTTGGCGCCGTGCCCGTGCAGGACATCCGGCTGCAAACCTTTTATTTCATGATAGCTTTTCCGAAATGCGCCGATGTCGCGAAGGTCGACGGACCGGCTGATGGGCATGCGCACGAGGCCGAGCGAAAGATAGGGGCGGATTTCGTCGAAAAGCGCATCCTCGAACGAACCGCCCGTGAGGCTGTCGCAGATGATGCCGACGTCATGCCCGGCCTTCGTGTGAAATTCGGCAAGGTCACGCACATGACGGAAGATTCCACCGATGGGGGAACGGAAGCAGTGAATGATGCGCAGAGGCCCATCGTCCGCCATGATGCTCAGAACAGCCGTTCACGAACATAGATCGTGTCGCCGGCCAGGATAGGATCGGAGATGGAGACACGGCCCGTGACGATCTTGCCGTTGATCTTGCGCGTTACGTCCACGTCGCGCTGGTTGGCGCGCGGCGAAAACCCGCCGGCGACAGCGATAGCGTTCTGAATGGTCATGCCTGCTACATAGCTGTACTGCCCCGCCTGACCGACTTCGCCCATGATATAGATCGACCGGTAGCGATCGACCTCGATGGACACATCAGGGTCGCGCAGGTAGCCTTGGCGCAGCTTCGCGGCGATGATGCTTTCCAGTTCCTGGATAGTCTGGCCGCGTGCCGGCACCGCGCCGATGAGCGGGAAGGCGAGATAGCCGGCCTGGTCGATCGTATAGGTGTTGGACAGGCCCGCCTGTTCGAAGACGGTCACGCGCAGGCGATCACCGCTGTCGAGGCGATAGGGCTGGATCGTTGCCTCGTGGAAGGCCTTCGGGGCAGGGCGATATCCGCTGCAACCGGCAACGGCCGGCACGATAAGCGCCAGCGCAAGCAGCAAGCCCTTGTTGATCGTTGCGAACGTCATTCGCTCAGTCCCGCAAATCAGAGTGTGGCCTCCGTTATCCATCCGTTAGGGTTAATGGCCGGTAAATATGCGGGTGATATCGCGCACCAAATCGCGCAAAAGTATATTTTCCTATTTATGCAACTCAGAATGGTTAACGCTTGGGTTACCATATTTGTTTACCGTGCGCGGAAATCGTCGGTTTGGAGTAGGGATATGTCGGGCGTTCACGGAAGCCAGCAGGATGTCGATATCGACCTTGGCGGCCTTTTCGGCGCGATCTGGCGGCACCGCATGCGCGTGCTGCTGGCGACGGTTGCCTGCGCCGGCGTGGCCTTCGCCGCCGCAAGCCTCATCACGCCGACCTATAAGAGTGAATCGCGCCTTCTCATCGAAACCCGCGAGCCGGCCTTCACGACCGGCCAGGACCGTTCGCAGGGCAGGGAGCAGCCGGCCTTCGATGAACTCGGCATCGCCAGCCAGGTGCAGATGCTCAAATCCGCCGACCTCATCAAGCAGGTCGCGCGCAACATGAAGCTCTACGAACTGGAGGAATTCGATCCGACCTCCAAGCCCTCGGCCGTTTCCGATTTGCTCGTGCTGCTCGGCCTGAAAAAGAACCCGCTCGATCTGCCGCCGGAAGAGCGTGTGCTGAAGGAATTCAACGAAAAGCTCGTCGTCTATCAGGTGGAGAAGTCGCGCGTCATCGGCATCGAGTTCTCCTCGCGCGATCCGCGCCTTGCTGCCGCCATTCCCAACGAGATGGCGAAGGTCTACCTGTCGCTGCAAAGCGGCGCCAAGCTCGATACGAATTCCGAGGCCTCACGCTGGCTGGAGCCCGAAATCGTCAACCTGCGTGAAAAGGTGCGCGAGGCCGAGCAGAAGGTCGCCGAGTATCGGTCGCAATCCGATCTGCTGCCGACCGGCGAGAATTCGACCTTTGCAGTGCGCCAACTCAACGACATCTCGACCGAGCTTGCCCGCGTGCGCGGCGAACGTGCGACCGCCGAGGCGCGGTCCGAAAGCGTGCGCTCGGTGCTGCAGAATGGCGGAGCGCCAGACACGCTGACCGAAGTCGTGGGATCGCAGATGATCCAGCGTTTGAAGGAGAGCGAGGCGCAGATCCAGGGGCAGATTTCCGATCTTTCGACCTCGCTGCTGGAAGGGCATCCAAGGCTGAAAGGCCTGCGCTCGCAGCTCGTCGGTATTCGCGCGCAGATCAAGTCGGAAACCCAGAAGATCCTGTCGAGCCTCGAAAACGAGGCGAAGACGGCGCGTCTGCGCGAGACGCAACTCGTCCAACAACTCAATACGGTGAAGGCGGATACGGCGCGCGCCGGCGAGGACGAAGTCGGCCTCAAGGCGCTGGAGCGCGAGGCGGCGGCCCAGCGTGAACTGCTCGAAACCTATCTTGCGCGATATCGTGAGGCGACCTCGCGCACCGGCGATGGCGCCACACCTGCCGATGCCCGTGTGATCTCCGCTGCCGTCGAGCCGACGGAAGTTGCCTTCCCCAAGGTCGTTCCGATCACCATTGTCGGCGGCGTTGCCGGCTTCGCACTCAGCGCGATCGCCATCCTGCTCGCCGAACTCTTCAGCGGCCGCGCGCTGAAGCCGGTCGGCACGGTGGCAACACCCGTCCGCCGCCGCGAAGAGGAGGAGGACGACGACGCCGAGACCGCTGTCATGCTCGAGCGGCCGCCGTTCGCCCGCAGGGAACAGGCCGCCCGCGTCGACCACGCCGCCGTGCGGGACATAAATGTGCCCGCCCGGTCGCTGCTCGCCGACATCCGTCCCGTCGAGGAGGACGAGGAAGACGTGGAGCCGACGCTTGCGCCAGCTGCCGCCGAAACCTCTGCCGCCGAAGAGGATGAAGGCGATTTCTCGGTCAACGCCGTCGCCCGGCACATGATCGAGAACAACATTTCCGTGGCCATTTCCGTTTCGCCGTCGGGTGATCGCGGCTCGACCGCTGCCGTCATGCTGGCGCGCCGTATCGCGCAGGAGCACCGCCGCACGCTCATCATCGACCTGACCGGCTCGGCCTGCCCGACGCGCCTGATGGCGGAGTCCGTTCATCTTGCGGGGATTACCGACCTGCTGGTCGGCGAAGCCGCCTTCGGTGACATCATCCACGGCGACCGCCTTTCCCCTGCCCATGTCATCCCGCGCGGCAATGCCAATATCCGGCGCGCCATGCGCGGGATCGACCGGCTGGCCATGGTGATCGACGCGCTGTCGGACGCCTATGATACCGTGATCGTGGAATGCGGCCCGGCCGAAGTGGAGGGCGTGCGCCGCCTGACCCGCGACCGGGAGACGGATGTCATTCTCTCGCTGCCTGGTGCGGACGAGGACGAGGTCGTCAAACTCATCGGCGCCTTCGACGAGGCCGGGTACAGCGACATCCTGCTGATGACCGGCGAGACTGGGGAACCGCCCCACAATCCGGGCCGTCGCGTGGCCTGACGGTTCAGTCCGCGTCGTTACTAGCGCGGGCGGCCTGCCGCCCAGAGCGCCGGCGCTGAAGAAACGCATAGATCTGCGGATTGCGCTTGATGAAGCGCTTGGCGCCCGCCTTCACGCGGTGAAGCGCGGCCGCAAGGCTGCCGGCCGGCGTGGTCGCCCACAACAGATCGTATTGCGGAGTCTCGATCGTGCACCAGGAACGCTTGTAGAGCTGGTCGCCGATGCCGAAATCGAAGAGCGCCACGCCTTCTTCGCAAAGCTTGCGGATGGCGAGATGAAACAGGAACTCGCCGGGGCTGGCACCTGCCGCAACGCTTTCATCGAGCGAGCCGAACTGGCAGATCACATGATCGCCCTTACGCGAAAGCCCGGCAATGGCCGCGATATGGCCCGCATGCGCGCCGGTGAGACGCAGCGCATGAAGCTGAAGCGGGTATTCGCTGTCCGATACGGATGTCGTCACGAGTGCGCGGAAGAAATCGCGGGTCCGCTCGTCGCGAAAGACATCGGGCAGGCCGAGTGCCTGGAAACGAACCGATTTTTGCCGGAAGAAGGTTTCGAGAAGTACAAGCGCCTCGTTTCCGGCGGGCGCGATGATGTGCTCGTAGCCGCCGAGCTCTAGCAGCCGGCGTTCGGCGTTGCGGAACTTCTTGCGCCGGTTCTTGGCATTGATCTGGGCCAGCGTGCGCTCGAAATCGCCGAGCAGCGGCAGCTGGAAGGCGGCGTTCTGGTTCAGGACGGCCGGCATGTCGCCAAAGGGATTGGCATCGCCGCGCCATTCGAGCGGCACCTTGTCGAGCAGCAGAAGGTCGAAATGGCGGGCGAAGTCGCCGCGCGCCTGGCTCAGTGCCTTGCGCAGCCGGGGCGGCGAGGCGAGCGCCCGGAACGCTCTCGTATAGAGGCCGGTATTGAGATTGCTGAAATCGGTGGCGAGCAGCCGGGCGACCCGCACCGGCCCGTGCCGCACAATTTCGAGCGGCAGGATGAGCTGCGTGCGGCCGCCGGACACGCCTTCGACGATCAACAGCTTTGTGTCCTGCGTGCGTGCCCAGGCGCGGCACCAATCATAGCTCTGGTGAAGGGAGAGGTTGTCGCAAGCCTCCATCGCCCGCCAACGCGCCTCGAGCGGCTCGATCGTCTCGTGCAGGCGGATGGAGAGGGGGCCGAAGGCGAGCACACCACCATCACCTGCCGCTGCCGCATCGGCTGGCGCCGGCTCTGACGGCATGGCCTGGAAATGGAGTTGCATCGCGCCCAACCTCTGTGTCCCTTTCGCGCGCGGCACGCAGCCGCTGCCCGACCATAGCGGCCGAGATTGCGCAAATGGTTTAAGCACGAGCGGGGCCGGCGGTAGGGCAGAGGGAATCGGCCGGTGGGGTTAGCAAATGGATAACGCGGCGCGGGTTTGGGACGCTGCGGCAGCGCGCAGGCCTGCTATTCGCTACGCGGCTTGCCGGGCTTTTCCATCCACTTGATGATCAGCATGGCCGGCAGAATCCACAGAAGCCCCGTGAGCGTGAAATAGAGAAGGTGGATATACCACGGCGATTCCCCCAGCGTCGCGACGGCAACCGTCGTTGCGACCAGCGCGTAGACGAGCACGAGGATGATGATCAGGATCGTGCCGATCAGTTTTCTCAGGCGAGGGGGCATTTCGGACCTTCGTTGGGCGGGGCTGCAGGGCGCGACGGCATGCCGCAAAGCTTCGGGCCTTGTTTTGCACGGCCCGGTCGGGCAAATCAACGTCGGAGCAGTTTGCGACGATGGGTGCAGGCCATTTTGTGCCCGCGACTGCATGGAAAAGCCTGAGGGGCGAGCGGATTGCCGCTCCGGGCAAAGGAGCCGATGAAATGAGCGCCACCAACGTAACAGCATATCGCAGCGTCGACGACGCGGGCCGCATCGAGCGCAATCGCCGGCAGGTGCGCATCTGGCTGGGTTTCGTTCTGTTCGTGCTGTTCGTGCTTGTTCTCGTGGGCGGCGCAACGCGCCTGACCGGCTCCGGCCTCTCCATTACGGAGTGGAAGCCCATCCACGGTGTCATCCCGCCGATCGGCGCGCAGGAGTGGCAGGAGGAGTTCGAGCTCTACAAGCGCATTCCGCAATATGAGCAGGTCAACAAGGGCATGACCGTCGACGAGTTCAAGACGATCTTCTGGTGGGAATGGGCACACCGGCTGATCGCGCGCTCCATCGGCTTCGTCTTCGCCGTGCCGCTCGTCTTCTTCTGGCTGACCGGGCGCATCGAGCGCAAGATGCGCTGGCCGCTCGTCGGGCTTCTTGTGCTTGGCGGCTTCCAGGGTTTCATCGGCTGGTGGATGGTGTCGTCCGGCCTCGCCGAGCGGGTTTCCGTCAGCCAGTACCGGCTTGCCACCCATCTCACCATCGCCTGTCTCATCTTTGCCGGGACCGTGTGGCTGATGCGCGCGCTTGCGCCGCACAGCGACGATGAGGCGCCGACGCCGGGTTCGCGCCGCATGGCCGGCATCATCGCCTGCATGGCGATCTTCCAGATCTATCTCGGTGCGCTCGTCGCCGGCCTGCATGCCGGCTTTACCTACAATACATGGCCGCTGATGGACGGCGCCGTCGTGCCTGGTGGCCTCTTCCTGCAACAGCCCTGGTGGATCAATCTCTTCGAGAACCCGAAGACCGTGCAGTTCGTGCACCGCATCGGCGCCTACGTGCTCTTCGCGCTTGCGCTTGTGCACCTGATCTCCTCGCTGCGTGCCGCACCCGAGGCCACCCATGCGCGCCGCGCACTGGTGCTCTTCGGCCTCGTCTGTCTTCAGGCGACAATCGGCATCCTGACGCTGATCTGGCAGGTGCCGCTCGGCTGGGCGCTGGCGCACCAGGGCGGCGCGCTGGTCGTGCTGGGCTTCGCCATCGCCCACTGGCGCGGCTTCTATGGGGAATACGAAAGAGACGACGTGCGGGCCTGATCCGGTCAGGCCTGCCTGAGAACGTTGCGGATCGCAGCGGCAACGGCAAGTTCGTTGTCGCGATCCTCCGCGTTGCCATCCTCGTCATGCCACGCGGCCGACAGGCAGCCATACGCGAAGGCATAGCGCAGGATGGTGCGGACATCGCGCGCGAGCGTCTTTGCGAAGACCTCCGTCATGTCGGCGATCCGCTCTTCGTCGCGCGTGAGATCGAAGCGGTCCAGCGGATTGGAGAACATGTTGGCGACGTCGAGCGCGGCATCGCCGATCAGCCCAACGGGATCGATGATGAGCCAGCCGCGCGGTCCGTGCATGATGTTTTCGTGGTGAAGGTCGCCGTGCAGCGGCCTGATGTCCCGCTGATCGGCCAAGAGCGCCTCGGCGATGGGCGCAGCTTCCGCATAGGGGCCGGCACGGCTGTCCCTGCAATCCCGTTCGGCCTTAGCGAAGAGGCTTGCGAAATAGCGTGAGAGCGGTTGCAGGCTTGCCGGTGGCGGGCTGTCCGACGGACGGTGATAATCAAGAAGAACGTCGGCAGCGATGCGCGTCGCGTCACGGTCGCCGTGCGATACGAGGTGATCCCGAAGCGTCGTCTTGCCGGCATGCTCCATCAGCAGCATCGTGCCGGAGCGGGCGAGAAGCTTCACGCAGCCAACGCCATCCCGCCATGTCAGGAAATCTGCGCCGCGCAGGCTGTCTTCCAGCGCCTTCGGCTTCAGATGCTTGACGACGGCGTTTTCGCCGCCGGCAAGTGTCACGTCGTAAACCCTGCCGACAATCGTGTCTGCCAGGAGTGCGGCGCTTTCAATCTGCCATTCGCCGGGGAAGGGCAGCTGTTCTATCGTCATGCGCCCAGCATCAGGTCCATGTTCTGCACAGCTGCACCCGAGGCGCCCTTGCCGAGATTGTCGAGCAGGGCGACGAGGTTGACATGCGGCGCGCCTGCGGTGCCGAAGACATAGAGCTTCATGCGGTCGGTATCGGCCAGCTCCACGGCGTTGACGCGGGCAAGATTGGCGCTTTCCTTGAGATCGACCACCTCGACGATATCCTGGCCGGCATAGTGATCTGCCAGCGCTTCATGGATCGAGCCAAGCGACGCGTTGTCCTTGAGGTCGGCGAGGTGGAGCGGCACTTGCACGATCATGCCCTGCGCGAACTTGCCGACAGAGGGCGCAAACAGCGGCGAGCGGCCGAGCAGGCCGTGCACCTGCATTTCCGGCACATGCTTGTGCTTCAGCGTAAGACCGTAGAGGAAATGCGGCGAGGCGATGTGCTCGGCATGGCCTTCGTCTTCCATCTGCGCGATCATCTGCTTGCCGCCGCCGGTATAGCCCGAGACGGCATTGACCGTGATGGGATAATCCTCCGGCAGAATGCCGACGAGGCGCAGCGGCCGGATGAGACCGATGGCGCCGGTCGGGTAGCAGCCGGGATTGGCGACGTAGCGTGCGCCCGCGATCTTCTTCGGCTGGTTGCGATCCATTTCGGCAAAACCGTAGGCCCAATCAGGGTTGACGCGATGGGCGGTCGAGGTGTCGATGATCCGCACGGAATTGTTGCCCGAGACCATGGCCACGGCCTCCTTGGCCGCATCATCGGGCAGGCAGAGGATAGCGATATCGGCGCTGTTTAGCAGGTCTTCGCGCAGCTGCGCGTTGCGGCGCTCGGCTTCCGGGATGGACAGAAGCTCGACATCGGCGCGGCCGGCCATGCGGGTGCGGATCTGCAGACCCGTCGTGCCGTGTTCGCCATCGATGAAGATCTTCGGTTTCATCTGCTGTCCCATCCTGTCAGTGTCTCGGGCAAATCCGGTCGCAGTGTTGTGCCGCTGCGTCCGGACGTGCGGAAAAGAGAAGTCGCCGCCGATATAGCGGCTCGTTCTGTCGCATTCAATGGTGCTCAGCCGCGACGTTCGGCCAGCGCCTCGGCGTGAAGGCCGAGCATGTACATGGCGATGGTGGAGCCGGCGATGGCGGTGATATCGGCATGGTCATAGGCGGGCGCCACCTCTACGACATCGGAGCCGACGATATTGAGCGCGCCGAGCTTGCGCAGCACCGACAGGATACGCGCGCTGGACGGACCGCCGGAGACCGGCGTGCCCGTGCCGGGCGCATAGGCCGGGTCGAGGCAGTCGATATCGAAGGTGAGATAGGTCGCACGGTCGCCGACATGACGGATGATCGTCTCGGCGATCTCGGCCGCACTCATCTCCTCCACATCATAACCGTAGAGAATACGGATGCCGCAATCTTCGGGCGCATGGGTGCGGATGCCGATCTGGATCGACGTCTCGGCGTCGATCAACCCCTCGCGGACGGCGGTGCCGACGAAAGAGCCATGGTCGATGCGGCCCTTCTCGTCCGCCCAGGTATCCTGGTGCGCATCGAACTGGACGAGGGAGAGGGGCCCGTGTTTTTCGGCATGGGCGCGCAGCAGCGGCAGCGTGACGAAGTGATCGCCGCCGAGCGTCAGCATATAGGCGCCGGATTTCAGGATCTTCTTTGCCTCGCGCTCGATTGTGCCGGGCGTCTTCTGGTGGTTGCCGTAGTCCAGCAGGCAATCGCCGTAGTCGATGACGGCCATGTCCTCGAACAGGTCGCGCTCGAAGGGATATTGCGGATCGTTGTCCATGATCGCCGACGCGCGGCGGATCGCCTGCGGCCCGAAGCGCGTGCCGGGGCGGTTGGAGGTCGCGGCATCGAAGGGAATGCCCCAGACGACAGCATCGACATCCTTCAGCACCTTGGTATAGCGCCGGCGCATGAAGGACAGGATGCCCGCATGGGTCGGGTCCGACGCTGCGCTCTTCAGCGACTTGGCGGTGATGGCGTGGTCGATCGTCTTGTTGGCCATAAAGTCCCCCCTCGGTCATTTCCGGTAGAAATGCGTGAAACAAGTGCGGCGGGACGTTCGCCAATCGCGGGGCTTTAGGCAAGAGGGTAAAATTGGGAGACGGGTGTGAGCGGGTCACTTTCGAGCGGCAGCCGGACAGGGGGCAACCGGTCCATCCCCAAAACGAAAAGGCCGGGGCGAACCCCGGCCTTTCCTGAAGAACAAGTCTTCCGAGCGATTAACGCTTGGAGAACTGGAACGAACGGCGGGCCTTGGCCTTGCCGTACTTCTTGCGTTCGACGACGCGCGAGTCGCGGGTCAGGAAGCCGCCCTTCTTCAGAACCGAGCGCAGGGCCGGTTCGAAGTAGGTCAGTGCCTTGGAGATGCCGTGACGAACGGCACCGGCCTGGCCGGAAAGGCCGCCGCCAGCAACGGTCGCGTCGATGTCGAACTGACCATCACGGGCAGCTGCGACGATCGGCTGCTGCAGGATCATCTGCAGGACCGGGCGTGCGAAGTAGGCTTCGAACGACTTGCCGTTGATGGTGATCTTGCCGGAGCCCGGCTTGACCCACACGCGGGCGACAGCGTCCTTGCGCTTGCCGGTGGCGTAGGAACGGCCCTGGGCGTCAACCTTCTTGACGTGAACCGGGGCGGAAGCGGCCGGAGCTGCAGCGGCGACGCCGAGGTCCTTGAGCGAGGAGAGGTCGGCCATTATCAGGCGCTCCTTGTGTTCTTGCTGTTCAGCTTGGCGACGTCGAGAACGACGGGCTGCTGGGCTTCGTGCGGATGGTTGGCGCCGGCGTAAACGCGCAGGTTCTTCATCTGGCGACGGCCGAGCGGGCCGCGCGGAACCATGCGTTCGACAGCCTTCTCGAGAACGCGCTCCGGGAAGCG
>Ga0160495_100786_pt1 | contig 11584 bp, 10 predicted proteins | sample DID4MG_4_FD_108251 | JGI IMG/M metagenome (GOLD analysis project Ga0160495, IMG submission 108251) | Enriched soil microbial communities from UW Madison campus, WI, USA - DID2933_E24_FP4 MG | ecosystem: Environmental > Terrestrial > Soil > Unclassified | place: USA: Madison, Wisconsin | collected... | reverse complement strand
GCACGTTGGGCATCATGATGGCCACGCGCGCGCCCTTCTGCAGGCCCAGGCCTTGCAGCCAGCCGCCCAGTGCGCGGGAGAGAGTATCCAGTTCACGGTAGCTGAGGTACTTGCCCATGCAGACATAGGCCTGGCGATCGGCGTGCCTGACGAAGGCCTCATCGATCATCTGCACCAGCGAACCATAGCGGCCAGGGTCGATCTCGGCAGGAACGCCTGCGGGATAGGATGCAAGCCAGAATCTTTCCATAGTGTGTCCTCAGTCTCCGGATAACGTGCGCTGGGGCTGGGGCGGGGGAACGAAGTCTCCGCCTTGGCGCGCACAGCAAAAAAAGCACGAGTGTTTTTTTATTTAACGCAGATGCTATCCAGCATTGGCCCAGCGAGCAAGCTTTTTAAGCCTTGATCGGCAAAATTTTGCAAAAAGTGCCTGGACCAACCCGCCCTCTTGCCGCGATGGCAAGAGCGCTACCCGGCATGATACGCCGTGACCGGCCGACCGGACCGAATCCAGGGACGCAGTCCCGGTCAGCCCGCCAGCAGGCCCTGTCCGGACAGCTTTTCCACCTGCACCAGAACGTCGTAGAAGGTGGGTGCATGACCCATGTCGGTGAGGCGCTGGCTGGTGACTTCGTTGGCGTTCTTGCCATCAGCGGCAAACTTCTTCCACCAGATCGACAGTCCCACCACCAGTCCCAGGCGCGCCTTGTCGGTCACGCGCACGCGCGCCTGCAGGCTGCCTCGGTCATTGAAGATGCGCACCATGTCACCCTGCGCGATGCCGCGAGCGGCGGCGTCCTGCGGGTGCATGTCGAGGTGCGGCTCGCCCTCGGTATCGCGCAGGCTCTGCACATTGACGAAGGAAGAGTTGAGGAAATTGCGCGCCGGCGGCGAGATCATCGCCAGCGGGTACTTCGCTGCCAGTTGCGGATTGCTGGCCACCGATTCGTAAGGTGCAATGTAGGAAGGCAAGGGATCCAGCCCCGCCGCCTTCATCTGCTCGGAATAGAACTCGCACTTGCCCGAGGGCGTGGCAAACCCGCCTTCGGCAAATGGAGCTGTCGGCACGGCCAGACGCTGCCAGCCCTTCTGCTTGAGTTCCTGCCAGTCATAGCCGGCGCTGCGCGGATCGTCGCGGCGAAACGCCACGGCGGCAAGCTGGTCATCGCTGTCCCTGAAGCAGTCCTCGGCGAAGCCCATGGCGGCAGCCAGCAGACGGAATATCTCGGTATTGGGCTTGGCCTCGCCCATGGGGGCAACAGCCGCATTGTTGGCCACCATATAGACGTGGCCATAGGAAGCATGGACGTCGATATGTTCCAGCTGCGTCGTGGCCGGCAGCAGGATGTCGGCGTAGTCGGCTGTATCGGTCTGGAAATGCTCCAGCACCACCGTGAACAGATCCTCGCGGGCGAAGCCCTGGACCACCTTGGCCGACTCCGGCGCAACCGCCACCGGGTTGGAGTTGTAGACGACCAGCGCTTCCACCCTGGGGCCGAAGTCCGCCGAAGCCGGCGTGAGCAAGGCATCGCCGATGGTGCTCATGTTGATGATGCGGGCAGGCTTGCCGTGGCGCGCGGCCAGGTCGGGCCGGCTCAATGCCGCCGCATCCTTGGGGAAGCTGTCCGACACCGACATCTGCACGCCCCCGGCGGAGTTGCGCCACGCCCCTACCAGCGCCGGCAGGCAGGCCACATTGCGGGCCGCCATGCCGCCGCCGCGCACGCGCTGCAAGCCGTAGTTGGCGCGGATGAATGCGCCTTCGCCAGCCAACGCGACGCGGCCATATTCACGCGCCAGGTTCAGCACTTCATCGGCGCTGATGCCACAGACCTCGGCGGTGCGTGCCGGCGTCCACTCGGCCACGCGCTCGCGCAGCGCCTCGAAGCCCAGGGTATGGCGGGCGATGTAGTCGTGATCCAGCAGGTCTTCGCTGATCAACACATGCATCATCCCCAGAGCCAGCGCCGCATCGGTGCCAGGCAACAGGGCGATGTGCTGATGGCACTTCTCGGCCGTCAGCGAACGATAGGGATCGATGGCGATCAGGCGCGCGCCATTGCGCTTGGCGGCTTGCACGCGGGTCCAGAAATGCAGGTTGGAGGCGATCGGATTGCCGCCCCAGATCAGGATCAGCTTGGCATGGTCCACCTGTTCGAGGTCTGCGCCGACGCGCGCGCCGATGGTGTAGCGATAGCCCGCGCCGCCGGCCGATGCGCAGATGGTGCGCTCCAGTTGCGCCGCGCCAAGGCGGTTGAAGAATCGCCCCGCCATCGATTCCCCCTGCACCTGGCCCATGGTGCCGGCATAGCTGTAGGGCAGGATGGCCTGCGGATCGCGCAGGGCGATCTGGCCCAGGCGCTCTGCGATGGTGGCGATGGCCTCATCCCAGCTGATGCGCTCGAACCTGCCCTCACCCTTCTTGCCGACGCGGCGCATCGGATAGAGCAGACGGTCCGGGTGATAGGTGCGTTCGGCATAGCGCGAGACCTTGGTGCAAAGCACGCCGGAGGTCGGCGGATGCTCTGGATCGCCGCGCACCTCGGTGGCCACCCCATCCTTGACCGTCACCAGCAAGGCGCAGGTGTCGGGGCAATCATGAGGACAAGCGGCGCGAACGATGGTGGTGGTCATGGCAGGATCAGCAAGAGGAAATGGATGAATGCGGAATTAAGGCTGCAACGTTGCAACGGCAAGGCAGCTACTTTATCTTAAAATGCCGCATCACGACTCCCTGGCCGACTCACACCATGCCCGCCCTCCAGCACTTCTGGCGCGACCCTGCCTTGCCCTTCTTGGAGGGACGGCGCGCCACCGGCAGCCTGTCCTGCTATGCCCCGCATACGCACGACAGCTTTTCCATCGGCATCGTCGATGCCGGCCACAGCATCTTTGCGCTGGCCGATCATAGCCAGCCCATCGCGCCCGGTGACGTCGTGCTGGTGCGCGCCGGTGACGTCCACTGCTGCAACCCCGCCGACCTGCAATGCTGGAGCTATCGCATGTTCCACATCGACCACGCCTGGCTGTCGGCGCTGCTGGCCGAAACCCCTACCACGCGTGGCCTGCCCGAGCGCATGCGCTCGCAGGTGCTGCGTTCGCCGCAGGCGGTGCTGCTGCTCGATCGCATGACGCTGGCGCTGGAACACAATGCCAGCGAACGTGCGGCAGAGGTCATCACCTGCCTGCATGAAATCATGCTGCTATGCGCCGAGGCCTGCGTCCACGATGCCGCGCCCGTCACCGAAGACGCCCACGGTCTGGGGCGCGCCCATGCGCATCTGCAGCAGCATTGCCGCCGCAGCGTGAGTCTGGACGAACTGGCCGAGGTCGCCGGCATGGGCCGTTATCAACTGATCCGCCAGTTCCGCCGCCGCTATGGCATGACGCCGCACGCCCTGCAACTGGACATGAAGATCCGCCAGGCCCGCACCTTGTTGCAGCAAGGTGCAAGCGCGGCTGACACCGCTTACGACACTGGCTTTGCCGACCAGAGTCATTTCCATCGCGCCTTCAAGTCGCGGGTCGCGGTCACGCCCCTGCAATACACGCGCCGCTGAACGCTCAGGCGCTGCGCGTGACGGCCAGCGCCGCTGCCGCCACCATCAGCAGCAGACCGGCCACGCGCTCCACCATCGGCAAGGCCCGACCCAGCAGCGCCACCACACGCGGCTGCGCCATCAGACAGACCAGCCCCGCATCCCACACCAGCACCGCGCCAAACATCCAGAGGCCATAGAACAGCTTGCGGCCCAGCCCGGTATGCGCCTCCACCATCAGCGTCAACAGCCCGAAATAGAACAGGCCATTCTTGGGATTGAGCAAGGCCGACAAGAAGCCCGCTGCACACCCGCGCCACGCCGACGCGGCCGGTTGCGCCGCAGCGCCCGGCCAGGGCGCCGGTGCGAGGCTGGCGCGCATGAACATCCATCCGAGCCAGGCGAGATAAAGGCTGGCCAGCCATTGCATGGCCATCAGCAAGCCGGGGCTATGTTGCAGCATGCTGAAGCCGGCGATGGCCAGCGCGATATACAGGCCGTTGGCCGCCGCGATGCCGACGCTGGCAGCCAAGCCATAGCGGCGTCCATGGCGCAGCGCACCGCGCACCAGCAGGAGGAAATCCGGACCGGGGCTGGCCAGCGCCAGCAGATGGGCGCTGGCCAGCAGCAGAAACTCGGAAGGGAACATCGATGGGCTCCTGTGCAGATGTCTGCTGTTAAAAAAGCGCATGCTAGGCAAGCCCGGAAGCGCTGTATTGAACAAAATTGCACAGCCTCCACAGCACGCCCTGCTGTGGCCCGTCAGGCGCGGTAACATAGTCCACCTATACGTCACTCACCCACTGCCACCTCCTCGCTACGCCCCATGAAACTCATCGATCCCATCGTCCAGTTCCACGCCGAGCTGCAACAGATCCGCCGCGACATCCACGCCCATCCCGAGCTGGCCTACGAAGAAGTGCGCACCGCCGACGTCGTCGCGGCCAAGCTGACCGAATGGGGCATTCCCGTGGTGCGCGGCCTGGGCGTGACCGGACTGGTGGGCATCATCAGCAACGGCAGCAGCAAACGCGCCATCGGCCTGCGCGCCGACATGGATGCGCTGCCCATGCCGGAGATCAACACCTTCGCCCACGCCTCGCGCCATCCCGGCAAGATGCACGCCTGCGGTCACGACGGCCACACCGCCATGCTGCTGGGCGCGGCGCGCTATCTGGCCCAGCACCGCAACTTCGACGGCACCGTGTACCTGATCTTCCAGCCCGCCGAAGAAGGCGGACGCGGAGCCGAGCGCATGATCCAGGACGGCCTGTTCGAGCGCTTCCCCATGGATGCGGTGTTCGGCATGCACAACTGGCCGGGCATCCCGGCCGGCCATTTTGGCGTGACGCCCGGTGCGCAGATGGCCTCCAGCAATGAGTTCCACGTCACTATCAAGGGTCGCGGCTCGCACGCGGCGCAACCGCACAAGGCCATCGATCCAGTGATGACGGCGGTGCAGATCGCCCAGGCCTGGCAGACCATCGTGGCGCGCAACATCAACCCGAACGACCCGGCAGTGGTCTCGATCACGCAGATCCACACCGGTAGCGCCACCAACGTCATCCCCGATGAAGCCATGATGGTGGGAACCGTGCGCACCTTCAGCCTGCCCGTGCTGGACCTGATCGAGCGCCGCATGAAGGAGATCGCCGAGCACACCGCCGCCGCCTTCGACGCCACGGTCGAATTCCGCTTCAACCGCAACTATCCGCCGCTGATCAATCACGCCAGGGAGACCGCCTTCGCCGTCGAGGTGCTGACCGCGCAGTTCGGCGAGCAACACGTCGATGCCCACACCGAACCGACCATGGGCGCGGAAGACTTCGCCTTCATGCTGCAGCACAAGCCCGGCTGCTATGTCTTCCTGGGCAATGGCGATGGCGGCCATCGCGACCACGGCCACGGACTGGGACCTTGCAATCTGCACAACCCCAGCTACGATTTCAACGACGACCTGCTACCCATCGGCGCGACCTATTGGGTGCGGCTGGCGGAGAGCTTCCTGAGCACGGCGTCCTGAGCACGGCTTGCTGATGCCGCAGCCAATGCGCCATTGGCGCGGTTGGCGCGGTTGGCTCTTTAGGGCATGATCCGGAAAGTACGTCGGCGCCAGGGGGCGTCGATGGCCCATATCGAATACCGACAATGACAAAAAAGGAGAAACCTTGCATACCCTCGCCACTGCCCTGCTCTTGCTGGTTGCCATTGAACATGTCTGGATCCTGATCCTGGAGATGTTCCTCTGGACCCAACCCCTGGGCCTGAAGACATTCCGCCAGTCCCTCCAGAGCGCCCAGGCCACCCGCGTGCTGGCCGCCAACCAGGGCCTCTACAACGGTTTCCTGGCCGCCGGCCTGTTCTGGAGCGTGGCCACCGGGGACCGTCCGGTGCAATTGTTCTTCGTGAGCTGCGTGCTGATTGCCGGCATCTATGGCGGCCTCACCGCCAAGCGTTCTATCCTCTACATCCAGGCACTACCGGCACTGCTGGCATTGCTGGCCGTACTGGCCAGTTGAGCCGACATAAAGTTTTCCGAGGCGCGCGCCGATAACAAGTTTCCCGGTGGCATTGCACCGCGTGCAGTGCCGATCGGACAGACCATAGCAGCACCCCGGCCATCCAATGCCGGAATGACAACATCGGCCACTGGCCGGGGGAAAGCCTCATGAAACAGATCAAACTCATCCTCAAGGACGACATCTACGATTCGCTGGAGCGGGACTACCAGAACTTCGTACGCTTCTCCACCAAGATCGACTCGGGCTTCGTCAAACCGTCCTTCGATAACTATCTGCTGGCCAAGCTTTCCGAAAACACCAACTTCCTGACCGAAGAGGCGGTACAGCACCTGATGCTTTCGGGCCAATACGCCTGGGCGCGCCGGGCCATGGACAAGGACTTCCCGGACGTGGTGCAGATCCTGATCGAGCAGGCCGCCAACTACGGCTTCTGGATCGCGGTGCGCCATGACTGGGGCACCGATGAGCTGGTGGCCGCGTCGAAGGCCTGGGCCATGGCCATCATCAAGCAGGCCAAGGGCGATGAAACCCAGGTCGATGTGCTGGCCGCGCAGATCAAGGCCTCGGCCACCAACATCGCGGTGGTGCAGGAGCGCCTGAAGACACCAGCCTCGCAGTTGGCCCACGCCATGGTGCAGGAACTGCGCGAGACCCATATCGCCATCGAGCACGCCTCCGGCATGGTGGCGCGCGAAAAGCTGGGCGCCCTGCGCACCTTGCTGAAATTGGGACGGGCCTACGGCAATGTCGCCGAAAAGGCCGAACAGGACATGATGGAAAAACTCAAGCGCGAAAAGCCCTGGCTCTTCGACGAAGGTCCCAAGGGCTTCTGGGGGCATGTGGCCGCCTGGTGGCGCGGGGTCTGAGCACGTCGCTGAACCGCGCGACGGCATCACTGCAAGACAATGCAAAAGGCCTGCCTGGATTTTTCCCGGCAGGCCTTTTGCATTGTCACCCGGACATCACTGGTCCGGCTGGCTGGGGTCGGGTTCGCGCATGAGGCGGATGTCGCCGTACCAGGCTTCCATCTTCTGGCTGGTATTGTCGGTATCGGTGAGCACGCCCACGCCGATGAGGCGACCGGGCTTTTCGCCGAAGATGCGTTCGTAATCCTCGGCGACGTTGCGCTGGTAGCGCCGCCACTGGCCCACGTGGGCCGGGCCGCTTTCGGCCACCATCATCTGGATGCGGCCAGTACGGCCGTTGGCGATCACGGTGCCGACGGCCGCCTTGCTGTCCCAGACATACATCAGCGTGGCATAGGGCAATTCATGACCGGTCAGCAGCTTGGCCGTGTCGAAGAGGATAGTATCCATCAGCGAGAGCTTGTCGTGATCGCCATCGAAGGCCAGCACGATGCGCACCGGGGAATCATCGGTCTCGCGGTGGCGCAGGTCGGCAGTGGGGATGAGGCCGGCGGCCTTCCAGCTCCAGGTCAGCCAGGGCTTCTTGCTGATATCGATATCGACCGGATGGCGCAATCCCGACGAGGCGCGGTCGGCCCAGGCGTGCAGAACGCGACGGCCATTGTCATCGACCAGTTGGTATTCGGTGGGGATCTTCTTGCGGGTGAAGGTCAGCGGCTCCCAGCCTGTCGGCAGGCCGCCGGTGGAATTGGCGGAGAACAGCGCCAGCGCCTGGTCCAGGCGCGTCTGTTTGGCCTGCTTGGCGGCTGTGTCCAGCGGCGCTGACGGCGGTGTGGTGCAGCCGGCCAGCAAGACTGCGCCAGCCAGACAGGCCACACCCAGGAGGCGATGCGCAAAGGGAGAAGCAAAAACAGGCAAGGCAGCATGGCGCACAGAGCCACGCGGGAAACGCAGAGTCATGAAGAGCAACCGGTGATAGCGCGGCCACCCCGACCGCAGACGAAGGCTAACAGGAAAACGCCAGGCTACGACATCGGAGAAAACCCCAGACTGCAAAAAAATGTCAGGACGCAACAGATCCGGTCGCGACCAGGCAAGGCCCGCTCAGTTTTGCTGGCGCAGGATCTGGATGAACATCTTGGCCAGCGAAGAAAGCGTGGTGTTCTTGCGGGTGACGATGCCGTAATGCTCGATGCGCGTCTTCAGGTTCACCGGCAGGATGCCCAGCATCTGCTTGGCCGCGAAGAAGTGGGCGATGTCCAGCGGCATGACCGCCACCATGTTCGATTGCGCCAGCAGGGTGATGGTCACGAAGGGCGAAGCCGTCTCGATCACGTTGCCCGGCACCTTCACGCCCTCCAGCTTGAACTCGTGCTCGATCCAGATGCGCATGGGCATGTTGCTCGAATAGAGTATCCAGGAAGCATCGGCCAGCTCCTGCAGGCGCACCTTCTGGGCCGTGGCCAGCGGGTGGTCAATGCCACTGACGATGCACATGGGCTCGCCGCGCAGCATTTCGTAATGGTAGAGGTTGGGCTGCGAGCTGACCGAGGAACGTCCGATCATCAGGTCGATGCGCCCCTGGTCCAGCAGCAGCAGTTGGCGCGCGCTGGTGTCTTCGCTGATCTCGATGGAGACTTCCGGCTGGATCTCGCGCAAGCGCGACAGCGCCCGAGTCACGAATGGGGCCGCACCCATGATGGTGCCGATGGACAAGCGCCCGCCCCGGCCGCTGATCATGTTCTGCAATTCCTCGCGCAGGTTGGCCACGTCGCTCTGGATCAGGCGCGCATAGCGGATCACGCAGCGGCCCAGCTCGGTGGCCTCGATCCCACGCGGAGAACGGTCGAACAGGGTCACGCCCAGTGCATCTTCCATTTCATGCAAGGCCTTGGTGGCAGCCGGCTGGGTCATGTGCATGACCTCAGCCGCCTTGTGCAGCGAGCCCTGCTCGTCGAGCGCCGTCAGCAGCGCGACCTGGCGAAAGCGCAGGCGGCTGACGATGGAGCCGACCGAAGGCAGCACGTCACCCGCAGCGCCCTCCTCTTCGAGTCGGTTATCACCCGATGAATTAAGCTCATTAGACATCCTTGGTTCAGCCTCTTATAGTCGTTCCGGAAAAAACCACAATGCTAGCGCATCTGCCCCCTGCCCACGGCGATGCGTTAAAAAAGCTCAGGAGACGACGGGCAGATTGATCCACGGGTGGCTTCGCCTGGCGGCAGATTCCTGTCGCGTGCGAATCACCACCTCTGTTCTGCGCTTCGCTCCTCTTGCCGCTGACCGCCTATGACCGGCGCTCAGTGGATGACGACGGTAAAGGAGACCTGGTGAGGCTGATTCAATATCGCGACCCGCATGGCGAACGCCACGTCGGCATCGTCAATGGTTCCGGCATCCAGGCGCTGGGCGAAGTCGCCACCATGCGCGAACTGGCGCTGCTGGCGATCCAACGCCATACCGGGCTGGAACGTCTGGCCCAGTTGCTCAATACCGACCGCACCGAGGACTATGCCGCGATCCTGGCCGAGGACCGCATCCTGGCGCCGCTCGATCATCCCGATCCGGCGCACTGCCGCGTGTCCGGTGCCGGCACTACCCACCTGGGCAGCGCCACCACGCGCGACAAGATGCATCGCCGCATCGAAGGCGACGAACTCGACAAGACCGATACGCAACTGATGATCGAATGGGGTATTGCCGGTGGCCGTCCCGCCGCTGGGGAAGCGGGGGTACAGCCGGAATGGTTCTACAAGGGCGATGGCAGCAGCATCGTAGCCCCAGGCGCGGCTCTGCCCCGTCCGGACTTTGCGCTCGATGGCGGCGAGGAACCGGAAATCGTCGGCCTCTACCTGATCGATGACGAAGGCTGTCCGCGCCGCCTTGGCTTTGCCATCGGCAACGAGTTCTCGGACCACGTCATGGAGCGCCGCAATTACCTCTATCAAGGTCACTCCAAGCTGCGCCACTGCGCCTTCGGACCGGAACTGCTGGTGGGCCTGCCGCCGGCGCACCTGGTGGGCATGACCCGCATCCGCCGCAATGGCCGCGTGATCTGGGAACAGGAATTCCTGACCGGACCCGACAACATGTGCCACAGCATCGAGAACCTCGAATACCACTACTTCAAGTATTCGCATCTGCTGCATGCAGGCGATGTCCACGTCCACTACATGGGCGCGGCCAACCTGTCCTTCGCCTACAGCGTGCGCACCGAGGATGGCGACAGCATCGAGATCAGCATCCCCGACTTCGGCGCGCCGCTGGTCAATCGCATCGCCCATGTGAAATCAGCATTCCGGCCGGGTGGCGTCAAGCCGTTGTAACCCGGTCCCAGGCGCGCCGCAAGGCGCAATCAACCCCAGGCAATCATGCCAAGGCCCTGACGTCATCGTCGCCCAACAAGAGGCCGCCCCCAGGAAAACTGCAAAGGAGACCACCCTCATGCTGATGCATCACCCCTCCCCCGGCTCTGGATCACCGGAGCGCCGATGAATTACACCTTCGACTTCATGAGCGTCTTCGCCAACTGGGATCGCCTGCTGATGGGCGCCTGGCTGACGATACAGCTCTCGGCGCTGTCCATCGTGCTGGGCTTCGTCGTCGGCACGCTCGGCGCGATTGCCGGCAAGAGCCGACTGGCGCTGGTGCGCGGCCTGGTGCAGGCGTATGTGGAAATCATCCGCAACACGCCGCTCCTGGTGCAGGTGTTCCTGGTGTTCTTCGGCCTGGCCAGCATCGGCTGGAAGCTCACGGCCGAGACCGCTGCCGTCATCGCGTTGACCGTCAATGTCGGCGCCTACACCACCGAGATCATGCGTGCTGGCATCAACTCCATCCATCCGGGCCAGATCGAGGCCGCCGAATGTCTGGGCATGTCGCGCTTTCACGTGTATTGGCACGTGGTGCTGCTGCCGGCGGTGGAGCGCGTCTATCCCTCGCTGACCAGCCAGTTCATCCTGCTGATGCTGGCCTCCAGCATCACCTCGCAGATCTCGGCCGAAGAACTGACCGCCACGGCCAATCTGGTGCAGTCGGAAACCTTCCGCAGCTTCGAGGTGTATGCGGTGATCGCGGTGGCTTACCTGGCGCTGTCCTTCCTGTTCCGGGGCGCGTTCTGGGCGATCAGCCAGATGGCCTTCGTGCGCAAGCGCAAGCTTGGCACCAACCTGTAAGGAGGCGCGATGAACGCATTCAGTTTCCTGCACGTGCAATACCTGCTGCAAGCGGCCGTCTGGACCGTGGTGCTGTCGCTGGTGGCCTTCGCCTTCGGTGGCGTGGCCGGGTTCGTGATCGCCTTATGGCGGGTCTCGTCCAATGCGCTGCTGCGTAGCATTGCCAGCGGCTATATCCAGGTGGTGCAAGGTATTCCGCTGCTGGTGATCCTGTTCGTGGCCTACTTCGGACTGGCCATCGCAGGCTTCAAGCTCACTCCGCTGGTGGCTGCCGGGATTTCCTTTGCGATCTACTGCGCGGCCTTCCTCGGCGAAATCTGGCGCGGCTGCATCCAGGCGGTCCCCAAGACCCAGTGGGAAGCCTCGGAATGCCTTGGCTTCAACCGCTTCGAGCAGTTGACCAAGGTGATCCTGCCGCAGGCAGTCAAGATCGCCACGCCGCCGACCGTGGGCTTCATGGTGCAGATCGTCAAGAACACCTC
>Ga0160495_100785_pt1 | contig 11592 bp, 10 predicted proteins | sample DID4MG_4_FD_108251 | JGI IMG/M metagenome (GOLD analysis project Ga0160495, IMG submission 108251) | Enriched soil microbial communities from UW Madison campus, WI, USA - DID2933_E24_FP4 MG | ecosystem: Environmental > Terrestrial > Soil > Unclassified | place: USA: Madison, Wisconsin | collected... | reverse complement strand
AGCCTGGCCGGTTCCTACATCTGTACCAAGATCATCCTGGACGCCATCATCAAGGCCAACAGTACCGATCCCAAGGCGGTGATCGCGGCATGGAAGGCATGAAGTACGAAGGACTGACCGGCACCGAGGAAATCCGCAAGGGCGATCACCAGGTCATCAAGAACTATTACCTGCTCAAGGGCAAGGCAAAATCGAAGATGGCCAACAAGAACGACTATGCGGATATCGTTTCTTCCGGCAAGTCCTTCCTGCCGCTGGAGAAGACGCAGTGCAAGCTGTGATGGGACGATAAGGAGGTGGCCCGGCTTTTCGGCGCTTCCCTCCTTCCGTTCGGACTGAGTAGCCGCGCCAGCGGCGTATCGAAGGCGTGGCTCTCGGCGTGACCTGGATAGCGCGCCCTCGATACGACCCTGCGGGTCTACTCAGTCCGGACGGTGGTCGAGACATTACTGAACTTCCTTGTTCCCTCACGAGGTTCCATGAACATCTATCTGCTGCAGATCGCCAATGGCGTAGGCATCGGCATGCTCTACTTCCTGCTGGCGGTGGGCTTGTCGATCGTCTTCGGCCTGCTGCGTTTCGTCAATTTCTCGCATGGCGCGTTCTTCCTGCTGGGTGCCTATCTGTGCTTTCAGGTCACCGACCTGGGCCTGGGCTTCTGGTGGTCGCTGCTCATTGCGCCCCTGGCCGTGGGCCTGTTCGCCTGGGTCGTGGAGCGCTTCGTGCTGCGCCACGTGTATGCGCTGCCGCATCACTTCCACATCCTCTTCACGGTCGGCTTGGCATTGGTGATCCAGGAGGCCGTGATCTCGGTGTGGGGACCGCTGGGCAACAATGTCTCGCCGCCAGATCTGCTGCAGGGCGTGGTGATGTGGGGTGGCTTCGTCTATCCCAAGTACCGTCTCTTCGTCATCGGGCTGACCGCCGTGATGGCCCTGCTGCTGTGGTGGGTGCTGGAAGGCACGCGCCTGGGCTCGATCGTGCGCGCCGGCTCGGAATCGACCGAAATGGTCAGCCTGCTGGGCTTGAACATCCAGCGCATCTTCAGTCTGGTGTTCGCGCTCGGTGCGGCCACGGCAGGGCTGGCCGGTGCGCTGGCCGCACCAATACGCGGGGCCGATCCCTTCATGGGCGTGGAGGCGCTGGGCATCGCCTTCGTGGTGGTGGTGGTGGGCGGGCTGGGCAGCTTCTGGGGGGCGCTCATCGGCGGCATTCTGGTGGGCATCGTGCAGAGCGTGATGAGCACGGTCTGGTCCGAAGGCGCGCACCTGATGATCTACGTGGCCATGGCCGCCGTGATGCTGCTGCGTCCGAATGGCTTGCTGGGCCGGCCTGGCGCAGCCTGACGCGGCCTGAGGCGGCCGACGCACCTTGAGGTTTTCTGCATAGAGGTTTCCATGAAACAGATTGCGCATTTCCGCTACACCCTGCTGGCCGCCGCCGTGGTGCTGTTGCTGCCACTACTGCTGCCCTCCGGCACGCTGGCCACTGAAGTGCTGGTGTTCGCGCTGGCTGCGCTGGGCTGCAACCTGCTGCTGGGGTATACCGGCCTGATGTCCTTCGGGCAGGGCATCTTCTTCGGCGTGGGCAGCTATGCCACCGGCGTAGTGCTGCTGCAATGGAAGCTCGCCCTGCTGCCGGCACTGGCGCTGGCAGCGCTAGGCGGCGCGCTGGTGGCACTGCTGGTGGGCTGGTTCTCGATCCGCCAGCGCGGCACCTACTTCGTCATGCTGACGCTGGCCTTCGCGCAGATGTTCTACTTTCTCGCCTATACGCTCAAGGATGTCACGGGCGGTGACAACGGCCTGCTGGACATCCCGCGTCCGCCGCTGTCGCTGTTCGGGCTGACGCTGCTGCCGACCACATCATCGTGGCAGTACTACACGGTGGTGGCCATCCTGTTCGTGCTGGTGTTCTGGCTGCTGCAGCGAGTGGTCGATTCGGTGCTGGGCAAGACGCTGCTGGCAGTGCGCGAGAACGAGGCGCGAGCCTCGGCGCTGGGCTACGACGTGCGCTTGCTCAAACTGGCCGCCTTCGTCATCTCGGGTGCCGTCACCGGTCTGGCCGGTGGCCTGCACGCGATGATGACGGGCGTGGCACCGCTGTCCAACATCGAATACCACACCAGCGAAGCCATCCTGGTGATGACCGTCATCGGTGGCACCGGCAATCTGTTTGCCTCGGTGCTGGGGGCGAGCTTCTACGTGCTGGCCGGCAACTGGCTCTCCACCCTGTGGCCGCGCTGGCTGATGCTGCTGGGGCTGCTGCTGATCGCGGTCAGCTTGTACATGCAAAAGGGTCTGTTCGGGCTGGCAGTGAAGATCATCGATGCGGTGCGCGGCAATAAGGATGCCTCGACGCAAGCTGCCACCGTGACCAAGGAGAAGCACTCATGAGCCGCCCCATCCTGCAAGCCGTCAACGTCACCAAGCGCTACGGCAAGTTCACCGCCGTCAATAGCATCACGCTGGACATCGAGGCCGGCACCGTGCATTCGGTGATCGGCCCCAATGGCGCGGGCAAGACCACGCTGTTCCATACGCTGACCGGCACCACGCCCATCACCGAGGGCAGCATCCTGGTCGAGGGCGAGGAAGTGGCCCATCTGCCGGGCAATCGCCGGGTGCAGAAGGGACTGGCGCGCTCCTTTCAGGTGACCAGTCTGTTCCCCAACCTGAGCGTGCGCGAAAACCTGCGGCTGGCCGCGCAGGGGCGTGCGCCGCTGGCCGCATTGAATCCCTGGAAACGTGCCGAACAATTCACTGCTGCGTCTACGCTGGCCGATGAGCTGGTGATGCGCCTTTCCCTGGAGGCGGTGGCCGGCCGGGTCTGCGCAGAACTTTCACATGGCCAGCAACGCAGGCTGGAGGTGGGCATGGCCATGGCCGGACGGCCCAAGGTGATTTTCCTGGACGAGCCGACCTCGGGCATGGGCATCGACGACATCGCCGAGATGAAGCAGCTCATCCACGGGCTAAGAAAGGATTACACGGTGGTGCTGATCGAACACAACATGGATATCGTGATGGATATCTCGGACTGCATCACGGTGATGCAACTGGGCCAAATCCTGGCGCAGGGCAAGCCGGCCGAGATCCGCAGCGATGAACGCGTGCGCCGGGCCTACCTTGGCAGCATGATCACCGGAGGCCGGGCATGATCCTGCAAGTGGAAGACGTTCACGGCTACTATGGCAAGAGCCACATTCTGCAAGGCGTATCGCTGCAAGTCGATGCGGGCGAGGTGGTGACGCTGCTGGGCCGCAATGGCGCGGGCAAGACCACGACCTTGAAGAGCATCGTCGGGGTGGTGCCGCCGATGCAGGGCCGGGTGCTGTTCGAAGGCCAGGTCATCAGCGGCCTGCCCTCCCACAAGATTGCCGCGCGCGGCGTGTGTCTGGTGCCGGAGCATCGCGGCATCTTCAAGCTGCTGACCGTGGAAGAAAATCTGACCATGGCCGCGCGCAAGACATCGGCGTGGGGACTGGACGAGGTCTACACCATCTTCCCGCGCCTGAAGGAACGCCGCAAAAATGGCGGCGGCCAGCTCTCCGGTGGCGAGCAGCAGATGCTGGCCATCGCGCGCGCACTGATGACGCATCCACGTGTGCTGATGCTGGACGAGCCGGTCGAAGGTCTGGCCCCGGTGATCGTGGACGAGATCGTGGCGCAGATCCGGCAGATCAAGGCCACCGGGATGTCCATCATCCTGGTGGAGCAGAACCTGGAAGTGTGCACCCAACTGGCGGACCGACATTACATCGTCGAACAGGGACGCATCGTGTATGCCGGCAGCAATGCGGCGTTCCTGGCTGACGAGGGCGTGAAGGATCGTTATCTGGGTGTTAACCTGGCGGCATGAAGCGCGCCCATCCGAACAAGGACTCAATATGGACATGAAGACACTGGCCTCCACCCTGCGCATCGATGGATCGCGCCTGTGGGATTCACTGATGGAACTGGCCCGCATCGGCGGCACCGCCAAGGGTGGCGTGTGCCGCCTGGCGCTGACCGACCTCGACAGGCAGGGCCGCGATCTGGTCACCACCTGGGCGCGTGCCGAAGGCATGAGCGTGGTGGTGGACCAGATCGGCAACATCTTCATGCGTCGTCCCGGCCGCAACAATGCGCTGCCGCCGGTGATGACGGGCTCGCACATCGATACCCAACCGACCGGCGGCAAGTTCGACGGCAACTACGGCGTGCTCTCCGGTATGGAAGTGGTGCGCACGCTGAATCAGCACAAGATCCAGACCGAGGCCCCCATCGAGGTGGCGGTATGGACCAATGAAGAGGGCTCGCGCTTCGTGCCGGTGATGATGGGCTCGGGCGTTTTCTGCGGTGCTTTCACGCTGGAACACGCCTACAACGCCACCGACACCGACGGCAAGAAGGTGCGCGACGAACTGGAGCGCATCGGCTACATCGGCGAGCAGGTCTGCGGCGACCATCCCATCGGTGCGTATTACGAGGCGCACATCGAACAGGGACCGGTGCTGGAGAATGCCGATACCGTCATCGGCGTGGTACCGGCGGTGCTGGGGCTGTCGTGGTACGACTGCACCGTGACCGGCTTTGAGTCGCACGCCGGCCCGACGCCGATGGAGATCCGCAAGGATGCCTTGCAGGTCTCGACGTTCATCATGCAGGAAGTGGTGGCCATCGCCCATCGTTATCCGCCGTATGGACGCGGCACCGTGGGCCAGGTGCAGGTGATGCCCAACAGCCGCAACGTGATTCCGGGGCAGGTGAAATTTTCCATCGACCTGCGCAATGTCAACGAGGCCGCGCTCACCCGCATGCATGAAGACCTGCTGGCCTATCTGGAGGCGATGCGCAAGAAGACCGGGCTGTCCATCGAACTGGAGCGCGTGTCTTATTTTCCGCCCTGCCCCTTCCATCCGGATTGCGTGGACAAGGTGCGCGCGGCGTCGGCGGCGCTGGGCTACAAGACCATGGACGTGGTCTCGGGCGCGGGACATGACGCCATCTACGCGGCCCGTCTCGCGCCTGCCGGCATGATCTTCGTGCCTTGCAAGGATGGGGTCTCCCACAACGAGATCGAGGACGCCCGCCCGGAGCATCTGGAGGCCGGCTGCAACGTGCTGTTGCAGGCCATGCTGGCCAGCGCGGGCGTGGTCACCGATTGATAGTTGCATGAAAATGGATTGATGCAGAAAACTGAACATGAAGCCGAAAATTGTCATTGCACGCATGAATCACGAGACCAATACCTTCTCGCCGATTCCCACCCCGCTTGAAGCCTTCGCCCCGCAATGGGACGAGGCCGCCTACCGTGACCAGAAGGGTGCGCGCACCGCCATGGGCGCTTTCCTCGCACTGGCCGAACAGATCGGTGCCGAAATCGTCACGCCGCTGGCGGCCTGGGCCAATCCCAGCGCGGCAGTGGCCGCCGATGCCTATACGGTGATGTGCGACACCATCGTGCGCGCCATCGAAGGAGGGTGCGACGCCATCCTGCTGGACCTGCACGGTGCCATGGTGGCCGAGAACGCCGAGGATGGCGAAGGCACCCTGCTCGAACGCATCCGCCGCATCGCGCCTGACACGCCCATGGCGGTGGCGCTGGACCTGCATGGCAACGTGACACAGAAGATGGTCACGCATGCCGATGTGATCGTCAGCTTCAAGACCTATCCGCACATCGACATGGTCGAGACAGGCGAGCATGCGGGCCGCTTATTGCTGGCGCAGCTGCACGGCAGGTCACGACCGCAGATGGCCTGGCGGCAGGTGCCGGTGCTGTCGGCCACACTGACCAGCAATACCTCGGCCTCGGCCATGCAGCGCGCGGTGGCAGCGGCCAAGGCTGCCGAGCAGGAAGCGGGCGTGCTGGCGGTGTCGGTGCTGGCGGGCTTTCCCTTGTCGGATTTCCGTGATGCGGGCATGTCGGTGGTGGTGGTCACCGAGAACGATACGGCGCTGGCTGATACGGTCGCAGAACGCATCGCGCGCCAGATCTGGGACGAGCGCGCCGACTTCGTCTACGACAGCCTGCCGCTGGCGGAATCGCTTGCCAAGGCCCGTCAGTTGAGAGAGGGACCGGGGCAGGGGCCAGTGCTGCTGCTGGACCATAGCGACAACGTCATGTCAGGCGGCACCTGCAACACCATGGATGTGCTGGAAGCCGCTTTGCAGGCGGGTCTGCGGGGCATCGCCGTGGGGCCGGTGAGTGATCCCGAAGCGGTGGCGCAACTGGTGCAGGCCGGAGCAGGCGCGACCGTCACGCTGGCCGTGGGCAACAAGGTGGAGCTCGCCGCGCAGGGCATCACCAAGACGCCGCCGGTCTATACCGGCAAGGTATTGGCCGTCAGCGATGGCCGCTTCACGGTGAGCGGGCCGATCTACACCGGCTCGACCTTGCAGATGGGGCGCAGCGTGCTGCTCGATATCGGCGCGGCGCGCATTGTCATCACCGAGGAGCGGGTCGAACCGTATGATCTGGGCGTCTTCACTAGCCTGGGGCTGGATCCGGCGCAGCAGGCTTTCCTGATCCTGAAGTCGCGCATGTATTGCCGTCCGGTCTTCGTGCCGATCAGCCGCTCACTGGTTGAATGCGACTCCGACAGCGGCGGCCCGACCAGTGCCAATTTCCGTCTGTTCCCGATCAAGAAGGTGCGCCGGCCCATCTATCCCCTTGATCCCGGCATGCCGTGGGAGGTCGGCGCTGACGCCTGAACCGTTGGCCCGAATACAACAGAGTCCTCAGGGTCTTCCCGAGTTGTGCTGCATCGTCCAACGGCTGTGTTAGGCTGACCTGGCTGCAAGGTAATTTCCGTCGGAATTGCAACCTGCGCCGGTGCCGCCCACAACAAGTCAAGATCAAGGTCCGGCGCGCCACACAAGGGGAGACAAGATGAAAAACCTCAAGATCGGCGCACGCCTGGCCATCGGCTTCATTGCCCTGCTGATGCTGATGGCGGTGATGGTGGCACTGGGCGTATGGCGACTGGGCAGCATTGGCGACGCCACCGATGACATGACCCGCATCGCCCTGAAGAAGGAACGCGATGCCGTGCAGTGGCACGCAGCCATCAAGGAAAACGGCGTGCGTACCTTCGCGGTGATGAAGAGCGATGACGACGCCTTCCAGGAATACTTCCAGAAGCAGATCGATGCGCAGTCGGCCAGGATCAGCAAACTCCAGAAGGAGGTCGAGGCAGCCATCGTCGACCCCGAGGAAAAGCGTCTCTTCGATGAAGTCGGCAAGCTGCGCGCGGCCTATCGGGCCACGCGCCAGAGCATCTTCGACGTCAAGACCGCCGGCGACGACGCCCGCGCGCGCCAGATGACCGATACCATGCTGGTCAAGATGATGGATGACTATGCCAACAGCGTGCTGCGCTATGCCGATTTCCAGAAGCAGGTGATCGACCAGACCGCGGCCGAGATCAATCGCGACTACCGTTCCGGGCGCAGCATGCTGCTGGCGCTGGGCGCCATCGAGATGCTGCTCGGGGCGGCGTTGGCGTGGCTGCTCACGCGCAGCATCACGCAGCCGCTGAACCAGGCGGTGGCCATTGCCGAAACGGTGGCGGCGGGCGACCTGACCTCGCGCATCGACAGCAGCCGTGGCGATGAGACCGGCAAGCTGCTGGCCGCGCTCAAGACCATGAATGGCAACCTGCTCGACATCGTGGGCCGGGTCCGCGTGGGGACCGAGACCATCAACACGGCCTCGCGCGAAATCGCCACTGGCAACCTGGACTTGTCCTCGCGCACCGAAGCGCAGGCCGGTTCGCTGGAAGAAACTGCCTCGGCCATGGAACAATTGACCTCGACCGTCAAACAGAACGCCGACAACGCACGCCAGGCCAACGAGCTGGCGGCATCGGCTTCGCAGGTGGCAACCCAGGGCGGCGAGGTAGTCGACCAGGTGGTGGCGACGATGAGCGCCATCCATGCCTCATCGCAAAAGATTGCCGACATCATCGGCGTGATCGATGGCATCGCCTTCCAGACCAACATCCTGGCCCTGAACGCCGCCGTGGAAGCGGCCCGCGCGGGGGAACAGGGACGCGGCTTTGCGGTGGTGGCGTCCGAAGTGCGTTCGCTGGCACAGCGCTCGGCCTCGGCGGCCAAGGAGATCAAGCAACTGATCGATGATTCGGTGGAGAAAGTCGATGACGGTACCCGGCTGGTAGCGCGGGCCGGCGACACCATGCAGGAAGTGGTGCAGAGCGTGGCGCGGGTGACCGAGGTGGTACGCGAGATCACCCTTGCCAGCCAGGAACAGAGCGATGGCATCGAACAGGTGAACCTGGCCATCACCCATATCGACGAGACCACCCAGCAGAATGCCGCGCTGGTGGAGCAAGCCGCTGCGGCGGCGCGCTCCATGCAGGATCAGGCTGCGTCGCTGGCCGATGCGGTCAGCGTGTTCCGCCTCCAGGAAGAAGCGGCAACGCTAGCCGTAGGCGCTCAGCGCGGCACGTCGCCTTCGACGGTGGTGCGATAGAGCGTGCGGCGCAGGTGTTGCGGAGTGATCGCGGCGTAGTGCTGGGTGCTGCGGTTGTCCCAAAACACCAGGTCGTGCGCCTGCCACTGGTGGGTATAGACATTGTCCGGACGAGTGATGTGGGCGTGCAGTTCCTTGAGGAGCGCATCGCTTTCATCACGCGGGATGCCGATGATGTGCGAGGTAAAGCCTTCGCTCACAAACAGAATCTTGCGGCCGCTTTCCGGATGGGTGATGACCACCGGATGCTCCACCGGCGGCACTTCGTCGATCTGCTGCTGGGTCAGCGGCTGACGCCATGGCGAGAGCTTGCGCAGGCGCTCGTAGCGATAGACGTAGGAGTGCACGGCACGCTTACCTTGCAGCAATGTCTTCAGTGCGGACGGCAGGGTGTCCCAGGCGGCGGCGGTGTTGGCATAGAGCGTGTCGCCGCGCTCGGCGGGCAACTCTTGCGAATGCAGCAGCGCGCCCAGGCTGGGCTTGGGCATGTAGGACAGGTCTGAATGCCAGTCCGCGCCGGCATCGACTAAGCCGATGGGCTTGCCGTTCTGGACCACGTTGGAGACGATCAGGATCTCCGGATGGTCGGTCAGGTGGAAGCGGTTGAGCACGTGCACCTGCAGCGGGCCGAAGCGGCGGCTGAAATCGATGTGCTGCTGCGGGGTGATGCGCTGGTCGCGAAAGACCACTACGCCATGTTCGACGAAAGCCTGGCGGATGCGCGCCAGCTCTGCGGCAGAGACCGATTGGTTCAGGTCCAGCCCGACGATTTCCGCGCCCAGCGGGGCGTCGAAGGGGCGGACGTCAAATTCCTGCTGCGTGTGCTGCGGACGTTCCAGTGTAGCGACCGACATGGGGGCTCCTGTGTAGGCAAGGCCAGCGCGGAACACATCCGGCTGGCGCAAAACCCTATTACACTCCCGCCCGTCGCACCGGAACAAGGAAGAATAATTCATATCGTTATACGGTCAGCGAGATAGACCGTCCCGCGACCCGTCCCGCTACAATAGCTCGGATGAAACCGCATCTGCCTCTGCCCGCCCCCATCTCGTCTCCTGAACCTGCCCAGCCAGCGGCGCGCAGCCTGCCGCCGCGCCCCGATTTCACTGGCCTGAGCGCCGAGGAAGCGGCCGCGCGCAGGCAGGCGCGCGACCAGCGTGATGCCCAGGTGCGGGGCGTCGCTTCGATCGCCGAGATGCGCCAGGCCATCCGCGAGGCCAGCGCCGTGCTGCCTGCGGTCGATGCCGTCGAACGCGTCGGCCCGCAGAAGACGGCCGCCTTCCGCAGCCGCGCCCGGGCCGGCTTGCCCTTCATCATGACGGGTATGGCCAGCCGCTGGCCGCTGGCGGCGATGACGCCGGCGCACTTGCGCCAGCATTTCGGCCAGTTGCCAGTGCGCGCCCGCGTGGGCGACTACATCAACACCGCCTTCGCGCCGGACCGCGCCATGCAGGACATGACGCTGGTCGATTACCTTGAACATTGCGTAAGTGATGAGGGCGGATTGCCACCTTATCTTGGCAACCTGGAATTACGCGAACTCAATGCGCTGTGTCACTGGCCCAACTTCTTCGAGAAGATGGGACCGCCGCGTTTCTGGATCGGCCCGGCGGGCTGCATCACGCCGCTGCATTGCGACTATGACGACAACGTCTTTGCGCAGGTGTGGGGCAGCAAGCGGGTGTGGCTGGCACCGCCGCATCATGACCAGTATCTGTATCCGAAGCAGGCCAACGCCATCCTGTTCGGCTCGCCCTTCGACCCCGATCATCCTGATCTGGAACGCTTCCCGCTGGCGCGCCAGGCGGCGCTGGTGTGCTGCGAGGTGCAGCCGGGGGAGATGCTCTACATCCCGGCTGGGTGGTATCACCAGGTCAGTTCGCTGACGTTTTCGCTGTCCAGCAATCGCTGGGCGCGGGGGCGTCCGCTGGTACTGTCCGCATAAAACCCATTTCCTAAATAGGCGTGAGATGCCTAGTGAGATGCCTATTTAGGAAATGGGTTCTAATAAAAAACCCCGCGCCTGTTGCCAGGCGTGGGGCTCATGCGAAGCGGCTCAGGCCGGGTTTCAGCTGGTCAGCTTCTTGCGTAGCAATTCGGTCAACTGGGCCGGATTGGCCTTGCCGCGCGTGGCCTTCATGGCCTGGCCGATCAGGGCGTTGATGGCCTGCTCCTTGCCGGCGCGGAATTCGGCGACCGACTTTTCGTTGGCGGCCAGCACCTGGTCCACGATGGCTTCCAGTGCGCCGCTGTCCGAGATCTGCTTCAAGCCCTTGGCCTCGATGATGTCATCGGCCAGCGTCTCTTTGTCGGACCTGGCTTCCCACATGCCGGCGAAGACCTCCTTGGCGATCTTGTTGGAGATGGTGCCATCGGCGATGCGCTTCAACAGCAGCGCCAGTTGCGCGGCCTTGACGGGCGCATCGGCGATGTCGGTATCTTCGCGATTCAAGGTCGAAGCCACATCACCCATGAGCCAGTTGGCCGCCGGCTTGGCCTGTTCCTTGCCGGCCTCGGCCACCACCGCTTCAAAGTAAGAGGCCATGCCCTTGGATTGGGTCAGCACCATGGCGTCGTATTCCGGCAGCGCATACTCGGCCACGAAACGCTCGCGCATCGCACCGGGCAGCTCGGGCATGGTGGTCTTGACGCGGTCGATCCACTCCTGCGAGATGGCCAGCGGCGGCAGGTCGGGGTCGGGGAAGTAACGGTAATCCTGCGCGTCTTCCTTGCTGCGCATGGAACGGGTTTCCTTCTTGTCCGGATCGTAGAGGCGGGTTTCCTGCACCACGGTGCCACCGTCTTCGATCAGTTCGATCTGACGACGTACTTCGTAGTTGATGGCCTCTTCCAGGAAGCGGAAGGAGTTCAGGTTCTTGATCTCGCAACGGGTGCCGAATTCCTGCTGGCCGACCGGGCGCACGGAAACGTTAGCGTCGCAGCGGAACGAGCCTTCCTGCATGTTGCCATCGCAGATGCCCAACCACATCACCAGCGAGTGCAGGGCCTTGGCGTAGCCGACGGCTTCGGCAGCGCTGCGCATTTCAGGTTCGGTGACGATTTCCAGCAGCGGCGTGCCGGCGCGGTTCAGGTCGATGCCGGTCATGCCCTGGT
>Ga0160495_100782_pt1 | contig 11645 bp, 16 predicted proteins | sample DID4MG_4_FD_108251 | JGI IMG/M metagenome (GOLD analysis project Ga0160495, IMG submission 108251) | Enriched soil microbial communities from UW Madison campus, WI, USA - DID2933_E24_FP4 MG | ecosystem: Environmental > Terrestrial > Soil > Unclassified | place: USA: Madison, Wisconsin | collected... | reverse complement strand
CTGGCGCTTGGCTACCGGGAGATCGACATTGAAAGTCGCCGTGTCGATGCCGTCCTGCGTCGGTTGAGACAAAAGGCGAGGGCTGTGGATACTGAGCTGCCGGTGCACGCTGTTCACGCTCTCGGCTTCCGATTTTCCGCCAAGCTTTCGACCATTAAGTAGGTCCGAACTTACTGGTATTATCTGGCCGTTAATTGACGCAACTTTCTGAAAGAATTTATGACGGGGACGGAGCGCAGCGGAACAACGGTGTGACCATTCCGCACGATGGCGGGCACAGTATCGCAGCAGATCCCCTCTTCTAATGAAAGAGAGGAACTCCATGGTGATCAAGGTTGTGGAAGTGTCGTCGGGGCCGATCGAGTTTCGATCTTTCGATGTGGAATCCGCAGTCGAGCTGCCAAGTGAAGAGGCTCTTACCGCCTTCGAACGCGAGCTCGGCGTTTCGTTACCGGAGGCTGGTAACGGGCTTCCCTCTCGACGGTGATAGGCGTGTTATATGGGTGGAAGGGCTCCACTCAGATGGTGGCGCCCATCAACAGCTGTCTTGCACGGCGCGACGCCATGTCGATATTTTGGGGGTTGCTCGAAACTTTTTGCAAGCGGAGACTGAGGCGCGGTAACACGCGATTACGAACTGTTAAACGTCCGCTCACAGTTGTTGCACGGTCTCCAGCAGGCCACAAGGGCGTGACTGCGTAGCAAAGTAGCAAGTGGACGATCGCCAGTCTAAGGAGCCCCGTTGAATAGTCTGCGCAACCTTCCGCTTCCTACGTTGAAAACGTTCGAGGCTGCTGCCCGCCACCAGAGCTTTACGAAAGCTGCTTCAGAACTCGCTTTGACCGATAGCGCTGTGAGCCACCAGATCCGCAGGCTGGAAGAAGCGCTGGGGTGTAGCTTATTCGAAAAGTCTGGGCGAAGCGTCGTGCTCAGTGATGCCGGACGGATTTTTGCGAAGGTGGTTTCGGCTGCAATGCAAGATATAATTGGCGCGGCTCTTCGACTATCAGATGCGGGCCAGGTTCAGGGGCGGCTCGATATCGCGTGCCCACCCATGTTCGCTAACACTTGGCTTGCGAAAAATATTCATGAGTTCTGTCGCGACCACCCAGCAATAGAATGTCACATACGGCTGGTTGAAAACCAGAGGGTGCATGAGCTGAGCGACATAGACGTCGGCGTCTCCTTCGGCGCGGGGGGATGGGCGGATCGCTGGTCGACGCTCCTTGCGCATGTCAACATCACTCCGGTTTGCAGCCCTGTCCTCTTCGACAGCATCGGTGGGAGCCTCAGCCATCCTTCGGATCTTCACCGCGTTACCCTTCTGCACTGGGACGATGGATCGGAATGGCGGCGGTGGTTCTTCGAGGCGGGGGCTCCGGGCGCCGACCAGGAGGCGCGCCATCTCTATTGCAGCGATCTGGGCATGGCGATCGATCTCGCCGTCCATGGAACCGGCGTGGCCCTCGTCAGCGACACTTTGTCGGGCGGTGATTTCAGGCGCGGTATTCTTATCAAGCCTTTCCCGTTTTCGATCGATGCCTTTGGTGGCTGGCACGTCGTGTGTAACACGGCGAGCATGCATCGTGCCGGGGCACGCCTTTTTCTCCGCTGGCTCTTGACTGCTTTTGGCCGCGATATCGCGCTTGAGACGCTTCCATAGCCAGCAGATTTCAAACCAATGAAAGAATTTCACATTTTCTGTTGGCTGTGCCGCGATATCAGCCGCTACGCAGACGTCATAGATGATGTCTGGTCATCTTTGGCGTGAGGATTCATCAATTGTGCAAAATTGCATCAAGCGCGTAAATAGCCGGATAATTATGCAGACGCGCAAAGCCTAGAGTGGAAAGATGCCGATGTTGACCGCCACGGACATTCACAAGTCGTATAGCGGCCATGAGGTGCTCAAGGGTGTTTCACTCAGCGCCAATGCCGGCGACGTCATCAGCGTGATCGGCGCGAGCGGTTCCGGTAAGAGCACCTTCCTTCGCTGCATCAATTTTCTGGAGCGTCCTAGCGCGGGTACCATCGCAATCGATGGTGAGGTTCTCGCCACTGTAAGGGAGCGTGACGGTACCTTGCGGCCGACGGATCGCCACCAACTTCGGCGGGTCCGCTCAAAGCTCGCCATGGTCTTCCAGAACTTCTGCCTATGGTCCCACATGAGTGTGCTCGCCAACGTCATGGAGGCCCCGATGAGCGTGCTCGGTCTTCCGAAGGCGCGAGCGGCCGAGCATGCGAAGGCAAATCTTGCAAAGGTCGGTCTCGGCCAAGCCGTTTTCGACAAGTATCCGGCGCATCTGTCTGGCGGTCAACAACAGCGTGTCGCGATCGCCCGTGCACTTAGCATGAACCCGGACGTTATGCTGTTCGACGAGCCGACGTCAGCGCTCGATCCCGAACTTGTCAGCGAAGTGCTGAAGGTCATGCAGGTTCTCGCGGACGAAGGGCGCACGATGGTCGTCGTGACCCACGAAATGGGCTTTGCGCGCCATGCGTCAAGCCGCGTGCTCTTTCTCCATGAGGGTCGTGTCGAGGAGGAAGGGACGCCGGACGCAATTTTCAAGGACGCGAAGAGCGCGCGACTGCAGCAATTCCTTGCCGGGCGCCTCAAGCACTAGCCTTCGCACCCACCCTTTCACCCTCCCGTTCAATCTTGGCCAAACAACAACAACTCCAGAGGAGCCACCGTGCGACTGCCAGCCATTTCCCTATTCGCAACCCTGATCGCCACAGGCACGATGCTGAATCCGGCCCATGCCGATCAGATCAAGATCGCCACCGACGCGACGTTTCCACCATTTGAATCCGTCGATGCCAGCGGCAAAGTCGTAGGCTACGACATCGAGCTGATGGAGGCGATCTGCGAAGCCGCAAAGCTCGATTGCAACATTTTCAACGCCGCATGGGACGGGATGATCCCCGGTCTCATCGACGGCAAATATGACGCGTTGATCTCACAGTTGACCGTAACGGACAAACGCCGCCAGGTCATTGCCTTCAGCGACATCTATAGTCATCCGACCTTCCGCTTCGTCGCCAAGAAGGGTGCGGGCCTCGACATCACACCGGAGGGCCTCGCGGGCAAGATCATCGCAGTGCAGACCGGCACTCCGATGGACGCCTATGTCACGGCCCACTTCCGCCAGGCGACCATCAAGCGCTATGACAGCGGCAGTGCGCCCTATCTCGAGCTCTCAGCAGGCCGCGCGGATCTGCATATCAGCTATCAAGCACAGATCATTCACAGCTTCCTGAAAAGCGATTCCGGCAAGGATTTCGAGCTCGTTGGCCCACAGCTGACCGGCAAGGACGCCAAGGAGTTCGGTGAGGGGGTCGCGATCGCGATCAACAAGAAGAATGTTGCACTTGTTGAAGAGATCAACAAGGGTCTAGCGGTCGTCCGTGAAAGCGGCAAGCTCGACGCGCTCAACGCCAAGTATTTCGGCGAATAAGCGTATGGTCGCCGACTACGCCGCGGCAATTCTGTCAGCAGGGTCCACGACCCTGCTGGTTGCCGTCCTGTCGCTGCTGGTGGCGACCTTTCTCGGCCTCACGGCCGCCTTTGCAAAACTCTCGGCAAGTGCCGGCCTTCGCGCGGTCGCCGGCATCTATACGTTTGTCGTGCGCGGCATCCCGGATCTCGTCATCATGCTGCTGGTCTTCTATAGCCTGCCGGCGCTTTTGAACCAGTGGATAGAGATGCTTGGCTGGGATTTCCGCGTCGAGTTCTCTCCGACCGCCGCAGGCATCGCGACACTCGGTGTCATCTTTGGCGCCTACATGACGGAGACGTTCAAGACGGCATTGCAAAACATTCCGCGCGGGCAAATCGAAGCGGCAATCGCCTATGGACTGACACGCCGCCGCATGTTCACCCATATCATCCTGCCGCAGCTCGTCCGTCTCGCCCTGCCAGGATTTACAAACAATTGGCTGGTTCTGGCGAAAGGCACGGCACTGGTCTCGTTGATCGGCCTGCAGGACGTCATGTTCCGCGCAAAGGGGGCGGCGGAAGCCACGGCCATGCCGTTCACCTTCTACCTTATCGCCGCTGGCTTCTATCTTGCCGTGACACTTGTCTCCATGTTGCTGCTCTTCCTCGTCGCGCACCGCTTCGACGTCGGCACCCGAAAGGTCTTGTCATGAACTGGGATGTTATAGTCGAAAACCTGCCGCTCTATCTCGAAGGCGCCAAGCTGACGCTGATCCTTGCCTTCGCGTCGCTCTGCATCTCCTTCTTTCTCGCTATTTCACTCGCCTTCTTGCGAAACAGCGAGAACGCGGCTCTTCGCTACACAGTTATGGCCTATACCCTCGTGTTTCGCGGCACACCGCTTCTCGTCCAGCTGTTCCTGATCTACTTTGGCCTCGCGCAGTTCAGTCTGGTGCGCGAAAGTGTGCTCTGGCCATGGCTTTCCAGCCCGATGGTCTGCGTCATCGCGGCATTCGTGCTCAATACGACAGCCTATTCCACCGAAATCTTCGCAGGCGGTCTACGCCACATCCCGGTGGGCGAGATCGAAGCAGCGCGGGCCTATGGCATGTCCGGCCTCGTACAAGCCCGCCGCATTCTCATTCCCGCCATGCTGACCCGTTCGCTGCCGCTCTACGGCAACGAGATGATCATGATGTTGCATGCCACCTCGCTCGCAAGCACGGTCACTCTCCTTGAAGTCACGGGCGTGGCGCGCAACATCACGCTGAACTACTACATTCAGTTCGAGCCTTATGTGACGGCCGCTGCCATCTATCTCGTGCTGACGTTCGCACTCGTGTCCGCCTTCCAGCTCGTGCAGCGGCGGTGGGCCGGTTATCTCGAAAGCCGCATCGGCTGACCCTTCACCCATCCGAAAGTGAGAGACCCGGTTCGGCCGGGCAGAGGAGACGTTCATGGACAATAAGGCAGACCTCGGCGCGCTGTTTGGCGCGGCGGCCGAAACGAAGACATTCCTGGGGCTGGAAGCCTGCGCCGATTTTGAGACGATGACCGCGCCGGTCGCCATCCTCGGCGCGCCCTGCGCGACGCCCTATGCCGCCGTCGGCGCCTATTGCCGCAACGGGCCGGACGCCCTGCGCCAGGCGACCGGTTCGTTGACCGCCAATGTGGATCGGCACGATTTCGATCACGGCGGCCCCGTCTTCCCAAGCGCCAAGCTACGGCCGGTCGATTGCGGCAATCTCACCTTCGATGAGGCGGACAGCGCGGCAAACCGGCAGAAGATCGCCGACGCGGTTTCGACCTTCCTGAAACGCGGGGCGGTGCCGGTGCTTCTCGGCGGCGACGATTCCATCCCGATCCCGATGATTGAGGCGATCGGTGCGCAGGTGAACGGCGCGAAATTCACCATCCTGCAGATCGATGCACATATCGACTGGCGTGAGGTTCATATGGGTGAGCGGCTCGGCCTTTCCTCGACGATGCGCCGCGCGTCCGAAATGCCGCATATCGAGCGTATCATTCAGGTCGGCGCTCGTGGCATCGGCTCGGCCGCGACCAGTGATTACGAGGACGCGGTGTCATGGGGTGCCGAGTTCTTCCCGGCCTATGACGTGCACAAGAACGGCGTCGAAGCGGTGCTTGAGCGTATTCCCAACGGCAGCAACATCATTATCTGCATCGATGCGGATGCGCTCGACCCGGCCCTTATCCCGGGTGTCATCGGCCGGGCGCCAGGTGGCCTCAGCTATTATCAGGCCGTCGACCTCATTAAGGGCGCGGCGGCGCGCGGCCGGATCGCGGCAATGGATTTCGTCGAGTTCATGCCCGAGCGTGACGTCGATGGTATCGGTGCGTTGACCTTCGCACGGCTGATCACGACGGCTCTGGGTGTCCTTGTGCGCCAGGCCGACTGAGTTCAAAAGCGTAATAAGCGAAAGGCCCGCAAGAGGCGGGCCTTTTTATTCTTGCGATCAGTGCCGCGGCGTCAGATGGATGCCCGCCAGTGTGCAGCGAACAGAGCCGCCCGCCCGCTCGATAGTCGGGATATCGAGCGCGACCAGACGGGCACTTTCCTCGATGGCCGCGCGCTGGCCAGCGTCGAGCGCATCGAGTGCTGTCGAGGAGAGGGCGAGAATGCGGCCGTCTGTTGCCTGCAACTCCAGCGCATTGCCCGCGAAGCGACTGATCTGCTCTTCGCTCAAATCGATGATCCGGCGACCGAAGCGTGCGAGGCGCCCCACAACCTCTTCGCGGCGTCGTCTATCGCTGATCATCCCGGTTCCGATTACAGCGAAATCCGTGCCGATGCACATCAGCACATTGGTATGATAGATCGGCATACCATTGCTGTCGCAGGCCTCGAAGGCCATGGGTTCGAAGTTGAAGTGGGTCGAGAACCGCTCCAGCGCGATCGGATTGGTTCGGTCCGAGCGAACGGCATAGGCGACGCGGTCGATGTGATCGAGCACCATGGCGCCGGTGCCCTCGAGGAATAGGGCGTCCGGCTCGAGTCCGGAATAATCTATGACATCCTGTACCCGGTACTCGGTTTTCAGCATCTCGATAATATCGGATCGCCGCTCCCGCCGCCGGCTTTCAGCCTTCATCGGATAGATCGCGACATGACCGCCCGCATGGGTGGAGAACCAATTGTTAGGAAAGACGGAATCCGGCGTTGACGTGCCTTCGTCCTCGAAGAGATGAACCTTGACCCCATGGCTCTCCAGGGTCGCCGCAGCAGCGGTGATCTCGGCATAGGCTCTCGAGGCCAGATCCTCGCCGTGATCGGAGATGGTCTGGAAGCTGTTGTCTGCCGCCGTTTCGGTGTTGACGGTGAAATGGTGGGGACGAACCATGGCGACGGCTGCGGGGGCTTGGATGGAATGGCGCATGCTGTAGCTCACTGCGCGCGCTGGAGCATGCCGAAGAGGTCCCGCGGATCGTCCGGATCGGCGATGATGTCGAGATCCTGCGAGAACCCGGTGCCGCTGAGTTTCTTGTGGACGTAGCGCAGTGCGGCGAAGTCCTCGATGGCGAAGCCGACGCTGTCGAAGAGTGTGATCTGGTTCTGATCATGCCGGCCCGCCATCGCGCCGGAGACCACCTGCCATAGCTCGGTTACCGGATAGCCTTCGGCCATCTGCTGTATCTCGCCTTCGATGCGTGTCTGCGGCGAGTACTCCACGAAGGTGTCAGCTCGCAGAAGGATATCTTTATGCAGCTCCGTCTTGCCCGGGCAGTCACCGCCGATCGCGTTGATATGTACCCCCGCGCCGACCATGTTATCGGTTAGGATCGTGGCGTACTGCTTGTCAGCGGTACAGGTGGTGATGATGCCCGCACCTTCAATTGCGGCCTGTGCGGTGTTGCAGGTAATAAGCTCCAACCCGCTTCTCGTCAGGTTGCGGCGCGTTTTCTCGGTGGCCTGCGGATCAATGTCATACAGACGAACAGTCTTGATGCCGAGCAAGGCCTTCATCGCAAGTGCCTGGAATTCGGCTTGAGCGCCGTTGCCAATCATCGCCATGGTCGTCACGCCCTTGGGCGCCAGGTGACGTGCCGCCATGGCAGACGTCGCAGCGGTGCGAAGCGCCGTCAGGAGTGTCATTTCGGCCAGCAGGAGCGGATAACCAGTGGAGACCTGTGCGAGCAGCCCAAAGGCCGTGACCGTCTGGAGGCCCTGCGCGATGTTCTTGGGGTGTCCGTTCACATACTTGAACGCATAGATCTCGCCATCCGATGTCGGCATCAACTCAATGACACCGTCATTGGAATGCGAGGCGATCCGGGGCGTTTTGTCGAAAACGTCCCAGCGCCGAAAGTCCGCTTCAATGGTACTGGCGAGTTCGACGAGCATCGTCTCGATGCCGATGTGGTGGACAAGTCGCATCATGGTTTCGACGCTGACAAAGGGCACGAATGCCTTGGCGGATGGTTGCGGTGCGGACATGGGCTACCCTCTCAGTGGTGATCGAATTCCAGGATAGCTGTCAAACGTGCTGGCGAAAATTGCAGAATAGTGTCAATTTATGTAAGACGTTGTGCAAAATAGCCACGGGAATTGTTAAAAAGGTCACTCGTCACGTGAGCATCGCAAAATACATCCCCGACGATCTCGACCGTCGTCTCATCGCGCATTTGCGTGCTGACGGTCGTGCGTCTCTCGCGAAGCTTGCAGACGCGCTGGGCGTCGCGCGCGGCACCGTTCAGAACCGCCTCGATCGCTTGATGGAAACAGGAACGCTGCTCGGCTTCACTGTCCGCGTCCGTGAGGACTATGACGAGCAAACTGTGCAAGCCGTCATGATGATCGAGGTGGTTGGGAAATCAACCACTCAAGTCATCCGCAAGATGCGGGGCTTGCCCGAAGTGTATTCCCTGCACACGACAAACGGCAATTGGGACCTCATCGCCAACATCCGTGCCGCAAGCCTTTCGGATTTCGACCGCGTTCTGCGTGAGGTCCGCATGATCGATGGTGTCGCCAACAGCGAGACGAGCCTGCTCTTAAGCAGTGTATGAGCGTGCTTTCCTCGATCGCCCCGCAGCGAGGTCCACCAACGCGCGGCATGTGCTTTGGCATAAGGTGCTTTCAGCGAACGAAGATTAAGGAAGCCATTCCTGAATCCATTTCATATGGAGTGCCGGCTTGTGTCCATTGACCCTAGATATCGCGCCCACCATGTAGTTGGCATGCCAAAACACGAAAAGAATACCGTCGAATTGACCAGAACATGGACTTTGCCGGTTGCGGTGACGATGGGGTCATCCGTTCGCGCGAAAGTTATCTTACACGAGATTCAGGCGCGGCTGCCGGCGCTCGCACTGGGAAAGAGGCCGACGAAAATCGAGACGAGCTTCTTAAGGATGCGGAAAAGGGCTTGAAGAACGCCCGCCGCAAGCTTCCCAAGGGCGAAATCTAATCCGCCGTTTGCCGTCTCCTGAGACGCATGCTCGACTGCTGTCACGTGCGGTCAAGATTTCGCGAGCCGACCCTTTCCTTCTGATTTCAACGCCATAGTTACGCCCCTATGGCGCAATTCAGCGCTCGCTTTAGGAGTTGGGGCTTTGGGAACATCAGTTTTGGTCAGCATCTTGATCACCTTCCTGGTAATCGTGCTGGTGCTTTATCTGATCGGTATGCTGCCGGTTGATGCAAAGATGAAGCAGATTGCCCGCATTATCGTCATCATCATCGGCGTCATTTCGCTGCTGAAATATCTGGCGGTATTCTAGGCCGCATCGTCTCACGGGCGATGCCATCGAAATCACGAGGGCATCGCCCATTGGCTTCGCGCCAAATAGCACTAAGACAAATCTCAGTTAATCAGTCGATTTCGTACAGAATGGTTACACTGGCCGGCGCTAACAGGCCCACCTCTCGGCAATCTCCACCCATTGACTGGCCTCCTCTCCGCCAGCTTGAAGTCGCCTTCGTGTTCGGGTCGTGTCTCTCGACAAGCTGCCGGCTGAACTCGATCCCGAACTCCTTCTTGACTGCCGCGACGACGATCGACGGGGCATCGAAACATCCCAGGGCTTGCACGATGTAGGTTTTCACCTCATCGGAGAGTTTCGCTTTCGCCATGGCCGTGTCAAAGTCCAGTCAAATGGAGGAAGTCGATGACCATCAAGCCAATGAAGTTCATGGTGAAGCAAACGGTTGTGGTTGATGGGCACGAGATCGCTAGTGGCACCTACGTTGGGCAGAAGCTGTCCGAGACCGATATTGAACGTACCAAAAGCCGCAATGCCTCATACTTCCTGCACCTGGCACCACTGAGCATGAACGGAGCTGCGGCAGCAGTGAAGCGGTTCGACATCGATGTCACCGAACAGGTGCAAAAAGGTTGGATTGTCGTCACCTAAGCGACGCGAAGATCGCATGTGCCGCATGCTCGATGTGAGCGCGGGCAATTTCGGGCGGCCGGCTGGCGGCGCCTACCAGTTCATGGACGCCGGCGGCATCTGCCCCATAACGGCGAACCGCGCCAATGAACTGCCCTACGTCATGCCCGCGGATGGTGAAGACCGGGCGGCCGGTCTGGCTGTTGAACTTCGGGGCGCCAAAACTGTCGACGTCCTGGGCGGCGTGATAGAGCTCGTGCTCAACCAGAGCCATGAACTCGGCAACACCACAGGCGGCGCAGTAGTTGGCATCGAGCGTGATGGTGAAGTCCGGCAATGAGCCGAACCGATCCTTTATCTGCTGCTCGACGCGAGCCTTCGCCCACGTGCTCATCGCGCCCTGAGGGGTCCCGGTCTCGCACTGGCCTATAACCCGCTTGCCTTTGCGTTTGTTCTTCACCGCGGCCCAGAGATAGCCGATTTGGGCGTCGGCCAGGTGGGCGGGCTCCGGGTTTGCGACTGGAGATGCCTTATCAAGGAACGTGGCCTGCACCCACTCGGGCATGTCCGGCGCGGGCGTGAACGGTGATCCGTGTATCCCGAACATGCTTTCTGGAGGTTGTGGCCGCTCAATCAAGAGCTTGCTTTGTGGTCGATGCTACGCGAGTTTCGGTTCTCTAGAACTCTTGAAGACTGGCTCTGTTTACCCATGAATGAGAAGACCTTCGATACCCTCACCGGTATGTACTTCACCGTCGACGATCCGGATGGCAGCTATGCTACTGGCCAGGTGGTCCGCCTCGCGGATCAGGCTGTCTACATGGTGCGCTTCGACGGAAACGAGGTACCACTACCGCTGGAACTCGTATCCCTCGGCGAGATGTTGGAGACTACTGACGAGGGTTACAAACTCTGGAGATTCTTCGAAACTACGGAAGAGCGCGACAAGTGGATCGATTGGCTCGATGCTCCTTCAAAGCCTAGGGTGATTTCGCTAGTCCGACCGACGAAGTAACGCATTTCCCAGCCGGGCATTTTTCAATACTGGCATGGGCTGACCATGGGAGGGTGAATTGAAAGATGATGATGAATTGATGGCTGAGATCAACGCTCACGCCGAAAGCGCTTTTCGCGCTATCCGACAAACCAAAACATTGGCGAGATCGCGAGAGAGCTGGCAGCAATACAAACACCGTGATGAGAATGATATCTCTAGACAGCTAAGGGCCGTATGGCGAGCGCGCAACATGTTCTACGACTGAGTAATGACTAGAAGCCGCTGTCTCTACCCTCCACCGGGGATACAGAGAGAAGCACCTGATAGGCCTATCGATTCTTGCGATTTTGCGTTGCAATCTTTTGCTGTTTTCGGCCCATGGAGAGGATCATGAGAAAACTGGCAGTGCTCGCTTTCGCGCTACTCTCGATTCTACAGTTATGTAACGCTCATTCCGCTGACATGGTGGAACGAAAAAATGTCCGTACCCGATATTAGCTTGCAAGCACTATCCTGCGGTTCTCTCCCCGAAGGAGACTCCTGTATCGGGTCAATCGATTATATTGGTCAAGCGACGGTCTACACGTGCATAAACAACCGCCGTGAGCCAACCGGTCATTGCACATCACGCGACTGCCACCAATACCGTCGGTGCCCCTGACAGCATCCGAGAAGCCGGACCTAAGCCCGGCTCTCGTTTCGGACGGCGTGATCGCGCATCTTTCGATGCTCGATATGACGCGATATAGCATCGTCACATGACCCGATATTATAAAGCATGGCTGTTCATGATCTGGACCGTCGCTCTCATTCTCACGTCACCGGATTGGACAACTGGCCTAGCCAGCCTGTTGG
>Ga0160495_100781_pt1 | contig 11673 bp, 10 predicted proteins | sample DID4MG_4_FD_108251 | JGI IMG/M metagenome (GOLD analysis project Ga0160495, IMG submission 108251) | Enriched soil microbial communities from UW Madison campus, WI, USA - DID2933_E24_FP4 MG | ecosystem: Environmental > Terrestrial > Soil > Unclassified | place: USA: Madison, Wisconsin | collected... | reverse complement strand
TTCCTGCTGGTGCTGAACGTGCCGCTGGTGCGCTACTGGCTGTCGGTGTTCAAGATTCCGTACAACGTGTTGTTCCCCGCGATCTTGTTCTTCTGCTGCATTGGCACCTACAGCATCAACAACAACCTGGACGACGTGTTCATTACCGTAGCGTTTGGTGCGCTGGGCTACCTGTTCATGCGGCTGGAGATGGACCCCTCGCCGCTGATGCTGGGCTTCATCCTGGGCCCCATGCTCGAAGAGAACTTCCGCCGCTCCATGCTGCTGTCGCGCGGTAGCTTTGAGGTGTTCATCAACCGTCCTATCAGCGGCACGCTGATCAGCCTGATCGCCGCATTCGTCTTGTGGCAAACGGTGGCGTTTTTCCGCCAGCGTGGCAAGGCCAAGGAGCTGGTGGTGACGGAGCCCGTTGCATCCTGAAGATTGACTCTCTGTGTGCCGCTTTGGCGGCCTTTGCAAGGCCGGTCCCCAACGGGTGACCGGCCTTTTTTTGTGGCTCAGCCTCTCAGTCCACCTGCCACCATGCAGGCAGCAGCGCACGCACCTGGGCCTGCGCAAACCGGTCGTCCATCAGGTGCACCACGCCCTCGTCGCTGGGCGTGCGGATCACGCGGCCTGCGGCCTGCACCACCTTTTGCAGGCCGGGGTAGAGGTAGGTGTAGTCGTAGCCCGCGCCAAACAGCACCTGCATGCGCTCGCGGATCTGCTCGTTGACGGGGTTGACCTGCGGCAGGCCCAGCGTGGCCAGAAAGGCGCCAATCAACCGCTTGCCCGGCAGGTCGATTCCCTCGGCAAACGCGCCACCCAGCACAGCAAAGGCAATGCCCTGACTGCTGTCGGTAAAGCGCGCCAGAAACTCGCGCTGCTCGCCCTCCAGCATGCGGCGCGACTGGCACCAGTGCGGCACGTCGGGGTGTTGCTGCGCAAACAATGCAGCAGCCTGCTGCAGGTAGTCATAGCTGCTGAAAAACGCCAGGTAGTTGCCGGGCCGCTCGCGAAACTGCTGCGCCATCAGCGCCGCGATGGGCGCGAGGGACGCCGCGCGGTGCGGGTAGCGCGTGGAAATGTGGCGCGCCACCTGCACCTGCAGCTGGTGCGCGGCAAAGGGCGATTCCACGTCCACCCACACATGATCGTCGGGCAGGCCCAGCAGGTCGGCGTAGTAGCGCGCGGGCTGCAGCGTGGCCGAAAACATGGTGCTGGTGTGTGCCGCTGCGAGGCGCGGTTGCAGAAAGGGTGCGGGCACCACGTTGCGGATGCAGACCACGGAATCGCCGGGCTTGGGGGCGTGGCGGTGGGTGGCCTGGGTGATGTCCACCATCGAATGCGCGTCGAGCAGGTCGGCCATGCGCTGCAGGTGCAGGGCATCGAAGTAGAACGTTTGCAGTGCGCCGTCCGGCTCGGTGGGGTGATCGGTGAAGTGCTCGGTGAGCGTAGTGGTGCACTGCTGCAGCGCGGCCAGCAGCTTGTCGGGGAAGGTTTCGAGCACCGTGTACGTGGCCGGGTGCGCCTTGTCCAGCGCCACCCAGGCGCGGCGCACCTTGTTCAGCGCCTTCTTCACCGGCGCGTGCTGCGCAGCGGTGGGGCTGCTGCGGGCCTGGGCCAAGGCGGCGGGGTGCAGCTCGGCCGTGAACATCTTGCGGCCGCGCTCCACCAGGTTGTGGGCCTCGTCCACCAGCAGCGCCGTGCGCCACTGGTTGGCCTGGGCCAGGCCGTGCAGCAGCCCGCCCAGGTCAAAGTAGTAGTTGTAGTCGCCCACCACCACATCGGCCCAGCGGGCCAGTTCCTGGCTCAGGTAGTAGGGGCAGATGTCATGCTGCAGGGCTACGTCGCGCACACGGGCTTGTTGCAGGACGGACGCGGGTTTGTCTGCGCTGGCGGGGGCCACGGCGGCAGCGCGGGCGGCAGGCAGCCGGTCGTAAAAGCCCCGGGCCAGCGGGCAGGATTCGCCGTGGCAGGCCTTGTCTGGGTGTTCACAGGCCTTGTCGCGCGCCACCAGCTCCAGCACGCGCAGCGGCAGTGCGGGAGCGCTGTTGGACAGGCGCGCCAGCGCATCCAGCGCCATCTGCCGCCCCGAGGTTTTGGCGGCCAGAAAGAACACCTTGTCGATGTGCTGCGCAGGCGCAGCCTTGAGCAGTGGGAACAGCGTGCCCATGGTCTTGCCAATGCCCGTGGGCGCCTGGGCCAGCAGGCAGCGGCCCGCCACTGCCGTCTTGTACACGGCCTCGGCGAGCGGGCGCTGGCCGGTGCGAAAGTCGCCAAACGGAAACGCCAACGTGGTCAGTGCCGCATCGCGTGCGGCACGGTGGGCCACCTGCTGTTCGGCCCAGGCAATGAAGCGCTGGCACTGGGCCTCGAAGTGCTGGCGCAGGTCGTCGGCGTTGCAGCGTTCGGTGAACACCGTCTCTTGTTGCGTGCCCACGTCCAGGTAGACGAGTGCCACGTCGATGTGCGCCAGCTGCTCCTGTTCACACAGCAGCCAGCCATACACCTTGGCCTGCGCCCAGTGCAGGTGGCGGTGCGATGCGGGTTGGCGGTCCAGCCGCCCTTTGAAGGTCTTGACCTCGTCGATGCGCTGCTGCGCGGGGTCGTAGCCATCGGCCCGGCCGCGCACGCGCAGGCTCTGGTAGCTGCCGCTGAGTGCCACTTCGGCGCGATAGCCTGCACCCCGGCGCGACGCTGCCACCGCATGGCCCGCCATGCCCTCCAGCGCGGTGGGTGCGGGCGTAAAGCGCAGGTCCAGGTCGCCCTGCTTGGCGGTGAACTCGCACAGCTCGCGCACCGCCACGGTGTAGGTCATGGTGCGGAGTGGTGGCTGTCGATGGCGGGATCGAACGCTTCACCGAGATGCGCCTGGGCCGGGTCTTCCTCACTGCGCAGCGGCGTGGCCTTGCACAACGCCATCCACACCGCAAAGGGCAAGGTGCAGCGGTTGTGCCTCGCAGGGCGCAGCAGCTCAAAGCGCCCATCCTCCACACTGCCATGTAGCACCCAGATGCCGAAGTGCTCGGGGATCTCTTCGGGCTCGGCTATGCCTGCCGGGAAGACGTAGTAACACTCCTCGCACAGCCACTGATAGGCCTGCCGCTTGGCGTCGTGCCGCAGGTCTGACAGCAGGTCGGCCCGGCTCGCCTTCACCTCGTGCACCATGGGCTGCAGGTAGGCGGGCACCGAGGTATTGCGCACCGAGAACAGATCGGGCCGGGCCATGCGCCACACATTGGCGGCGGCGCGGGCAGCGGGGGCGTGGTCAGCCTCGGCCCACAGCGGTGACATGGCGGGCGCGGTGTTGGTGGGTGCATCGGCCGTGGCCGCAGGCGGCACCACATCCCCCATCGGTACGGTGTCGATCACCGCGCGCAGTGACAGTTCGGTCCATACGATGCGTCCCGAAGCCAGCAGCTGCGCTGCAAACTTCTGCCCCAGCCGGTCGTGCAGGCTCAGCGCCCGCACGCCACGCTGGCGGGCCTGTGCCAGGGTGCGGATGCCTTCGTCGGTGAGGCGCAGGGTTTCACAACCATCGGCCGCAATGTGCAGGCGGATGAGGCCCGCAGCCAGCAGGTCAATCTCCAGCCCATCCTTGCACGGCCAGCCTGCCGAGCGCCAGATCTGCATCAGGCGCGTGCGGTGAAAGCGGGTGATGGGGGCGGAGCGTGGGGAGTCCGAAGTGGGGGAAGGCAGCACCGTCATGGCGGGGTGGGTGGGCTGGCGGAATACTGATTTTAATCACAGTATCCTGCTGGCGCTGCTCTTCGGATGGGCGGAAGGGGAGCGCAGACGAAATTAGGTCAAATCGGCATCTAGTGCAACATGAATATGCACTGGCAGCTATTGAAATAGGAGCGTTTTGGTAAATACCTGGCAAAGGGGGCCATATGAATCCCACAGAGTTTTGAATGGGTATGCTCTTGTGATTGCTTGTATCTTCTTTTTTCAGGCTCTTTGGCTAGTGGTGCCGGTGTGGCTCTAGACAAATGGCGCAGGCCGTCGTCAAGACCTTCACCCAAACACCCCGTTCATCCCCGTGAGCCCCCACAACAACACCCGCATCGATATCACCATACTGGGCTGCGTTGAAAAGCAGATTTGCGAACAACTGATGGAGCCTCACGCTTTCAACCGAAGGACTCGCGGACGTGCAGTTTTTTATGAATCGCTACTGCCAGCAGCCAGGAGCCCAAGGCTTGCAAGCGCAACCGGGGAGCGTTGGATGCTCAGCCCCCGAGCGTCGGATAGTCCGTGTAGCCCTTGGCACCGGGCGTGTAGAACGTGGCGGGGGCGGGCGCGCTCAACGGTGCGTCTTGGCGCATGCGCTTGACCAGGTCCGGGTTGGCGATGAACGGTCTGCCCATGGCGATCAGGTCCGCACGGCCTTCGCTCAGCGCCTGTTGTGCGCTGGCTTTGTTGAACCCGCCGGCGAGGATGAAGGGGCCATCGAATGCCGCCCTCAGATCTGCTTTCAGCTTCGCTGGTACTGGCGGGGCGCCCATGGCCGAATGGTCCAGAAGGTGAACGTACATGAGGCCGAGGGCGGAGAGCTGCTGGACCAAGGCCAGGTACTGTGCGTCCACGCCCTCGAATGCGCCCGTGCTATTGACCACACCGCAAGGCGACAGGCGGATGCCGACGCGCTCGGCGCCGATCTCGTTCACTGCAGCGCGGGCGACCTCCAGCACGATTCGGTTGCGCCCATCGGCGTTGCTGCCGTACCCATCGGTGCGGCGATTGACATTGGCGTTCAGGAATTGCTCCAGCAGGTAGCCGTTGGCTGCGTGCAATTCGATGCCATCGAATCCAGCCTGGATGGCAAGGCGCGCGGCCGTGGCGTACTCGCCGATCACGTTGTGAATGTCAGCCTCTGTCATGGCGCGCGGCGGCGTGTGCGGCAGGCTACCTTGCGTATCGGTCCACATTTCGCCAGGGCAGGTTTCGGGCGAAGGCCCAAGCACCTCGGCACCCGTTGGCAGGTTGGCCTGGTGGCTCACCCGGCCGGTGTGCATCAGCTGCACGACGATCTTGCCGCCCTTGGCATGAACCGCATCGGTCACCAGCTTCCAGCCTTGCACCTGAGCGTCATTGAACAGCCCCGGTATGCGGGCATAGCCCAAGCCGTTGGGCGACGGGGAGGTGCCTTCCGTGATGATGAGGCCAGCGCTTGCACGCTGGGCGTAGTAGGTGGCCATGAGGCTATTGGCCGTGTTGCTCTCGCTCACACGGCTGCGCGTGAGCGGCGACATCACTGTGCGATTGCTCAGCGGGGTGGCGCGCAGGGAGAAAGCTTCGAAAAGCATGGGCTGTCCTAGGAAAATCTAAAGAGGGAAGGGGCGCGAAGGGGAAGAGCTGCCAGCGGTCCGTTCGCAGGCGTCAAGCGATCTGGTAGCGAGGGGCTGGCTTTCCTGCTTGGGTGCCCGCAAACAGTGCGGACCGAGTGGCCTCGTACTTCTCCCACAGGCTTGCATCGGCGACGGATGGCCAGGTGATCGTTTCGCCCTGGTCAAGACCCGCGAGCGCCGCAGCGACCATGTGCTCGGTCGTCATCAGGGTGTCCTTGTTGAGGGCCGCCAGCGGAACGCCCGACAGATCCCAGAGTTCGGTGGATGTCGATGCTGGCAGGACCAGTTGCACCTTCACCCCCGTGTCGGCCAGTTCTTGCTGCAGGCCTCTGCTGTATTGCAGTACGAAGGCCTTGGTGCCGCTGTAAATGGCGCTGATGGGCAGCGAGTGGACGGCCAGAGCGGAGGCGATGTTGATGATCAGACCCTGCTTCCGTGCCACGAAAGCTGGCAGCGCAGCTTGCGTCAGGCGCATCAGGGCTGTGATGTTGAGGTTGATCTGGGCCAACGCTTCATTCGCGGACGTCTGGGCAGCCGGTGCCAGGCGCGCAACACCGGCGTTGTTCACCAGGACTTGCAAGTCCTCCTGGGTGGCCACCATCGTCTCGATGCGCGCTACATCCTGCTCTTGGGTCAGATCGGCCACGATGGGGTCGGCTTTGACGCCATGCGCCTTTGCGATCTGCGTGCAAAGGGCTTCCAGGCGGTCGGCGCGCCGGGCGACAAGGATCAGGTCGTATCCGCGCGCAGCGAGGCGGTCCGCGTAGACGGCACCAATGCCGGAGGAGGCCCCGGTGACCAGGGCGACTTTTTTAGGAGATGGATTTGTCATTGATGGTTGTCCAATTCAGTGGGGTGTTTGACCTGCGTATGCCTCTGTCTGATCTATCGGGCAAGGAACGCCAGCGAGCTGGACACGAAGTCGGCGTGGTACTGGAAAACCCCGCCATGGCCCGCGTCGGGATAGATGATCAGTTGGCTGTTGGGTAGCCGCCGTGCCAGGTCGTGCGTGTTGAGCGTCGGGACCATCCGGTCGTTGTCGCCGTTGACAACGAGCACCGGCTGCCTGATTTGGGAGAGATCGGCAGGCGCCTTCTTGCCCCAGGCGCTCAGGGCTTGCAACTGGGCCACGTAGGCGCTCACGGTGATGTCCTTGTCACGGTTGTCCGTGCGCTCCGAGAGCCGTTTCAGGAAAGCCTTGCCGGCTTCGATGCCGCCGGGCGTGCGGGTGAAGAACAGGAATTGTTTGGGGTCCTGGCCCGTGAAAAGGCCTCGCAAGAGGTCCAGATTGGCCACCCCCGCAACGGAGCTGATGCCATCGCCCCCTGCCGGGCCCGTGCCAGCGAGGATCATTTTGCGAACCAGGTCCGGCTCCTTCAAGGCGATCTCTTGGGCAATCATTCCGCCCATCGAGAAACCGAACAGGTCCACCTGCTGGTAGCCCTTGGCCTTGACGAAGGTGATCGCGTCATCGGCCATCTGCTCCATGGAGTTGGATGGCGAGCCGCTGGATGCACCCACACCCCGGTTGTCGAACGCGATCACGTGGCGCTGGGCGGCAAGCCCGTCCACCACGCGGGGGTCCCAGTTGTCCAGCACCGCCGCCAGGTGGACCAGCAGAATCAGCGGCGTCCCGCCGTGGTGCTTGCCCAGCTCACGGTAGGCAAAGTCCACCCCACCTGCCGATATGGACTGGGTGGGCGCAGTGGCCCAGGTTGGCCGCACTGGGCTGGCCACTGGCGCGGCGCGCGTTGTGCCATTGGGCTCGGCCTGTTGGGCATGCAATGGGATGGATACAAAAGGGGCGGCCAGCGCAAGGAGCGCAGCTGTGGTTTTTTTCAGAAGGGGGTTCATGGCGGGCGTTCGGTAGGCCAAAGACACAGGGGCTGGCGTATTGGGGCTTGATCAGCCCGGCGGGTGCAGGTAGGTCGGCGTGGGCGCGGTCATGCCGTTTTTGACCAGCATGGTGAGTTCGTCCGCCAGGACTTCAGCCTGACCCGCTTCGAGGCCATCCAGCGCGCGCTGGACGATTTTTTCAGGGCTCGACTTGGGTACATCGAAGCCCCGGGTGAGATCGGTGTCCACGTACGCCATGTGCAGGCCGAGCACCTGGGTTTTCTGGGCCAGCAACTCGTTGCGCAGAGCGTTGGTGAGCGACCAGGCTGCAGACTTGCTGGCGGAGTACGCGGCCAGCTCTCCACCATTCACCCAGGATGCGACCGACAGCACATTCAGCAGGGCACCGCCCCCGTTGTCCTTCAGGATGGGCGCAAAGGCCTTGCTCATGCGCAGCACGGAGAAGAAGTTGGTCTCGAAGATGCGGCGTGCGACTTCTTCGCTGTCGTCAGCGAGAAATCCCCCTGGCTGGGCGATGCCCGCGTTGTTGATGAGCAAGGTCACATCCCCGGCCTGAGCGACGGCATTGGCGATTTCTTCGGGTTTGGTCACGTCAAGCTTCAGCGCTTGCACACCGGGCAGGGTGACGGAGGCTGGGTCTCGGGCGGCGGCATAGACTTTGCGCGCGCCACGGTTCAAGAGTTCACGTGCAAAGGCCAGGCCAATGCCACGGTTGGCGCCCGTCACGAGGGCTACAGCGTTTTCGATTTTCATTAGAAACTCCAGTTCAAAAATCAAGATTTCGTTGCGCAGGGCAAAGCCAAGCCAGGCGGGCCGTGTCTGCCTTTGGCCCTGCTTGGCTTTGCTCTGTTTGGTTTTTTTGGGTGACTACCGCACCTTGATCACGACCTTGCCTTTGGCGCGGCCCGATTCGACATAGGCCAGTGCGTCGTTGGTGGACTCAAACGAGAAGACCCGGTCCACCACGGGCCGGATCACCCCGGCCTCCACCAGGCGCGTGATCTCGCGCAGCTGGCTTCCGTTGGCCCTCATGAAGAGGAACGAATAGCCGACCCGGCGCGCCAACGCCCTGCGCCTGACGCCTGCACTCAGCAGCCGCACGACCAGCTTCAAGAACCAGGGCGCCTTGATCGCGTTTGCGAAATCCGGGTCCGGCGGGCCGGAAATGGAAATGAGCTTTCCTCCGCCCTTGAGCACACGCAGGGATTTTTCGAGGGTCTTGCTGTCCTGGCTGTTCAGTACGACGTCGTAGTCGCGCAAGATCTGCTCGAAGTCCTGTGTCTTGTAGTCGACGGCGACGCTGGCCCCGAGGTCCTTCACCATGGCGACATTGGCCGTGCCGGTGGTGGTGGCCACCGTGGCGCCCAGGTGCCGGGCCAGCTGGATGGCAAAGGTCCCCACACCACCAGAGCCCGCCTGGATAAAGACCTTCTGGCTCTTTTTGAGTTGGGCCTTTTCAACCAGCGCTTGCCAGGCCGTCAGCGCCACCAGGGGGAGGGACGCGGCTTCTTCCATGGTGATGTTCTTCGGCTTGAGCGCTAGCGAGGCCTCCTTCACCGGCACAAACTCTGCGAACGTGCCAATGCGAAAGTCATCCGGCCGCGCATAGACCTCATCACCCACTTTGAACTGCCGGACGCGGGCGCCCACCTGGGTGACCACGCCAGCCACGTCGTGGCCCAGGACCAGGGGCAGTTTGTAAGGCAGGATGAGCTTGAACTCTCCACTGCGGATCTTCGCGTCCAGAAGATTCACTCCCGCCGCGTGTACCTGGACAAGGACTTCATCGTCGCGCAGCTCCGGGGTTGGCAGCTCGGCCGATCGAAGATCCCCTTTTTTGCTGTAGCGATCAAGGACAAATGCTTTCATGGTTCTTCCTTACTCCTGGCGTATTCAGGTCTGTGAACGGCCCAGCACGGGAACGCCGATGTGCCCGCGCGCACTGAGCTTCCCGCCCCCCTCCAGGAGGTGGACTTTGCTACGGTAGACCTTTCCGTTGTCCGAGTCGAGAATCTCTCCATCGGTGTACTGATCGCCGTCGTTTTGGAGACCGCTCTGAGTCGTCAAGCCGATGACAGGCGCGCCCTTGTTGGCGCCTTCGCACTGGTCGCGTTGGGGGTTGTAGTCTTCTGCAGGGCCTGGAAAGACCTTTTCGATCCGGCCCAGCAGAACACCGTTGACCTCGGTGATGCGGGTCAGGGCCCGGGGCTGTCTGCTCACGTCATCGATGTCTTTCCATAGACCCTTCGGCCCTCCTTCTTCGGCCTGCGCGAGGTGCGGCAGCAGGGCCAGCATCCATGCAATGCCGACAAGGAGCAAGCTCTGAAAAGCCATCGAGTGGTTGCGGGTCAGTGGTTTAAATATGATGTTTATCATATTTCGGATCGAGCAATAAAGCGCATCACCTGGGTCAAAGTTACCGTGTGCCGGTCTCGCCGGAGGAGATCTCGCCCGTACGGACTGCGTCAGCCGCTTGAGACCGGATCACCGAGCGGTCCGCCACGGACTTGTAGGACTCGGCTTTCGAACCCGAAGGGATCTGGCTCCGTGTCATGGGCACTTGAGCTGCTTCGGCGGCCACTTCGGCCCGAGTGCGATTGCCCTCAAACTGGGTTGCAAATTGTGCGGGATCCAACTCTGCGGCGTGTGCGCCGACCAAGGCGAGCGTGGCAAGAATTGCTGTCGAGAAAAAGCGAGAGAAGGTGGTCATGATGGGTATCTCCAAGGAAGTGAGGCTCAGATGCCTCGAAAAAGCGGCGTATCAAACAGGGGGACGAATCACTTAGCAAGGGTTGTAAAGCAGGGTGGTCATTGCAGTTGGAGGGCCCTTTCAAGGTGGATTGTCAGAGCGAAAATGACAGTCATCATATTTGGCAACAAAAAAACACCAGGCAGGCTATGCATCAAATCATGCACTTTGCACTTCTTGGCTCCGAGTCGATGTTAAATATGATTGTCATCATAATTTCAAATCAAGAAAAATGGAAGCTATTTTTGTGACTCTTCGCCGCTCGCGCGGGCGTATTTGAAAGCTGCCTTGCAAAGCCTTTCAGCCAGCGAAGGGTCGTCTACCGCGCGAGCCAAAGAGACCGCTCCCACCATCGTGGCGACCAAGAAAAGTGCGCGCTCGTGGGCATCTGGGGTCCCCCAGCTGGGCAACTGCCGCGCGACCACATCGACCATTTCCTTCATTCGCCGGGTGGCCGCACGCCTGACCTCTGGGGCCTGGCGAGAGAGTTCTGAACTCAAGGCTGCCATGGGGCAGCCGGACTCTGGGTTGTTGATGTGCTGTTCGGACAAATAGGCGCCCAGCATGGCCTCCAGGGCCTGATCTGCGGGAGCCGCCGCCGCTGCGGACTCGGCAAGCCCTACGGTTTCTGCGCCAGCTCTGTCTGCGGCTTCTGCCAGCATCGCCTCGCGCGAAGGAAAGTGGGCATAAAAGCCGCCATGCGTGAGGCCCGCATCCTTCATGATCTCCGAAACCCCCGCGCCGCCGAAGCCGTTGCGCCGAATTGCGCGTGCTGCCGCTGCAACGATGCGTTCGTGGCTCAGCTCTTTGCGGGAGGGGGCAGTATTTTTCACACGCTGATGGTACCGCAAATTATTGCATCCGTCATATTTTAAGGACTCTACAAGTCCAACTATTGGACGCGCACTCCCATTGAATGAGCCCGGGCGCCTCGGTGGGTGCCAAGCCGCTGCCGGCATCCATGAATGCGACAGCGTCGGCATCCGGCACGCCACAAGGCTCCGGTGTGACTCTGATGTGGTGGTTGCCCGTCCAGGACAATGTGCCGCAAGGACCTCTCGGATGGAGCGGTAACGAAATTTGGCCCAGCCAAAACTTGCGTCGCTAAAAACGGCGATCGCCAAGGGGCGATCCTCGGTTGGACACCAGTCAGTCAACATGGCGTGCAGTGCCCGCTGACCAACAGCCTGAACAACGCCTGTTCTGGGACGAAGAACGCCGAACTTCCGAACTTTAGGGCTACGGGGAGAGCGGCAGCTCCTGCCCGAAACTGGTCAACGGAAAAGACTTCGCCTGATGTCATCGTCCGGACAACCGAGGCGCGCACCCACAATTGGCGACGAATGGCCGCCGTTCACCAAAGCGGTCAGCCGACGCGGCGTTCAGCGAGCTTTGGGTTTCGGTCGCGGTCGACATTCATCACTGGAATCTGACCGTCCGAGACCCGCCTGAAGCCGCCCATTGCCACCGAATCCACTGACGAAGATCCCAACCCGCTTACCACTCCGCAAAGCTCCCATCCCGGTGCCGCCACACCGGGTTCCTCCACCGGTGCCCCTCCTGCGCCCGCTCGCGCACATAGTCTTCGTTCACCTCAATCCCTAGCCCCGGCCCGGTGGGGATGGCGACCATCCCGTCCTGGTACGCAAACACCCCGGGTTTGGACACATAGTCCATCAGGTCGTTGGCCTGGTTGTAGTGGATGCCCAGGCTCTGCTCCTGGATGAAGGCGTT